>Ga0316620_10000773_pt1 | contig 13135 bp, 6 predicted proteins | sample OWC_Aug_M1_C1_D5_FD_207651 | JGI IMG/M metagenome (GOLD analysis project Ga0316620, IMG submission 207651) | Wetland soil microbial communities from Old Woman Creek delta, Ohio, United States - OWC_Aug_M1_C1_D5_B | ecosystem: Environmental > Terrestrial > Soil > Wetlands | place: USA: Ohio... | reverse complement strand
CTTTCAGCTATTTGACTTCAGCGGGCAAGGCGTGCAATAAGGGATACCGGGCGATGTTGAGAATTATGCCGTACCGCATCTTGGCTTTGATCTATCCCATCGAGTGCCATGTCGGGCACTGGGCTTGCAGCTCCCCCTCTATCCAGGTGGCCCGCATCATCATGGAAGGGGGCAGCCTGGGCTCGCGGATACTGGAGACCGCGCGGCAGTTCCGGCCGGATGGCGTTGCCATCATCGGCAAACGTTCCCGGGAATACCTCGATCTGCTGGACGAACTTTCGGAGGAACTGCCCCTGCTAGGACGGATTCCGCGCATCTATCGCTGTCAGAACACGTTGCTTGCGCATCGGGTGCGCGCCATGAGCGGCGCTGATTATCCGGACTGGCAAACGCTGGCCGGACTCGACGCTTGGTTTGCCCGCGCCTGCGATCCGCGATTCGCGTTGATCCTGGCGCAGACGCTCGCCGACGTCGAGCTGATGCGCAAGTCCCTGACGCCTGCCAGAGTGGTCGGCTGCCCGTACGGCTACGACACGGCGATCTTCGATCCGAATCTGCCGGAACTCGAGCGCACCACGGATGTCGGCTGTTACTTCAATCTGCGCGACGATTCCCGGCGCGCAAGACTCGTCGAGGAGGCGCGTGAAATCTGTCGCCGCCGCAACTGGTCGTTCCGCTTCGCCGAGGGCGTCTACTGGCACGACTATGCCCGCCTGATACGCACCACGCGCATCTGCCTGCACCGCTCCGATCAGGGCGAAGTGCCTTACCGGATGTACGAAACGACCGCTCTGGGCGCCGCGTTCCTCACAGATCCCCTCCGGTATGACGTCGAAAAGTTCTTCGCGCAAGACCGCGAGTACCTGACCTACCAACCGGATTTATCGGACCTCGAGGCCGTGCTCGAAGGGACACTCGGAAATCCTGCGCGCCTGCACGCCGTGGCTGCGGCCGGCAAGGCACGGGCGCGCGGTTACTCGTGGTCCCGCATAGCCGAGGAGTATGTGGTGCCGGCGCTGAACGAGCTCATTCCGGAGGAGGGCCGATCATGATCCCGATCGTGCCCCCGGTCACCGTTCTGCTGTACCACAACATCCTTGCCGCAGGCCTGCCCCCGCATCCAGATCCGGGATGCATTTCTGTCGACATCTTCGAGGAGCACATGAACGCCCTCTTTGCCGCCGGGTTCGAAAGTGTCTCGCTCCCGGAAGCATTTGCCATTGCCGTCACCCCGCCCCGGCCGTCCGGCGGCACCAGGCCAAAGTTCTGCGTCACCTTCGACGACGGCCTTGCCGGGCTCATCCGCTTCCTGCCCCGGTTTGTCCAGGCTCTCCGCCCGACGGTCTTCCTCATCAGCGGCTTCGTCGGCAAGTTCAACTCCTGGAACGCGCGCGCGCCCTATATCGAGCGGCATCTGTCACTGGCAGAGATACGGCAATTGGCGGCCGGCGGCGTCTCCATGGAGAACCACGGGCCTGACCATCAGAACCTGATCAAATTCAACCGCAGGCAGCTCCGGGACCGGGCCCGGCGCAGCATTGCGTGGTTTGAGGAGAAACTGGGTCAACCGCCTTCCTACTTCGCATACCCCTACGGGGCATGCACTCCCCTGGTGAGTGAAGTCGCAGCGGAGTTCTTCCTCGGCGCCGTCTCCGTCAACCACGGGACCTGGGCCGGCCCTGGAGCCCGTTTTGCCTTGAACCGCATCAGTGTTCCCGCCTACCTGAGCGGCCAGGAGCTTGTGTCCATCGTGCGCCACAGGCCGGAGCAGAGGTGGGCGGAAATCGAGCGGCGCGCTCCCTGGCGAAAAGCATCGATCGGAGGTTCCGGCCCATGTCCGCCATAAGAAAACGAATCCTGCTGTGCGGCCATCGCGCCTTTGCCGCGCAGGGTCTGGCGCAGCTCCTGGAGATGGAAGGGCACGCAGTAACCTGCTTCAGCCGCGGCGAGCCCGGGAAGCACCTTTCCTGTGTGACGGGCCCGGTCAATGAAATGCATTTCAACCGCCTGGTGGGCCCGGCGTACGACACGGTTATCAATTACATTGTGCTGCGCAATGAGTCCGTGGAACACAATCTCGATTACCTGCACGCCCTCCTGGAGACCTGTCGCCGTTGCGGTGTTGTACACTTGATTCATTTCTCGTCCGTCAGCGCCTATCGCGACGATGTTACGCTGTACACAGAGGATGCGCCGACGAAAGAAGACTTCAAGCACAGCGGGCCCTATGCGGCCCTCAAAATAGCAGCCGATCAGTACCTCCTGCGCCACCTGCCGCAGACCATAAAGCTCTCGCTGGTGCGCCCTGCCTGTGTGGTAGGAGAAAACCACCCGGATCCGGCCGGCAGCATCGGCTGGCCGCTCGGTTCGGGCAGAATTCTGGTGCTCGGGGCTGCCTCGCGGATCCGGCCCGTTGTCTGCCGCGATGTCCTCAACCGGGTCATCGCACGCCTGGTGGCCCATCCTCCCGCGGGAGCCCGGGAAGTGTTGCTGGTTGTCGATCGGAACTCGCCGACATGCCGTGAATACCTCCAAGCCTGTTGTGATCTTCTCGGTGCCGGCACCCGGGTCGTTGAGCGGCCGGCGCCGATCTGGATTGCAGCCTTCCTGAAGCGGGAACTCCAGAGCGGCCGGCAGGCATTTTCCCTGCAACGCTTTCTGCGGTCGGTCAGGCAGCGATGCCGCCAGCAACGCTACAATCCGGCCGGCAGCGAAGAGCGCGTCGGATTTGGTTTTACCGCCGACTGGCGTCAGGCACTGCGCGGCAGCGCCGAGAAGCACATGTCATGCTGAACGAACCGACATTCCGCTTTCCGTGCTCAGGCTGCGGAGGCGCACTGCAAATCGGGCTGCGGCAGTCCGAAGATACAGTGCCCGCGGCCATCAACTGCCCCCTGTGCGGGATTCCGGCTGCAGTGCCGCGCTTCGGCAATCGTGTGCTGATAGCCGCCGGCGATCTGTTCGAGATGTATCGTGCCACGGACCGGCAAACCGGACAGGTCGTCGCCCTCAAGTCCGTTACTCGCTCCCGCCTTCACGAATGGGTCATTCAGAAACTCAGAGCGCAGGCAGGGAATGAGCCCCAGCCACCGGCACCGTCTCAAAACTCTACTATGGAGCGGGCTTTCAGCCCTTCTCAGCCCGGGCGGCTCAGTCCTGGGGCTTCGCCCCAGGCTGGTATGGAAGCGCGCTTTCAGCGCTCATGTTACAATTCTTCAGCTATTTATGAGCGCCAAAGGCGCGTTTCATATCAGCCTGGGGCGAAGCCCCAGGACGCAATCGCGACAAGGCAAAGGGCTGAAGGTCCGCCCTATAATCAATCTTTTGAGACAGCCTCGCCGGACGGGGCCTGGGCCGCAACGGTGGCGGAAGCGATTCGATCCATGGAGTCGCGCATCCGGGAGATGGCGGCCGCCCTGCGATCGCTTCCCGCCACGCCGCACGTCGTCCGCCTGATCGATTTTTGCGAAGATGACCGGGAATTCAGTTGTGTCATGGAATTCCTACCGGGCAAGACTCTTGCCGCGCTCGTTCGGGATTCGGGCAAACTCGATCGGCAGACAGCATCCATGGTTGTGCGTGGCCTGCTCGCGGCTCTGGAGGTGATCCACGCTGCGGGTTTCGAACACGGCGATATCCGGCCGGAGCACATTGTCTTCCGCGGCGCGGCAGGTATCGATCTGTCGACGGCTGTTCTGTGCGGATTCGGCCTCGGTCCAGCATCTCCCTCTATCGGCCCCCCTGTAATGACCGGCTCCCGGGCTTCTCTGGTGCGCGCGCCGAACGGGATGCGGTTCTCTCCACAGGCGGATTTGATCGCGATCGGCAGCATCCTGCATTCCATGGTCGCGGGAATCGACACGGAGGCGCAAGCGCGCGGCATCCCGGCTCTGGGCGTCGGCTGGACGGCCAGGTTTATAGAACGCCTGCTTCAGACTGCGGGCCCCGATTCCTTCGGCAGCGCCGCGGAGGCGCTCGCGGATCTGGATGCCCGCAAGAAGCGATGCGATGATTCGCCGGTTCGTCCTCTTCTGCCGGGCGGCGTCGACATCCCCAACCTCAGCGAGTGTCTCTATGTCATGCCGGCGACGGTATGCAATCTGCGGTGCCGGTTCTGCGGCTACAGCAAGATGTCCCTGCCCAAGCAGATCATGGCCAACGAGCTGTTCGCCCGCGTGGTGACCGAGTCCTGCCGTTTCGGCTTTTCGCGCTTCGGCCTGACACCGATGGTGGGCGAAGCGCTGCTGGACCCGCAGTTCCCGGAGAAGCTCGAGTTTCTGGAACGCTGCCCCGGTGTGGCGGGCTATTCGTTCTGCACCAACTTTGTCACGGCGGACGCCGCATTCATCCGGTCCTTGTTGCACCTTCGCAAGCTGCAATGGCTTTCGATCAGCATCTGCGGGCACGATCCGGCGTCGTTCGCCGCCCTGACGGAAACCGGGCCTGAGGTCTTTGAGCAGTTGCTGGACAATCTCGATCATCTGGCCGGCGTGCCCTCGCTGCCGTTTCCGCTTGAATTGCGGGTGCGCACCATCCGCAGCTTCGATCCCGGGGAGCAGACGTCGCGGCTCGGGCGCCTGCTGCGGCGCTTTGCCGCGCGCAATGTCCGGATACGGATCCCCCACGACCTGTACTCCAACCGCGGTGGTCTGATCTCGGACGAGGATCTGGCAGGCCTCGATATCGCATTGAAGGAGGAGGCGCCAAAAGGCAACTCGCCCTGTGTTTTCCTTTTCTATAAGCACACGGTGCTGCCGGACGGCCGCCTGAACGCCTGCTACACGGGCGATGTGAACGCCACCATGGTGATCGGGGACCTCTCACGCCAAAGCTTGGAGGAGATATACTCGCTGGACAACGAAGCCTGGCTGCAGCTGGTGGCAGGGCAGTTGCGCGGCAATTTCGCCGGGATCTGCCGCAATTGTACGGATTACCGCAGTGTGGCCGACAGCCATTACTCGTTCCGCTACCATGAGAAGCTGAACCTGCGGCTGAGCGATTTTCTGGACCAGTTGCGTTAGTGCCGTTCCAAGCAGCAGCAAAATGCCATACGCCGAAGGCGGCTTGGAGTGCTGCGCTCATGCGCCGGCTGAAGAGCAACGCGCTGAGGTAGAGACTGGGATATGAAGCGGCGAAAAAGCGCCTCATTCCGCAACATGCGCGATAACGAGTGTGGTGGCCCCATGGAGAGCGATACGCTCAAATCCCTGTGGACGTGCCCAAAGTGCGGGGCGAAGCTCATCACGAAGAACTTGTGGCATTCGTGCGGCAGGGCCACGCTGGCAGAGTGGCAGGCCCGCATGGGCCCGCGGGCGCGCAGGCTCTATGACCGCTTTCAACGGATGATCGCGAAATGCGGCGAGTACCATGTCGCACCGGCCCTGACGCGCATCGCTTTCCTGGCGCGAGTGCGCTTTGCCGGCATTACCGGTATCTCCGAAAAGGGAATGACGTGCACGTTTGCCATGCCGTATCCGCTGTCATCGCCACGTTTTGTCAAGGTGGAGGAGGTCGTGCCGGGCTGGTGGATGCACCGGTTACGCATCAACGAAGCCAGCCAGCTGGATGAGGAAGTCCAGGCATGGCTGCGCGAAAGCTATCGTCTCATGGGCATGCAGGAGCGTCTGCGCGCCACATAGCCCCTGGGCGTCGCGACGGTCTCCAGACTCCGGTAGACCTGCGCACACTGCAATCCGTGCTGCGAGTGACATCTCCTGCTCACTGCTGCGCAGCATCCTCATCCGCGTGCCATCAGTAGCTTCGTCTCCGTTCGCCGTTTCAGCGTGCGGCCCGGATGGCGTCGAGGAGAGCTTGGGACGGACCTCCTTTGGTCAGATAGGCTGTCGCACCGGCGTCGCGCATTGCGTTTGCCAGGTCATTATCGACGTGCATGGACAATCCGATAACCTTGATATTCGGATTGTTCGCAAGGATGCGTTTTGTGGCCTCCACGCCGCTCATCTCGCCGAGATTGACATCCATGATGATCATATCGGGCTGCAGCTGTGCGGCGAGTTCGATGGCCTGCGGACCATCGGCTGCCTGGCCCACAATTTCGATATCCGGTTCGAACTGCATCAGGCCGACGAGCCCTTCGCGCATGATCTTATGATCATCCACGACAAGGACGCGGCACACGTTCTTCCTCTCGCGCACATGGACCGTACCTGGCCCATCCTCTCCCCCTGCGGTTCCGTCCTTCTCTCCCGTGAGCGGTTTTACTTCGCCCGCGGGAATCGTCACGGTGATACTTGTGCCTTTGCCTGGAGCCGTCGCAATCTCCATCTCGCCGCCGATATGAGCAAGGCGCTGCTGGATGTAGAAGAGGCCGAATGTAGTCTGGTCGGCGCCGCGTTTCTTCAGCAGGTCGGGATCAAAGCCCTTGCCCTCATCGCGAATGATCAGCTTGATCCGGTCATCTCTCGTGCGCAGCAGAGCGACGTGCGCCTCCGACACGCCGGCATGTTTCACGGTGTTGAAGAGCAGTTCCCGCACGCATTCGAACAGCAGGTATCTCGTTTCCTCGCCGGCGGGTTCAGCCTTGCTGTCCGAGTGCAGGTTGACCGTGAACTGGTTTTTCTCCTGCATGCGCGACGCCAGCCAGTTCAGGCCGCCGATCAGACCTGCCTCTTGAAGCACGGGCGGGCTCAGCTCGACGGTCAGCGAACGGGATGCATCCAACGCCTCCCGAAGAATTCCGTCCACGCCCTGGGCTGTCGCGCGCATCCGCTCCACGCTGCTGTCGCGCTTCAGCCACTCCACCTGCATGCGCGCCGCCACCAGGAGTTGCTGGATATGGTCGTGCAGGATCTTGGCCAGGCGCCTGCGCTCCCGTTGTTCCGCCTGTGACAGGTCCACCGCCAGGGCGCGCAGATGGTCGGCCAGCCGCTGAACTTCGACGGTGCGCGCGGCCAGGGCGAGTTCATCCTGCCGGCGCTCGGTTATGTCCATGCCCACTTCCATGATCAGCGGCGATCCGTCCACGTCCTTGAAGGGGAAATCCCGGATGTCGTAATTTCGGCCGTCGGGACCGGTCCATTCCCAATGATGAGGAGCGTTGGTCTGGAGCACCTTGTACGTCTCGCAGGTTTCGCACGGCTCGGTGCGCTGAAAAAGATACTCGTAGCACCGCCTTCCTTCGGACTTGCCGAAGCGGCTTTCGAAGAAGCGGTTGGCGAAGGCAACATGGTAATCGGGCGTCAACAGGATGACGTAAACCGGCAACGCGTCGAGGACCTCATGGAAGCGCCGCCGCTCGGCTTGCACCAGGTTCACGCTCTGCCGCAGCTCGGCGGTGCGCTCGGCCACACGCTGTTCGAGCGATTCGGACAGGTGGAGCAGCGCCTCCTCCGCCTGCTTGCGCTCCTCGACCTGGTTGGCGTTATCCAGCGCCAGAGACACTGCCGAGGCGAGTTTGTGGGCGAAATCGACCTGCGCCTCGGTGAAGGGTATCGCGGCGGTGTGGTGATTGAAGAATACCACGCCCAGGGGTTGGCCGCCCGCAGACAACGGAATGACGATTACCGAGCGGACGCCGAATTCCTTCATGTGCTCGGTGTTGACCCGTTCGTCATGAAAGGCGTCATTGATGACGACCGGACTCATCGTTTTCAGCGCCAGCAGGGCATGGGGTTGGTCCGCATCGTCCAGCCGCCGCCCAACGACCTCCTCGGAAAAACCATGCACGAATCGGACAACCCAGCCGCCACCACGCCGGAACGATATCGCGGCGGTCTCGCACCCGAATGCCTGTGCGGCCTCAACGATGATCCGCCGCATGATCTCCTGGATATCGAAGGTCGAGTGAATGGCGGTATTGATTCGGTTGAGCGAGTCGCTCAATTCCTTGGCGGTCTCGATCGCCGCTTCGGCCTTTTGGCGCTCGGTAATGTCGCGCGCGTAGAGATTGATCTGGCCCGCCCGGCTGCTTGCGACCGCTGCGAAGGAGAAAGTGCGTCCCAGCGCGCACAACAGATCGAACTCGCGTATTCCGCCCCCCTCCAGAACACCTCGAGCCGGCCGGAGCAACTGCTCGGGCAAGGGTTGGGAGGCGTGCCAGCCCATTGCTACAAGCAGTCTGATCGCCGGCTGGTTGGCGTACAGCACCTGTCCATCACCGGAGACACGAAGGACCGGATTGGGATTTTCTTTGGGGAATTCGGCCAGGCTGAGGATTTCCTCCTCGGCCTGTTTGCGCGCGGCGATCTCGGCCTTTAGGGCCTGATTCACCGCAGCCAGCTCATCGGCGTGTTTCTGCGGGCTGATATCGATGACTGCCGCACGGCAGATCCTCTCCTGCCCATCCCGGGCGGCGATGCCCTCGATCAGTGCGTGCACGGATCGCCCGTCGCTGATAAGCTCGACCTCGCAGCTCTGCCTGACATCGCTCGCCAGCACCCGTCGGCAGAATTCGGCAAACGGAGCGCGGTGTTCCATCGCCACGAATTGGCTGAACAATTTCCGGACTACCAGGCTGCGGTCCAGGCCAAGCAAAACGGCCCCAGCCAGGTTGGCTCCCAGGATCCTCCCCTCGATGTCCCACAGGAAATAGGCAATCGGGGCGAAATCGAACAGGTCGCAATACTTCTCCGATGCCTCCTCGGCCTCCGCCCGGGCGCGCTCGAGCTCCTCATTCTGCATTTCCAGTTCGATCTGGTGCACCTGCAGTTCGTGGAGCAACGCCCGGATGTCGACCTCGGCCATGCCCTCGACCGGCCTGACTTTCCTGTTTCGCAGGCGTTTTTCCGCTTCGCGGCGCAGCTCACCTGCCTGCGGCGGCTCCGAAGCCGAGCCCTCCCCCTTGTTCATGGCTGCTCCTTGAGTTGTCCTGACACGGCCGAGGGCGGCGTGATCTCCTCCATCGCCAGCAGGATCAGATCCGGTTGGCCCGTTTCCCGTGCGATCCTGCGGGCATTGAGCACGAGCACTTTATGGCCGATGGCCTCCGAATCGTATTCGACCTGGAAATCCTCAAAGGGCGTACCCTTGTCAAGAAGGTCATCCAGGAGTTGGCGCAGACCGGGGATTTCCCACTGCCGTTGCCCGACATCATAAAACCGCCGGCCTTCCGTGTCGGCCGGCTTCGCCTGGAACAGTTGGTAGAAGGAACGGCTCGCCGAGGTGATCCGCAGTTCATCGTCCAGCACCACCAGCGGCTCCCGGATCGTGGCTATGATGCTCTCAGCGAAATCGCGGGCTTCCTGCACCCGGGCTTCCGTCCGCTTCAGCGCGGTGATGTCGGCATAGGTAATCACTACGCCGTCGATTGCATTGTCCGCGGTCCGGTAGGGCAGGATTCGCATGTTGTACCAGAGGCCGTCGCCGGACTGGACCTGCACTTCCTTGGGAATCAGAGTGTCCAGCACCTCCCTGGCGTCCTGGACCAGACCGCCGTATCTCAGATTCGTCGTGAAGTGGCGGATCGGCCGTCCTGTGTCGCCGGCCGCCAGATTGACGACCCGTGACGCCTGTGGCGTGAACCGCTTTACGCAGAGGTCTTCGTCCAGAAAGATCGTGGCGATCTCGGTGCCGTTGAGCAGGTTTTTCATGTCGCTGTTGGACTGAGACAATTCCTCGAGCTTCGACTGCAGCTCGGCGTTTACCGTCTGCATTTCCTCGTTGAGCGACTGCAACTCCTCCTTGGAGCTGGTCAGCTCTTCGTTGGTGCTCTGCAGTTCCTCGTTATTGGACTGCAATTCCTCGTTGGCGGATCGTAGTTCCTCCTGCGCAGCCTGCATTTCTTCGACGGTAGTCTGAAGGCGCTCGCGCGTGCGCAGGAGTTCCTCCTCTATCTCGGCGGCGGGCGCGCCCGTGCCGGAAGCTGCCGGTTTTCGCACCACGGCGGCATCGAATCTGCCGATCGCGGCTTCCTCGAATACGACCAGGAACATGCCCCGCAGGTCAGCAGGCTCGGCAAGCGGCACGACCGTAAGATCGACGGTCGTCCAGCCGCCATTGGACTTGATCCTCACGCCCCTCCGGATCACGGCGGTCTTCTGTTTGGCGGCTTTGCGGATGGCCGTGTCAAGCTCTGCGCGCAGCCCTTCGCGGGCCATGGCAAAGATGTTGATGTTGACTTTCCCCGAAGACGGTTCCAGGTACCTTCCGGTTCGTCCGTTTACATAGACGATGTCGCCCTCCGCGGTGATGACAACTGAGGGCGGCCCGTAAAGGTCCAACAGTACCCGTTGAGCCGCGTAGAAAATGTCCATGGTCGGTTCTTTTTCTTTCTCCGCCGCAGGAACAGCGGCTGGTTCGTGGCGCAACCTATTGGCAGGCATATCGAGAACGCTGCGCTCATGCACTTCCAGACGCTGGAAGACCTTCCACTTCTGGTCCAACGGCGAGAATAGGCGGCCGAAGCCTCCGATGCTCTCGGCCGTACCCAAAACCAGGAGACCGCCTGGATTCAAGGCGTAATGCATCAGTGGCAGGAGCTTTTTCTGTGTCTCGGCATTGACATAGATCAAGAGGTTCCTGCAACAGAGGATGTCCAGCTTCGTGAACGGCGGATCGACGAGGATGTTCTGCGGCGCGAAGACCACCAGATTGCGAATATCCTTCCTGACCCGGTAGGCCTCGCCCTCACGGACAAAAAACCGCGCCAGCCGGTCGGGTGACATGTCCGAGGCGATGCTCGCCGAAAACACTCCCTGTCGGGCTTTCTCGATGGAATCGTGATCGATGTCAGTGGCAAAGAGCTGAAGGGTCAGGCCCTCGTGGAGTTTCAGTCCTTCGAGGCACTCCTTGAGGATGATCGCCAGCGAGTAGGTTTCCTCTCCGGTAGAGCAGCCGGGATTCCACACGCGCACGGGACTGTCTTTTGGCCGGTTCTGGAGCAATTGAGGAATTCCCTTGTCCCGAAGGTAGTCGAAAAGACCCGGATCACGAAAGAAGTTGGTCACGCCGATCAGCAGTTCCTTGTAGAGCAAATCGACTTCCTGCGGATTCTCCTGGAGGAAACGAACATATCGCTGAAGACTGTCGAATTGATGGACGCTCATGCGCCGTTCGATTCGGCGGCCGATCGTGCTGGCCTTGTAGCAGGAAAAGTCGTTCCCGGTGCGGGCGCGCAGCAGGACAAACACCTTTTGGAGCGCGGCGGACGATTCCGACTCGGGCAGGTCGCGATCTTCAGGGGGCGGGGGCGTATGGTTGAAGTATTGAACCAGTAAGGCGGCGAGTTTTTCGGCCGGCGCCACATAATCCGCCAGGCCGGTGTTGATGGCGCTGCGGGGCATGCCCTCATATTTGGCTGAGGCCGGATCCTGTACCATTGCCATGCCGAGGTTTTCCTTGATGGCTTTCAGGCCGATCGTGCCGTCGCTCCCCATGCCGGAAAGAACAATGCCGATGGTCTTTTCCTTCTGGTCCGCTGCCAGCTGCCGGAAGAAGAAATCGATCGGCATCCGCAGGCCCCTGGGCGCGGCAGGTTCGAGCACCTGGAGCACGCCATGCAGGATTGCCAGGTCCGCATTGGGAGGAATCACGTAGACGTGATTGGGCTGAACCGGCATCCCATCATCCGCCTCGACGACCTTCATTTTAGTATGCCGCCCAAGCAATTCCGGCATCATGCCCTTGTGGGTCGGCTCGAGGTGGGGCACCAGGACGAACGCCAGGCCGGTGTCGGGCGGCATGTGGGCAAAGAACTGCTCGAACGCCTCCAACCCCCCGGCCGAGCCGCCCATGCCGACGACGCAGAGTCTGGTCCTTCCGCGTCCCGTTTTCATCTTCTTGAACGATGAGTTGATCGTGCCTTCTGAGGGCTTCCGCCCCTGGCGGGATTCCTTCCGGGCCTTCATCATGCGGCGCCTCCGATCCTGCCAACCCTACCAGGGCATTGGCATGGTTGAGGCAATCGAGGGCCGGAATCAACAAGGGAACCAAGATAAGGCAAATGGCCCCCGATGTTTAGCCTTCGCAGACGCTCCGTCCGATCCGTCTGTCCACCCTGGCGAGACCATTCATCGTGAGGGTGAAAAACACGGGCCCTCCGAGCATCCTTTCGCTCAATACTTGAGCGAACGATTCTCTATCGAATATACCGGAGCAGCACACCCTAAGCAATCCGGAACCCGTCGTTCGGATGCTGGAGCCGCTCGCCCGGATCGCCAGGTGCTTGAGCGCCGCGAACATCATATTGGTTATGTAGTGGGATGGTTTGCGCCCCTCCTCAATCACAGCCAGGGATAGGCCAGCAGAACTGCGGGAAGCGCCGCCAGCGCCCAGGCAAAGAGCACGCGCACGGCCTGAGACCACTCCCGGTGGCGGGCGAGGTACCACAGTGCGGCGGGAATCGCAAAAAGCACGATCGGCCCGAGAAATGCGATGTGCGCCCTCGTGCCGGTCGTGAGCCAGGCGAGCCCGAGAACCAGGAAGGATGCGGCCAGCCCGTTGACGGCAGCGCGGAACCGGCCGATTGACCGCACGCGCGTGTGGAGAAAGGCCCCGGCACCCGCTGCGATTGCCAGGGCGATCAAGGCCCGCCAGCCGAAAGACCACAGGATGGCAGCAAGATCTAGCTCGGGTTCGCTCTCCGCGGTCCCTGACCGGATCCGGGCCATTCCTTCCGACATCCGAGTGAACCGGAAGAACAGGTCCGGCGGGAATCCGGGCACCCGCAATAGATCGTTCAGGCCGGAGAAGGGCGCGTTTTTCAGGATGTTCTCCGCCAGGCTGCGTTGCATTCCCGGAATGCCGAGCAGATCCACAAGCGTGGCGGCGTTGAGGTCGAATGTATGCGTGCGCGGGAGGCTGCGGAACTGGTCGAAAAGGGATGTGCCGGTCCGGAAGTCCGGATTCGCAAGCCAGATTTCAGGGTAGTCCGGCAAAGGTTGATTCAGCAGGACGCTCTGCACGAGGTCTTCAACCATCGGCGATTCGTCGGGATACATTGATTTGTAAGCGCGGATCAGCGCAGCGGTATCACCCGGTTTGCTGACATAGAACAGATGAAACAGCTTGAGATAGATATTCTCCGACGGGGAGACTTTTGCTTTTACAGCACCGAACCGGGCATAAAGCTCTTCATCGCGGTACCTATTCTGCATTGCCGTATGGGTTGCCCACCGATAAAACAGCGCACTTACTACTCCTTCGGTCGAGAGCAGAACGGCAGCGCTCTTCGGGGGAT
>Ga0316620_10000772_pt1 | contig 13156 bp, 10 predicted proteins | sample OWC_Aug_M1_C1_D5_FD_207651 | JGI IMG/M metagenome (GOLD analysis project Ga0316620, IMG submission 207651) | Wetland soil microbial communities from Old Woman Creek delta, Ohio, United States - OWC_Aug_M1_C1_D5_B | ecosystem: Environmental > Terrestrial > Soil > Wetlands | place: USA: Ohio... | reverse complement strand
GTACCAACCTATTGTTTGTAACCCAAAGCATGGGGAGCCAACAGGGACTGTCGCGAACTACTGGAACAAATGGAACCTTCCTGACTTATGACGATGCCGAAGCCATCGAAACCTCCATCAGTGGAATCTCAGGTGTGGTTGTGGAACGTGACATCTCAGAGCAGGTCAAATACGAAAGCACATCTGTGGATAGCGTCTCGATAATCGGCACCACTCCTTCCTACGCAGATGTCAGGGATGTGACGCAAGGGTCAGGGCGCTTCCTCACCCAAAAGGACATCGATAACAACGCCAAGGTGGCAGTGCTGGGCTATTCCACAGCCCAAACCTTGTTCGGGGAGGCTGACCCGGTGGGAGAAAAGATCTACGTGGGCGATGTGCAAGTGACTGTGGTGGGCGTGATGGCGAAGAAAGGCGTGGTTGGCACAACCAATTTCGACGAGCGCATCTACATCCCCTTGACGTTGGTGTTTGAGAAATTCACCTTCTCACCTTTCGCGCGGGTACAGGGCAACCAGGTTGGGACGATCCTTGTCCAAGTAACAAACCTTGCGGATATGAACATGGTCATCACCCAGATCCAAATCCTGCTAGCCAAGCGCCACGAAACTACGGTGGCTGCGCTGCCATTCACCGTGCGGACCCAGGAAGATATCATCACCACCCAGGAATCAACCACGGCAGCGTTCCGTTCGTTGCTGGCATGGGTGGCAGCGGTATCGCTGGTGGTCGGAGGGATCGGCATCATGAACATCATGCTGGTGAGCGTCACCGAACGCACGCGTGAGATCGGCATCCGCCAGGCAACAGGCGCTACGCCGGGGGATATCCGCGGCCAATTCCTGACCGAAGCCCTGTTGCTGAGCTTGACCGGCGGGCTGATCGGAGTGATTGGTGGGGTGGGAGGTGCATGGCTTTTTTACAAAATTGGTGAAATGCGCACCGTGGTGGTGCCCAACTCGATTGTGCTGGCCTTTGTGTCTGCAGCCATCGTGGGCATCTTCTTTGGCTTTTATCCAGCTAACAAGGCTGCCCAGCTGGATCCGATCGAAGCTTTGCGACATGAATAACCAGATGGAGAGAACATGAAAACGAAGACACAATTATTGTTATGCATATTTATCAGCCTGGGCATGGTTCTTTCAGCCTGCGGTAATAACTCCAGCCAGGCCAGCTCCAGTGGAAGCTCGAGCAACAATAACTCACAGAGTGGTACTGCCCTTTCGCAGGTGAACATGTTGCTGGTGGGTACCCTGAAGCTCGAGGCCACTGCCCAAGCGGTAACAAAAGATGAAGCTGCCCAGCTATTGCCCTTGTGGCAGGCGTACCGTTCACTGAGCAGCAGCCAGACGGCTGCTGAGGCGGAAGTTGAAGCCCTGCTCCAACAGATCGAGAGCACTATGACCAGCGAGCAGGTCCAGGCAATCAAGGCCTTGAACCTGACCAGCACGGATATGATGGACCTGATGCAGTCGATGGGTGCAGGTATGAGCCCACGTGGCACACCCAACCCCCAGGCTACACCTGGATTTGATTTCCCCAGCGGAGGGTTCCAATCGGGCAACCCACCTGATGTGCCCAGCGGAGGTTCCTCAAGTGGTTCCTCAGGTGGGACGACCAGGAATGTCCCTCCAGGGGGAAGTGGTGGACCGATGATCATCCAGGGTGGTCCTGGAATGGGAGGGGATGTGGGCAGCACCACGGGCCTGGGACAGGGCCAGATGCTGCAGGGCACACCTGACCCTTCAATGCAAGCCACCGCACAGGCCAGGTTCAGCACCCAGGCCAACCAGGTCAATACCATCTTGCTGGATGTGCTGATCGGCAAGCTGGAAGCGAAGACGACGGGTTAACTTCGATGGGGCATCTCAAGGGGAGAGATGCCCCAAGTTTTTTAAGACAAGGGGGAATGAATTTTTGGTTATTAGTAGATCGCCTGGACTTCGCAATCCGTGTTAATACCAATCAACACTAGAGATCGTCATTACTCAATTCATTCGTAAAACAAGATTGACAAGATACAACCACTTGACTCTATGCATATACGCGGTAGAGGCGCAGGGGTTGATTTTGAGCCATATTTTGATATCCCTCTTTAGCATCCCTTTGTATAGTCAGAACAGTCAGCACCAGCTGATGAGATGAGGTAATCACTCACCCAGGTTTAGAACATAAACAAATGGCTAGGATATTTATTGATTGACTGGCGTTTGGCCTGGTAAGCGGATATGATTGCGGATACCAGGGAGAGCGCCTGGTACAGGTTAGCGGATAAAAATTGATCGTTGATTTCGAAAGCATTTCAATAGCTGTATGCTGTATCTAACAAGGGGTGAGTAGTTACGGGATGAGAATGGAACTTTTATTCCAGCAATATAGTCTTTATATAGCAGAACCATCCTGATGGGTACAAATCAAATAAATTTTTAAGCAGGTTGATTAATTTGGAAAGGAAAAAATGAAAAACAAGGGTTTATTGATTTTGTTTGGTGGGATCGTACTTATTGGCTTAGCTTTTCTATTGCTTAATTTTCGTGCCGCGGTGAGCAACACCCAGGTCGACAAAATTGTCTCCACCACCGACATGGGAGACAAGCTGCCCACTCCCATGCAACAAAAGGCTAAGATCAGCGTTGCCCTGGTGGGTGAAGGCTATCTGGTGAGCGCCCTGCGAAAATCCGTGCAGGAAAAATTGGATGAAGCCGGGATAGGGGAAATCGAGCTGGTGCAAGGACGCCAACCAGTGTATCCAAACCCGGTGCTGGTCATCAAAGTGGGTAAGGCAGGTCCGATCTGGACGCCTTTCTTCGCTGCGAGCCAGTTTTCCATCATTGCGGGATATGCCTCCAATGGTGACTCAACCTTCATCGAAACGGTCGAGGAAACGCATACGACGGTTGGCAAACCGGATGTTTCGATTATGTACGGTGAATACGACCTCAAGGACCGGAGCTTTGGATTGATCTCCCTGCGCGGGTATCAACAGTACCTGGGGGATTACCTGGCTGAAGAAATCGTGGGCGCTTTGAAAGCTATGTACAATGAATAAGGCGATTGAAAAAGACATTGTTTTGCGTGAGAGTCAAAAGTCATATTGAGTTTAGCATACGACGCATCGTTCAGAAAACGGTCGAGACACAATGAAATCCTGAAGATATTGCCTCTACACGGATGGACACAGAAGTTACCTTGGAAGACAAAAATAGCCTCGCAGTGAATAAATAATTCTTCATCCCCTACGAAATTCGAAGGCGATGTACCGGGTAAAAAAACTCACTGCTAAGGAAAATGTGCGTGCATGCCTAATCCGGGTAAGCGGACAAAGGGACAACGCCTATCCCATTGGTTATTTAATCAAGATGTGATTTAAGAAACTGGGCGATATCATCCAACGATTGGGTAGCTTGCGGTAAGGCGAGGAAAATTTGCCAGACATGCCACATGTGCGGGTATATCTCCAGCCGCACATCAACACCTGCGGCTTTGGCTAATTCGTGGATACGAAGCGCATCATAGTGCAGGAACTCATCTTCTCCAGCGTGAACCAGCAGCGGTGGTAAGCCATGCCAATCGCCGAATACGGGTGAGATCAAGGGATCTTGCGGGTCATGGTTTGCAACATACGAGGTATGGTAGATTTTCCCTGCACGGGGATCTATCAGAGGGTCATTAAATTCTCTATTTGGGTTGCCTTTACTGGAGAGGTTGCCCACGGGTGAGAGACAAGCCGCAGCGTCTGGCAGCTGCTCACCGTTATCGCGCAGCTTCATCATTGTGGTGATCGTCAAATTACCACCCGCCGAATCGCCCGCCAGCACAATATGCTGCGCTGTGTAGCCCTGCTTCAGCAGCCAGCGATAGGCAATCAAACAGTCGTCCAAGGCAGCAGGAAATGGATGCTCCGGACCAAGGCGATAATCCACCATCAGCGAGCGGGTGCCCATTTTCTTCGCCAAATACGCGACCATCTCGAGGTGTTGGGGGGTCAGTCCGAAGACGAACCCACCTCCATGCAGATATAGGAGGACTCGATCGCGCGGGCTGCCGGGAGGGATGAGCCACTTACAGGGCACACCACCCGCAGTGACAGCTTCGTGGACAACATCAGCAGGCAGTCGCAGACGTTGCAGACCTTGTTTTATCAGCCAGCGGGCGAGCGGGAGAGGCAGGTAGACTTGCATGAGACGAATGATGGGTAATCGCGAGCGGATTTTGCGTTCAGAAGAAGATAGTGTCATTGGAATAGTATATAACAAAAAAGGGCGCCTTACCGGCGCCCTGAATAACACAACACCCAATCAACATTCAGAGTAGCCGCAAGCGTAGCATTTGCGGCAGCCTTCTTCATTGACAACTGCAGCCTGACCACATTCCGGGCATAAATCACCGATCTGAAAGGCGGGCTGTGCAGGCGATGATCCTTTTTCAGGGAGGTCAGAGGGCCGGATGGGATATCGTTCATAATTTGGATTCTCCCCATTGGCGGCAGCTTCCTGGTATTCCTCTGAATCTTCCAGGTACTCCTGCAAGGTCTGGGCGACCCCGTCGGGCAAGGAGCGCACGCGGTTAGGCCCAAAACCTAATGAGCGCCCACCACCAATGCCAGATAGCTGCTTGACGATCTCTTTGAGGCGTTCGCGCGGTAGGATGGGTGAGGCGATGCGCAGTAGATACGAGATCAGGCGCCCGATAGCCTCCGAGACTGCAGCAGTCTCGGAGCCAGCCTTAGCTGTACTGACGAAGACCTCAAAGGGATGATCGCCGCCGTTTTCATTGATGGTGACGAAGGCTTTGCCTACCGGGGTGCTGATGCTGTAGGTGTAGCCACGCAGGCGGCGTGGCCTGGGCTTCTTGGAGACCGACCAGGCATGCTCCTCTTCACCAGCGTGAGTCACCTGGATGCCAGCCGGGATAGCTTCTTCGTGGGCCGGGATTTCCTTCTCACGCGAGGTGGCCTTGGTCTCCAGCACCACTTTCTGGCGTGAGCCGGTGACATAAACCGTGATGCCCTTGCAGCCTGACTTCCAGGCGAGCATATAAGCCATAGCCACGTCTTCCTCAGTGGCATCGGCAGGGAAATTGATCGTCTTGCTCAGCGAGTTATCCACGAAAGCCTGCATATTGGCTTGAGTGCGAACGTGCTCTTCAGCGGTTATATCCTGGGAGACGACGAAAACTTGCTTAACCTCGTCAGGGACAGCCTCGTTATCCTGGCAGGTACCGCTCTCCATCACCTGCTCGACAATGGAACGACGGGTCTGCTCATCCAAACCGGCTTCCAACAAGGCACTTTCAAATTGTGGGCTGGCGTACATTAATGGCAAGTCATGGCCATTGTCGTTCACATGGCGGATGTAAGCCAGGGCAAAGACTGGCTCACATCCATACCCTTCGCAGCCTGCCACGGTGGCGATGGTGCCTGTCGGTGCAATGGTGGTCTGGGCGGCATTACGGATGCCATGGGCTTTGATTCCTTCGATCACCATCGCCCAATCCACCTCAGGACGGTTAAAGTCGCTTTCGAAAGGCACTAACGGCTGGGGTGGCTGCCAGGTGATATGCCCAGGATCATATATAGAGCCTTGGATGGCAGGGAATGCGCCGCGTTTCTCAGCCAAGCTGATACTGGTGAGCATGGCATGAAAACGGATGAATTCCATGACCTGGGCAGCGAATTCCTGTCCCTGTTCCGAACCATAGCGGATGCGACAGTGATACATAAGGTCTGCCAGGCCCATCACACCCAGGCCGACGCGGCGGCACTGTTCGGCCGCTTGCTTAAGCTGAGGCACAGCCGGCACATAGGCATTGGCTTCAACGACGTCATCCAGGAAGATCGTGGCAGTCTCAACCGCTTGCCGTAACTTCTCCCAATCGACGGTATGCGCTTCACCGAACATCTCAGCCAGGTTTACCGAGCCCAGGCAACAATTCTCATAAGGGCCGAGCCATTGCTCCCCACACGGGTTGGTGGCTTCCAGCTGGTACAGCTGGGGTACCGGGTTGGAGCGGTTGGCCGTATCGAGGAATAACATACCCGGCTCGCCGTTGTGATGGGCTTGCCGCACGATTTTATTGAAAAGATCACGCGCCCTCACCTGCCGGTAGGTAAGGACCGGCACGCCAGCTTTCTCGGCCATCTCCAAGGTACCGTGGAATTCATGGTATCGAGGGCTGACCACATCGGGGAATCTCAAATCCCAAGTTAAATCATCTTCAACGGCATGCATAAAGGCATCGGTGATGCCCACCGAGATATTAAAATTCGTGATGGCATTCTCATCAGTCTTGCAATTGATAAAATCATCAATATCCGGATGGTCCACCCTGAGGACGGCCATATTTGCCCCGCGCCGTGTGCCACCTTGGGCAATCTCAGCAAATGCCCGGTCATAAACACGCAAAAAACCAACGGGCCCGGTGGCCTGCCCAGCTGAGGACTTCACCAGCGTATTTTTGGGCCTCAGGCGAGAGAAGGAGAATCCATTTCCCCCGCCGGTCTGCTGGATCAGGGCTGCATCGCGCAAGGTTTGGAAAATGCCGGCTTCATGCCGGCCCATGTCATCGGCGATGGGCAGCACGAAACAAGCTGCCAGCTGACCCAGTGGGGTACCCGCACCAGTGAAGGTGGGAGAATTGGGGAAGAACTGCTTGCTAGTGAGCAGCTGATAGAATTTTTTAGCCTGTTCGAGAGTATCACCAAGCCAATTGGCTTCAACACTGGCAACGTGGTACGCCACGCGCCAGAACATCCCTTCCACGCTTTCGGCTGGTTTGCCTTCACGGTTGCGGCGCACATAACGGCGGATGAGCACCTGCCGAGCGTTATCCGTCAGCTGAATTTCAGGTACCCCGGCTGGGATATCTGGAGTAGGTAACAGACCGTACCGGTCAATAGATTCGTGTGAAGTCCCTGTCATTAATATATCTCCAAACCACCCCAAAACTACTTAACTCTCCAATAAACGATCGATCTCATTGCGGATCGAACGCAGGTCATCCAGGCCGAGGTAAACAATGGCGTAACGGATATAAGCAATCTGGTCCATTTCCTTCAGACCAGCGATGACCATATCGCCTACCACCCGGGATGAGACTTCAGCTCGCCCCATGGCTTGCAAGGTAGCCTCGATTTCACCCACCAACCGGTCGACATCTTCGGCTGGGACGGGACGCTTGGCACAGGCGATGCGAATGCCCCGGCTCAGCTTCTCGTGATCGAACTCCTCACGTGTGCCATCCTGTTTAATAATCAGGGGTGTAGCGAGTATCGGGCGCTCATAGGTACTGAAGCGTTGACCGCAATTCTCGCATTCTCTCCTGCGCCTGACTCCGCCGCGTGTGTCGTGCGAAGTATCGATTACCCTAGATTCATCATGTTTGCAATACGGACAGCGCATAAGGCAATCCTACGTTGTTAGAACATTTGTAATCGCTATAGATAGGGGTTCCACTAACCATACCCCATATAGGTGGTAGTGGAAGTGTTCAAATTCTAGCACAGAGGTATGCTCTGTGCAAGTGAAAAATGAACGAATATTCTTAAAATATTGGGATTTATTTAATTTATTAAGATTGCGGTGTTTTTTGATTATGTTTAATGTAGAGTGTTCCCACATCGGCAAAAAAACTCCCCCATTTTCTTGCCACATCGGTACATAAAAAATGGACTCGCCACAATTCTTGACAGGGCCCTTATCCAACCCACCTCCCAATGAATCACAATCTCTGGAGGAGGGCTGGCGGGGATTGCCGGGAGGAGGAGGCCGGCAATCCCCTACCAAGCTTTCAACCTCACCCAAACGACCACACTCAACCCCAATAACGGATAATTGCCGGGTGAAGTAAAACCAACGTCGTAACCTTCTTTCAACTAGCCCGGAACAAGCCTGCATGCCTGGGCAATGCGAGTATCCTGCCTGGGGTCTGCCTAAGTTATGGGCAGACACCCATGGATTTCCTGGGCTTATCTGGCGCAACATCCCCCTGGCTGTTACGCCGGGAGCTGCGCTTGGCATGCGGATCCCTTTCCCGAACCAGACTGCGTACTTGTTACTTAGGTGTGGTTACGGTTTCGCAGGAAGGTTGGGATATCCAAGTCTTCGGTATTGAATGTGCGCGGTGTAAAGTCAGACTTGGCGACCTCCGCCGATTGCAGCTCACGCACCGATTCATCCGTGTTCACGGCCGGCTTGTCCAGGCGCAAAGGATTCTTTTGCACTTCGCCTGTGCGGTGCATGGCGATACCCGAACGTTCAAACCCGGTTGCGATCACCGTCACCCGCACCTCATCGCCCATATTCTGGTCGATGACAGCCCCGAAGATCAAATTCACATCGGGATGGGCGGTTTCCTTGATGATGGCGGCGGCTTGATTGACCTCGAAGAGGGTCAGGTCAGGACCACCGGTCACGTTGAACAGGATGCCCCTGGCACCATCGATGGTGATATCCAGCAGCTGGCTGGAGATTGCCTGCTCAGCGGCCATCTTGGCGCGCTCGTCTCCATGCCCCGTGCCAACCGCCATCAGTGCAGCTCCGCCTTCCGACATGATCGTGCGGACGTCAGCAAAATCCAGGTTGATCAACCCAGGGACGGTAATCAGCTCAGAAATGCCCTGGACACCCTGGCGAAGGACGTCATCAGCAATCTTGAAGGCATCCTGCAGGTTGGAGCGCTTATCGACGATCTGCAGCAGGCGGTCATTCGGGATGACAATCAACGTGTCGGCTTGCTCTTTTAATTTCTCGATACCAGCTTCAGCCACCTGGATGCGGCGTGAGCCTTCGAAGGCGAAGGGGCGCGTGACCACACCAATGGTGAGTGAGCCAAGCTCGCGCCCGATCTGAGCGATGATGGATGCCGCGCCGGTACCCGTCCCACCACCCATACCCGCCGTAACGAAGACCATGTCGGCCCCGCGCAGGACGTTGTACAATGCTTCCTGAGATTCCTCAGCCGCTTTGCGCCCTTGCTCAGGGTTGCCACCTGAACCCAAGCCCCTGGTGAGCTTTTCGCCAATACGCACCCGCGTGGGGGCACTGGAAAGCATCAATGCCTGGGCATCGGTGTTGATGGCGATGAATTCCACACCCTGGAGACCCTCTTTGATCATCCGCTCCACGGCATTGCATCCACCGCCTCCCACGCCCACCACCTTGATATGGGCGAAGGATTCCAACTGACTTGAAAAACTTACATTTTGATTCATTCTTACCAGCCTCCTCGAAATATGTTTTTGGTGCTATGAATGTCTTCTGGTTTCGCACCGAGTGCGGCCAGATAATTGCCTGAGCATGTATTTAATATTCGATTCATCTATGGGAGCAACCTCCTTAGGAAACCCTTGATCGATTCCCAATCAACAGCACCAGTGGTCGCTCCCCCAATGCGCATCCCTTGGCGGGCAGGTTGAACATAGATATCCGCCATTAATAAAGCCCACTTGAGCAAGCCAACGCTGGTGGAATAAGCCGGGGACATCAGCTTATCGGACATGCCGATGAGATCCTCCGGCTGGGCAATACGGACCGGAACATTGAGCGTCTGGCTGGCTAACGTGCGAATCCCGGGCAGGGCGCTCGAGCCACCTGTGAGCACCATGCCTGCAGGGAGTAAGCCATCGTACCCGGAACGCTTGATCTCCTGTAACACCAGGCTGAAGATCTCTTCTACACGCGCTTCGATCACATGGGCAAGCTCCTGCCGGTTAATCTCCACGGGCTCTTCCTCACCGAAAGGCTTGATGCTGAACGATTCGTTCGGATTTACTTCATCACGCAAAGCATGCCCATGCTGGATCTTGATCTCTTCGGCTTGCGAGATCGGCAGGCGCAAGCCGTGAGCAATGTCGGAGGTGATATGGTCACCACCGACTGCCAGGACATTGGTGTGCCATACATCGCCGCCAATATAGATAGCCATATCGGTGGTACCGCCACCCATGTCACAGATCACCACACCCATCTCGCGCTCGGTTTCCGTTAGCACCACTTCAGCCGATGCCAGGGGATTGAGCACGAATTGCGAGACCTCCACACCGGCAGCACCCACGCACTGGCGTAAATTCTCCACTGAGGCAGCAGAAGCAGTGATGATGTGGGTCTCCACTTCAAGGCGGTAGCCATGCATACCGAGGGGTTTACGAATGCCTTCCTGCCCATCAATGCTGAAACCGCGCTGGATGATATGGATGATCTCGCGGTTGTGAGGGATATTGACGGCCTTGGCAGCATCGATTGCCCGAGCAATATCGTCCTCGTCAATCATCCGTCCGGCCACACCCACGACGCCCCGGCTGTTGACCGAGGAGACATGCGAGCCGGCCAGACTGACCAGGGCAGAATCGATCTCCAGCCCGCAGGTCCGCTCTGCTTTCTCAACCGAGCGAACGACGGCTTGTGAGGCAGCCACCATATCGACCACCACCCCTTTGCGTACACCCTGGGAAGGCTCGACACCTACTCCAAGGATCCTCAATTGGCCAGGCGCTTCCTCCCGGCCAACCAGGGTGCAAATCTTGGTCGTTCCGATATCTATTGCGACAATAATGGGTTCATCCATAAGCACTTGTTCGCGGCTGGTTTACCGCTCCATCCTATAATATGGTGCGTGGAGATATTCCACGCTGATCATTGCTGGCTGGATCCCTTCGCTTTGCAGGCGAGTTACCAAGGCCTGGTAGACGACCAATTTCATCTCCATATCCTGGTCTTGCGGCCCAAAGAATACTTCCCAGCCATTGGGATCGTTCCATCCCAAGCCGTGCTCGCTGTCGTATACCAGGACCGTGTCAGCCGGCATTTTCTTGCTCAACTCGAGGATGGCATTCACCAGGTCAGGAGATATCTGGAAGGTGGGAACCGCTGTGCCGGTAGAGAAAGGCATACCTGGGGGCAGATATTGGGTAGGGTTAGCTGGTGTATCTGAAGTTATGCCTGGCAAGGTGCCATAGCCTTCGACCCTGACCAAGGTCGTAGTCGGAGTGCCCCTGGTGGGGAAGGAAACACCTTCTGCGTCCACCCAGCTCTCCCGCCCATCCTGGGTCCAGGAAATGACCGGCTCACGCTCGACCGCCACCACCCTGATGCTGGATGGCAGTCCAATTTTTACCGATATCTTAGCCAGCTCGGGGAAAGCCAATTGTAAATTCTGCTTTAATACTTGCGGATCCAGGCCGAAAACCGAAGTGCCGGAGGTGGCAAGGACAGCATTTAAATCTGCTACGGTCAGGCGCTGCAAGCCTTTCGCCTGGACTGTTTTTACCTGGAATACGGGTGACCTCCACATCATGAGAAGGCTGATAACGCACATGACAACCATAAACAACGAGATAGCCCGCCAGCCCAGGTGAACGAGGGGAACAGAAGGCAAACGCACTTCCGCCCCAGGGATGCTCAGAGGTACGTCGAAGCGCCGCTTGGGGATTTTCTGCTTGCGCAGGCGTGAAGAAGCCACGCGGCCGAAAGCCATCCCACCCATGCCCCCACGTACCATCACGGGCGGTACTGCTTCAGAACGGGCATCGAAAAGCCGGCGGTTCTTCTTGGGCAGGTAGGGCTGGTCGGATTTACCCTTGCGCTGGGTTTGCGCTCGAGCCTGGTACAAATTTTCACCGCGCTGGACATTTGAGCGTCGGCGGTTGGCCTGGGGGGAAGGCTCAGCATCACCATCAGGCTGAAACGGTGTCTCTGAAGTGAGCTGCTGGGCGACTTGCCCGAGCGTTGAAGTGAGCTTCCCCTGGAGGGAGTGGATTTTTTCGGTGGGTAGGTTAATATGGGTGGCTGCCAGTCGCTCCCTGACGGAAGCTGCCCTGCGAGCCACAGCCCGCCTGGCAGACTTGCGCCGATTGGGTTCGGCACCTGCCTGGGAGGCATCACCCACTGCCCGTTCTCGTCTCTGCTTCCTGAGGCGTGCCCGGCTAAGCTCTACTTCGGATGCTTCTTGGTTTGGATCTTGCTCAAGATCTGTCATAGGTCATCTCGCAAAACGGTGCTCAGTTTTTTGATTATCCGCCCGACGTTCCAGGGCCAGCTCGATTAAGCGATCCACCAGCCTGGAGTAGGGCAAACCACTGGCTTCCCATAATTTCGGATACATGCTAATGCTGGTGAAACCGGGGATGGTGTTCAATTCGTTCAAGTACAGGTCGCCACTATCCCGATCCAGCAGGAAATCCACGCGGGCCATCCCCTGGCAATCGATGGCTTTATAAGCCCGTAACGCCAATCCTTGAGCTTGCTTGATGGTTTGCTCGGGGATAGGCGCTGGAATAAGCAACTCGGAAGTACCGTCGATATATTTCGCTTCATAAGAATAAAACTCACGGCTGGGAATCACCTCACCAGGTATGGATGCCTCGGGAAGATCATTCCCCAGCACACTGAGCTCGATCTCACGTGCATTTATCCCGCGTTGAATCAAGATGCGCCGGTCAAATCGAGCGGCTTCCACGAGACCTTCCAACAGGTCGGAGCGGTTCTGACACCTGGTGATCCCAACCGAAGAACCCAGGTTAGCAGGCTTAGTGAACATGGGGTAAGCACTCATGTTCTCCGCTTCATTCAGGATCAGATCAAGGTGATCGGACAACTCGCTGCGCAGGATGACCATCGTCTCCAGAATGGGGATATTGTTGGCTTGCATCACACTATTGAAGACACCTTTATCCATTCCCACAGCTGAACCAACTACCCCGGCACCAACATAAGCCACTTCGGCCATCTCAAGCAAACCTTGTAAAGTGCCATCCTCACCATAGGTGCCGTGCAGGACGGGGAAGAAGACATCGAACTCGGTGAGCAGCTCCATCAGGTACCCTTGGGAGGTCTTTTGAAGGGCGTGGAGTCCTCGTAAGGTAGGGTCAGGCAGCAAGGTTACCAGCTCGAGAGATTCCACCTGTCCTTTTTGCAGGGCATCCAACACGAGTTCGCCGGTCACCCAGGCACCACCTGGGGTGATGCCGATCTGGGTCACTTCATAGCGCTGCGGATCGAGCACATCCAGCACCGAGCGCGCCGACATGAGCGAGATCTCGTGCTCACCCGAGCGCCCACCGAAGATCACACCCACCCGCAACTTGCGACCCAAGTCCGTTGTCATCGCCTTAATACCCAGACCAATCACCTAACATTTCAATTTCCAACTCCAGGGTAAC
>Ga0316620_10000771_pt1 | contig 13158 bp, 12 predicted proteins | sample OWC_Aug_M1_C1_D5_FD_207651 | JGI IMG/M metagenome (GOLD analysis project Ga0316620, IMG submission 207651) | Wetland soil microbial communities from Old Woman Creek delta, Ohio, United States - OWC_Aug_M1_C1_D5_B | ecosystem: Environmental > Terrestrial > Soil > Wetlands | place: USA: Ohio... | reverse complement strand
ACGTCATTCCCGGCCACGATCCGCTGGTTCTGAAGCGCTATCCGGCAGCCCGGCCTGAGACCGAGGGTTGGATCGTGCGGGTCGATGCGGAGCCGAAGCGGGCTTGAGGAGAGTGCCGCGTTTGGCGGGTCCGACTTCAGTCGGACGCGTTTTCCGGTGCGCCCTCCCCTCACCCCAGCCCTCTCCCGCAAGGGGAGAGGGAGTCATTTGCCGTTCGCCCAGAGCGTCGCAGCGTCAGCTGCAGAGTCGAAGGGCCTGCTCTGCTGGATGCTTCGACTCCGTGCCTGAACGCCACTACGCTCAGCACGAGCGGAAATGGGCTGGAGGGTCGCTAGCGCTTCACCTCTACGCCAGCCCATTCCTCGACGCAGCGTACGATCGTCGTAATGTCCGCGCCCGGGCCCTGGCTTGCCTTCGCGACACCGAGAAGCTGACCTACGGCCGTGCCGACAATCATCGGAATGCCCATCGCCTCACCTTCGTCCAGGCATAGCTTGACATCCTTGTACAGCAACTCGTTGGTGAAGCCGAAGTCGAACGTTCGTGGCAAAACCGAGCGCGGAAATTTATCCTGGCTGGCGCTGTTGCGGCCGCTACCCGCGTTGATCACGTCGAGCATGACCTGAGCATCGAGGCCCGCCTTGACGCCCATCACCATCGCCTCGGACGTGATCGCCAGCGCGGTCGCAGACATGAGATTGTTGGCGAGCTTCATGGTTTGCCCCATGCCGGGACGGTCGCCGACCAGGAATACTTTGCCGAACACGCGCAGCACCGGCTCAAGACTGGCGAACAGCGCAGAAGGCCCCGACACCATCACGGCGAGCGTCCCCTTCTCGGCACCTGAAACACCGCCGCTGACCGGGGCGTCGATCGAGACGATGCCCTTCGCTGCGAGCGCCTGCGCGACTTCTGCGGCCACTCGAGGTCCCGTGGTGGACAAATCGACGAACGTCTTGACGCGCGTGCCGGCCACGATGCCTTCTTTGCCCAGCGCGACCGCGCGCACGACCCAAGGCGTCGGCAAGCTGACAAGAACGGTTTCGACGACCGAGGCCACTCCCGCCGGTGATGCTGCGCGCTCGGCGCCGCGCGCCACGAGCGGCGCCATCGCGCTTTCGTTGGTATCGTAGATGACCAGCTTGAAGCCGGCGTCCAGCAGTCGATTCGCCATGGGAGCGCCCATGCGCCCTACGCCGATGAAACCCAGTCGCACTTCGGTCATGATGGTCCTTTGGGAAATGAGGTGAGCCGCGCTTATGTTCTGCGCAGTCGAGGAGTGGATCAACGCTAACAAAAAGAATCCCGGATCGCAACGTGAGCGAAAGGCGCTTGCCGTAGAGTAACGCGGACGACAGGGGAGTCCGCTTTTCCGTTTACAGGAGATTCGCACCATGCCATCGAACCCCGCTGCCAACCCGGTCTGGTTCATCACCGGTTGCTCGACCGGCCTCGGTCGCGCGCTCGCCGAGCGCGTCCTTCAGCACGGCCATCGTGCTGTCGTTACGGCGCGCAACGTTGCCCAGGTCAAAGACATCGTCGCCGTTCACCCGCAGACCGCCCTGGCGATTGCACTCGACGTGACGAACCGCCGCCAGGTGAGCGAAGCGATCGTGCAGGCGGAAAAGGCCTTTGGCGGCATCGACGTCCTCGTGAACAACGCCGGCTATGGCTATCTCGCCGCGGTCGAGGAAGGCGAAGACGACGAGATCCGCGCGATGTTCGAGACCAACTTCTTCGGGCTGGCCGACATCACGCGCCGAGCGCTGCCGGGCATGCGCAAGCGCGGCAGCGGACACATCATCAACATCACGTCGGTCGGAGGATTGATCGGCAACCCGAGCGCGGGCTACTACAACGCAACCAAGTTCGCCGTGGAAGGACTGTCGGAGGCGTTGGCGAAGGAGGTCGAGCCGCTCGGCATTCGCGTGACGTCGATCGAACCGGGCCCGTTCCGCACCGACTGGGCCGGCCGCTCGCTCAAGCAGCCGCGCACGACGATCTCCGCATACGACAACACGTCCGGTGCGCGGCGGGCTCAGATTACCGGCCGCAGTGGCAAACAGCCGGGCGACCCCGTTCGTGCTGCCGATGCCATCATCAAAGTCGTAGAGAGCGCTCAGCCACCGCTCAATCTGGTGCTCGGCGAAGACGGCGTCGGACGCGTCCGCGCCAAGTTCAAGGAGTTTCTCCAGTCCATCGACCAATGGGAAGCGGTCACGCTAAGCGCCGACTTCCCGAAAGCGTGAGCACACCATCATGACCAAGATTGCAGTGCTGGACGACTGGCAGGGCGTTTCGCAGCAGGCCGCCGACTGGTCGCAGCTCGCCAAGCGCGCGGAGCTCGTGTTCTTCGAAAAGTCCCTCGGCGAGCCCGATGTCGCCGTCAAGACGCTCGCCGATTTCGACATCATCGTCGCGATGCGTGAGCGTATGAAGTTTCCGGCCACCGTGATCGCGCGGTTGCCGAAGCTGCGCATGATCGCTTTGACCGGCTCCCGTACGTGGACCATGGACATCGAAGCGTGCAACGCGCGCCGGATCGTCATATCAAACACGGGCGGCGAGAAATCCACGGCTGCTACAGCGGAGATCGCGCTGGGATTACTGCTCTCCGCAGCGCGCTACATCCCGACCGCCGATGCGTCGATGCGCAACGGGCGCTTTCAGGCCGGCGTGCCGGCCGGCATCGTGCTCGATGGCAGGACGCTCGGCGTGATGGGACTCGGCAAGATCGGTTCGCGCCTCGCGCGGTACGGACAGGCGCTTGGAATGAAAGTGATCGCGTGGAGCCAGAACATGACGCAGGATCAGGCGCAGGCGGCCGGCGCGCGCCTGGTCGACAAAGCCACGTTACTCGCCGAAAGCGATGCGATCACTTTGCATCTCGTGCTGTCCGACCGCACGCGCGGGATTCTCGGCGCAGCCGATCTCGCGCGCATGAAACCCGGTGCGATCCTCGTCAACACTTCCCGTGGTCCGCTGGTCGATGAAGCGGCCCTCGTGGAGAGATTGGGCACGGGCAAGTTGATCGCGGGACTCGATGTCTTTGCGCAGGAGCCGCTGCCGGCCGATCATCCGCTGCGTTCGTTTCCCAACGTCGTGCTGACTCCGCATCTCGGCTATTGCACGCAGGAGGTGTATGCGCAGTTCTACCGCGAGTCGATCGAGAATGTGCTGGCGTTCCTCGACGGCAAGCCCACGCGCGTGCTCAATCCCGAGGCGTTACGGCCGGCGTGAGCAGCGTCGAGCTCGCGAGAGCCTGGTCTCACTGCGAGGGCCACGCAGCCGGAAACTGTCCGGCTGCGGCGTCAGCCGTTGGGCCGCGAGTTGACAGTATTTGACGCCCAAATTTCTAACGTCCTGATGCCATGGTGATAAAAAAGTCGCCCGGTCCCGACATAGCGATCTTTTTGTAAAAATGTACACCCGTCTACGGCAGCGCAAACACCACCACCGTCAGCGCCGCCGGCTGTGCCAGCCAGAACCCCCCCATCATTCCCGATACTACGGCGACATACTGTTTGCCGTCGACCGCATAGCTGATCACACCGCCCGTCACCGGGCCACCGACGTTGAAGCGGTAAACCGGTTTCCCGTTGCTGGCATCGAGCACGAGAAAATCGCCCGTGACTTCGCCCGTGAGCACCACGCCGCCTGAAGTCAGCGTCACGGCCGCGAGCATCGGGCGGCTCGACGGATATTTCCAGAGAACCTCGCCGGTCGATGCCTTGATGGCAGTCAGCCAGCCGCGCGATTTCTCGACCGGATCGTAGGTGAACGACCCTCCCATGAAGAGCTGACCGGCCACAAAGCGCGGTTCCTCGTCCTTCTTGAATACGCCGCACCAGTCGACCGACGGAGCGACCATCAGGTCGCGTCGCGGATCGAGCGCAGGGGCGCTCCACTCCATTCCGCCCAGCAGTCCCGGACAGGTGTGAACGCCCTCTTCCGTCGGAACGACGTCGCTGTTCGTGCGTGTCGTTACAGGTACGGCGTAGATTTCTTCCCGGCTGTTTCGATCGACGATGCGCAGCAGGCCATCCTTGCCGCCGAGCGTGACGACGTCGCGGCGCGCTCCGTTGATCGTCGCGGTGAAGAGCGGCGCTGTGACCGGCACATCCCAGTCGTGCGTGTCCTGCGGCACGGTCTGCTTGTACCACTCGAGCCGCCCCGTGTGCGCGTCCAGCACGACCATTGCGCCGGTGTAGAGATTGGTCCCGGCCCGCGCGGTCGCAATCAAGTCGGGAGCGGGATTGCCGACCGGCACATAGAGCAGCCCGTGCTCGGCATCGAGAGAGGGCGTGGTCCAGATTCCGCCGCCCAGACGCATATTGGATTCGACACCGGCCCAGGTCTCCACACCAGCCTCGCCGTCGCGCGGGACCGTGTTGAACTTCCAAACGGGGTGCCCATCCGAAAGGCTAAACGCACCGATCCAGCCTTTGATGCCGTACTCGGAACCCATCGGCCCGATGATCACGAGATCGTCGTAGATCAACGGCGTCATGCCGATGGCTTCGAACTTCTCGGAGTCGGCGGCCTTGACCTCCCAGAGCACTTTGCCGCTGTCCGCGTCGAGCGCGAGAAGGTAACCATCCTGCGTGCCGCGCACGACTTTGCCGTCCTTGATCGCCGCGCCGCGATTCTTGATCGACGAGTTGCCTTGCTTGGCCTTCTCCTTCCAGTCGTGCCGCCACCTCACCCGGCAAGTGACGGGATCGAGCGCGACCGTGAGCTGCGGCGCAGTGATATACATCGTGCCTTTGTAGACCAGGGGATTGGTCTGCGAGCGATTCAGGTCGGCACCCTGATAGATGCACACAGGCCGCAGCGAGGCGGCGCTGGCGGGCGTGATCTGCTTGAGATCGACGAAGCGGACCCCGGCGTAGTCGTGATTCGGCAGCAGCCACTCGGTGCTCTGGTCGGCGTGGTTCAACTCATCCTGCGTCGGTCCGCTCGCCGCCCACACCAGACTCGACGCCATCAGCATTGCCAGCATTGCAACGACAACTCGCGTTACCTTCATCTGACTCCCCTCGCTGTTTCCACCGCAGTTATCGAGGCTGCAGCGTGATCTTCTTGAGCGTCGACGTGATCGGCGTCAAGTCGGTTTCACCTGCTTCGTAGCCGTTCATCTTCAGCACGTAGGCGATGACAACAACGTACTGCTGTTTGGCAAGGCTGCCGGGCGCACTGTAGGGCATCTGCGTGCGCACGATATAGAACAGATCGTCGAGCGTGTGCTGACCGTCGGCCCAGCGGCCCTGGAATACCGGACCGGCAAGCGGTGCTGCTGGATTGCCTTGCAGCTTCGCACCGTGACACGCCATGCAGTATTGCTCATACAGCGCTTCGCCACGCGCAGCCTGCGCGGCGCTGTAATAACCTCCATCCGCGGCGTAGGCCGGCAACGCGCACGATGGGGCCATCGCAATGCTCACGGCGACTTGGGCAATCAGGCGCACTCGCATCCGCAATCTCAGCTCACCTTCACGAGCTTCTGGAAGCTGCGCAGCTCGTGGTCGGGCTTCTTGCCATAGAGGATCGCCCAGTAGGTGTTGGAGACCTCGGCGACATAGATGTCACCGCGCGAGTCGATGGCGATGCCGTGCGGCGCGATGAACTGCCCGACGCCCTCGCCGATCGGCTGCGTGCCGAGGTGCGCGAGAGTCTCGCCCTTGGATGAGACGATCGAGACGCGCGGACCGATGTTCGGCACGCCTTGCGTGAGCGTCGCGACGGATTCCGGCCCGAGCTCGCCGATGAACGCGAGCGGGCTCTTGCCGCGGGCGACGAACAGGCCGCACGGACGTGCGAGGTTGTTCCACTGCTCTTGATACTTGCCGTCGCCGTCGAAGACCTGCACGCGATGGTTCTCGCGGTCGGCGACGTACACCCAGCCGTCGTCATCGCACGCGATGTTGTGCACGAGGTTGAACTGTCCGGGGTCGGTGCCGGGCTCGCCCCACGAGAACAACAGCTTCCCGTCGGGAGAGTACTTGTGCACGCGCGCGTTTTGATAGCCGTCGGAGACGTAGATCTCTCCGCTCGGCGACAGCGCGGTGTGCGTGCAGCGGTTGAACGGATTGCCGCTGAAGCGTGGCGCAGGCGTCTTCGGCGTTCCGATCGTCATCAGGAGCTTGCCGTCCGGCGTGCACTTGCGCACCGTGTGACCGTGATCGTCGGTCAAGTAGAGCATGTCGTCCGGTCCGATCGACGCGCCGTGCGGGTTCGTGAAGCCGATGTCTTCGCCCCAGGTGCGCAGAAACTTTCCGTCACGGTCGAACACGATGACCGGATGCGCCCCGCGCGTGAAGGCATAGACGTTGTCCTTGCTGTCCACGCAGATCGCGGCGCCGTCGCCGAACGTCATGCCCGGAGGCAACTCGCCCCAGGTCTGCAGCACTCGATATCGATACCGGCCTTTCCCGAGAACGACGGGCTCGGCGGCGCGCGCCGCAGTCGAGGTGAGAAACGCCGTCCCACTGCCGAGCGCCCCTGCTCCCAGGACTGCCGCGCCGGCGGCAACACTGTGCAGAAACCGCCTGCGCGACATCGTACAGAGCTGGCACATCCTTCCCCTCCGTGTGATCTCTTTGTTCGGACCTCTGGTGTGCGACACGCAACCTAGTCATGCGCCGCGGTCGCGGTATGGTACCGTACGATTGCTTCGCGAATCTTTCCGAGCCGGCCCGCGCCCAATTTTTGCGGGTCGTCCGAAATCAATCGCCGAGAGCGATGACCAAGCAGGCGGCCAGCGCCTGTGACTCGACCTTCATCGGAGGCTGCGCATGTCTCGACCGATCGCCATCCTGCTGCTGGGCGCGCTAACGGTCCTGCCGTATGCCGCGCACGCGCAGGTGAACGAGTACACCGACAAACCGCCGCGCACGCAGCTGGACATCCAGAGAGAGCGCAACCGCGCTTGCCGAGCACTCAAAGGCGAGGCGTATAACGAATGCATCGCGAACTATGTGGGGCCCAAGCGCGATCATCCCGGGACCGGAGGTTGGACGCGGCCGGCGAAGCCGGCGAAGGGCCAGGGTCGGACCTGAAGCCACCCGCCCCGCGCCAGCACTCTTTCGCTCACTTCTCCTTGAGCAGTTTTGCCCGGGCCTGAGCCAGCTCCTTGCGTTTGGCCGCGTTCACTTTCGGATAGCGCAGCTCCAGTCGCGCCAGCGTCTCGACTATCGTGGCGCCCACGACCAGCCGCGTGAACCATTTGTTGTCAGCGGGCACCACGTACCACGGTGCATCGCGCGTCGCCGTGTTTCGTATCGCATGCTCATAAGCATTCTGGTAGCGATCCCAGTGAGCGCGCTCCGCGACGTCCGCGGCGGAGAACTTCCAGTTCTTCTCCGGCTCGTCCAGGCGGGCCAGAAAGCGGCGCTTCTGCTCCGCGTTGGACACGTTCAGGAAGAACTTCAGAATCACGATGCCGTTGCGCGTGAGATAGCGCTCGAGGTTCGCGATGTCCTCGTAGCGCTCTCGCCAGATGCGCTTCGTGACCAGCGAGGGCGGAAGCTGCTGGCGCTGTAGCAACTCCTGGTGCACGCGCACCACGAGGACTTCTTCGTAGTAGGAGCGGTTGAAGATTCCGATGCGGCCGCGCTCGGGCAGGTGCCGCATGTGACGCCACAAGTAGTCGTGGTCGAGCTCTTCCGAAGAGGGCTGCTTGAACGCCGTGACCTGGCAGCCCTGCGGATTGACGCCGGACATGACGTGCTTGATCGTGCTGTCCTTGCCCGCCGCATCCATGGCCTGGAAGATGATGAGCACGGCCCAGCGATTCTGCGCATACAGAATATCCTGCTGTTCCGCGAGCCACGCAATGCTCCGCTGCAGGATCTCCTTGGCCTCGAACTTGTCTTCCGAGTCCAAGCCGTGCGTGTCGCCCGGATCGAAGTCGCTCAGCCGAAACCGCTTCCCGCTGGCGACGCGGTACGGCGCAATCAGTGATTCGACCCACGATATGCCTTCTTTTGCCACGCGCTACTCCCGGGTATTGGTCGCGGAAAGAGTAGCACGGAAGGTTTCGCTGCCGTCGGCCGGTGCAGCCGATGTCGGCTCCGAAGCGCTACGTCATCGAGAACAGCGCGTGCGTCGCAATGGAAGCGACTCGAAGTCCGCTTCAAGCGCTGGCGGTTCGTGCCGCGACGCTCGGTTGTTCCTCGGTGGACATGGGTGGCTTCAGCTCGCCTTCCCATTTGGCGACGACGGTGGTCGCGAGGCTGTTACCGATCACGTTCGTCGCCGAGCGGCCCATGTCGAGGAACTGATCGATGCCCATGATCAGCAGCAGACCGGCTTCGGGTATGTTGAACGTCGCGAGCGTGGCGGCAATCACGACCAGGGACGCGCGCGGCACGCCCGCCATGCCTTTGCTGGTCACCATCAGGATCAGCAGCATCGTGATCTGCTGGCCCAGCGAGAGCTGAATGCCATACGCCTGTGCGATGAACAGCACCGCGAACGTGCAGTACATCATCGAGCCGTCGAGGTTGAACGAGTAGCCGAGCGGCAGCACGAAGCTCGTGATCTTGTTGTTGACGCCGAATTTCCCGAGCTGCTCCATCGTCTTCGGATAAGCCGCCTCGCTCGAGGCGGTGCTGAACGCGAGCGCGAGCGGCTCCTTGATGAGCCCGAACAGCCTAAACACCGGACGCCCGACGAACACGAACCCGGCAATCCCGAGCAGAGCCCACAGCACGAGCAGGCTCAAATAGAACCCGGCCATGAACTTGCCGTACGTGAGCAGGATGCCGAGGCCTTGTGTCGTGATGATCGACGCCATCGCGGCGAACACCGCAATGGGTGCAAAGGACATCACCGCAGCCGTGATCTTGAGCATGATGCGCGTGAGATCGTCTATGGCCGCGACGATCGTCTTCGCGCGCTCGCCCAAATGTGCGGCGGCAAGGCCGAAGAAGATCGAGAACACGACGATCTGCAGGATCTCGTTGTTGGCCATCGCCTCGGCGATACTCTTGGGTACCAGGTGAACTATGAACTCCTTCAATGTGATCCCGCCGGCTTTCAGGCTCGTGGCGGCATGAGTATCGGGCAGCGGAAGATTCAGTCCAACGCCCGGTTGCAGCAGGTTCACCATCAGTATCCCGAGCAGCAGCGACGCCAGCGAGGCGCACAGGAACCAGCTGATGGCCTTCAGCCCGACGCGGCCGACCGAGCTCGTGTCGCCCAGATGCGCAATGCCCACCACCAGCGTCGAGAACACCAGCGGCCCGATGATCATCTTGATGAGCCGCAGGAAGATGTCGGTCAGCAACGAAACGTAGCCGGCCACGGTGGTGGCGCTAGCCGCATCGGGAATGAGCCGGTTGCACATGTACCCGACAACGATGCCGGCAAGCATCGCGATGAAGATCCAGGTCGTGAGCTTCGGTGAGCGCATCAATTTCTCCAGGCAAGGCGGCGTCCGCGTGGGCGGCGCATGGTACTGCGCAACGGGAGGTCGAGCCCGGTGGCGATAGAGATGGCGCGGCTCATTCTCCGGTACCGAACAGGTTCAGGCCGAGCTGCGTGGCGATGTATTCGATCGCCTTGGCGCCGCGCACGCTGTTGCCCGAAGCATTGAGCGGCGGGGCGAAGCCGACGATCGCCAGCTTTCCGGGCGCCACGGCGACAATGCCGCCGCCTACTCCGGTCTTTGCCGGCAGGCCCGCGTTCCAAGCCCATGCACCGGCCTCGTCGTAGAACCCGGCCATCATCATCACCGCGAGAATCTTCGGGACCAGCTTCGCGTCGACGACGCGCTCCTGCGTAATCGGATTGACTCCACCGTTCGCAAGAGTCGCGCCCATGACCGCGAGCTGCCTCGCGGTGACGTTGACGGAGCACTCCTTCGTGTACACGTCGGTTGTCTCGAGCGGATCGGCGTACAGCCGGTCGTAGCTCTGCAGCAGCTCGGCGATGCCGCGGTTGTGCTGGTTGGTCTCGGCTTCGGATACGTACACTTCCTGGTTGAACGCCAGCTTTTCGCCCGCAAAGCGATCCAGGTTATTGCTGATCTTGGCCCAGCGCGCTGCGGCGTTGTCAGCCCTAACCATGCTGACGGACGCCATCGCTCCGGCGTTCACGAGCGGATTGACCGAGCGGGCCTTCAACAGCTCGATCGCGATGACGGAATTGAACGGGTGCCCGGTCGGCTCGACGCCGATCTTGTCGAACACGGCTTGCGCGCCGGACTCCTGCATCACGAGCGCCATCGTGAATGGCTTGGCCACCGATTCGATCGCAAAGCCGTAGTCTGTGTCCCCGGCCGTGTAGACCTTGCCGTCGGCCGTAACGATAGCGACGCCAAACAGATCCGACGGGACCTTGGCGAGATAGGGAATGTAGTCTGCGTTCTTGCCATCCTTCACATCCTTGAACTTGGCATGAGTCTCGTCGACGAGCCGCTGGAGATTCGCCGCGGCCGGCAGATCTTCACGACCCCAGGCCGCCGGAATCCACGGGGCCGCGTCCGGAACAGGCAATGCACCGCCGAGAAGAACGCCTGCCAGTAAAGCCAAAACCAGCGAAGACCGCAGCATGGCCTGAAGACGAGCGAGAGACATGGCAAAACTCCTCAAAAGTTTGGGCGACGCGGCGCTAGAGTGCAATGCGGCGCGTGATTGTGCAAGAATCGGCGCACCATTGGACGGAGGGATTGGCAGTGCTCGATCGGTTTGCCGGCGGCGTATTGCGAAGCGGCCTGATTCTCGCTCTCGCGGCTATTCTGTGCGTGGGTTGCGCACCGATGCCAATCGCAAGCCCGTCCGCACCGACGTCGGCGCTTGCCGACCCCGAGAACACCGACCTGGGACGCAAGGTCGCGCAGATTGGACTGGACCATCCTGGTTTGTCGGCTTTTCATGTGCTGCCCACCGGCACCCAGGCGCTTGCCGCACGCGCCGGAATGATCGATGCCGCACAGCGCACGCTCGACCTGCAGTACTACATGGTGCATGAAGGTCTCACCACCGACTATCTGCTACAGAAGCTGATCGCGGCCGCCGACCGCGGCGTGCGTGTGCGCTTTCTGATCGACGACTCGTCGGTGTGGGGCCGGGACGCCGGGACTGCAGCTCTGTCGAGTCATCCCAGCATCGAAGTACGTGTTTTCAACAGCATCGGCGTCGGACGGCATTCGTCGCTCGGTCGCGCGATGGCGCTCGCATTGGGCGTGGCGCGGCTGCATCGGCGCATGCACAACAAAATGCTGGTCGCGGACAACACCGCCGCCATCATCGGCGGACGCAACCTCGCCGACGAATACTTCGGCGCGGCGCCGGAGATGAACTTCGCCGATCTCGATCTATTGATCGCCGGCCCCGTGGTGCGTGAAGTCTCGGCGAGCTTCGACGAGTACTGGAACAGCCGTTGGGCAGTGCCGATCGAATCCCTGACCGCGACGTTGAAAGTAGACGTGAAGCAAGAGCGCGCGCAGCTCGACAAGAAGCTCGAACAGCATCGCAAGCGGGGTGCCGAATACTTTCTGGAGCTCGACCGGGCGGGTGAGATTACTGCCAAGCTCGAGCCCGAGCTGAGCTGGGTCTGGGCTGCCGGCCGCGCCGTGTACGACAGTCCTGACAAGATGGGTGATCAGGCGGAAATCACCGCTGCCACGCATATCGGGCCGCGCCTGCTCGAACTGCTCGATCCCGTGCACAGCGAGCTGGTGATGATCTCCGCGTACTTCATTCCCGGTGACGACGGTGCCGCGAGGCTCGAAGCGCTCGCGGAGCGAGGCGTGCGCGTGACCGTTGTCACCAACGGGCTCGCGGCGACGGACGTGACGGCGGTCTATGCGGCCTACGCCCCATATCGCGAAAGGCTGGTACGCGGCGGCGTGCAGCTCTATGAGATCAGTCCTGATCCGAAGATCCGCACGGAGGCGAAGAAGCACGGCATGGTCATGGGCTCGTCATCGGCAAGCTTGCACACGAAGGCGATCGTGTTCGATGGCAAGCGTGCGTTCGTCGGCTCGATGAATCTCGATCCGCGCTCACAGCGTTGGAATACCGAGATCGGTGTGCTCGTGGAGAGTCCTGAGCTCGCGCAGCAGATTCTCAAGATCATTCACATCGGCGCACGACCCGACAACAGCTATCACGTCGTGCTCGACACGACGAAGGGCGGCAAAGAGAAGTTGAACTGGATCGGAATGAAGGACGGCGCGGAGCATCGCTACACGAGCGAGCCGGCTGGATGGTGGCGCAGCTTCGAGGCGACGATGATGAATTGGGTGTTGCCGCAGGAGTTGTTGTGATGCGCGGTTTTAGTCATTTTCCGCATTCGGCCAAGTTGAGACATTCAATAACCGAAACTCAGGCGCCGAAAGCTGCCATCGGCTGCGCGGTCGGAGGTGCAGTCTGTGTGGACGGCCCGGGAACCAGCACAAGCCATGCATGAAGTCATGAGAAAGCACGACAGCACCGTGCGGCAATGAAGGTTGCACCTTGCACAACTACGGGACGAAGCGCCTCGCCTCGCTCAGGTCCACATAACTAAATCGCGGCTGAACCCGCTGTTCATGTCGATGCGCGCTCCGGCGCCATGCGTCCAAGAAGACACGATCTCGCGCGTTCCTTGACATATATCAAATGCTAGCGCGAGCGTTGAGATTAGTCTTAGCTACGAAGATCGATCCGTACGCATGCAGGGTATTGAGGATGCAGCTGACACGGCTTGGTTTTAGGAAAATTTATCTCAGGTAACCCTAGTGAGGAAATCAGATGAAGAAGCAACTTGTCCCTGCCCTGCTTGCTGCCATGTTCGCTTTCGGTGGCACATCCGTGTTCGCGGCTGACACCTCGGTTCCGGCCAAGGAACCAGCCTCGTCGCAAACCGGAACCAAGAAGACCGTCAAGTCTGTTGGCCCTCACGCAGGTGGTACCGCGCCGTGTACTCTGGAAGAGCAGGCCAAGGCGACGGGCACTGTAAAGTGCGAACCGGAGGCTTCGGCCAAGGAGCCGGGCCGTAGCGGTGACCCCGCCTCCCCCGAGAAGAAGAAGAAGAAATAACGCCGCCCCTAACCTCTGAAATCCACAGCCCGGGGGGCGTCCAGGAAAGGGTAGGTTCAATACCTGCCTTCTTCTTTTGCTGGCGACCCTCGGCGTTACCCGAGGCAACGCGCCGAGCTCATGGCAAGCG
>Ga0316620_10000770_pt1 | contig 13164 bp, 13 predicted proteins | sample OWC_Aug_M1_C1_D5_FD_207651 | JGI IMG/M metagenome (GOLD analysis project Ga0316620, IMG submission 207651) | Wetland soil microbial communities from Old Woman Creek delta, Ohio, United States - OWC_Aug_M1_C1_D5_B | ecosystem: Environmental > Terrestrial > Soil > Wetlands | place: USA: Ohio... | reverse complement strand
GAGATCGCGCCATGGTCCACTCCCTCCGTGTGAAGCCTGGGCTCCGCGCGCAGTGTCACCGATCGACGGGTCGGACGACAAGCCCGGAGTCGGGGCTGCCTCTCAAGCCAGGCGGAGCGGGAGCGCGCTCGGTCCGCGCAGCACCACCGAGGCCTTCCAGCCCGGCGGCTCGCCCGGCCCCTGGAAGTCCGGGAAGCGGCGCAGCAGGCCGCCGAGCGCCGCCTGCGTCTCGACCCGCGCCAGCGCCGCGCCGAGGCAGTAGTGGTTGCCCAGGCCGAACGAGAGATGGCGATTCTCCGCCCGCGCGACGTCGAAGCGATCGGGCTCGCAGAAGCGCTCGGGGTCGCGATTCGCCTGGGCCAGGAGCGCCACCACGATCTCGCCGCGCCGCAGCCGGACGCCGCGGAGCTCCACCGGCTCGAGCACCGCACGATCGGTGAGCTGCACCGGCGGCTCGAACCGGAGGCACTCTTCGACGGCGCTCGGGAGCAGCGCCGGGTCCTCCCGCAGGCGCTTGCGCTCCTCGGGGTGGCGCAGCAGGAGCAGCACGGCGTTCCCGATCAGGTTGGTCGTGGTCTCGTGTCCCGCCGCGAGGAGGAGGGCGCAGAGCGACACCAGCTCGCGCTCGGTGAGCGTCTCTCCCTCCTCCTCCGCGGCGAGCATGGCGGAGAGGAGATCGTCGCGCGGGCTGTGCCGCCGCTCCGCCAGGAGCTCGCGAAAGCAGCCGTCGAGGGCGCGCAGCGCGCGCTTCGGCGGCTCGAGCCCGTCGTGCCCCGAGAGCGGATCCAGAAGCTGGATCAGCTCCTCCGACGCCGTGCGGAAGAGCGCCTGGCCCTCCGCGGGCACGCCGAGGAGCTCGGCGATCACCCGGGCGGGGAGCGGCCGTGCGAGCTCGCCCACCAGCTCGATCTCGCCGCGGGGAGCCGCGCGGTCCAGGAGCTCGTCCACCAGGGCCTCCACGCGCTGGCGCAGCCGCTCGACCCGTCGCGGCGTGAAGGCCTTCGACACCAGGCCGCGCAGCCGCCGGTGGCGCGCGCCGTCGATCATGAGGAGGTTGTGGTCGAGGAAGTCGAGGAGCTCGGGCGCATCGCCTGCGGCGCGTCGGAAGCGACGCATGAGCGGCACCGACTCGCGGTCCGTGGAGAAGGCGGGATCGCGGAGCACGCGCTCGACGTCCGGGTACCGTGTCGCCACGTAGCCGCCGAGGAGGCGCAGGCGCGGCAGCCGGGGCTCCGCGCCGAGCCGGCGGTAGGCGGGGTAGGGATCGCGTCGAACGTCCGGGTGCCAGGGATTGACGGAGCCCGAGAGCGCGCCGACGACGCGCATCAGGCGGGGGCTCGCCACCATGCGTTGCAGGAGACGGAGCACCGCTCTCCTCCCTGCGGTGGCGCGAGCCTACCGCCAGCGGGCCCGCCGGGCCAACGCGGCGCCCCCTGGCGGCAGAGGCGTCCGAGACCGACAGGATGGAGTGTCAGCGGGGGCCGGAGGGGCCCGGCCGCGGGCGCGGCCGGGCCCGGCGCTCCGGCGCCGGCTAGCGGTGCATCGCGGTGGGGGCGGCAGTCTGGCTCGAGCTGCCGCCGCCGTCCTCCTGCTCGGTGGAGTCGGCAGCGTCCGGCGTGCCGTCGTCGTTCGCGTCCTCGACCTGGACCTCGGTCGCGACGAAGCTCCCGAGCGTACCCTGGACCTTCAGCTCGACGACGGTCGGGGTCGTGACGGCCGCGAGCGCGTCGCAGCTCGCGACGCCCTCGAAGGTCGTATCGGGCGAGAGCAGGGCCTGGATCCCGAGCACGCTGATCGCTCCGCTGGCCCCGCCGTTGGGGCACTCGACCGAGTCCATCGGCCCGACGATCCGCGCCTCGGGCTGGCCGCTCGGAGTCGAGGTCGTGCTCGTGCTCGGCGCCATGGCGCTCAGGGCCGACGGGCCGCGGGCGTGGGCCGCGCGGCCGCGGCCCGCCGCCAGCGCATGGCCGGGTCCGAGCGCGAGCGCGCTCCCGAACAACGCCGCCGTCGCCGCGAGCCCGAGGCGGCGTCTGGCGGCGCTCGCGCTCCGCTGCTCGCTGCTCGGTGCGCTCTCCGTGATCTGCATCCGATCCCTCTGCATCCGATGACTCTGCATCCGATCCCTCTGCATGCGACCTCCACCTCTGCGCGATCGCCCCGTCCGCTCGCGGCTTCTCATCGGCCGACGCGGGCGCGAGTTGACGAGCGCGCGAGCCGCCGGCGTCGACGCTGCGTCGAGTTGCGTAGCGTCACACAGGAGTGTGACGAATCGCGGCCCTTCTTCCGTGTCCGACGTCACGAAACGGGTGTGGGAGGCGCGAGTCGCCTGAAGACGGGCTGAAGCCCGTCGTCGGCCGGCTCGGAACGTGTGGCGCGCGACCACAGGGGCGCCGGGTGGCTTCGGCTTGCCGCGCGCCTCGTCGGCTGCCACGCTCTCCGGGACTGTCGGGTCGGGCCTCCTGCGGTGACACCGCGGGAGCCCCGGCGCGAGGGGAGGCGGCGTGGGCGGGGGAGAACGAGGCCGGAGCCTGCTGCTCGTGGCCTGGCTGGCGCTCTCGGCGCTGCTCGTGACCATCGACTACTGGACGCACCTGGCGATCCAGTTTCCCGCGCTCTTCGTCTTTCCGGTGCTGCTCGCCACCTGGTTCAACGGTCTTCCTTGGGGCGTCGCGTTCGCCGTCGTCCTGGCTTCGGTCCGCATCGCCTTCCGGCTGGTCGTCGATCTCGCTGCGCCCGGCAGTATCCTCGAGAGCTACCTGAACGCCGGGGTTCGCCTCGGCGTGTTCCTGCTGGTGGCGTTCATGGCGCATCGAATCCGGGGGCAGCGCCAGCTCCTCGCGCGCCGGCTCGATCGCGTGCTCGAGACGCTCCCGGTCGGGGTCTGGATCACGGATCCGGAGGGCCGCATCGTGAGCGGCAATCCCGCCGGCATGACGATCTGGGGCGGCTTGCGCCTGGTGGGACTCGAGGGCTACGGGGAGTACCGCGGCTGGTGGGTGGACTCGGGCCGTCCGATCGCCGCCGACGAGTGGGCGCTCGCCCGGGCGATCCGCAAAGGCGAGACCACCATGGGCGAGCTGGTCGAGATCGAAGGCTTCGACGGCAAACGCCGGACGATCCTGAACTCGGCGGCCCCCATCCGCGACGAGCGGGGCCGCATGCTGGGCGCGGTGGTGGTGAATCAGGACGTGAGCGAGGCGCAGCGGCTGACGCGCGAGCGCGAGGAGCTGGTGGCCGAGCTCCAGGAGACCCTGGCGCAGGTCAAGACGTTGCGCGGCCTGATCCCCATCTGCGCCTCCTGCAAGAGCATCCGCAACGACGAGGGCTACTGGATGCGGCTCGAGGCATACCTGAAGGAGCGCTCCGACGCCGAGTTCAGCCATGGCATCTGCCCCGATTGCTATCGCCGCCTCTATCCCGAGTTCGTCTGAGGCTGCCGCAGCGTATACTCGACGCCCCGACGGACGACAGGAGGGGCGATGCTGATCCTGCACCATCTGACCGCCATGCACTGGGCCGTGGCGGGCGCGCTGCTGGCCGCGATCACCTGGCTCCTGCTCTGGCTCACGAACCAGCGGCTCGGCATCTCCACGGGCTTCGAGAACCTCTGCTCCCTGGTCGTGAGCACGCCCTATCTGAGGCGCGGCGAGATCACGGGCTCCCACGGCTGGCGGCTGCCCTTCCTGGGCGGCCTGGTGCTGGGCGGCCTGCTCTCGGCGTGGCTCGCCGGGGGCTGGGCGCCGATCTGGGACCTCGGCCGCTTCGACACCGCGATCGGCTGGGGACCGGCGGGCAAGCTCGCCTGGATGTTCGTGGGCGGGCTCTTCATCGGGGTCGGCACGCGCATGGCCGGCGGCTGCACCAGCGGCCACGGGATCTTCGGGCTCTCGAACCTCGAGCCCGCGAGCTGGATCTCGACCCTGAGCTTCATGAGCGGCGGGATCCTGACGGCGAACCTGATCTACCGCGTGGCGCTGGCGTCGTGAGCCCCTGGGTCTACGCGCTCTTCGGCACCGCCTTCGGCTTCGTGCTGAGCCGCAGCGGCGCCGCCGACTACGACATGATCGAGGGCATGTTCCTCTTCGATCGCTTCCAGCTCTACGGGATCCTCGCTACCGCCGTGGCGCTGATGGCGCCCGGGCTGTGGTGGCTGAAGCGGCACGGCCGCACCGCCTTCGGGCAGCCGCTCTCGCTCAGGCCGAAGCCGCGCCATCCGGGCAACGTGGTGGGCGGCTTCTTGTTCGGCATCGGCTGGGCCATCACCGGGATGTGCCCGGGCCCGGTGCTGGTGAACCTCGGCGAGGGCAAGGTCTACGCGCTCGGGGCGCTGGCCGGCGTGCTGGTCGGGACGGCGCTCTTCGGCGCGCTCTACGAACGCCTGCAGCAGCCGCTCCGCCTCCCGGCGCTGCGGGTGGGGACCGGCGACGGCTGAGGCCGCGCCGCGCCCCGGCCGGGCTCAGATCCCGAGCCCGAAGGCCACCTCCACGTCCTGCCGTCCGACCTGCTCCCCCACCAGCGCCGCCACCGACGTCCGGCGCGGCGCCGCCTCCGGCCCGAGCCCCGAGCGCAGGTTGGCGGGGACCGCCTCGTCCATCCGCTTGGGATGCGCCAGCCGGAGCGAGCCCATGATCGCCACGAACTCCTCCTCCGAGCGGGCGAGGCCGAGGCGCGCGTTGTGCCGCTTCTCCTCGCCCACCGTCGTGACCGTGAAGCCGCGGTAGTCGTGCGCGGGGAAGAGCCGGGTGTCGTCGGGGAGGCTCAGGATGCGCTCGCGCACCGAGCGGAAGAGCCGGCGCGGGTCGCCCTGCTGGAAGTCGGTGCGACCGCAGCCGCGGATCAGGAGCGCATCGCCGGTGAAGGCCAGGCCTGCATCGCTGCAGACGTAGGTGACGCACCCGCTGGTGTGGCCCGGCGTGTGGCGGGCCTCGAGCCAGTGGGAGCCGAAGCGGATTCCCGTGCCGTCCGCGAGCTGGGCGTCGGCGTTCTCGACGCCGGTCTCCGCGCCCACCACCACCCGCGAGCCGAGCTTCTCGCGCAGGAGGCCCGACGCCGTCACGTGGTCCGCGTGGACGTGCGTCTCGAGCGTGTAGAGGAGCCTCACCTCGAGCTCGCGCAGGAGCGCCACGTCGCGCTCGCACTGCTCGCGGACGCCGTCGATCAGCACCCCCTCCCGGCTTCGCTCGTCGGCCAGGAGATAGCTGTAGCTGCAGGTCTCGGGATCGAAGAGCTGGCGGAAGAGCATCGCCCCCTCGGTGGCCCATCGGATCCCATCCTATCCCAGGCGGTCCGGGCGCGGCGCCTCGCTCGGCAGCGGCCGCAGGAGCGCCTAGAATCCCGCCGCCGGACCCGGGGGCCCGGCGCGAGGAGGAGCCGATGCCGAGGACGCGCGCGAACGGGATCGAGATCGAGTACGAGACCTTCGGGGATCCCGGCGACCCGACGCTGCTCCTGGTGATGGGCCTCGGGGCCCAGATGATCCTCTGGCCAGAGGAGTTCTGCAGCGACCTCGCAGCGCACGGCCTCCACGTGGTGCGCTACGACAACCGCGACGTCGGGCGCTCCACCTGGCTCGACGAGGCGGGAATGCCCGACGTGGCGGGAGCCCTGGCGGCCGCGATGCAGGGCCGCCCGATCGACTCGCCCTATCTGCTGAGCGACATGGCGTCCGACGCGGCGGGGCTGCTGGACGCTCTCGAGGTCGGCACCGCCCACGTGGTGGGCGCCTCGATGGGCGGGATGATCGCGCAGACCCTCGCGATCGAGCATCCGGCGCGCGTGCGCACGCTCACCTCGATCATGTCGACCACCGGGCATCCCGGATTGCCGCCGGCCCGGCCGGAGGCGATGGCGGTGCTCCTCACTCCCGCACCCAGCGAGCGCGCCGCCGCGATCGAGCACGGCGTGCGCGTGTGGCGCACGATCGGGAGCCCGGGCTTCCCGTTCGACGAGGCCGAGGTGCGGGACCGCGCGGCCCAGACCTTCGATCGCGGTGTGAACCCGCCCGGTGTCGCTCGCCAGCTCGTGGCCATCCTGGCGTCCGGGAGCCGGCGCGAGGCGCTGCGCGGCGTGCGCGCGCCCACCCTGGTGATCCACGGTGCGGCGGACCCGCTGGTCCCGGTGGAAGCGGGCCGGGATACCGCGCAGGCGGTGCCCGGCGCCGAGCTGCTCGAGATCGAGGGGATGGGGCACGATCTGCCGCGCCCCCTCTGGCCGCGCTTCGTGGCGGCCATCACCGGGCTGGTGAAGCGCAGGTCCTAGGCGCACCGGCGGCTACGCCGCCGGGCCGCGCCCTCCGCTCGGCTTCGCCTCGCTGCGCGCTTCGCTTGCCCTAGCGGCGAGGCGACGGCGTCGCGGGCGCCGTGGGCGCGGCGGCGCCGCCGAGCGGGCCCGGCACCGGCAGCACGCTGCGGCCGAAGGCGTGGAGCCACGCAGTGGCGATGCCGAGGTAGACCATCAGGAGCCCGGCGCCGCCGATCAGCCAGCCCGCGCTCCAGGCCACCACCGGCCAGGGCGCCTGCTGCTGCTCCGCGGGCGAGTGAAGGTTCAGCAGCGCGAGCAGGAAGACCGCGCCGGTGAAGATGCCGAGCGCCAGCACCAGGAGCGCGCTCTGCCGCGCCACCACCGGCACGAACGCCGCGAGCACGACGCCGAGCAGGAGGAAGATCCAGCCGTTGATGACGAGCGTCGCGGCGGGTGCGCCGGCCGCCGCGCCCCCGCTCAGCACCGCCGAGGTGGCCGCCGGCGCGCCGAAGAAGAGCACGCCGAAGGCGAGGTTCAGGCTGCCGCCGGTCGGATCGCCCCGGCGCAGATGGACCAGTCCGACCAGGAGCTGGAGCAGGCCCGCCGCCAGCAGCCAGACCACGAAGATGCCGGCGTCGTGGGGCCCCGCGCGTCCGGTGAGCACGGCCCAGACGGCGGTGGTTCCGGCGCCCACGGCGAAGAGCCCCGCCGGCGAGGGATCGGCCCAGGTCTCCTGCGGCTCCGTCACGACGTCCCCTCCCTTTCCCGCGTCCACCCGGGGACGCGGGCGCATTCTACGCCCACCTCCCCAGGGAGAGGCGACTCAAGAGCGACCGGCAGGGCGCCGATAACGAGCCCGATGGAGAAGAGCGCCGAGCCGTCGGTGAAGGGGAGCCTGATGCTCGGGGCCGTGGTGGCCATGCGCCGCCACCTGAAGCAGGGGCGGATCTCGGCCCCGCAGCTCACGGTGCGCCTCGGCCCCGCGGCCCTCTCCCTCCTCGAGCAGAAGATCGATCTCGGGCGCTGGTATCCAGTGAAGGTGTTCTGCGAGATCCTGGAGCTCGACTGGGAGGTCGGAGGCCATCGCGACCCCGACTACATGCGCACCGCAGGCGCGAGAGCCGCCGACCATCTCTTCGACACCGGGATCTACCAGCAGCTCCAGTACGCCGAGCGCGCCCATCGCGTGCGCTCGCGCGAGCAGATGCTGCTCCAGGCGAAGCTGATCTCGACCATCACCGGTTCGCTCTACAACTTCCTCCAGTTCGAGGTCCGGATCTCCCCCGACGATCCGGATCTGCTGGAGATCCTCTACGGCAACGCCGCCCTCTTCTCGGAAGGCCTCCGCCTGAGCACCGAGGGCTTCATGAACCAGATCAACAAGCGGCAGGGCTCGACGCGGGTCTGGACCAGCGCGCGCCTGCGCGCCGACCTCCTGGTCTTCCGCCTCTCGCTTCCGGAGCGCCTGTCCGAGGGCGCCTGAGCTCGCTCCGAGGCATCGCCCCATCTGACGCGCCGCGCCGTCGCCGTCGGCGAGCCCGCGCAGTAGGATCCGGGGATGGCGGCGGCTCCGGGCACGAGCAGGCGAGCGTCTTCCGCTCCGCGCCAGCGGGCGGCCCGCGGCGACGCCGAGCGCGAGGCGCGCTGGGGCGCGTGGATGGCCGCCGCCCAGCAGGGAGACGCCCGCGCCTACGAGGCGCTGCTGCGCGATGTCCGACCCCTCCTGCGGGACTACGTGCGCCAGCGCATCGACGAGCCCGGCGCCGAGGACGTGGTGCAGACGGTGCTGCTCTCGCTCCACCGCGCGCGCCATACCTATCGTCAGGAGCAGCGCTTCGCCCCGTGGCTCTTCGCGATCGCGCGCAACGCGGTGACGGACGCCTGGCGCCGGCAGGGCAGCCGCCGGGGTCGCGAGGAGCCCCTGCCCGAGGACGACGCGCTGCCCGCGGGCGCCCACCGCTCGCGGCTGCGGCCCGAGGACGGGCGCGACGGCGGCGGACTGCCGGCGCGCGATCTGGAGCGCGCGCTGGCGCGGCTCTCGCCGATCCAGCGCGAAGCCGTGGTGCTGCTCCACCTGGAAGGGCTGAGCGTGAACGAGGCCGCGCTCCGCGCGCGCGTCTCCCCGGGCGCCCTCAAGGTCCGGGCGCATCGCGCCTACCGCGCATTGCGCGAGCTCCTGGAGGAGCGCACGGCATGAGCCAGGACCCGACGGACGCCCTGATCGCCGACCTCGCCCGCGACCTGCGTCCGGTGCGGCCGCTCCCGCCGCTCCCGCTCGAGGTCGCCGGGGTGGTGGGAATCGGCCTCGTCGGAGCGGGAGCCGTGGTCGGCGTGCGCGGGCTGCGGCCGGACGCGATCGGCGCCGGCGAGGGCGCCTGGCTCTTCTCGCTCCTCGCCCTCGGCCTCGCCGTCGCGGGCGGGGGCGCTCTCGCGGCGGCGCTCGCCTCGGCGCGCCCGGGGCGCGGTCGCCTGGTCCGGGCCGCGGGTCGGACGAGCCTCTGGGCGCTCCTCTTCTCCGCGCTGCCGGCGCTCTGGCTCCTGACGTCCGGGCCACCTCTCGACGGGCCCGGCCTCCACGCCGCGCGCGAGCTGCCGTGCCTCGTCTTCGGCCTGCTCCTCGGCTTGCCCCTCGCCCTCCTCACCGCCCGGCTCGCCGCCACCGCCGCGCCCCTCGATCCCCGGCGCACGGCGCTCTGGGCGGCCCTCGGGGCGAGCGCCCTCGGGACCCTGGCCGGCCACCTGACCTGCCGCACGCCCGGCGCCTGGCACGTGGTGCTGGTGCATCCGATCGCCCCGCTGGTCGGTGCGCTGCTCCTCGCGACGCCGATCCGGCATCTGCTGCGACGCTGGGTGCGCGTCCCCGCCTGACACGTTCGTGCGTCGGATCGCGGGAGCGTTGCCCTGCGCCGACGGGGAGACGAGCTTCACGCGGCGCCGGAGGAGGGGATGGGGGCACCCGTGGATGGAGTGCGACGATCCCTGAAGGCGGCCGGCGGGACGCCCCCGGGGCGCCTCGGAGCCGACGCGGAGATCGAGCTCCTGGAGCGCATCGCAGGCGGAGCGCCGCTGCGCGAGTGCCTGCATGCGCTCCTCGGCCGGCTGGAGGCCGCGACCCCGGGCTTTCACGCGGCGGTGCTGCTCCTCGGCTCCGATGGAGCCTGCGTCCGGGAGGTAGCGGCTCCGCGGCTCCCCGGCGCGTATCTCCGGGCGCTCCAGGGCCTGCGGCTCGCGGGCGACGTCGCGGTGGACTCCGGGCTCCGCGCGCTCGCGCGACGCTTCGATCTCCATCCGGGCCCGGCCGTCTCGCTGCTCTCGACGACGGGGACGCCGCTCGGTCTGCTCCTGCTCCATCCCGCCGGGCCCGACGCCCCGGGCGCGCCCGAGCCCGAGGCCGTCGCGCGCGCCGCGCGTCTCGCGGCCCTGGCGCTCGAGCGCCAGCAGCGCGAGGACGCCCTGCGGCAGGGCCGGCGCCTCCATCGCGCGCTGCTGGAGGCCTTGCCGGTGGCCGCCTTCTCCACCGATGCCTCCGGGCGGACGACCTACGCAAACGAGCGTTGGCTCGAGCTCGTCGGCCCGGCGTCGCTCGGCGGCTGCAGCGAAGGCTGGCTCCAGCTCGTGCACCCCGACGACCGGGCACGCGTGGTCGCGGAGTGGTCGGAGGCCCTCTCCCGCGCGCGGCCCTGCGAGGTGGAGCTGCGCCATCGGCGACCCGGCGGTGGACTCGGCTGGCTGCTGCTGCGGGCCACGCCGTGGCTCGACGAGTCGGGGCGGCTCGAAGGCCTCGCCTGCACGCTCACGGACGTCGGCGACTCCGACGCGACCGACGCGGGGCGTCCGGGCCGGAGGCTCGGGGCGATGCCGGAGGGGACGCTGCGCCGGGGAGCGGAGGGGGCGCTGCGGGAGAGCGAGGAGCGCTACCGGGCGCTCTTCGATCGCAGCCCGCTCCCGATGCTCGTCTACGACCCGGCGACCCAGGGCATCCTCGAGGTCAACCAGGCCGCCATCGCGCACTACGGCTACACGCGCGAGGAGTTCCTCGCCCGCACCCTCCTCGATCTCCGGCCGCCCGAGGAGGTGGAGCGCCAGCGGCGCACTCCCCGCGGCAGCGCGCTCCCCTGGCTCGCCGGCCTCTGGCACCACCGCACGCGCGACGGGAAGGTGATCGACGTGGAGATCCACTCCTACGAGATCACCCTCGGCGGCCGGTCCCTCAGGATCGCCGTGATGAGCGACGTGACGGAGCGACGGAATCTCGAGGAGCAGCTACGGCACGCCCAGAAGATGGAGGCCCTGGGGCGGCTGGCCGGCGGCGTGGCCCACGACTTCAACAACCTGGTGACGGCGATCCTCGGCTACAGCACGCTGCTCGATCAGCGCGTCTGCGACGAGCCCGCGCGCCGCGATCTGGCGGAGATCCGCAAGGCCGGCGAGCGGGCTGCCGCGCTCACGCGCCAGCTCCTCGCCTTCGGCCGCAAGCAGACCCTCGCGCCCGAGATCGTGGACCTGAACGCGGTGCTCGGGAACGTGGAGGAGCTGCTGCGGCGCCTGGTGGGCGAAGCGATCTCGTTGCGCCTCTCGCCGGGCGCTGGCCTCGGTCGGGTGCGCGTGGATCCCGGCCAGATGGAGCAGGTGATCGTGAACCTGGCGGTCAACGCACGCGACGCGATGGAAGGCGGAGGCGAGCTCTCGCTCGAGACCCTGAACCTCGACGTCGCGCCGGAGGCAGAGGATCCGCCGGGCGTGTCGCCGGGACGCTACGTCGCGCTCCGCGTACGGGACACCGGCTGCGGCATGAGCGCCGAGACACAGGCGCGCATCTTCGAGCCCTTCTTCACCACCAAGGAGAAGGAGAAGGGGACCGGCCTCGGTCTCTCCACGGTGTACGGCATCGTGACCCAGAGCGAGGGACAGATCGTCGTCGCGAGCGAGCCGGGGCGGGGGACTGCCCTCACGGTCTACCTGCCGCGGGTCGACGAGGAGCCGGGTCCGGTCGACGCGACGGGCGAGGCTCCGGCGCCGGCGGGCTCGGAGCGCATCCTCCTGGTGGAGGACGACCCCGCGGTGCGCGAGCTGGCGCGCGCGGTCCTGAGGGAGCAGGGCTATCGGGTGCTGGATGCCGCCTCGGGCGAGGCGGCGCTGGAGCTGCTGCGCGGCGACCCCGATCCGATCCACGCGGTCCTGACCGACGTGGGGCTGCCCGGCATGAACGGCGTGGCGCTCGCCCGCGAGATCGCGACGCTCCGGCCCGAGGTCGAGCTCCTGCTGATGTCCGGCTACATGGACGAGGTGCTGCCGGGCCCCGACGAGACCGTCGCGGGGCTGGCTCCCCTCCTCGCGAAGCCCTTCACGCCGAGGACGCTGCTGCGGGCCCTCCGCCAGGTGCTGGACCGCACCTGACCTCGATCGGTGTCGGGGTTTCCTCCCTCCCGCGGCCCGACCGCGGCATCAAGCGGCCGCCCGGGGCCGCCGATCGGGAAGCGCGGAGGAGCCGGCCATGGCCTCGGGACCTTCCATCAAGGGAATCGTGCTGCAGCTCGCGGTGGAGGCGCTGCAGCGTGGGATCGCGCAAGGCCGGCTGACCCGGACCGAGCTCGAGGCCCGGCTCTCGCAGCAGGACCTCCGCCTGCTCGAGGAGAAGGTGGTGCCGGGCCTGTGGTACCCCGTCGAGAGCGTCGGCCGGCTCTTCGAGCTGGCGCTGGGCTCGGAGCATCCCGGCGCCGGCCCGGAGGCCGCGGTGCAGGCGGGCGTCGCCGCGGGCGCACGGCTCTCCGAGTCGCAGGTCTTCAGGGGCTACGTGGCCACCGCCACCAACTGGGGCACGCGCGGCGGCCTCGCCCTGGTGCGCATGGCGGAGGTCCTCTTCAACTTCATGCGCTTCCGCTACGAGGGCACCGCCAGCGACGCGAACAGCTTCCGGATCGAGGTGGAGGACGCCGCGGCCCTCCCGGACGTGCTGCGCTACCTGGTGCAGGGCGGGATCCAGCACTTCTCCGAGCGCACGAGCGGCCGGCCGGTGCGCGTCACCAGCGAGCGACCGACGCCGGACCGGATCACCTACACGGGGACGCGTCAGTCCACGGAGTGAGGGCGCCCGGCGCCGGGCGTTCTCGCCGCAGGCTCCCCGGGGCCGGGACGCGGCGACGCCTCGCGGGACTTCCAGCGCAGCGGCAGCGCTCCGGGGCGCCGCAGCGCCTCGCGGACGCGGAATCGGATCCAGCGTCCGGTGTCGAGCGGGCTCGCGGGGGTTTGCTCCCGCCACTGGATCTCCGCCTCGGCCGCCACCTGGAGCAGGTCTCCGCGCTCGAAGTCGAGGAAGAGGAGACCGCAGCGTGGCTCGACCAGCAGGTTCCCGAGCGTGTTGAAGAACTGGTTTCCGGGGTGGTCCGGCATCCGCAGCGTGCGCGCGTCCTCCACCCGCACGAAGCCGGGTGCGCCGCCCCGATGCGAGGCGTCGACGCCCTCCGCGGGGTCGTCGCCCGCGCCGCCCGACGCGCTCGCCACGAAGCAGGTGTCGGCGGCGGCAACCAGCGCGCGATCCGCCGCGCCGAGCGCCGCGCCGCGCGTGGCGGCAGGCGCGGGGGCGCTGGCGTCGCTCGCCGGCAGGAGCTCGCGGCGCTGGATGTAGCGCGGACAGTTGCCGAAGCTCTGGCGCACGCCGAGGCGGAAGCCGGTGTCGTCCAGCGAGACGACCCGGCCGTTCGCCCGGTTGCGTCGCCGCGTCGAGAGGTCGATCCCGAGCAGGCCGAGGTCGGCCCCGACGTCGAGGGCCTGCGCCAGCGGATCGTCCTCCGTGGGCCTGGCCTCGACCCGCAGGCTGCACGGATCCGGCGCGTGCACGAAGCCGGGCGCGCCGCTCAGGATGGAGGCCCAGGGCTGCCCGGCCTCGTCGCGCGAGCCCACGATCAGGAAGGAGAGCAGCGGATA
>Ga0316620_10000769_pt1 | contig 13175 bp, 6 predicted proteins | sample OWC_Aug_M1_C1_D5_FD_207651 | JGI IMG/M metagenome (GOLD analysis project Ga0316620, IMG submission 207651) | Wetland soil microbial communities from Old Woman Creek delta, Ohio, United States - OWC_Aug_M1_C1_D5_B | ecosystem: Environmental > Terrestrial > Soil > Wetlands | place: USA: Ohio... | reverse complement strand
CCGAGCAGCCTCACCAGGTCTTTCTGATAGCTGGCTCCGAGCTTCCGCCACGCGGCTTCCCCACCGACTTCGAGGCGTCCGAGCTGTTGGCTTGCTTCACGCAGCAGCTTCGCTGCGCGACGTCTTGCCGCGAGCTGCGCCTTCACGGCATCGCGCTCGAGTCGATCCAGGCGCTTGCGGAGTTCCGATGCGAACTCACGCAGCGTCGCCGGAAGCTGCTTCTCGAGCCGCGCGAACCGGCTCGGCTTCGAGGTGCTTCGCCGAGAGGTCTTTCGCTTCGCAGTGCTGCGGGCCGCCATGACGATTCCTCTCTTCGTTGTGGATCCATTCGAACCTAGGGTCTCATCGTTCCCGCGTCATCCGCCAAGGCGAGGCCGGGTGCGCGGTGCGGTCGTCAGCACCGCTCGATCGTCGCATGTGGCGAACGCGGTGGACCCGCCAGCCTCGACGCACCGGTGACGTCGAGACAGGGGACTCGGCCCTGTTGCGCCGGGACTTCCCCACATGCGCCGTGGCGGGCATGCGGTCGATCGGCGGCCTGGCGACACTCGAAGCTCAAGACGCGTGGCCCCACCAGCCGATGTCGGTGGCGTGACGGGAGAATGCGCCGCGGTCTGGCACCATCCGTCACGTTGGCTCGAATCGATCGAGACTTCGATGCGCTGCACCCCTGAAACGCAGCAATTCGAGGCCCAGACCGTTGCCAATCGCGGGGCCCGGTTGATAAGTTCCGTGATTGGCATGCCCGTCCAGGCGCCCGGGTTCGGGGGATCCCGGTCGCGCTTCCGGTCCCGACAGGGGGACCTTCCCGTTTCGGGAAGAACTCGAGAGGAGTTACTCACGTGAGAAGAATGATCGCTTTTGGTCTCGGCTTGGCCGTCGCCATGGCGCCGATGCTCTCGGCGCAGATCGCGAAGGCCGATACCGGTGCGACGGAAGAAGAAATCGCGGTGCCGGCTCCGCGCGAAGTCGCGCCCGAGCCGGTCGTCGTGCAGCAGGTCCCGGTCACGGCTCCGCCGCCGGCCTACGTCGAGCTGCAGCGCTCGTCGGTCGGCGCGGGTATCGGAATCAGCTGGGGCAAGGGTTCGTTGTCCTTCGAGGGCAACAACTACGCGTTCTCGGTGAAGGGCCTGTCGGTCGGTGACCTCGGCGCCGCGAAGATGATCGCGGAAGGCCAGGTCGCGAACCTCGACCGCCTCTCCGACTTCGCCGGCACGTACGTTGCCGTCGAGGCGGGTGCCACCGCCGGCAAGGGCGTGGGCACGATGACGATGATGAACGAGAACGGCGTGTCGATCACCCTCGCTTCGCAGCGCGAAGGCCTCGGCCTCACGCTCGGCGCGCAGGGCTTCTCGATCGACCTCGACTAGCTCGGTCGGCTCGACCCGAGAGGGCGCGGAAGCTGCGGCTTCCGCGCCCTCATCTTTTCTTTGCTCAGCCGTTATGATCGACCGAGCATGATGGGGCGCCGCTCTTCGGTCGTGATTTCGCTGATCGCGACCCTCGGCTTGGTCGCTGCCGGCTGCGCGAGCACGGGCGGCGGATCGAAGTCTGCCAGCGGCCGCCGCTTCGACTTCTTCGGCCCTGCGGTCGCCAACGACGACCAGACGGATCCCTGGTATCCGAAAGTCGTCGAGTGGCAGGGCCGCATGCAGCAGGAGGGCACGCGACTCCCGGGCAGCGATCGCTCCCTGCGCGGCGCGATCCAGTCCGGGAAGCTGACCCAGGCGATGGGCGCCTATCGCGACCAGAAGCGCATCGAGATCGCCAAGAGCGTCGCCGACTGGGCGCAGCACATCGCGCGCCGCTACTACAAGTGGGATCCGGGAAACGACAAGCCCGAGTGGGACCACTGGCCGACGGTCGGCGAGCTGCTCGCCAACAACGGCGACGACTGCGACGGCCTCGACCTGATCGCGTTCCAGATGCTGCGCGAGTTCGGCTTCCCGGCCGACCGCGTCTACCGCGGCATCATCCGTCGCGACCGCGACAAGGCGAACCACATGGTGACGCTGTGGTTCGAGGATCCGAAGGACCCGTGGGTGCTCGACGCGACCGGCGCCGTCACCTTCGAGATGCGTCGCTTCTCCCAGCTCGAGGGCTGGACGCCGACGAAGATCTTCAACGAACGCGGACAGTTCCTCGCCATCGAAGGCAAGCACTCGTCCTCCGTGGCACGCGGCGAGTGAAGCTCCGGGCGCTCCTCGCGGGTCTGCTCGTCGCCATCGTCTCCGAGACGAGCAGCGCGCAGACCCAGGATCCCACGGTGTATCGCGCGTGGATCGACGAGATGAAGGCGTCGCCGCAGGGGCCCTTCGGCGGCATCGGCTGGTTCTGCAACGACGGCACCGTGCGCGGGCCGCGCGCCGGCTGCAGCGGCCACGGCGACGGCATCCAGCACGGCACCTGGAGCGAGCGCACGCGGACGCTGCGCAATGACGGCTATCTCGTCGCGAACGTGCTGGCGGACCTCCACGCGTCGCAGTTCACCGGCCCCGACGCGGACCTCGACCTGCTGCGGCAGATCGTGCTCGAACGCTTCCTGATCGGCTGGGACCAGGGCTGGATCTCGCGCGGCGCCTTCACGTACCGCGGCGCGTACCAGATCGAGGACGAGGAGGCGGGCGCCCGCCGCGTCGTGCTCGGCATCCTCGAGGATCCGAAGTGGCGCGAGCCGTCACGCTACGCGCTGCTGCGCGAGACGGTCCGACTGCTCCCGATCCACGTCGACACGGTGAGCGCCGCGCAGGTGCGCGCCGATGCGCTCTCGCTGGCGTCCGCAGACCCCGGCTTCATGCGACTGCGCGCGAAGATCCACAACGCGCCCGACGCCGCCGACGCCGATCGCGTGCGCGAGTATGCCGCCGCGCACGGCCGCAACGGCGGACGCTACGAAGCCCTCGCCCACTCGATCGACCGCCTCTACGCGCCCGAAGGCGCGCTCGCCGCGGTGCTGAAGCTCGCGCCGATCATCGCCAAGCCCGACGTCGAGAAGCAGCTGCGCGAGAAGAGCGAGGAGTTCGAGGACGACGTGAAGCCCGGTCGCAAGCTCGCGGCCGCCGCGCGTCTGCTCCGGCTGCTGCGCCAGACGTTCCCGACGATCGAGGACCCGAACGTCGCGCTCGAGACGATCCTCACCAGCCTCGCGCTCGAACGCGAGGTCTGGTCGGCGGGCAACGTCGCGCTCTCGAAGATCGACGGCCTGACGCGGCGCACGCGGCTCTGGCTGCTCGGCTACACCGCCGACGCGCTCTACGGGATCGGCATGCTCTCGACGCGCGAGCTCGACGGCGTCGAGCAGGCGATCATCGCGATCGAGTCGAAGAGCCCGCCGCTGCGCGAGTACCGCGACACGGTCCGCTACCTCTCGCGCATTCCGGAGTGGGGCAGCCGCACGCTCGAGTTCCACTTCGGGACGACGATCGGGCGCTGGAACGCGCTCGATCCCGCGGTGCGCCAGTACGTGCCCGATCGGCTGCGCGGATCGCCGATGCTCACTTACAGCCAGATCCTCGATCACGTCGTCGTCGACGTGAACGGGCTCTCCGGGATCGAGCACGAGGTGCTCGGCGACACGTCCGCCAGCGGCGTCCGCGCCCTCAATCCGGGACTCGCGCGCGGCACGCTGCGCGAGCTCGAGGAGGGCCAGTCGGCGCTCGCGCTCGATCCGAACGGGATCTACCTGCTGCCCGAGACGACCCCCGACCTCGCGCCCGTCGCAGGGATCCTGACCAGCGGCGAGGGCTCGTCGCTCTCGCACGTGCAGCTGCTCGCGCGCAATCTGGGCATCCCGAACGTCGTGATCGGCGCCTCGGTGCTGCCGCGCATCGAGAAGGCGAAGGGTAAGAAGGTGGTGCTCGCGGTGAGCCCCGGCGGCGTCGTGCAGCTCGCGCCGGACGGACCACGCTGGAACGCCGTGTTCGGCGCGGAGTCCAGGGCGTCGGGCGACGCGCGCATCCGGATCGAGCCCGCGAAGCTCGATCTCCAGACCACCGACTTCCTCTCCTTCAAGGACGTCCGCGCGTGGGACTCGGGCCGGATCGTCGGACCGAAGGGCGCGAATCTCGGCGAGCTGCACTTCGCGTTCGGCGACACCGTGCCGAACGGCTTCGTGATCCCGTTCGGCGCGTTCCGCCGCGTGCTCGACCAGCCGATCGAGCCGGGCGGACCCTCCGCGTGGAACTTCATGAAGCAGCGCTACGCCGCGATCGCGCGCGCGTCCGGAGGGGAGAAGCAGCAGCTGATCGCCGCGTTCCTCGACCGGCTGCGTGCGTGGATCCGGTCGGTCGACCCGGGCTCGAGCTTCGAGGCGCAGCTGCGCTGGAACCTCGAGCAGCACTTCGGCCCGAGAGACGGCGTGTTCGTGCGCAGCGACACCAACGTCGAGGACTTGGCGGGCTTCACAGGCGCGGGCCTCAACCAGACCATCCCGAACGTGGTCGGCTACGACGCGATCCTGCAGGCGATCCGCGACGTCTGGGCGTCGCCGTTCACGGACCGCGCCTACTCCTGGCGGCAGTCGCACATGGACAAGCCCGAGTACGTGTTCCCGGCCGTCGTCGTGCAACGCGCCTTCCCGTCCGAGAAGTCGGGCGTGCTGGTGACGGCCGACGTCGAGCGCGGCGATGCGAACTTCCTGAGCGTCGCGGTGAACGAGGGCGTGAGCGGCGCGGTCGACGGGCAGCCGGCGGAGTCACTGCGCATCGACGCGGTGAGCGGCCGGGTGACCGTGCTCGCGCAGGCGGCGGCTTCCGAGCGCCTCGTGCTCTCGCCGTCTGGCGGCGTCGTGCGGCAGCCCGCGAGCGGCGTCGATCGACTCCTCGACGCCGGCGAGATCAAGCAGCTCCTCGCCTTCGCGAAGCAGGTGCCGTCGCGCTTCCCGTCGCTGCGAACGATCACCGGAGAATCGATGCCCGCCGACGTCGAGTTCGCGTTCAAGGGCGGCAAGCTCGCCCTGCTCCAGATCCGCCCCTTCAACGAGAGCCGTCGCGCGCAGAAGAGCCAGTATCTCGCGCAGCTCGACGCACCGTTCGCCGCGCGCGGCGACGTGCCGGTGCAGCTCGGCGTCGCTCCGGGCGATGAGGCGCCGGCCCCGCCGCCCGCACCGGCCACGCCCACCAGCGCCCCGAGGAGCCGATGAAGCGCCATCTCGCAGCGATCTTCGCCACCGCATGCCTCGGCGCGCTCGCGTCGCCGGCTCGGAGCTATCCGCTCGACGGCTGGGAACACACGGGCATGACGCGGCTCGAAGCGTTCGATCTCGCGCACGAGGTGCTGGTCCAGCGCGGCACGATCCGCACCGGCGCGCTGAAGCGCATGGACGAGGTGCGGCTCGGGCTCGTCGACTACCCCGATTTCAAGCTGCCGCCCCCGGATCCCGGCTTCAGCGCCGACATCCGCGGACTGCTCGGCGGCGACGCGCCGGCCTACGGCATCGCGGTGCTCGACATCACCGATCCCGCGCATCCGTTCTACGCCGAGGTCAACGCCACCAGCGAGCAGAACCCGGGCAGCGTCGGCAAGATCGTGGTGGCACTCGCGATGTTCCAGGCGCTCGCCGAAGCGCACCCCGGCGACGTCGAGGCGCGCACTCGGGTGCTGCGCGACACGATGATCCCGGCGCAGAACGCCTTCATCGTGCCGGACGATCACGTCGTTCCCTTCTGGAAGCGCGGCGACCGGACGATCCACCGCCGCACGGCCGTCGAGGGCGACACGGTCAACCTCTGGTCGTGGATGGACTGGATGATCTCGGCGAGCTCGAACGCCGCCGGTTCCACCGTGATGGCGCAGCTCGTCGCGCTGAAGCACTTCGGCGCGGCCTACCCGCCCTCGCGCAGCCAGCTCGACGGGTTCCTGCTCGGGGCGCCGCCGGGGCAGCTCGGCGCGATCCTCGGCGACGCGATGCTCGACGGGCTGCGCGAGAACGGCATCGACTCCTCGCAGCTGCGTCAGGGATCGCCGTTCACGAAGTCCGGCAAGGCCCGCATGGCGGGCTCGATCGGAAGCACCTCGACCGCGCGCGAGCTGGTGAAGTACCTGACGCGCATGGAGCAGGGAAAGCTGGTGGATCCGTGGTCGAGCCTCGAGATCAAGCGGCTGCTCTACCTCACCGACATCCGCATCCGCTACGCCGCCGAGCCCGCGCTCGACGACGCGGCGGTGTACTTCAAGTCGGGCTCGCTCTACGCCTGCGGCGGCCGCGGTCCCTGCGGCAAGTACTACGGGAACTCGAAGAACTACATGAACTCGATCGCGGTCGTGGAATACGACGGCCAGACCACGCAGCTGCGCTACATCGTCGCGTTGCTCTCGAACGTGCTCGGCAAGAACTCGATCGAGACGCATCAGGCGCTGGCGCGCCGCATCCACCACGTGATCGCCGAACGCCACGGCGTCACGCTGCCGAAGCCGACCCGCGAGCCCGAGCGCATCGGGTCGCAGGAAGGCGACTTCGAGAACGTGCTACCCGCCGGAGCTCACTGAGCCGACGCCCGCGCCCGTTCCCGGCACGTTGGTGCGCCGCACGCGCGGCAGGTCCACGCTGCTCCCGATCAGCCGGTTCATCTGGATGATGATCTGCGACAGCCACTCGCCGCCGCGCGGGTCCTCCGCGATCGCCGCCGCGATGTAGGACGCGCCGTCGCGCCGCTCGACGAGCGCGCCGTCGGCGTGACTGATCCCCCAGGTGCCGGACTTGCGATACACCGTCGCGGTCGGCTCGGTCATCTCGAGACCGCGCACGAACTTGTGGTGGATCGCCGAGTGGCCGAGGATCTCCTTCATCTCGGCGCTCGCCTGCGCATTCACGAGCTGACCCGTGTCGAGCAGGTAGAAGAAGCGCGCGATCTGCATCGGCGTGGCGCCGTGCGAGAGGTTGTCGATCGGGTCGCGGCGCCACGCGCCCGCCGCCGCGTACTCCTTGCCGGCCCACAGGCCGCCGTTGCGGAACGGGTCGTAGAGCCGGTAGCGCGGCGAGATCAGCGTGCGCGCGATGTAGTCGAGCCCCACCTTCTGCATCAGCGCGGTCGCGTCGGGGTTCGAGGAGCGGCGGATCATGCGCAGCAGCTGCAGCCGCGTCTCTTCGTCGATCACCAGCTTGCCGGCCGCCGCCTTCTCGAAGACGCCGAGCATCACGGCGATCTTGGGCAGGCTCGCCGCGTAGAGCATCTGGTCGCCGTTGAGCGCGGCAGCACGCGGGTGCGCGATGTCGGTCACGTCCACGAGCGCGACCGCGAGCTTGTGCTCGCGCAGCGGCTGCTCGAGACCGAGGTCCATGATCGAGCGCACCAGCTCTTCTTCGAGATCGGGATCGAGCCACTGCCAGACCGGCGCGGGATCGCGGATCAACAGCTGCTCTTTCAGGCTCGCGCGCACCGGCGCCGCGACTTCGCCGAGCAGCGCGCTCTCGGCCCCGAGGCTCGTGCCCGCCTGCGCGAACGGAGCCTGGAGCAGCGCCGCGGCGATCGCAGCGATCGCGGCGAACAATCGTCGCTCGTTTCGCTTCATGTGACCTTCCCATGCCCATGGGGGGGCTGGGCGTTCGTGACGAGTCGCTTGTGCTGTCTCACCACCCAGACCGCGGCGACGAGCCAGACCGCGACCAGTCCCACGTTCAGCGCAAAGAACCCCTGAACGGAGGATGAAGCTAGCCGACCCGCGACCAGGACCGTAAGGGCCGCCATGCCGTCGCCGCCGCGCACGAAGAGCGAATCGACGGTCGGCTTCCCCTTGAACGTGACTTCCTGACTCATCGGCAACCAGAGCACGTGACGCGCCGTGTTCTGGATCGAATAGTCGGTGGCGTTCACCGGCACCTGCATGCCTTTCACCAGCCAGAGGAGGGGCACGAGCGCCATTGTCGTGTAGGAGACGAGCGCCATCACGGGCAGCATCAGGAACAGCGCGGCGAAGCCGCCGTACTTGAGCACGCGCGACGCGGCCACCGCCTGGAGCACCAGCGCCGCCACGTTCACCCAGAAGAAGAACCCGCCGTAGAACGCGGTGGTGCGCTCCTTGACGAACGCCTTCACCGCATCGCCGGCAATGCCGTGCTGCAGGGCCTCGGCCGCGAGGCTCGACTGCAGCAGGTCGTAGAGCTGGTTCTCGCCGCTGGTCTTGACCCAGTTCGCGAGCAGCATGATCAGTCCGACCGCGAGCAGGAGCGGCGTCCCGAACACGAGTCGCAGCGAGCCGCGGTGATCGCGGGGCAGCGCGATCTTCGCCGCCTCGGCGACCGTGCCCTCGCGCGCGTCGGCGACGCGCGTCAGCCAGATCGAGGCGGCGAGCGGCAGCAGCGCAATCAACAGCACGTGCTGCGCCGGCAAGGCGCCCGAAGAGACGAGCCGCTCGATCACCAGGGATCCGACCGCCGCGCCGCTGGTGGCGCCGATCGCGATCATCGGCAGCATGCGCTTGCCTCGCTCCTCGGTGTAGAGGTCCGCGGCGAAGGCCCAGAACTGCGCGACCACGAACACCGAGAAGATCCCGACCCAGAGATAGAAGGCGATGCCCATCCCCGGGACGGCGGTCGGGAAGCCGGGCTGCAGCGCCCAGAACACCACCATGTTCGCCATGCAGAAGAGCGTCGCCCGCTCGATCAGGACGGCGCGCGGCCAGCGCCCGACCAGCCGCCCGTACACCGCGACGATCGGGACCAGCAGGAGGCTCTGCCCGAACGCCGCGAACGCGCGCAGCTCGAGCTTCGAGAGCCCGCCCGTTCCCGTCGCGGCGAGCCAGCCCTCGCGCAGCGGCTTGATGAAGTAGTAGGCGCACAGGATCAGGAAGACGTTCGCGAACATCACGAGCGCCGTGCGCCCTTCGCCGGGCCGCACGTCCGTGAAGGCGCGCAGCGCCCGCTCCACCCAGGTCAGGCGATCGAGGTCGACGTTCACGCTGGGCACGGATGCGGACACACGGGCCTCGTGCGAGCAGGAGCAGGGACGCTGGGGGGATGGGCCGGCAACATAGCAGCGCCGCGACGGTGCGGTGCGTGGCTCCACGTCCGTGTCATCGGTCGGCCCTCAGCCCGGCGAGAGCCCCCGGAGGCGGCTCGCCAGTACGACGAGCGCGCTCGCGCCGTCGGTCGGCGCGAGCCGCGCCTCGAGCCCGCGTACGGAGTCGAGCAGCGCCTCGTTTCGATCGAGCAGCGCGTTCGCAGCGGCGATCGGGTCTGCGGGCTTCGCGGCGAGCACGCTCTCGGTGATGCGCCGCTGCAGGTCGAGCAGGTCCCAGCGCAGGTCGACCAGCACCATGCGGTCCCAGAGGCCGGTCGCCTCGGCTTCGCGCAGGCGGCGCTGCACGGCGTGGATCCCGGCGCCTTCGCCGATGCGGGTGTAGACGCGCGCCGCCTCCGCGGGCTCGACCGCAACTCGCTCGCAGAGGCGCAACACGTTGAGCCCGCGGTCCACGAGCGGGAGCATCGCGACGTCGCTCGCGAGCGCTTCGGGCACCCCTTGCGCGCGCAGCTCCGCCTCGCGGTCGCGGGCCTGCGTGGTTTCGACGTCGGAGAGGAACGCGGCCAGGTGCGCGCGCAGATCCGCGAGCCCCGCGCGCCGGCGTGCGACGGCGTCCGCGTCGAGCGCGACGGCGCCGCTCTTCACGAGGAAGCGGGCCACGCTGCGAACGCCGCGGTCGATCTCGAGCAGCGCCGCGTACACGGCTTCGCGCGACACGCCCTCCGCTGCCAGCAGGGCGCTGCGACGCGCGCCGATCTCCATCACGTCCTCCGCCAGCAGGAGCGCGGCGACCGCGTCCGGAATCGCCGTGCCGAGTTCGGCGACCAGCGACGGCACGAGCGCGGCGCCGCCCGCGTCGAGCAGCCGGTTCGTGACGCAGAGGGCCGTGATCTCGCGTCGCAGGCGGTGGTCGTGCAGCGCGTCGGGCCAGCGTTCGCGGAACGACGCCGGGAAGTAGCCCGCGAAGAGCGGAGCGAGGTACGGCGCTTCGACCAGCGGACTCGCCGCGAACGCACGCCGCACCACGAGCTTCGCGACACCGAGCAGCACGGCGATCTCGGGCCGCACGAAGCCGCGACTCTGCGCGATCCGCTCGGTGAAGGTCTTCGTCGAAGGAAGGCCGAGCGACGCCGGATCGAGATCCGCCGCCTCGCAGAGCCACTCCGCCGCGTTGCGATACGCCTGCGGCTCGCGCGCCGAACGGCGCTCGTCGAGCGAGAGCGCGAGCGCCTGGCCGCGGTTGTGCGCGAGCACGCTCTCGCAGGCGTCCGCCGACGCGCCGAAGAGCGCCGCGTGCCGCTCCCCGGCCGAGAGCCGCCCGCTCCGCACCAGCGGCGCCAGCGCGATCTTGTAGTTGACCTCGTGATCCGAGAGGTCGACGCCCGCGGAGTTGTCGACCGAGTCGGTCTCGATGCGCACGCCGGCGAGCGACGCCTCGATGCGCGCCGCCTGCGTGAAGCCGAGGTTGCCGCCCTCCGCGACGATCTTCGCGCGCAGCGCCCGCGCGTCGATGCGGACCGCGTCGTTGGCGCGGTCCCCGACGTCGGTGTTGCTCTCGTACGACGCCCGGACGTAGGTGCCGATGCCGCCGTTCCAGAGCAGGTCGACGTCGAGCGCGAGGACGGCGCGCACCAGGTCGTAGCCCGAGACGCGCCCCGGACCGAGCCCGAAGCGTTCGCGCACGGCGGGCGCGAGATCGATCTGCTTGGCGGCCCGGGGGAACACGCCGCCGCCCGCCGAGATCTTCGTCGCGTCGTAATCGGCCCAGCTCGAGGTGGGCAGCTCGAAGAGCCGGCGGCGCTCGTGCCACGCGATCTCGGGGTCCGGATCGGGATCGACGAACACGTGCCGGTGGTCGAAGGCCGCGAGCAGGCGCGCGCGCCGCATCAGCAGCGCGCCGTTGCCGAACACGTCGCCCGACATGTCGCCGATGCCGACGGCGGTGAACGCATCGCGCTCGGGATCGACGCCCAGCTCCGCGAAGTGGTGTCGCGCGCACTCCCACGCGCCGCGCGCGGTGATCGCGTACTTCTTGTGGTCGTAGCCTTCGGAGCCGCCCGAGGCGAAGGCGTCGCCGAGCCAGAACCCCGCGGCGAGCGCGATCTCGTTGGCGGTGTCCGAGAGATGCGCGGTGCCCTTGTCGGCGGCGACCACGAGATAGGGGTCGTCGCCGTCGTGGCGCACGACGCCCGGCGGCGGCACGACCCGGCCGTCGGCGTCGAGGTTGTCGGTGAGCGCGAGCAGGCTCGCGACGAAGATGCGGTACTGCGCGTCGGCCTCGCGGCGCGCCTCGTTCGGCGAGAGCCCGCTCTTCTTGAGCACGAAGGCGCCCTTCGCGCCGACCGGCACGATCAGCCCGTTCTTGAGCTGCTGCGTGCGCATCAGGCCGAGCACCTCGACGCGCACGTCGTCCCGGCGATCGCTCCAGCGCAGGCCGCCGCGCGCCACCGGCCCGCCGCGCAGGTGCAGGCCCATCACGTCGTTGGCGTGCACGAAGATCTCGCGCCATGGACGCGGCGGCGCGATCTCGGGCACGAGCGCGGGATCGAGCTTGAAGGCGATGCGATGCGGCGCAGGCAGCGCCGCGAAGAAGGTGGTGCGCAACGTCGCCATGACGAGCGCGTAGACGCCCGAGAGCGCGCGGTCCTCGTTCAGCGAGGCGATGCGGTCGCGATAGCGCTCGAAGGCGCGCTGCAGGCGCTGCGTCTCGGCGACGCGCGTCGCGTCGTCGGGCGCGGGATCGAAGCGCGCGGCGTGGAGCTGCACGAGCAGCCGCACGGCGAGCGGGTTCTCGAGCAGCACGTTGCGCAGGAAGGGACGCGTGAGCGAGCCCTGGATCTGGAGGAAATAGTCGAGATATCCGCGCACCAGGTCGACCTGGCGCCAGTCGAGGCCCGCGCCGAGCACGAGTCCGTTCAGCGGATCGTTCGCGACCGCGCCGCCGAGCACGGACGCGATCGCGTCGGAGAGCCGGCCCGCGATGGCGTCGAGGTCCGGCTGCGTGGCGCCGAGCGGGAGCACGCGCAGGGTCGTGATCACGGCGGGAGGACGTCCCGGCGGCGCGACCTGCGCCTGCTGCGCGTCGACGACGCGGATGCCGAAGCCGTCGATCACGGGCAGCAGATCGGAGAGCAGGATCGACTCGGGAAGGAAGATGTCGAGCGTCGAGATCTCGCGGAGCGCGTCGCCGTGATCGAAGTAGAGCGCGAATTGCGGCACGCCGGTCGCGGCGAGCCGCTCGAGCGCCTCGACGCCGCGCACCGCGTCGAACGGGTGCGTCGCGACGCGGAGCAGCTCGGGATACGCGTCGGTCCAGCGGTCGGCGAGCAGCACACCCTCGGCGTCGCCGAAGCGCGCGACGAGCGCCGCCTCGAAGAGATCCTCCCAGCGCGACGAGAGATCGCGAATCTCGCGTTCGAGCGACGCCGCGTCGGGCTGCGCGAGCGGACCCGCCGCCGAGGTGCAGAAGTAGTGGATCACCGCGGCGCCTTCCTCGAGCAACGAGGTGCGGTCGTCGACGTAGGTGGCGCCGGTGCGCTGCTCGAGGTGGGCGCGAATGCGCGCGCGCAGCTCCTCCCCGTAGCACTCGCGCGGCAGCAGCACCGCGGCGTAGAGCGCGCGCCCGTGGCGGTCCGCGCGCAGCACGAGCCGCACCGAGCGCCCGCCCTCCGACTCGACCAGCTCGTGGATCAGCGCGGCCACGCCTTCGAGGTCGGTGCCGAGCAACACCTCGAGCGGAACCGAGTCGAACGCGCCGGCGATCGCCCGATAGCGGTGCGAGCGCGGCTCGGCGCCGCTGCGGCGCAGGATCTGGTCGAGGCGATCGCGCAGCAGCGGCACCTGCGACCCCGGCGTGCGCAGCGCGCGCGAGGTGAAGAGCCCGAAGAGCAGCGTCAGTCCGCACGGCTCGCCGCGGTCGTCGTACTCGGTGACCGCGATGCGGTCGAGCCGGCCGTGGCGGTGGACGGGCGACTCGATTCGCGACTTCCCGATCACCAGGATGCGCGGGTCGTCGAGCACGTCGCGCAGCTCTTCGGGAATCGCGTCGCCGGCGAGCGGCGTGCGCAGCCGGCTGGTCGAGTCGTCGCGGAAGAGGCCGAGCCCCTGGCCGGGGACGAGCTGGACCTCGAAGCCGCCGCGCTCGATCTTGCGCAGCCGGTAGCGGCGCAGGCCGACGAACACGAAGTGGTCGGCCACCACCCATTCGAGGAACTCGCA
>Ga0316620_10000768_pt1 | contig 13176 bp, 9 predicted proteins | sample OWC_Aug_M1_C1_D5_FD_207651 | JGI IMG/M metagenome (GOLD analysis project Ga0316620, IMG submission 207651) | Wetland soil microbial communities from Old Woman Creek delta, Ohio, United States - OWC_Aug_M1_C1_D5_B | ecosystem: Environmental > Terrestrial > Soil > Wetlands | place: USA: Ohio... | reverse complement strand
GGGTCCACGGGCGGCCGCTTACCAGGTGGGAGGTGCTGACGACGAAGTTGTCCCGCAGCAGGACGAGGAGTGGCCGGTTGTTGACCGCCATCCCCCACAGCAGGAAGACGACCAGGTTGAGGACGACCAGCGTCGGCACGACCAGCAGCCGGCGGCGCATCCACTCCGGATGGGCGGCCGGGGACTGTAGCTGCGCGATGGGCGCCCGCGCAAGGAACGACCCGGGGTCGACGACCATGGCGCCATCATACCGATCTCTCGTGCTAGGCTCAGAGCCATGATCGTCGCGGGGCTCCAGCTCGACCTGGCCTGGGAGGACCCGGAGGAGAATTTCGGCCGCGTCAGGCCCCTGGCCGAGCGTGCGGCTCGCGCCGGGGCGCGCCTGCTCGTCCTGCCCGAGATGTTCGCGACCGGCTTCACCATGCGCGCCGAGGCGGTCGCGCCTCTTGCCGGTCGGACGCGCGAGTTCCTGGCGAGCCTCGCTTGCGACCTCGGCGCATGGGTGTTGGGGGGATACGCCGAGCCGGGCCGGGAGCGGCCGCGTAACGGCTGCTCGCTGTTCGACCCCGAGGGGCGGGAGCGCCTGCACTATCAGAAGATCCATCCCTTCTCGCTGGCCGGCGAGCACGAGCACTACGAGGGCGGCAGCGCCGTCGCCACGTGCGAGGTGGAGGGGGTACGGGTCACTCCCTTCATCTGCTACGACCTGCGCTTTCCGGAGATCTTCCGCGCCATGGCCGACGCCACCGACCTCTACCCGGTCATCGCCAACTGGCCGTCCCTGCGTGGCCACGCCTGGCGCACCCTGTTGCTGGCCCGCGCCATCGACTGTCAGGCCTGGGTCCTGGGGGTCAACCGGGTCGGCGAGGCGCAGGGCCGGCATCACAGCGGCGACTCGGCCCTGATCGACCCGATGGGCGCGGTGGTGGCGTCGGTGGCCGAGAGGCCCGGCGTGCTGCTGGGCGAGGTGGATCCGGCCGAGGTGGCGCGGCTGCGGGAGCGCTTCGGCTTCCTGGCTGACCGTCGTCCCGAGGTCTACCGCAGGCTGATCGGCAGCGACCCCCCTGCGGAATAGCGGAGCGGGGGACGAGCGGTTGTTGCTCGAGGAGGATGCGATGCCAGCCACGGTCACCGTCAAGGTCTACTTCGAGGCCGCCCACCGTCTGCACAGTGCGGAACAGTCCGAGGAGTGGAATCGGTCCGTCTTCGGCAAGTGCAACAACCCCCACGGTCACGGCCACAACTACATGTTGGAGGTGTCGGTGGGCGGCGAGGTCGACCGCGAGACCGGTTACCTGATCGACATGAAAGCGCTCAAGGACATCCTGCGCCGGGTGGTGGTCGCCGACGTCGATCATCGCCACCTCAACCTCGACGTGCCCTGGCTGGCAGGTGTCAACCCCACGGCCGAAAACCTGGCCCGGGCCTTCTTCAAACGCATCGCGCCCGAGCTTCCAGGGGGTCTCCGTCTCACCACGGTCACGGTCCACGAGACCGAGCGCAACGCCGCCACCTGGAGCGAGTAGGCGCTCGTCAGACGCCGGTCGAACCGCCTCTCAGCGCCCCGCGTTCGAACTGGGAGTAGGAGCGCACCTCAAACGCGCCTGCGGGCCGAGAGTATCGGGCGCGCGGGGAGGAGACCCGGGTTCACGAGGCGGCCAGCGCCTCGCCCGCCTCGGAGTATCCCGCCAACACCTCGTCGACCCCGCTCCAGAAGCTCTTGTCAGCCACCTTGAGGGTGGCCAGGTAGACCAGGGCGCGGCGGTCGTGAGTCTTGACCAGGGCGCGGGCGGCCGTGCTCACTACGGCGGCCTCGGGCGGCTTCTGGTCTTCGGCCAGGTCGAGCACTCCCTCCTTGTGGGGCAGCCCGACCGCATCCAGGAACTCCACCAGGAGCTCGCGCCGCAGCTCCAAGTGGAGGTGGAACAGGAACTGGAAGAGGACCGTGTCGGGCAGGTCAGGAGCCAGGCGCAGGAGGCGTCCGACGACGCGATCGGCGGGCAGCCGCCCTACCGACTTGGGCCGAAACTTGAGCTCCTTGGCCAGGGCGAGCTCGAGGGCGGAGCGGCTCGGGCGGTCGGCGTGCTCCCACAGGGCCGTGGCCGCGTCGCGGCGCTCGTCCTCGGTCATCAGGTCCCACACCGCGTAGGGGCCGCGCTGGTCCACGGCTTCTTTCAGGCTCATCGTTTCAGCCATCTCCACCTCCCCTGGCGTGATCTGCTCGTCAGGGATCAATTGTACCCCGCCTCGGGTGCGCTATCCTGACCGCCATGAACGAGCTCGAATCGGACCGTGAGCTGACCGCGGCAGTGGTGGGCGTCGGGCACCTCGGGCGCCATCACGTCCGCCTGCTCAGCCAGATGCCGGGCGTACGCTTCCTGGGGGCGTTTGACAGCGACCGTTCTCGGCTCGAGGCCGTGGCGGCAGAGCACGGGGTCAGGGCGCTGCCGGCAGTCGAGGCCGCGGGCGAGGCGGACGCGGTGGTGGTCGCCACCCCCACCGTGACCCACCGCGAGGTGGCCGGTCGCCTGCTCGAAGCGGGCAGTCACGTGCTGGTGGAGAAGCCGATCGCGACCACCGTGGCCGAGGCCAACGAGCTGACCGCTCTGGCCGAGGCCCGGGGCCTGGTCCTGGCCGTGGGCCACGTCGAGTACCACAACCCGGCGGTGCAGGCGGCCCTCGGCCTGGCCGAGCAGGTCCGTTACCTGGAAACCCAGAGGCTGTCCCCGTTCAGCGCCCGTTCGGTGGACGTGGACGTGATCCTCGACCTGATGATCCACGACCTCCAGATCACCCTCGCCGTGGGCTGCGAAAACCCGTCCGAGATCCGCGCCGTGGGGGTGCCGGTGCTCACCGACAAGGTCGACCTCTGTCACGCCTGGATCGAGTTTCCATCCGGACTGGTCGCCAACCTCACCGCGAGCAGGGTTTCAGCGGAGCGGATCCGCAAGCTGCGCCTGTTCGCGCGCGATAGCTACTTCTCGGTGGACTACGCCGAGCAGAGCGTGTCCTCCGCCCAGCTCCTGCGTTCCAGCGGCGGGGCGCAGATCGTGCCACGCAAGGTCGAGGTGCAGAGCCAGGAACCCCTCAAGGCCGAGATCGGCGCGTTTGTCGCGGCCTGTCGTGGGGCAGGGGGCGGGGTCGTCGACGGCCGCACCGGCAGCGCGGCGCTGGCTGCCGCGGTGCGCGTCGTCGAGTGCGTGATGGCGCGTTAGGAGCTCCTACCGCATTTCCCCGATGATGCCTGAGAAGGGGAGAGAGCGGCTGGAACGCGCGATACTCCTGCGCGTGCTCCTGGAGACGGGTCCGGAAGACCTGGAACCTCACGCAGCAAGTGCCCAGCCGCAGGGCGGGGACGCACCGGTCACGAGAGCACGCGGTCGGGATGGGAGGCCGAGGGTCGGCGCTGTCTGCCTACCTGCCAGCTGGCGAGTCGGACGCGAACACTTCCTTCAGCTTCTCCGCAAGCTCGGGCAGGGAGAAGGGCTTGGGGATGAAGCTGGCGCCGGTCTCGGCCACTAGGTCGTCGGCCACCGAGCGCTTGGTGTAGCCGGACATGAACAGGATCTTGGCATCGGGACGGATGGTGCGGAAGCGGCGGGCGACCTCGTCGCCCTGCATGCCGGGCATGACGATGTCGGCCAGTAGGAGGTGGATGGGGCCCTCGTGCTTGGTGGCCAGCTCCAAGGCCTGGATGCCCTCGGCCGCCTCGAGGACGGCGTATCCGAGGTTGTCCAGAATCTCGCGCAGCACCGCCCGGACCGGCGCCTTGTCCTCGACCACGAGAATGGTCTTGTCACTCATGCGTCACCTCCGCGACGCCACCTCGGCAGCCGTTCACCGTCTCGCATGGTGTGACAGCGGGCCTGACGCTGGGCTGCCGGCAGCGAGGGTAACACAGCCGCGGCTACGCCGTGGCCTTCCCCGACGCCTCCGGAGGCGAGGCGCGCAGGCTGGAGGCGACCGGTCGTCATCATGCGCCTCAGCCTGGGGGGTTCAGAAGGCCGATCTGCGGGCCGCGGGACTGTCCGAATGTGATCGCGCTCACGTTCCAGTGGGTGGGGGGTGAACGAAAACCGGTTCGAGACCGTCTTATGGAGTGGAGGAAGACATGGATACCGACTTCGCGACCCGCTCCAGCTCGCAGCCGTCGACCACCCCGGTGCACCCGCGCCCGATCCTCGTCATCCTCGACCGCGGCGACGTGGCCTGGCCGGCCGAGGTGCGCCTCGACGAGCCTCCGGCCGCGGGTTTGCGCTTCTGGCACGGGGGGCGCCAGTGGCGGATCGCGCGCGAGCGCACGGCATGGCGAACCTTCGTCGCCGAGCCGATCGGCGCCTGAGCGAGGTCAGCGAGAGTCGGAGACCACCTCGACGACCAGCTGGCCGAGCTGGCGGGCGGTGAAGGGTTTGGAGATCCAGCGCAGGCGCGAGGTGGAGAGCTGGTCGCGCACGTCCTCGCCGAGCGGGTAGCCGCTCATCAGCACCAGCCGCACCTCGGGGTTGAGCCCGCGCAGCCGGCGGCTGAGCTCGAGCCCGCCCATCTCGGGCATGACCATGTCCGAGACGACGAGGTCGATCTCGTCGTGGTGACGCTCGTACAGCCGCAGCGCCTGCTCGCCGGTCTCGGCGGTGAGGACCTTGAAGCCGAAGGTCTCGAGGATCTCCTTGGTCATCGTGAGGACCATGGGCTGGTCCTCCACCACCAGGACCCTGCGGCCCCGGCCCGAGCCGATGGCCGGAAACTCGCCTGACGGTGTCACGTCCTGGGGAGGGCCGTTCACCGGCGGCAGGAAGACGTAGAAGGTGGCGCCTTCACCCTCCTTGCTCTCGAAGTCGATGTAGCCGTCCTGCTGCTTGACGATGCCGTAGACCTGGGCCAGCCCGAGGCCGGTCCCTTCGGTGGCCGGCTTGGTGGTGAAGAACGGCTCGTAGACCCTCGGCTGCACGTCCTCCGGGATCCCGGTCCCGGTGTCGCGGATGCTGAGGCAGATCCAGTCGCCCGCCTCCATGCGCGGCAGGTGCTCGGTGCGCTGGGTGTCGAGGCGTTCCCGGGCGAGCCGGATGTGGAGCTCGCCGCCTCCTGGCATGGCGTCGCGGGCGTTGACGGCGAGGTTGGTCACCAGCTGCTGCACCTGGGTCGGGTCGACCAGGGCGACGCACCCGTCCTTGGCGATGTCGGTGGTGATGCGGATGCTCTCGGGGATCGTCGAGCGCAGCATCTTGATGGTCTCGGCCAGGAACGGCGCCAGGTTCATGGGCTGACGCTCGGTGATCGACTTGCGGCTGAAGTCGAGGATCTGACGGATCAGCTTGGCGCCGCGCTTGCCCTGACCGGTGATGTCGTCGATGCGGTTGACCAGCCGTCGCGGCAGGTCGGGCTGCATGCGCACCAGCTCGGCATAGCCGGTGATCGCCTGGAGGATGTTGTTGAAGTCGTGGGCGATGCCCGCCGCGAGCTGGCCCACGGCCACCAGCCGGTCCTGCTGGGCCAGGCGCCGACGGGTCTCCAGCTCCTCGGTGACCTCGCGCAGGACCAGGGTGTGGCCGAGGATCTCCTCGTCGCTGCGCACCGTCGTGGCAATGACCTGGAAGGTGCGGTTCCTGTCGCCGGCGTAGGTCACCTGGTGGAGCCCGCCCCCCTCGGGCGCCTGCAGGAGCTCGGCCAGGGACTTGCCGCCGAGCTGCTCGAGCTGGTCGCCGGGACCGATGCCGGCGAGCAGACGCAGGCGCTCCAGGGCGTGCGGATTGGCCAGCATGACCTTGCCCCCCGGGGCCAGGTAGGCGACGCCCTGGGGCAGGTTCTCGACCAGGACCCGCAGGCGCTGCAGAGCGGTCGCCTCCTCGGCTTCCCGGCGATGGGTGATGTCGCGGAAGACCACCACCGTGCCGGCCTCACCACCTGGCTCGTGGGGGATGAGGGTGGCCCGGTACTCGACGGGGCGCTGGACGCCGGTGCTGTCGATCAGGGTAGCGGTGCGCATCCGCGGCGGTACCTCGAGGCCCTCGCCGTCGGTGTCGCTGGGGCTGATGCGCATGCCGCCCTCGAGGCGCAGTACCTGGCCCACAGGGCTGCCCAAGGCATCGCTCCGACTGCGGCCGGTGAGCTCAAGGGCAGCGGCGTTGAGGAAGGTGACGGAGCCGAGCGAGTCGGTGGCGACCACGCCGTCGTCGATGGCGCCAAGGATGGTGCGCAGCCACCACTCGCTCTGTCGGATCTCGCGCGTCCGCTCCGCGACCCGTTCCTCGAGCTGGTCGCGGGTCTCGGCGCCCTCCTGCTCGCGCAGCTCGATCCTCTCCAGCATCTCGTTGAAGCGGTCGACGAGGTGACCGAGCTCGTCCTTACCCCAGCGAGTCGCCCGCAACGAGTAGTCGCCGTCGGCCGAGACCCGGCCGGCCGTTTCGGCCAGGTTGAGAAGGGGCTGCGAGATGACGTTGGCGAGCATGGTTGCGAGCACCAAAGCCACCAGCAGGCACAGGATGAGCACGCCCCCGGCGCGCATCACGAAGCGGGTCAGGTCGCCGTAGAAGTGGGTGAGATCGGCCTCGAGGACGACCGTGCCGACGCGCTCGCCCTCGAGCACGACCGGCCGCGACAGCGTGAGCCGGCCGCTCTGCCAGCGGGGTGGGCCGTCGTCGGCTCCGGGCGTGGCGTCGCTGCTCCCGTAGGTGGCGAGGACCGCACCTTGGTCGTCGAGCAGGAACGCGGCCACGACCCGCGGGTCGGCCTTCAGTGCAGCCAGGCGATCGGTGGCGGCCGCTGGGTCGTGGAAGGCCAGGGCAGCGGTCGAGCTGACGCCGATGACGTCGCCCAGGGTGACCATGTTGTTGACCAGGGTGGCGCGCTCGCTGAGGACCTCGTGACCGACGAAAGTGAGCTCGGCCAGGATTAGGGCCGCGCTGCAGGCGAGCATGATCGTCCACCGCAGCTTCTTGCGGATGGGCAGGTCGCGCAGGAAGCGCACGCCGTCCTCCCCTACCTCGAGCGGTGACGGAACAGCTGCGCCTGCCCGGCAGGCCTTCTTTCCATCATCGAGATGATCGTCACCGCGAGCCATCTTAGCAGCGACGCACCAGTCGCCGCCAGGCGGGACAGCGCCCCGTCTCCGAGGTCAGCGCGCGAGGGTGGGTGAGCGGATCGCTGACAGCCGGATGCTGATGGCCAACGCCCTCCTAGAGCGCCTCCAGCTCCTGGCGGACCTCCTGCACCGACGGGTGGTCCGGGCCGAGCAGCTTCTCGCGCATGGCCAGGGCGCGCTCGAGCAGGGGGCGGGCCTTGGCCGCGCCGCCGCGGCGCAGCTCGAGCCGGGCCAGGGCGACGAGGGAGTCTGCCACCAGCGGGTGCTCCTCGCCCAAGGCCCGTTGGGCGATGGCGAGCGCCTCCTCGACCTCCTGGCCGGCCTCCCCGACCCGACCCTGCTCGAGGTGGACCATGCCCAGCTTGCGCAGGCTGTACGAGATCAGGGGGTGATCCGCCGGCAGGACCTTGTGCCGTATCGCCAGGGCGCGCGCGTAGTGGGCCTCGGCCTCGTCGAGGCGTTCCTCGGCCTCGAGCGCCACCGCCAGGTTGACCAGGATATTTGCCACCGTCGGGTGGTCCGCGCCCTGGCTCGCTTCAGTGATGGTGAGGGCGCGCCTCAGAGCGGCCTCGGCCTCGGCGTGGCGGCCCACCTCGGAAAGGGCCCAGCCGAGAGCCTCGAGGGCTCGCGCCAGCTTGGGGTCCATGTCTCCCGGCGCCTTCTCGTAGATCGCGGCGGCCCGCTCCGCGAGCGTGACCGCCTCCTCGCGCCTCCCCTGGTAGAGGCTCACCGTAGAGAGGTTGACGAGAAGATCGGCCACGTCCTCGTGCTCCGCGCCCAGGGCCTCTTGCTTGATGGCCAGCGCCTGCTCGTAGAGCGAGCGCGCCTCGTCCAGCTGGCCGCGCGAGAACTTGACGCTGGCCAAATTCATCAGGTTGGTGGCCACCGTCGCGTCGACCTGTCCGCCGTGCCGCTGCTGGAGCTCGACGCTCTGCGCGTACAGCTTCTCGGCCTGGTCGTAGAGACCGAGCTTGAAGTAGAGGTTGCCGAGCGACTGGCTGAAGCGCGCCTTCTGCACCGGCTGTTCGTCGAGCTCGACAGACGCGATCCGCTCGGCCCCGCGGTCGAGGAGCTGACGGGCGGTGACCTCCTCGCCCCGGGCCTTGCCCGGGTCGGCCCCTTCGAACAGGCTGATCAGGAAACCCGAGACTTGGCGCGCGGTCTTGGCCTCCTCTTCGGCGCGCGCCCTCTCCTGCTCGGCCTGCCGAGCCCAGCGGGCGATGCGCAGGCTGCGCTCGAGCATGGCGCCGGCGAAGATGACCAAGATCGCCCCGGCGGCGATCACCAGCTTGCGCCGCTTGCGCGTCCGCTCGAGGGCCAGCCGCGCCGCCTCGGCCTCGCGCCGCGCCTGCTCCGCAGCCGCTCGCTCGGCCCGCCGCGCCTCAAGCCGACGCAGCCGGCGCGCGGCCTCGGCCGCGTCGGCCAGCCGGCGCTCGGGCGAGCCGTCGACCAAAGCCGCGACGTCCTCGCGCAGCAGGTCGTCCTCGACCGCGCGCTCCCAGCCCGGGGCCAGGGCGCGCTGGAGGTCGCCCACCACCACTTGGTAGAGCAGGACGCCGAGGGCGAAGACGTCGGCCTGGAGGGTGGGCGGCTTGCCCTCGAGCAGCTCGGGCGCCAGGTAGAGCTGGGTGCCGGTCATGGCGGTGGGGTCCTCGAGCATGGTGTGGTCGAAGCCGAGGGCGGTGATGCCGGCCGCGGCCAGCCTGTCTCGGTCGGTCACGAGCCCGACACCGAAGTCGGTCAGCCGGGCCTGGAGCCGGCCGTCGCGGCCGCAGTCAACGAGCACGTTGGCTGGCTTGAGGTCCTTGTGCAGCACCCCCACCGAGTGAGCCGCGGCCAGCGCCTCGGCGACCTGGGCCACCAGCTCCAGGCGCCGCGCCAAGGGCATGGCCTGGATGCCGCCGTGCTCCGCCGCCCAGTCGACCAGGGAGCCGCCCGCGGTGAACTCGGACTCGACGAAGTACGGCGCCTGGTCGAAGCTCCAGTCGAGGATGCGGGCGATGTCCTCGCGCGCACCCAGGGTCTCCTTGAGCAGGCGGAACAGGGTCACCTCGCGCTGCAGACCCTGCAGCCGCTGCTCGTCGAAGCAGAACTTGAGCACCCTCTGCTCGCCGGTCTTGGCGTGGCGGGCGAGCCAGACCTCGCCGAAGCCGCCCTCGCCGAGCTTGCGCTCGAGCTGCCAGTGGGGTCGCTGCGGCACCCCCTGGCCCGGCGCCGGCCGCCAGCCGAGGATGGTCTCATCGCTCCGGACCCGCGCCACCTTGGCCGAGTCGGGCGGTGGGACCAGCGGCGACACGCCCTCCACCCCGACCTCGAAGACCTTGACCGGCTCGTCCACCCCCTTGAACAGGTAGGCGCCGTGGGCCAGCCAGACGAGCGCCCGCTCTCCCTGCTCGTCGCCGACCGCGGCCCGGCGGGCCAGGTCGAAGGCGGCGCGGGTGAGCAGGGTCTGCCTGGCCGTGGCCAGGGACATCAGGCGGGCCGCCACCGGCTTGGCCAGCCCTTCGACCTCGAGCGGCTTGGCGCCGCGGGCCACGTCCTCGGCCGGATTGGTCCGCAGGTAGACCTCGCCGAGGTGGATGCCGACCCGGGACGCGACATCGGCCCCGCTCTCCGCGCTCAGGCTGGCCATGGCCTGGTGGTAGGCCACGGCGTAGCGTACGGCGTCGATCGGGCGGTCGAAGAGGATGAGGAAGCCGTCGGTCTTGTCGATCTCGCGGCCGCCGTGGGCCTGAATGAGGTCGCGGGCGAGGCGGTCGTGGCGGCCGAACAGGGCGAAGGCGCGCTCGTCGCCGAGCCGCTCCACGAGCTGGGTCGAGCCGACCAGGTCGCTCAACAGCAGAGTCTTGAGGACCGCCGCCGAGCTGGTCGCAACCGAATCAGATGACGTCATCGGCCCGCCCTCTGCGCGTCTTCAGCCAGGGGCTGCTGACGGGCCTCCATGAGCCGTTCGGGCATGGCTCCACGATGCCGTGCCCGGGCGCCGTTGGCAAGGGCTGGCAGGCACCTCGGCCCATCGTTGACGCGGCGCCGCGGACAGGACTAAGCTCGACCGGAATCTGTCCGCTCGGACTTGACATCAGGTTGCCCATCGCAAGTGGGCGGGGAGGAGCTGATGACGACGACGTGGGCGCGAGCTCTGGGGGCGTTTCTGGTCGCGACCTGGCTGCTGGTCCCTTCCCCGGTCCTGGCCGGCGAGTGGGAGGAGCTGCAGCCGGCCACCTCGCCCGCGGCCCGCCATGGCCACACCATGGTCACGGTGGAGGACGAGATCTACCTCTTCGGCGGGCGCAGTGCGTCCGGCGTTGCCCTTGGCGACCTTTGGACCTGGGACCGCGATCAGGAGACCTGGGTCGAGCTGCACCCGTCTGGCCCCGGCCCGGTGCCGCGCCACCATCACGGCGCGGCCGCGCTCGGCAGCCGCATGTTCGTCGGTTTTGGCGACAGCGCGACCGGGGCCATGGGGGACCTGTGGGCCTATGTCCCGGACGGCAACTTCTGGCAGCCCTACACCATGGTCGACCATCCCGACTACCCGACCGGCAGCATCGCGCCCCATGCCTTTGGCGGGTTCAGCGCCCTTGACGACCAGCGCATTTTTGTCGCCGGCGGCTACCTGGAGGGCGGCCTCGACGACCACATCAACGCCTGGATCATCTATGTCGACAGCCCGGGAAAGGCCGGCACGGCCTACCCCCGGCACATCATGAGCCTCAGCCCTGCCGTCTACGGCTTTGTCGCGGCAACAACTGGCGGCCAGCCGACCATGGTCGGCGGCTGGCTCCAGGGCAAGGCCGGGCCCTCGGGCCGGGTCATGGTCTGGAACCCGGAGCCCACGCCTTGGGGGACGTGGGAGACCATCACGCCCGGCGGCGACACACCGCTGCCATTCGCCCTGGCCGCCGCCGCCTCCTGGCCGGACGAGGGCAAGGCCGAGTGGGGTCAACACGTTCTCATCCTCGGCGGCGAGTCGGCCGACAAGGGCCCGGCCCAGACCACGGTCCAGCACTACAACACCCGCACCAGCACCTGGGCGATCGAGGACGCGATGCCGATCGCCCTCTCCGAGCAGGCGGCTGCGGCCCTGCCGCCCCTGCCCGGCCAGGGGGACCGGCTCGAGGTCCTGATGTTCGGTGGTTGCACCGGTGACGGCTGCAACGTGCCCAGCAACATCCTCGGCTCCACCTTTGTCTACACCACCGACATCCCGCTCGAGCCCACAGTCGCGACGATTTACGTGCCGGCGGCGGCCCATGCCCCAGGGCTCGGCAACACCAGGTGGCTGACCGACCTCGAGGTTCACAACCGGGGAACCGCCGACGCCCAGTGCACGGTCTCGCTGCTGGTACGCGACCAGGCCAACCCTGACCCCGAGACCGCGACCTTCACCGTCCCTGCCGGGCAGAGCGTGCGCTACGCCGACGTGCTCGATGAGCTGTTCGCATTCGAGGGCGCGGCGGCGCCCAAGATCGACGCCGACAGCAGCGACCTGCTGATCACCAGCCGCACCTTTAACCAGCCCGAAGCCAAGCAGGGGAGCGGGACCTTCGGCCAGTTCATCCGCGGCCAGGCCGAGGCCGAGGCGGTGGGCTTTGGCGACGAGGCCTGGCTGATCCAGCTCGGCCACTCCGCGGACGAGGAGAGCGGCTTCCGCACCAACATCGGGTTCGTCAACATCACGGACAGCCCGATCGACCTCGAGGTTGCTCTCCACGACTCTAGCGGGGTCGAGCTGGGCACGGTCGAGGAGGAGCTGGAGGGCTGGGAGTACAAGCAGTCTACGGCGATCTTCGGCCGCGTGACCAGCTCTGACCTGGCAGATGGGTACGCGGTGGTCACCACCACCACCCAGGGCGGGGAGTTCTTCTGCTATGCCTCGGTGATCGACAACCTCACCGGCGACCCGATCTACGTCGAGCCGGTGGCTGCGATGCCCGCTGTTGGAGGCGTGATCGCCGCGTCCGCTCACGCCGGCGGCTCGGCCGGCAGCGACTGGCGGACCAACCTCGAGCTCGCCAGCTCCGGCGACAGCCTAGCGAGCTGCACGGTGGCCCTGCTCGAGCACGACCAGCCCAACCCCGAGCCGCTGACCGAGGCCCTGACCGTGGAGGCCGGGCAGAGCGTGCGCTGGGAGGACGTGCTCGACTCCCTGTTCGGCTTTGAGGGAACCGCGGCACTCCGTTTCGAGGATGTGGTGGGCGAGCTCAGGGTCAACAGCCGGACCTTCAATCAGGGTGACGAGGGCACCTTCGGCCAGTACATCCCGATCGCCGCCATGGGCGACGCGATCGGGTTCGGGTCAGACGCGCGGCTGATCCAGCTCACCAGCTCGGCCGACCCCGAGATCGGCTTCCGCACCAACATCGGCTTCGTCAACGCCTCTGAGCAGGAGATCTCCGTCGAGGCCGACCTCTACCTGGCCAACGGTCAGCCTCTGGGCGGGATCGGCCGGACCTTGCTCCAGGGCGGCTACCTGCAGGTCAACCGGGTCTTCGAGGTGATTCACAGCGGCGAGGTCGCGGACGGCTTCGCGGTGGTCCGCACCACCACCGAGGGCGGCGCCTTCTTCTGTTACGCCTCAGTGGTCGACAACGTCACCGGCGACCCGATCTACATCCCGGCTCTGTAGGAGCGGGCGAAGGCGGTCACGTATTGGCGCGCTGCGGGCGCGACCATCCCCGGCAGTTGGAGTCATCGAGCCCGAGCCCGGACCCGTTGTCGTCACCGTTCTCGGCACTCATCCGTTCGGCAACGACAAAGGCAACGACGACGGCCTCGGGCCCGGGAAGGAGTCGAGCCATTCCCGGCAGCGGACCCGGCCGCACTCGAATGGGCCGCGTTTCGGACCCGTGACTCATCTTGTTGACTCCCCGTCAGGCGGCCGATAAGCTCGGCCGGTCTGCACCTGACAGGGGGAGCCCATGACGTCGGCTGCCAGGGATTTCGAGCTCCGCGCGTATGTCTTCGTCGACAGTCTCCAGCCCCAGTTGGCCCAGTTCGTGGCCAAGGACAACCGGGTCTACGATCCGGCCGAGTACGACGCCGCCATCCTCCTCGAGCTGGCGCCGGCGATGGAGATCCACACCATGATCGACGTC
>Ga0316620_10000767_pt1 | contig 13176 bp, 7 predicted proteins | sample OWC_Aug_M1_C1_D5_FD_207651 | JGI IMG/M metagenome (GOLD analysis project Ga0316620, IMG submission 207651) | Wetland soil microbial communities from Old Woman Creek delta, Ohio, United States - OWC_Aug_M1_C1_D5_B | ecosystem: Environmental > Terrestrial > Soil > Wetlands | place: USA: Ohio... | reverse complement strand
CAGGTCGATCGTCCCGCCGTCCACGATCGAGACGTAGGGGATGTTGCAGTCGGGCGACCACTGGGCGGCGACCTTCTTCGCCGTGCCGAGCACGCCCTTGATGCTCTCGTGCAGCTCGCGCCAGGAGAGGTAGAAGCGCTGCTCGCCGGGCAGCGCGTCGAGCCGGTGGGGCTCCACCTTCGAGCACAGCCGGATGGGCTCGCCCTTGGCGGGGATCCAGTAGAACCAGCGGCGGCTGGTGAACTTGCCGAACTCGAGGCCGAGGACCTGGTAGGCGATCTTGTCGCGGTTGTGGAAGTCGTAGAGGAGCCAGCCGTCGCAGCCGGCGGCGGCGATCTCCCTCTGGATCCGTGCGATGTCGGGCATGGCGGGTGCTCTCCGGGCGACAGGGTGAGGAGCGGGAGCTTGCGGGTTCGCGGCGGAGATGTCAACCGGGGAGCGGGGGGACCGCCGGCGCGCGACGGGCGCAGCGTCGCGGGACCGGCGGGGCTCGCCGCTCCGGTGCTCGCTGCGCTCGCACGGCGCCCGGCTTCGCGCCGGCGCACCCTCGCTCCTCGCGCCCTCGCGGCCTGGGGGATCCCCGGGAGGCGGCCCCGTCACCGCGCGACGGCCCAGACCTGCGCACCCTCGCCCGAGACGCTGAAGGCGAGCAGTCTCCCGTCCGGCGAGAACGCCACGCTGTACAGCTCGCGCTCGCCCAGCTCGATCACCCTTACGGCGTTGCCGGTGGCCATCTCCCACAGTCGCACCGTTCCGTCGTCGGCCGCGGACGCGAGGAGCGAGCCGTCGGGCGAGAGCGCGAGCTGGTAGGCCGCCCTGTCGTGGCCGACGAACCGCCGCACCACCTCCCGCGTGCCAAGGTCGACCAGCTCGATGTCGGCCGGGATGCGGGCTATCAGGAGTTGCCCGCCGTCAGCCGTGAACACGGCGTCGTGGTAGTCGGTGCGGGTGTCGATCCGATAGAAGGTGTAGGACTCCTGCCACGTGCCCGTGCTCCACGCCTTCATCAGGTTACCCGGTCTCTCGTAGCCGGCCACCAGCGTCCGCCCGTCGGGCGAGAAGGCCAGCACCGACACGTACTCCCGGTCGCAGCGCAGGTCGGCCACCTGCCGCCCCGTCGCCAACTCGTGGACGGCGACGTTGCCGCGCAACCCCCCGGCGGCCACCAGGCGGGCATCGGGGCTGATCGCGGTGGCGTATACCGGAGACCCATACGAGAACGCTGACACCGCTCGTCCCGCCACGTCGCGCACGGCGACGTCGCCCGCCGCATTGGTCGTCCCCGCGAGAGTGCGGCCGTCAGGAGAGAGCGCCAGGGTCGGAGAGAACGGCACCCTCGCCGAGTCGTCGGCCTCGCGGGTGCTCCTCGCGGCCTGATACACGCGCCGCGTCCACGTCCCCGTCTCCCAGAAGAGCACCTCCCCGTTCCGGTCGCCGGTGACGAGCGAGCGGCCGTCCGGGAGGAACGTCACCAGTCCGATGAACGAGCCCGGCACGTCGAGCGACGCGACCCTCTCGAGCCGCGCGGCATTCCGTACGGTGATGACCTCGCGGCTCGCTGGCGCGGCAGCGGCCGGCGCCGGCACGCCCCCTTGCGGCGCGGGTTCCGGGGCGGGGCCGTTCCGGCAGCCCACCACCAGTGGCAGGAGGACGAGCAGGGCGCGGCGAGGGGAGACGCACGAGTGCATTCGGGATGTCCTTTCCGGCTGGCAGGCACGCGTGGACCGATCGAGCGGCGGACTCGTCCTTCCTACGGACGGGCTGCCGCCGAGGTTACAGCCGCACACGCCGGGGGTAGGGAGTCGGGGATCGCGGGCCGGGGTGGACCCACGGTGCGCCGGCGCGCCCGACCTAACAGCCGGCCTCCTCCCGCCCTATACTAGTCCGGCCCGGTCAAGAGGCCCCTCGGTGCCTGCTGCCGTCCAGACCGTTCCGCTCGTCGCCACGCGCAACATCCGCAAGTCCTTCGGGACGGTGGAGGTGCTGCACGGCGTGGACTTCGAGGTCCTGCCCGGCGAGGTGCACGTCCTCGCCGGGGAGAACGGCGCCGGCAAGAGCACGCTGATCCGGATCCTCTCCGGCGTGTACGACGACTACGGCGGGGACGTGCTGGTGGAGGGGCGGCCGCGGCGTCTCGCCCACCCGAAGGACGCCGTCCGGGCCGGGATCGCCACGATCCACCAGGAACTCTCGCTCGTCCCCACGATGAGCGTCGCCGACAACCTCTTCCTGGGACGGGAGCTGCGCCGGCGCTTCGGCCGCGTGGACTTCGCCGCCCAGGAGCGGGAGGCCGCGCTGATCCTGGCGGAGATGGCTCTGGAGTTCCCGCCCCGTCTGCTCGTCGCCGAGCTGCCGCTCTCCAGCCAGCAGCTCCTCGAGATCGCCCGGGCGCTCGCCCGCGAGGCGAGGCTGCTCATCTTGGACGAGCCCACCAGCGCCCTCCGCGAGCACGAGGTCGAATCGCTGTTCGCGCGGCTGGGCGAGCTCAGGCGCCGCGGCCGCGGCGTGGTGTACATCACCCACAGGCTGGAGGAGATCTACCGGCTGGCCGACCGCATCACGGTGCTGCGCGACGGCCGGGTGGCGGGCACCGCCGCCCCCGCCGAACTCCCGGCGCGCGAGCTGGTGCGGTGGATGGTGGGCCGCGAGCTGGGCGGCGGGCCGGCGGCGGCGGGCGCGCGGCCGGAGGGCCCCGCCCTCGAGGTGGACGGCCTGAGCGTGGCGCATCCCGAGGTCGCCGGACGCCTCCAGGTCCAGGACATCTCGTTCACGCTGGGGCGCGGCGAGATCCTCGGGCTCGCGGGCCTCCAGGGCTCGGGCGCGAGCGAGGTGCTCCACGCGCTGTTCGGCGCCCTCGGCACGCGAGCGTCCGGCCGCGCGGCGCTCCTCGGAGAGCCGTTGCCGATGCGCGACCCGCGCACGGCGGCCTCGCGCGGCGTGATGCTCCTGACCAACGACCGCAAGGCGACGGGCCTCGCCCCGGACCTCAGCGTCACGCACAGCGTCAGTCTCACCAGCCTGCCGCGGCTCTCGGGCACGCTGGGATGGGTGCGTCGCCGCGCCGAGGCCGAGGCGGTGGAGCGGGTGACGCGGGGGCTTCGGCTCGGCGTGCCCTCGCTCGCGGCGCCGGTGTGGACGCTCTCCGGCGGCAACCAGCAGAAGGTCTGCCTGGCCCGCTGCCTCCTGCCGGAGCCGCGCGTGCTGCTGCTCGACGAGCCGACGCGCGGCATCGACGTCGGCGCGAAGGCCGACATCTACGCGCTGATGCGCGAATGGGTCGGCGCGGGGATCGCGATCCTGCTGATCACTTCTGAGATGGATGAGCTGCTGGCCTTGAGCGACCGCATCCTGGTGATGCACCGCGGCCGGCTCGCCGCCGAGTTCCCGGGGGCGGAGGCGACGAAGGAGCGCGTCCTCGCCGCCGCGATGGGGCACGCGGCGTGAGCGGCGCTCGTTTCGCCGTGCCCTCGTGGCTGAACGCCCCGGTCGCGCGGGCGCTGCTCGCGCTCCTGCTGATGATGGCCATCGGCTGCGCGTTCAACGCCGACGGGGCGTTCTTCAGGTGGAGCGTGCACCGCGACATGCTGCGCCAGGTCTCCACCTTCGGGATCCTCGCCTGCGGGATGACGGTCGTGATCGTCACCGCCGGCATCGACCTCTCGGTGAGCAGCGTGCTGGCCCTGGCCGCCGTGTGCTTCGCGTGGCTCACGCTGCCGCACGGGTGGCCGGCGGTCCTGGCCATACCGGTGGTGCTGGCGGCCGGCACGGCGCTGGGCTCGCTCTCCGGAGCGCTGGTCGCGAGGATGCGCATCCAGCCGTTCATCGTCACCCTCGCGATGATGGTGTTCGCGCGGGGGCTCGCGAAGGTGGTCTCGGGCGGCCAGAAGATCACCAACTACGTGACCGCGGCCGACGGCACGTCGCGGACGGTCGAGCTGCCCGCGGTCTTCAGCGCGATCGACAGCCGGGTCCTCGGCGGCAACCTGTCCATCGTCACCCTCGTCTTCGCGCTGTCCGTGCTCGCCACCTGGGTGCTGCTCTCCCGCCTGCGCCTGGGCCGCTACCTCTACGCGGTGGGCGGCAACCAGGAGGCGGCCCGCCTGTCGGCCGTCCCGGTGGGCTGGACGCTCGTCGCGGCCTACGCGTACGCGGGGCTCCTCTCGGCGGTGGCCGGGATCTGCCAGGCCGCGCAGGAGACGCACGGCGACCCCGAGACCGGGATGGGCTACGAGCTGGACGCAATCGCGATGGTGGTGATCGGCGGCACGCCGCTCTCCGGAGGGAAGGGCAGCGTCGTCCTGACGCTGATCGGCGTGCTCACCATCGGCTACCTGCAGAAGATCCTGTCGCTCAACGCGGCGCCCGAGGCCACGCGCCTGATGCTCACGGGCGCCATCATCATCTGCGCCGTGCTGTTCCAGCGCGGGAGACGGTAAGGTCCGGCAACGAGGAGGAAGACGATGAGAAGGACCCGGATGCTCTGGCTCCTGGCGCTCGCGCCCCTGGCGCTGCTGGGGATGGGAGGCGGGCCGGACGGGCCGCAGTCCCCCACGATCACGACGGGGAGCCTGTACGAGGAGATGGTGGACCTCGCGGCGCTGGCGCGGTTCCCAGCTCCGGCCTACCGCACGGTTCAGTATTCCTCCTACGACCGCCGCAGCAACCTGCCGGGCGGCCCGTTCTGGTACGCCAACTCCGACGGGTTCGGCGGGGAGCCGGTCCCCGCCTTCGAGGCCGTCCTGCGCGAGCCGGGTCCCGACAGCATCGGGCAGTACCTGATGGCCGACGTGGAGGGCCCCGGGGCGCTGGTCCGGCTGTGGACGGCGGCCATCGAGGGCACGGTGCAGCTGTGGCTCGACGGACAGGAGACGCCGGTCTGGTCGGGCCCGGCCAACGACTTCTTCCAGAAGCCGCTCGACGCCTACCCGCAGACGGCCGGCCTCGACCGCGCCGACCTGGAGCGGACGCTGTATCAGCGGGACGCCGTGTACGCGCCGATCCCGTTCGCGCGGCGACTCCGGCTGGTGTGGACCGGCAACCTGCGGCGCGTCCACTTCTACCAGCTCGAGGTGCGCCGCTACGCCGCGGGCACGAGCGTCGCGACCTTCCGCCCCGAGGACCTCGCGACCTACCGGCAGACGATCAACCGCGTCATCGCCACCCTGGCGGATCCGGACTCCCACCTGCCGCTGCCCGGCACCGGGTTGGAGCGGGCCATCTCGATCGCCCTGCGGCCGGAGCAGGCGGCGGACGCACTGGTGCTGGAGGGCCCCGGCGCGCTGGTGCGGCTCGAGCTGAAGGTCGAGGCGCCCGAGCGCGACCGGGCGCTGCGGCAGACGCTGCTGCACATCGTCTTCGACGGCCATCCCAGAGGGCAGGTCGAGTCGCCCCTGGGCGACTTCTTCGGCGCGGCGCCGGGCGTGAATCCCTATCAGTCGCTCCCGTTCACGGTGCGGAGCGACGGCACGATGATCTCGCGGTTCGTGATGCCCTACGAGCGCTCGCTGCGCATCCGACTGGAGAACCTGAGCGACCAGCCCGTGACCGTCACGGGCGCCGTGCGTACGGTGTCCCACGCGTGGGACCCGGAGCGCTCGATGCACTTCCGCGCCCGGTGGCGGGTGGATCACGACCTGGTGGCGGACGGCGGCGCTGGGGTCCAGGACATCCCCTTCCTGCTGGCGCACGGTCAGGGCGTGTACGTGGGGACCACGTCGATCATGCTGAACCCGACGCCCATCCCGACGCCCGGAGGCGGCTGGTGGGGCGAGGGCGACGAGAAGGTGCTGGTGGACGACGACCGCCGCCCATCGCTGTTCGGCACGGGCTCGGAGGACTACTACAACTACTCGTGGTCGTCGCCGGACCTGTTCTGGTACCCGTACTGCGGGCAGCCGCGCAACGACGGTCCCGGCAACCGCGGCTTCGTGACGAACTACCGGTGGCACATCGCCGACCCGCTGCCGTTCGCGGAGCGCATCGGCTTCTACCTCGAGCTGTACCACCACGAGCGGACGCCGGGGTTCTCCTACGCGCGCGTCGGCTACCACTACGGCCGTCCCGGGATGACGGACGACCACCTGCCGATCACGCCGGCCGACGTGCGCGAGCTGCGGCTGCCGGAGGCGTGGGTGCCGGCGCCGCGCGGCGGCGCGCGGAACGCGGTGTTCCACCAGACGGAGACGCTGGCGCGGGGAGTGCGCCTCCCGCTCGAGTCGGGACGCCTCTACGCCGGGGGGCGGCTGCCGGTCTGGCGGCCGGCCAGGCAGGGCGACGCGCTGCGGCTCCGGGTGCCGATCGCCGCGGAGGGGCAGTACCGCATCCGCTTCGTGGCGCGGCTGGACTCCGCCGGTGGTCGCGTGCGCCTGCGCTGGGACGGCGAGCCGGTGACGCTCGCGTCCGGGGACGCGTTGATCGACCTCCGGGTGCAGGGCCGCACGGTGCTGCGCGACTTCTACCTGCAGCCGCGGCGCCTCACGGCTGGCGCCCACACCCTCGAGCTGGTGTTCGACGGGGCCTTGCCCGAGGTGGCGCGTCCGGCGATCGGCGTGGACTTCGTCTGGGTGCAGGAGATCCGGTGAGCGCGGCGAGGGACCTGCTGGTCGTCGCTCTGCTCGCCGCCACGGCGTGCGGCACGCGTGCCGACCGCCGGCGCGCGGGCACCGCCGAGGACCCCTGGGTCATCGGGATGAGCCAGTGCAACCTCGGCGAGCCGTGGCGGGTGCAGATGAACGCCGACGTCCGCGACGCCGCGGCGGCGCACCCCAACCTGCGCGTCATCTTCAAGGACGCGCAGAACAACTCGCTGACCCAGCGCGCCCAGGTCGAGGAGTTCGTCGAGCAGGGTGTGGACCTGATCGTCATCAGCCCCAAGGAGGCCGCGCCGCTCACGGGCCCGGTGGCCGAGGCATATCGGCGCGGCACGCCGGTGATCGTCCTCGACCGCGCGGTGCAGGGCGAGGAGTTCACCACCTTCATCGGCGCCGACAACGTCCGGATCGGCCGCGAGGCGGGGCGGTGGATCCGCGAGCGCCTGGGCGGCAGGGGCAGGATCGTCGAGCTGAAGGGGCTGATGACCTCGACGCCGGGGCAGGACCGGAACAGGGGCTTCATCGAGGGGCTGGAGCTGGACCGGAACCGCAGTCTTTCCATCGTCTTCACCGGCGAGATGCAGTGGCTGGAGCCGAACGCTCGGCGCGAGATGGAGTCGGCGCTCGCCACCAACCCGCGCATCGACGCCGTGTACGCGCACAACGACCCCGGTGCGCACGGGGCCTGGCTTGCGGCGCGCGCCGCGGGCCGTGATGCGGACATCCTGTTCGTGGGGATCGACGCGCTCCCGCACGAGGGCCGCCAGTACGTGGCGCAGGGCATCCTCGACGCCACCTTCCTCTACCCCACCGGTGGGGCCGAGGCCATCGAGGCGGCGCTCACCATCCTCGGGGGAGGGCAGGTGCCGAAGCACGTCGTCCTCGGCACCCGCCTGTTCACCCAGGCGAACGTGGCCGCCGGCGGCGAGGCCATCAACTAGCTCGAAGGAGACACGACCGTGAAGCAGCGGATCGCGCTGTTCTGGCCTGGTGACGGCCGCGACAAGCCCAACGAGGCGGCGCTGCCGAGCATCACCGAGGCCACCCGGCAGATGGAGGCCGCGCTCGCGAAGCTCGGTCGCGCGTCGTACCGCGTCGCGGGGTTCCTCACCAAGCCGCACCACGCCATCGAGAAGCTCGGACCCATCCGGGACCCGATGATCGGCATCTGCGTGCACTGGTTCTACGGGCCGCACACGACGGAGGGCGTGGTCGGCAAGGACGAGCCGCTGCTGCTGGCCAGCAACTTCTCGGGCCAGTGGCCCGGCCTCGTCGGGCTGCTCAACACCGGCGCGTGCCTGGCGAGCCTGGACAGGAAGTTCTCGCGGGTGTGGACCGACGCTGCCGACTGGACCGGGGACGGACGGTTCATGGCGCGGCTCGAGGAGTGGTGCGAGACGGGGGAGATCCGCTACGGGGAGGAGGACCTGGCGTACGACGCGCCGGTCTCTCCCGGGGCCGCGGCGCTGGCCGCGAAGGTGGCGAAGGGCTTCAGGGACCGGCGCGCGCTGATCCTGATGCTCGGCGACACGTCGATGGGGATGATCAACGGCTATTTCGGCCCGCGGCTCCTGGCCCCCCACGGCTTCAGCGAGCACAAGGTGGACCAGGCGTGGATCATCCACCGCGGCCGGAGCGTCGCCGACGCGCGGCTCGACGCCGCGCTGGAGTTCGTGAAGTCCAGGGGCGTGACCTTCCACTGGCGCGAGAAGGGCGCGGAGGACTTCACCGAGGACGCCACCCGCGAGCAGCTGCGCGACTACCTGGCCGTGCTCGACCTCGCCATCGAGGAGAAGGCCGACTGCCTCGGCTGGCAGTACCAGCTGGGGCTGCTGCCGCTCCGCCCGCCGTCGGACTTCGCCGAGGGGCTGTTCAACTCGACGTGCCGGCCCGAGTCGGACGGGGACACCATCGCGTGCGCCACCGAGGCCGACCAGGGCAACGCCGTGCCGATGGAGATGATGAAGCGCCTGCTCAAGGCCAAGGGCCTGCACCAGGCGGTGATGTTCCACGACGTGCGCTGGGGCGGGGAGCACGAGGGACGGTTCGTGTGGGTGCTGCTCAACTCCGGCTCGTGCGGCGCGTACGCCTTCAACCACGACCCCGAGACCCTGAGGGGTGCACACAGCTACCGCCAGGCGGCGATGTACTTCCCCGTGCCCGGCGGCACACTCACCGGCGAGAGCCTCCCCGGTCCGGTCACGTGGTCGCGCTGCTACCTCAAGGGCGGAGTCCTGTGGATGGACGTGGGCCGCGGCGAGGTGGTGAAGCTGCCGCCCGCCAAGCGCGACGAGTGGTGGGAGGGCACCAACCGCCAGTGGCCGCTGATGACCGCGGACCTCGGCGTCGGGCGGGACACGCTGATGGCGCACTACCTCTCGAACCACGTGGCCGTGGCGTATGGAGACGTGTTCGAGGAGATGGTGGCGCTCTCCAAGGAGATGGGGTTCAGGATCAGGGTGCTACACAGTCGCTAAGTCGCTAAGTCGCCAAGTCGCCAAGTCGCTGAGTCGCCAAGTCGCTAAGTCGCTAAGTCGCCAAGTCGCTAAGTCGCCAAGGAGAGAGACGATGCGAGCGAGGATCCTGGTCGGGATGCTGCTGCTCTGCGCGGGCGGGGTGCCGGTGCGGGCGGCGGCGCAGGGAGGCGACGCTCTGGGCGACCTCACGCGGGTGCGGCCGGGCCGCACGCGGGCGGTGACCTCCTCCGCCACGGACCGCAACAGCAACTTCGACCGCCGCACCTACATCCGGCCGGGCGAGACGATGGTCTTGGCGGACATCGCGGGCCCCGGGGTCATCAACCACATCTGGCTCACGTTCAACGACGCGCGGCCCAACTGGCTGGAGTCGGGCGGCTCCGCGAACCCCGCGGAGATCGTGCTGCGGATGTACTGGGACGGCGCCGAGGCGCCGGCGGTGGAGGCGCCGCTGGGCGACTTCTTCGCCGCCGGCTTCGGGCTGCGCCGGGAGGTGCGCTCGATCCCCATCCAGGTCGAGGGGGGCGACGCGTACAACAGCTTCTGGCAGATGCCGTTCTTCCGGCGCGGCCGCATCACCGCGACCAACGAGAGCGCCAAGAACGTCCGCAGCTTCTACTACCAGATCGACTACACCGAGGTGGACTCGCTGCCGGGGGAGACCGCGTACTTCTGCGCCCAGTACCGGCAGGAGTTCCCCGAGAGGCTGGGCCGCGACTACCTCGTTCTCGACGCGGAGGGCCGCGGGCACTACGTCGGCACGGTGATGTCGGTCCGCTCCCGCTCGCCGCAGTGGTTCGGCGAGGGTGACGCGCGGATCTACGTGGACGGCGACACCCTGCCCACGATCCAGGGCACCGGCACGGAGGACTACTTCCTCTCGGCGTGGGGCTTCGACGCGAACCTCTATCCCTACTTCGGCGTTCCGTACCTGAGCGGCGATCCCAGCGACCTCGGGATGCGCGCCACGATGTACCGCTGGCACGTCGCCGACCCGATCCGCTTCACGCGCTCGCTCCGCTTCGAGCTGGAGCACACCGGCTGGATGTCGGCCGACGAGACCGCCACCGGGCAGGTGGACGGGCACGTGGAGCGCGAGGACGACGTCGCCACCGTGGCGTTCTGGTACCAGGTGGGGCAGCCGAAGCGGTTCACGACGCTGCCGAGCCTCGCGGAACGGACGGTCCCGAACCTGGACCGCGTCGTCGAGGCGAAGGACCTGATCGGGAGCGCGCGGCGCAGCGCGGGCCGGCTGGAGCTGCAGCGGGGCTACGACTGGACGGGTGACGGGCAGGCTCTGTTCGCGCCATCCACGGCCCGCGCGTTCCTCGACGTGGAGTTCCAGGTGGTCGATTCGACACGCGCGGGGCTCGTCCTGCGGATGACCCACGCACGGGACTACGGGCGCTGGCGCATCCTGCTCGACGGGCGCGACGTGACGACGCTGGAGGGCTACCCCGGCTGGAACCCGCGCGGGCCGGTGGACCTCTACTCGCCGGACCGCGAGGTGCGGGACCTCTACCTGGGCAGCTACTCCCTCGCTCCGGGCGCGCACCGGCTGCGGTTCGAGTCGGCGGGGCGGAGCGCGCTCTCGACCGGGGACCTGCTCGGCTTCGATTCCATCCGGTTCCGGCAGCGCTGGCACCGGCAACGGCCGTCGCTGCGGCCGGCAACGCCGCCGTAGGGGGGACCACGGATGGCCGGTGACGACTGCGCGTGCGGCGGCCGCTGCGGCGAGCGCGGTGGCCGGGGCGGGATGGACCGGCGCCAGTTCGTCGCCACGACGGGCGTCGCGGGGGCCGCGGCCGCGCTGTCCGCGTGCCACGTGCCCGTCGTGGCGGGGCCATTCCCTCGGCCGGCGGCGGGCGACCACTTCGTGCCGGCCGACAAGCGGCTCACGAGCGAATGGCTGGCGCAGCTGTTCGCGCCGGGGGAGCCGGCCTGGTACGCCGGCGACGAGCTGCGCACCATCGGGATGCCGGTCGGCGGCATCTGCGCCGGACAGCTGTACCTCGCCGGCGACGGGCGGCTCGTCTGCTGGGACATCTTCAACCGGAACGAGAACACCGGCTACGGCGCGGTGAACTACCAGCTCGGCCGCGCCGCCGAGGAGACGGTCGAGGGTGGACGGGTCGTCCGCTCGACCCCGGTGGACCAGGGGTTCTGCGTGCGGGTGCGCGCCGGCGGTCGCACCGATGACCGGACGCTGGACGCGCGGGGCTTCCCGGCGGCGCGCTTCTGCGGCGAGTACTCTATCGGCCAGGTGCACTACTCCGATCCGGCGTCGCCCGTGGAGGTGCGACTCGAGGCGTTCTCCCCCTTCATCCCGCTGAACTCCGAGGACTCCGCGCTCCCCGCCACCGTGATGCGATACACGGTGCGGAACACCTCGGGAGAGAGCGCGGAGGTGACGCTCGCCGGGTGGCTGGACAACCCGGTCTGCCTGCACACCGGGCGCCTCCACGCGGACCGCTTCGTCCGCTCCAACTCCGCGCTCACGGCCGACACCCTCACGGGCTTCGTGGCGTCGGCGGAGGCGGTGGCGAGACCAGCGGAGCCGGAGCGCCCGCCTGCGGTGTTCGCCGACTTCGAGGGCTCCGACTACGGCGACTGGACCGTCGAGGGCGAGGCCTTCGGCCGCGCGCCCGCCCGGGGCACGCTCCCGGACCAGAGCCCCGTCACCGGCTTCGCCGGCAACGCCCTGGTCAACACCTACCTCGGCGGCGACCGTCCGCACGGGCGGCTCCGCTCGCCGGCGTTCACCATCGAGCGGCGGTTCGTCGGCTTCCTGCTCGGCGGAGGCGCGCACGAGCGCCGTACCTGCGTCAACCTGATCGTGGACGGCGCCGTCGTCCGCACCGCGCAGGGGCAGAACCGCGAGCGGCTCGAGCCGCACAACTGGGATGTGGAGGACCTGCGCGGGCGGCGGGCGCAGATCGAGATAGTGGACGTGGAGTCCGAGGGGTGGGGCCACGTCAACGTGGACCGGATCGAGTTCCGTGACCGTCCGATGGCGCGGGACCCCGGCCCGCTGGAGACGTGGCGCGACTACGGGAGTCTCTGCCTGGCGGTGGCGGGCGCGGGCTCCTGCCGCCCGTCGGTCGTGCCGGGCGAGACGGCCGCCGCGGTGTTCGACGGCGCCGGCGACGAGGCGGCCAGGCCCATCGGGCGGCCGCTGCGCGGGGTGGTGAGCAAGACGCTCACGCTCGGCCCCGGCGAGGAGGGCACCGTCACGTTCGTGCTGACCTGGTGCCTCCCCAACCTGTACCGTGACGACACCATCGTGGGGAACCGCTACGCGGTGCGGTTCGACGGGGCCGGCGCGGTGGCGGCGTACCTCGCGCGGGAGCTTCCGCGGCTGGGTGACGAGACGCGCCAGTGGCACCGGACCTTCTACGACTCCACGCTGCCGCACTGGCTCCTCGACCGCGTGCATTCGACCGTGGCGAACCTGGCCACCACGACGTGCCAGTGGTGGAGGAGCGGGCGCTTCTGGGCGTGGGAGGGTGCGGGCTGCTGCCGCGGCACGTGCGGGCACGTGTGGAACTACGCGCACGCGATGGCGCGGCTGTTCCCGGACCTCGAGCGATCGGTGCGGGAGATGCAGGACTTCGCGCCGGGAGTCGGGTTCCACCCGGAGACCGGAGCCATCGGGTTCCGCGGGGAGGGCTGGACCCTCTGGGCCGGCGACGCGCAGGGCGGCTACGTCCTCAAGGCGTACCGCGAGCACCAGACCTCGCCCGACGACGCGTTCCTGCGGCGGAACTGGCCGCGGATCAGGCAGGCGACGCGATTCCTCATCGTGCAGGACGGCAATGCCGACGGGCTCATCGAGGGGCAGCAACACCAGACCTACGACGAGAACTACCTCGGCGCCAACACCTTCGTCGGCTCGCTCTACCTGGCCGCCCTCGCCGCCGGGGCGGAGATGGCCCGGGAAATGGAGGACGATCCCTTCGCGGAACGCTGCGAGCAGATCTTCGAGCGCGGCGTCGACCTCACCATGGAACGCCTGTGGGACGGAGAGTACTTCGTGCAGGTCGTCGACTTGAAGAAATACCCGAAGAACCAGTACGAGAAGGGTTGCCTCGCAGACCAGCTCTTCGGAC
>Ga0316620_10000765_pt1 | contig 13201 bp, 12 predicted proteins | sample OWC_Aug_M1_C1_D5_FD_207651 | JGI IMG/M metagenome (GOLD analysis project Ga0316620, IMG submission 207651) | Wetland soil microbial communities from Old Woman Creek delta, Ohio, United States - OWC_Aug_M1_C1_D5_B | ecosystem: Environmental > Terrestrial > Soil > Wetlands | place: USA: Ohio... | reverse complement strand
TCATCCGTGGCCAGGGAACGCTCGCCGTCGAGGCGGCCGAGGACCTGCCTGACCTCGACGCCGTCTTCGTTCCTGTCGGCGGAGGCGGCCTCATCGCCGGCATCGGGGCCTACTTGAAGGCCGTCCGTCCTTCCGTGGCTGTCATCGGCGTCGAGCCGGTGAACTCGGCCTTCATGGACGCGTCCCTCCGGGCGGGCCGCCTCGTCGAAGTCGAGGAGAAAGAGACCGTGGCCGACGCCGTGGCCGGGGGCATCGAGCCCGGTTCGGTCACATTCCCTCTTTGCCGCGAGGTCGTGGACCGGATCGTCATCGTGACCGAAGAGGCCATCGTGCGCGCCATGTCCCTCATGGCCCACCATCATGGCCGGATGGCGGAGGGGGCGGGCGCCCTGGCGCTGGCGGGGCTCTTGACCGCGGCCGCGGATTTCAGCGGCCGCCGCGTCCTGTGCGTCGTGAGCGGCGGCAACATCGCCCCGGAGCGGTTCCGCGACCTGACCGGCGCGCTTCTCTGAGCGCGCGGGCCGCCGCGGGGTTGCATTGCAGCCCGTTTTCGCTTATTTTGAGAGCCGTGCGGACGGGTCGAACGGCGTCGAAGGCGGGGCGGACTTCCCTTTTGCTGATCTCATGTCTGGCCCTGCTCACGGCCGGATGCCGGAAGGCGGAGGAGCCTCCGCCGGCGGCGACGGCAACACTCTATACGATCGGCATCCTCCAGGCGGTCGAATCTCCGACGGTGGCGGACGTCCGGCGCGGCCTGCTCAAGGCTTTTGAAGAGGCGGGACTCCGCGACGGCGAGAACATCCGGCTCCTCGACGCGAACGCCCGCGGGGACCCGGCCGAGCTCCTGGCGCTCGCCCAGGGCTTCGTCGAGCAACGGGCCCGCCTCATCATCCCGCTCTCGACGCCCAGCCTGCAGGCAGCCCTCATCGCCGCTCCGTCCGTCCCGATCGTTTTCGCTTCGGTCGCCAATCCTTACCTGGCCGGGGCGGGCAAATCGGCCGACAACCACCTGGCTCATATCACCGGCGTTTCCTCGCTGGGGCCGATCGGCCAGATGATCGCGCTCATTCGCGAGGTGCTGCCCCGGGCCCACCGCATCGGCACGCTCTGGACCCCGGCCGAGCTCAATTCGGCGTACTACCTCGAAGTCGCCAGGGAGAGCGCGGCCGAGCTCGGAGCGGAGATCGTCGCCGTCCCCGTTTCCGGGCCGGACGAAGTTCTGCCGTCCGCCCGCCTGCTCCTCAGTCGCAAGGTCGATGCGATCTACCAGATCTCCGACAATACGATCAACTCCATGTTCGCCCTGGTCGGCCGGGCGGCCGAGGAGGGTGGGGTCCCGCTTTTCGGCGGATTCCTCCGCTCCGTGGAGCTGGGGGCCTGCGCGGCCATGGGCTTCGACTTCGCCGACATGGGCTATAAAGCCGGCCGCCTGGCCGTCCGGATCAAGAACGGGGAGGACCCGTCCCGCATCCCGTTCGAGGCCATGGAGGAATTCACGCTCTGGGTCAACCTCGAGTCGGCCCGGCGCCAGGGCGTTGCTATCCCCGCCAAGGTCCTGCGGCGGGCCCGCGTCATTCCCGCCGGGCGCAGCGACGGCTGAAGGCCGGGCTCAGAGAGGGAAAGCAAAGACCGCCCGGCCGCGGCCGGCCCGGACCGCGCGCCGCCGGGCTTCCAAGGTCAGCTCGATCCCCAGGTGGCAGGCTTCGTGGAGGGTCCGGCCCCGGGCGAGGAAGCCCAGGATGGCCGAGGACAGGAAGCAGCCCGTCCCATGCACATCGCGGCCGGAACGGGCGTGGAGGAAGAGGGCGTGCTCGCGGCCGTCGAAGAGCACGTCCACGATCCCTCCCCGGAGCCGCCCGCCCTTGATCAGGCACGGCAGCCCGTGACGCTCAAAAATGCCGCGGGCGGCGTCCTTCATCCGGCCGACGCTCGTCAGGGCGCGGCCGGTGAGAAGCGAGGCCTCGGCCAGGTTGGGGGTGATGAGCGTCGCCCGGCCGCTCATAGCGCTGAGGAAGGAACAGGCCGCTTTTTTTTCGAGGAGCCAGGCGCCCGAGGTCGCACGGAAGACGGGGTCGACGACGCGGGGGACGCCGCGCGAGCGACCGAGCAATCCGGCCACGAGGCGCACGTTGGCCGCGCTGCCCAGCATGCCGACCTTGATCCCGGCGATCTTCAGATCCGCGGCCAGCGCGTCGAATTGCTTCCGGACCATGACCGGGGGCAGAGCCAGGGCCGCGCGGACCCCGGCGGCCGTCTGGGCCGTGACCGCGGCCAGAACCGCCGCGCCGCGGAAGCAGAGGCCTTCGAAGACATGGAGGTCAAGCAGGATGCCGGCGCCCCCGGACGGATCGAGACCGGCGATCGAGACGAGAAAGGGAGGTGGACGCTTCACCGTTCCCCCATTATAGAACGAGTGCCGGTCCCGCGTCATGCCCTTCGACATTCCTTGTGTTTCCCGAGTGTGCTACTAAGCCGGGCAGAAAATAAATGTCTTCAGATTTCCATATCGCCCGGCCAGTACTCGGGGAGCAGCAAGGATTATGTAGCATATCTTCTGCTCCCCGTAGTAAGATGATACGGGGTCTGATGCGCTCGCGGGTCCACGTCATCGTTTCCGGCCGGGTCCAGGGCGTCGCCTTTCGCTACTTCACCGAGCGCTGGGCGACGGAACTGGGGCTCACGGGCTGGGTACGCAACCTCTTCGACGGCCGGGTCGAAGTCTTGGCCGAGGGGGACAAGGACGGCCTCGACGCGCTCCTGACCCGGTTGCGGGAGGGGCCGTGCGCAGCAGTCGTCGAGAACGTCGATGTCGCCTGGGAGCAGCCGACGGGCGAATTCAAGGATTTTCGGGTGACCTTCCGCGGCTTCTAGAAGGCGGCCCGCGCCCTAATCTCCCGTCCGGGACTTCCGCCGGCACTCTTCGGAGCAGAAATAGACGTCGCGGCCGTCACGCATCTCGTGCAGCGCTTCATCCTGCGGGAGATAGGTTCCGCAGATCTCGTCCTTGACCAACGCCTTCTCGCGGCCCGCGGCCGGCCGGGGGCCCTGCGCCGCCCGCCGCACGGCCCGGACGAGGCGCAGAACGACGAAGACGACGTAGACGATGAAGGCGATGAGGAGAAGACGGAAGAGGGCGCTCAGCATGGCCGAACTCTAGACCAATTCGGCGGGCCTGTCAACGAAACGGGCGACGGCCGCCGGTCCGCCTTGATTCCCGGCCCCGGACCCCTTATCATCTGCTCGGCATGGACGTGTTGCTCGGACCTCGGGAGATCCGGCTCCGCGACGACCTTCGCGTCTGGGCGCGGGAGGAACTCCGTCAGCCGGCCGACGCAGGAACGGGCTCTCCCTCGGCCTTCATGGAAAAGCTCGCCCTGCGGGCCAAGGGGTCGGGCCTCTTTTCTCCCGCCGCCGACTCGCGCGAAACGGACCTCGGCTCCGCCTTGATGTTGGAGGGGGTTTCCTCTGTTTCAGCGGAGGTGGGTTTCCGGCTGGCCGAGCACGTCGGGTTGTGCATCCCCTTCCTTCTATCCTGCGGCCGTCCGGAGCAACAGGAGCGTTACCTCCCCGCGCTTGTGGCGGGCGGGACGCCGGGTCGGTGGCTGGGGGTGGCTGCGGAAGCTGTCGAGAGCGGTCCGGATGGGTGGCTCTTGACGGCCCGGGGCGCGCTGGAGCGGGACGGGTCGGGGCCCGCGACGACCGTTCTCGTCGCGGCCGTCAAGCATGAGGATTCCGGCCGGGCCCTCCACGCTTTTGTCTTCGACGATCGGGACAAGGTCCGGCCAGGCCGGAACGATTCCGAGCTCTTGCTTCCCGACTCCTGCCGGATGGATGTCGGGAGCCCGGGGTCCCCGGCTGGCTGGGCGGCGGTCCGTTCGTCCTCGTCCGTGCTCCTCGGATGTTTTCTCGGCGCGGCGGCGGGTCTTCTGGAGTCCTGCTACGAAGCGGGGCGGACCCGCGGCGCGTTCGAGACGCTTATCCTGGAGGCCAGGGATATCCAGGTCCGTCTCTCCGAGACCCGCGTCGGATTCGAGACGTTGCGCTGGCTCCATTACCGGGACCTCCTCCGCCGGAAGCCCGGACGTCCCGCCGAGGGATCCGACCGGCTGCTGGCCGAGACGCTTGAATTCCTCTCCAGTGTGCTCGACCTGGCCGGCCGCCTGGAAGTCCCGGGCGCGGGTCCGGCCCTCGACGTCCGGCGCGCCCGGGCGCTCCTGGCGTCGCTCAGGAATATCCTGCTCTAAGGAGAACGAGATGAAGCTCAACGACCTCTACCGCCGAGCGATCGAGGCCGGCGTGGCCAACGACCTCCGCGGCCGGGCCGAAGTCGACCGCCTGCTGGCCGAGGAGAACGAGAAGTTCAAGAAGCTCAAGGCCGACGAGCTCGAGGCCTACGACCGCGACCGCCTCTTCAACCCCTTCGCGGACACCCGCATCCTCAACGGCGACCCGGCGACCGAGGTCCGGCGGGCCATCGTCGGCATCGACATGGAAGTCGGAGAGGTCCTCCTGACCTACCTCCTCAACCGCGACGCCGGACGGGCCATCGACCTCGTCGTCGCCCATCATCCCGAGGGTCCCGCCCTGGCCCGGCTGTCCGACGTGATGAAGCTCCAGGCCGACCTCTTGGCCGCCTGCGGGGTTTCCATGAGCGTCGCCGAGCAACTCTTGGAGAAGCGGATGAGTGAGATCGAACGGCGCCTCCTGGCCGGGAATCACGGCCGCGTTGTCGACGCCGCCCGGCTTCTCGGCCTGCCGATGGTCTGCCTCCATACCCCGGCGGACAACTGCGTCACGCGCTATCTGCGGGATTTCGTCGAACGGGAAAAGCCGGAGCGGCTCGAGGACCTCGTCAAGCTCCTCTTGACCCTGCCCGAGTACAAGCGCTCGGCCGCGGCCCAGGTCCCGCCCAAGATCGTCAGCGGCGCGGAGTCCAACCGCTGCGGCCGGATCTACCTGGACATGACGGGCGGCACCGAGGGGTCGAAGGAGGTCTTCGAGAAGCAGGCCGCGGCCGGCGTCAGCACCCTCGTCGGCATGCACTTCAGCGAGGAGGCCCTGGAGAAGGCGAAGCACGCCAACCTCAATGTCGTTGTCGCCGGCCACATCTCCAGCGATACGCTGGGCCTCAACCTCCTTCTGGATGAGGTCGAGAAAGGCGGCGCCCTCGATATCGTCGGGACTTCGGGGTTCGAAAGGATCCGGCGTCCGGCTTCGTGAGGGCCGGCGACCGCGGCCTAATGATGGCCGTGGGCGCTGAGCGTCATGACCCAGCGGGCGAAGGCCCGGGCCTCGGCCAGGTCATGCTCGTCGGGGTGGGTCGCGGCCGAGGCGGCCATGTCCACCCAGGCTTCATGCTCGGGCGATTTGCTCAAAACCTCCATGGCCTGGAGCGAGACCTTGCCCCGGCACGAGAAGGTCCCGATGAGCTTCGCTTTGGAGACGAGCGTCCCGGCGTGCCAGATGGCTTCGCGGGAAAGCGTGCTGCCGGTGACCGAGCCGTGGGTGGAGAACAGGGCCACCTTCTTGCCCGGCGGCACGCCTTTCAGGAAGACCTCGACCGGGTAAGGGACGCTGTGCGACTGGACCGGGAAACCGATGATGATCAAGCTATAGGGGTCGAGTTCGGCGGCGTCCTTCATCGGCAGGATCGTCTTGTCGCCGCCGATCGCTTCGAAAATCGCCTCGGCGACCTTCTGCGTGTTTCCGGTCCGGGTGAAATACGTGACGAGGGTCTTGGCCATGCGCTCGGTCCTCCGCGTCGGCGATCCCGTCTATTCTTTCACAAAACGGCGGAAGTTGCCACTCAGGCGAGGGCCGGGAGCTCGATGGTCACGGTCGTCCCCTCGCCCGGCGTGCTGGCCAGCCGGATGGAGCCGCCATGGTCCTCGATGACCTTCCGGGCGATGGGCAGGCCCAGCCCCGTTCCGGAGGACTTGGTCGAGAAGTACGGCTCGAAGATCTTGTCCAGGGTCGCGGCGTCCATCCCGGGCCCCGTGTCGCGGACTTCCACGATCAGCCGGTCGCCCTCGCGGCGCAGATGGACCCGGACCTCGCCGGAGCGGCTGATGGACTCGACGGCGTTGATGAGGATGTTGCGGAGGGCGGCCTGCAGCTTGGCCGCGTCCCCCCGCAGGCGGAAATCCCCGGCCTCGAAGTCCAGGCTGAACAGGATCCGCTCGGCCAGCAGACGGCGATAGGGGTCGACCGTCGCCGTGACGATGTCCCGCAGATCGACGACCTCCTGCCGGAGCGACGTGTCGCGGGCGAGCTCCATGAAGTCCTGGGCGATCCGTCTGAGGTTCTCGACCTCGGAAATAATGTAGGACAGGGATTCCCGGAGGGCCCGGTCGAAGTCCCCCCGCCGGTCCTCGTACACCTTGAGCAGGTGCTCGGCGCTGAGCTGAATCGGGGTCAGGGGGTTCTTGATCTCGTGGGCCACCTTGCGGGCCATCTCGGCCCAGGCGACCTTGCGGCTCATGTCGGCTAGCTCCTGCTCGCGTTTCTTGAGGTCCCGGATCATGGCGTTGAAGCCGTCGATGAGGGTCATCATCTCGTCGCGGGAGCGGTGGTCGACCCGGACCTCGAGATTCCCCAGCCCGACCTCGCGCGAGGCCGCGACGAGCTTGCGGACGGGAACGATGATCATGGACCGGACCGTGCGGCCGAAGAGGGCCAGCAGGGCGATGAAGAAGACCGACGAGAAGACGACGAACTCCACGAGCTCCGCCGCCGCCCGCGCCGTCTCCTGGCGCTCGAAGGGGAAGGGCAGGGCGATGAAGAGGGTCTTCTCCCGGAGCGGCGAGGGCACGGTCAGAGTCCGGAAGGACGTCGGCCCGATGGCCCTCCGCTCGGCCGCGAAGGGCATCCGCTCGTGGACGAGCCGATAGAAGGTCTCGCCGTCGAGGAGGTCGGGCAGGATCCCCGCGTCGAAGAATTCTCGGCGGCTGGAGGCGGCCAGGCGGCCGTCGTCGTAGAGGTTGACGTCGTTGCCGAGTGTGGCGCTGATGCCGAGGACCATGTCCTCAGAGGGGGTGAGGGGCGTGAGTCCTTCCTGCTCCTGGAAGAACAGGAAATCCTCGAGCAGGCTGCGGGCGATGCCGGCGCGCGCGGCGGCCTCCTCGACGAAGCGGTCGGCGAACACCCGGTCGAAGAGGTCGCGGGTGAAAAACGTGAAGAAGACGAGCGGGATAAACGCCGCGGCCAGGAAGGCCGCGTAGACCCGCGTGGAGAACGACCGGAACGGGCTGCGGAGGAGACGGCGATAGAACGCCAGGACGGCCAGCCCGCCGACCGCGGCGATGAAGAAGAGGTCGAGGAAGAGGAGCTTGAGGAAGGTGACCAGGCGGGCCCGGATATCCTTTTCGGGGACGAGGAAGACGGCGATGCGGCTCCCGTCCCGGACGTAGTAGGCGGCGAAGCTCCTCGTCCCGTCGCGGAACGTCCCCCAGAAGGGGAAGGGCGAGTTGCGGGCCCGCTCTCGGGCGTCGCGCGGCAGCCCGGCCGTCAGCCGCTGCGGGTTGAAGAGCAGCCGGCCGTCGACGTCGTAGAGCGCGAACCTCAGGTCGAACTGGTCGAGGGACGGGAGGGACCCGGCCCGGAGCAGCTCGAAATACGGATTGGCCGAGTAGAGGAACGGCAGGAGCTCGGGGTCGAGGGAGAGCGTCAGGACGGTCCGGCCCAGGGCCCGGCCGTTCTCCGACCAATCCTTCCAACCGACGAGGAGCTCGCGCTCCTTGCCCGCGAACTGGTGCGGCCGCCGGGTAACCTGCCACTCCGGGCTGGCGGGGAGTTCCGCCGCCGGTCCGTAGGCCGTGGGGATATTCAGGGAGAAGCGGGAGAGCAGCGTGCCGTCGGGCGCGAGGACCTCCAGGCTGGAGTACCAGTTGAACGCCGCGGGGAGCGTGGTCACCCAGAGCGTCCGGGCGAAATCCGGCGGGTCCGGGCGGCGGAAGAAGGACACGATCATGCGCCTTTTCTTATCCACTTCGGGGAAGGACTCGTTGAGCAGGAACCCCGCCCATTGTTCTTGGCCGAGAAACGAGGTCCGGAGCAGGCCCTGGACGAGGCCGCGCACGCGCCACGTCGTTTCCAGGTCCAAGGAGAAGGTCATATATAACACGCTGAACAGGAGGACGAGGGCCGGACCGCTCCTCTTCTTCAGGGCGGCCGGCCAGGTCGCGGCCGCGAGCAGGATCAGGAGAAGGGCGACGTGAAGGCCTGCGCTGCTGAGCGGTCCGCGGCCGCGGAAAAGGGCTATCTGGAGACCGGCCGCCGTGAGAAGCGCGAGGAACGGCAGCCCCGGATTAGGCGAGCGCTGGGCCGCGCCGCGCAAAAGGAGATAGGCCAGGGTGACGACGCCGGCCAGGGCGATGAGCAGGGCGACGTGGAGGAGGAGGAAGCTCGCCGAGAGCTCGAACTTGAGCAGGTTGATGTTGGAGTTGAGGACGAGACGACGGACGAACGCCTGGAAAATTCCGAGGAGCGGGAAGGCCACGGCGGCCGCCGCGAAGCCGGCCCCCAGAGCCGGCAGGCCGCGCCACCTCCGCGGCGCGGGGGCCCGGAGCGCGCGGAGCAGGAGGGCGAGGACCAGGATCAGTCCGGCGGCGGCCAGGGCCGTCAGAAAGATATCGGCCGGGGATTTCGTGAGCGCTCCCCAGCCGAGGAATCCGGCCCGGGCCGGAGAGAAGACGTCGAGGGACCTGACCGGCGCGAGCCGGCTGAACGGGATGAAGACGAGACGGAAGGCGGCGACAAGGGCCGCTGCGCCGAGCGCGGCCAGCGGCTTTCTCTCGCGCCACAGTCGCGGCGATGTCGCCGCATGGAAGAACGCGGCGCCGAGAGCGATAAGAACGAGCAGGGCGGCGAGGAAGAACCGGGTTTCGCGGGCCGTCGTGAGGCGGACGGCCGTGCCCGGCGTCGTGAGGGTGACCGTCGCGACGATCCGCCCCGCCTCATTGCGCAACGGGAAAAAGAGCGACGGGCCCTCGCCCTCGCGCGGGGCCGGCCCCGGCGAAAAGTCGGCGGTGCCGAACATTTTTTCGTACAGGGCCACGTCGTCCTGGAAGTCCCAGAAATCGAGGCGGGCGTTGCGCCGGAATTCGGCGGCCAGAAAATGATAATCGCGGACGGCCGTCGAACGGAGCTGAGGGGAAAAGGCGAGCAGCCGGAAGAAAGCCAGGAACTCGCTGGGCGCGGCGCGCGTCAGGAGCACCAGGTAGGTCGACACGTTGCTGCGGACGAGCAGCGCGGCATTCTGGGCGGGCAGGAAGTCCTCCGGCGGCCCGGGGATGTGCGACCGCAGGTCGATGACATTCCCGAGCCACAGACCGGGCGCGGCCGTCGCGTCGAGAAGGGCGATCCCCTCGACCGTGGGATTCAGACGCAAGCTTTTGAAAAGGGCGAACACGCTGGCTGGCGCGTCGGGAAGCGGCCGGCCGCGGAACGCTTCGCGGCGCCGCTGGAGCCCCTCCAGAACGGTCGCGAACTCCCTCCGGATGTCGCGGGCCTGGGCCTGAAGCAGGCTTTCGGCGCCGGCGCCTACTTCCGCGCCGCTCCGGGCCGCGAGGACGGTCCCTAGAATCAACACCAACCCGGCCAGGGCCAGGCTCACTCCGGCCGCGGGAAGCAGGACGCGGCGAAAGGAACGCGGGGGCATGGCGGCTAGCGCCTCTCCGCCCGGATCTCGGAGACCCTCCAGACCGTTGCCGGTCCGGAAGGCCCCCGGCCGACCGGTCCGGGCTCGCGGACGAGATAGAAGAACAGCCGGAAGGCGTGACCGGCCCCCGTCCGGACATCGCGGAAGGACCAGTGGGCCTGGAAGATGCCGCCGGGCTTTCCGGGCATCGTGACCAGCGGGCCCTCGGGATAGAACTCGAGGGTCCGGTACTGGGCGAAGATCTGGGCGAAGAGCAGGGTCGCCTGCTCCCCGCTGACCTCGTCGGAGAAGGCGAGCGGGTCGGGCAGCGAGATGAGGACGGCCGATTCGGCCAGGATCGGCCGCAGGAGCCCGGCGCTCGTCCGGAGGAACGCTTTCTCGAGCTCGACCGGGCCGGGCGAGAGGAGCGAAACGAGCAGGGAGAGAACGGGGAGTTTGAGGGGGACCACGCCCCCTATCCTAGCACAGCTTTTTCGCCCCGAACAAGGCGGGCGGACGCCCGCCCGACGGCCGCGCGGCGGGCCTACTTGCTCTCGGTCTCCTGTTCGAGCTTCTTGATCCGCTTGCTGTCCTTGATGCTGCTGAGGCCGGCGACGAGGGCGACGAGACCGCCGAAGAAGAGGAAGGGCGGGATGAACCCGAAAACGACCTGGATGAACGCGGTGCGGAAGGTCTCGGAGACGATGATCAGGACGAGGCCGGCCGCCATCGCCGCAAACCCCAGCAGAACGGCCAAGAATCGACCCATGGCCAAACCTCCTTCTCAGGGATCGAATGCGGGCCCGATTATAACAGAAGGCCTCTCGGCGGCGCAACGGGTATCCGGCCGGGGAGGGATGGTTTTGGACCGGCCGTGGCGGATGGAGTAGAATACGGCCATGAACAACCTCCGCGTCTTCGTTTTGGGCGTTCTGGCGTTTTTAGCCCTGAACCTGGGGAGCCCGGCGGCCGAGACTCAGGCGCCGGTCCGGCCGTTCGCCATCGGCGGGCTCGAAGTGCGGCCGGGGCACATGGGCGCCGGCTACCTGGCCGTCCCGGAGAAAGACGGTGTCGGGACGTCCGTCCCCATCACCATTCTCCACGGCGCCAAGCCTGGCCCGGTCCTGGCGCTCGTCGCCGGGACGCACGGCTACGAATATCCCCCCATCCTGGCTCTGTACAGGCTGAAAAAGATAATCGACCCGGCTGACCTGGCGGGCACGCTCATTCTCGTCCACATCGCCAATCTGCCGAGTTTCCAAAAGCGCACGATCTACTACAACCCCTATGACTGGAAAAATCTGAACCGCGTCTATCCGGGTGACCCGAACGGGACGCTTTCCCAGCGCCTGGCCGACGTCCTGACGCGCGAGGTCGTCAATCGCTGTGACGCGCTCCTCGACATGCATTGCGGCGACGGCAACGAAGCCCTGATCCCCTACAGCTACTGGATGATCTCCAAGGACGCCCGCTTGAACGAGGAAACGAAACAGCTGGCCCTGGCCTTCGGCCTCCCCCATATCATCATCGACGACACGCGCTCCCAGGATGTCGCCGATTCCAAATACCTGGGCAACACGGCCATCCTGAGGGGCAAGCCCGCCGTCACGACCGAGGCCGGCCTCCTGGGCCGCAGCGACGAGGAAGATATCCAGCGGAACATCCGCGGCTCGTTGAGCGTCATGCGGCTGCTCAAGATGCTCCCCGGCGAACCCGAGCTCTGCAGCGCCCCCGTCTGGATCGATAAGTATGAGGTCGTCTATTCGAACTGGGATGGGCTCTTTTATCCGGCCGTCCCGCAGGGACAATATGTTGTCGCCGGCCAGAAGGTCGGGACGATCACGGACTTCCTGGGCGAGGTCAAAGAGGAGCTCAAGGCGCCGTTCAGCGGGGTTCTCCTCTACATCATCAACACGCCGCCGACATCGCGCGGCGAGCCGCTCTTCGAGGTCGGACGGCTCCAGGAGAAGTAGGGAGAGGGGGCGGCGGCGTCGATGGCCCTCCGGGCGGCCCTCTTCGACCTCGACGGGACGGTCGTCGAGAACGCCTACGACTGGCCGCGGATCAAGGCCGAGCTCGGAACGGGCGGCATACCGATCCTGACCTATCTTCACGGCCTTTCCGAGCCCGCTCGCTCGCGCCAGTGGGCGATCCTGGAGCGGCATGAGGCCGAGCAGACCGAGCGCTCAACGCTGCGGCCGGGGATGGACGAGCTCCTCGCGTTCCTCAAGGAGAGGAAGGTCGGCAGGGCCTTGGTCACGAACAATTCCGAACGCAACGTCGGCCTGCTCATCGCCAGATTCCGCTTATCCTTTGACGTCGTCTTGAGCCGGGCGAGCGGCCTGTGGAAGCCGTCGGGGGCGCCGCTGCGGGAAGCCCTGCGCCGGCTCGGCGCGAGCCCCGCGGAGGGCTGTGTCATCGGCGATACGCGTTTCGACGTCCTCGCCGCCCGCGACGCCGGGATTCCCAGGGTCTTCCTTCTGGGAAGACCGCCCGCCGGAGAGGCGGAGGCGGGCGTCGAGATCGTTGCGGATACCGCCTCGCTCAAGGCGCGGCTCGAGGCCCTCACCGGCTAGAGGCGACTGGAACGGTTTTTCGTCCTGCCGTGTATTAGAAATGGGGAAGCGGCTTTCAAGGCGAGGAGAAAGAAGATGAATCGTTCGGGGCAAGTCAAAATCCTCTGGGGATTCCTGACGCTGGCGGCTCTCTTGGCCGTGGCGGCTCCGCTCGGGGCGGATGGCTTCATCATTCCCTGGCAGCCCGGCCGGGAGGCCGTCCCGCCTCTCACGGTCAAATACCACCATGTCACGGTCGAGATCCTGAACCAGGTCGCCAAGACGTCCGTCGACCAGGTCTTCATCAACAACCATGACCGGGCGATCGAGGGGCGTTATATCTTTCCGGTCCCCGAAGGGGCCTCCATCTCCGAGTTCGCCATGTGGGTGGGCGACCAGAAGGTCGAGGCCGAGATCCTCGACAGCGCCAAGGCGCGGGGCATCTATGAGGAGATCGTCCGCCGGCTGCGCGACCCGGCCCTCCTCGAATATGTCGGCCGCAACCTGTTCCAGGCCCGGGTGTTCCCCATCCCGGCCCGCGGCGAGAAGCGGATCCGCCTCGCCTATACGCAGGTCCTGCGGGCCGAGCGAGACCTTGTCAAGTATCTCTATCCCCTCAATACCGAGAAGTTCTCGCGCGACCCGCTCCAGGATGTCAGCGTCTCGGTGGCGATTGACAGCCCGTCGCCCCTCCTGAACGTCTATTCCCCCTCCCATCGGGTCTCGGTGCGGCGCGAAGGTGAGCGGAAGGCCCAGGCCGGATACGAAGACCGGAACGTCCGGCCGGACAAGGACTTCGTCTTGTACTATTCCTTCGCCCGCGACGACGTTGGCCTGTCGTTCGTCAACTGGGCAGGAGAGGACGGCCGGTTCTTCATGCTCCTGGCCGCGCCGCGCTACGCAGCAGAAAAGGAACGAGTTATCGACAAGAACCTCGTCCTGGTCCTCGACAGCTCGGGCAGCATGAGCGGGACGAAGATCCGCCAGGCTAAGGACGCCGCCCGTTTCG
>Ga0316620_10000764_pt1 | contig 13221 bp, 15 predicted proteins | sample OWC_Aug_M1_C1_D5_FD_207651 | JGI IMG/M metagenome (GOLD analysis project Ga0316620, IMG submission 207651) | Wetland soil microbial communities from Old Woman Creek delta, Ohio, United States - OWC_Aug_M1_C1_D5_B | ecosystem: Environmental > Terrestrial > Soil > Wetlands | place: USA: Ohio... | reverse complement strand
GCTTGAGCGGACCGACCGTAACCGTGCCCTTGGTGTTTCCCGGAACGATCTTCTCCACCCGCAGCGTCTTGCTCTCGAACTCCTCGGGAGTGGCATCCTGATTGTCGATCACCAGCTTGATGCGTTTGCCGGCGGGCACCGTGATTTCCGCCGGGTTGAATCGATGCTCCTTGATGGCGATGGTGAATTCAGGCGTCTCGGCCATTGCTGCGAGCGGTAGCGCGATCAGCAGCGCCGGTCCGTATTTCGTGACTTTCATCGGCGTCCTATTTAGCTTCAAGAATCAGTGTGAACTGTTCTGCATGAGAGCAGTTTTCGGATGATAACCATTCTCATTGAGAAGCGCAAGCCCCTTTATTCGGAAGGGTCAAAAGGTACTCGTCGACGATTTCGTCCACGTCCGGATCGTGCGCAAACCCTAGCCTCGCGGCGCGCTGCGACCGCGTTGCGCGGGGTACCACATCCATCACCGCCTGCAGGGCCGGGTCCGACTGGAAACTGACTTGGCCGAGGCTGCGGCTGCCCGCGCGGCGCTGTACCGCGCGCCACATGGCCTCCGCAGACACCGGAATCCCCGTGAGCAACACCGTGCGGTCCCACTCAAGCGCGTCGGAGGGCAGCTGCGCCGCGCGCAGCAGCGCATCCACCGTCCGCGCCAGCGACAGACAGGCCATGCGCGTGTCCGGTCGCACCGGGCAAACGTAATTGCGTCCTGCGAGGGCCTCGCGCACGATAGCGCTCGCCCATCCGGAGACTGCAGTGTTGGCGCTTCCCGGCCGCACCATGATGGTCGGCAGGCGCAGCGAACGCCCGTCGAGGTACCCGCGCCGCGTGTAATCGTTGATCAGCATCTCGCACATCAGCTTCTGCACCCCATACGAGATGCGCGGTGCCGGCGGGGTCTCGTCGGTGACCGGGTCGGGCAGCGATCCCCCATAGACTGCGATCGACGAAGTGAACACGAAACGGGGCCGATGCCCCGCAAGCCGACAAGCCTCGAGCAGGTCGCGAGTCGCGTCAAAGTTAACCTTGGTGCCGAGCTCAAAATTCTGCTCCGCGCCGCCCGACACCAGCGATGCAAGGTGAAATACTGTATCGACGCTGCCCTCGACGAGCGACCGAGCGAACTGCGGATAAGCCATGTTTCCGATCAGCACACGCGCACCCGGCGCGTCGACCGGTGACTGGTCGACGGCGACGATTTCTGCGCTTGGCAGGCGCTGCGCCAGCGCGGCGACCAGCGCGCGGCCGATGAAACCGGCCGCGCCGGTCACCACGACAGTCATTTAAGCGGTTTGCCCAGGTGCTTCCCGAAGTTCTGCAGCAGCTGTAGCGAGCGCTGCGCTTGCGGGTCGCGCAAGACCTGCCACGTCCCGCCCAGGCCGCCGGAGGGCGCCGGCAGGCGCGAGGTCTCTTCGACCGCGGCCTCGAGGCTGCCCAGCACGTGCTCCACCGCATCGAGCCGCTCCATCAGCTTGGGCAACGTCACGGCGATGCGCTCGAGCGCGCCAGATGCCTGCATCTTCTCCAGCATTTCGACCAGGCGCAGAACGCCACCGCGGCTCAGGCGGTCCATTAGCGACAGCCCCTCGGCCATCGTCTCGGCCAACCGCCCGATCATTTCGTCGCTGAGTGCGTCCTCCGCCGAGCCATATACGCGCGCGAGCTGCACGAGCCGCTCCAGGTCGCCGTCGCGGACCATCCTGGCGATCGAGGGTAGCGCCTTCTCCAGTCCCGAGCGGTTGATCTGGTCGAGCAGGCTCAAGCCTTCGCCGACCGCCTCGGTCAGCCTGCCGACCATCTCGTCGGTCAGCGCATCCCGCGCGGCTTCGATCACGCGCTGAACTTCGAGGTCCGTCGATACCGCCTCGTTTGGGGTGCTCATCGTCGCCTCCTCTTAGAGCAAGCCCCGGGCCGACGCCCAGTACAGCTTGTTGTAGGCCATCTTGAACCAATGCACGGCGCGGGTCGGCGCTTTCGGGTCGGGCGGGTTCTGGTAATTGAACATGGCGTAAGTCGCCCGGTCCTTGCCGGCCTCGATGAAGCAAAACACCTTTCCGTCGTAGTCGCGCACCGGGGTACCCATCTTGACCATCGCCGCGATGTTCTCGGCCAGCGCTTCGGCCTCGAAGTGGGCGGTCGAGCCCGCCTTGCTGATCGGCAGGTTGGTCGTATCGCCCACCACGAACACGTTGTCGCGGCCTTCCATGTTGAGCCGGTGTCGGTGCGTCGGGATGAACCCGCGCTGGCCCAAGCCGTTCTTCTCGATTACTTCCATGCCGCGGTGCGCCGGGATGGTGATCAGCAGGTCAAATGGGGCCTCGGACCCTTCCTCGCTTCGCACCACTTTCTTAGCGCCGTCCACTTCCTTCATGTTGAACAGCGTCTCATAGGTGATGCCGAGCCGCTCCATTTCCGGCGTAGCCCACTTGGCGACATTCTCCAGAGAATGCGTGCGGCCGATCGGATAGGTGTAATGGATCTTGGTCTTGTCGAGGATGCCGCGATCCTTGAAGTAGTCGTACAGCATGAAGGTGATCTCGAGCGGCGCCATGGGGCACTTGTGCGGCACGCCGACGGCGATCACCACCCGGCCGCCCTGGAACTGCTGCAGGCGCTTGAACATCTTGAGCGCCGATTCCTCGGTGTAGAACTGCTCGGCGTTCTGGGCGAGTCCGGGAATTTCCTCGGCGACCGGGCGCGAGCCGGTAGCGATGACGATCGTGTCGTAGCCGTAGGTCTTGCCGCTCTTCGCCGTGACCTGGTTCTTGTCGAGCTGAAATTGCTCGACCGGGTCGACGTGGAACTCGATTCCCGGCTCGAGCAGGCTCTTCTGGTCGCGGTACAGCTCGTCGGGGGTCGCGCGTCCGACCGCCAGGTACAGCAGACCCGGCTGGTACATGTGTTTGTCCGAGGCGGACAGCATCGTGATGCGAGCCTTGCCGCTGCGCAATTCGCCGGCGAGCCGTCGCGCCAGGTTATTTGCCAGGATCGTGCCGCCCATCCCTCCCCCTACCACCAGGATCTTCATTACCGTCTCCTCTTCGTTAGCCAGACACTCGTCGTGCCATCACTTGGCCTTGCGCACCAATACGTGCCAGACGCCGTTTTCCTCCGTGGTGCCAAGATGCTCGTGCTTGACCTTGTGGATCCATTCGGGGATCTCGTTCGCCGAGCCCTTGTCGGTCGAAAGCACTTCCAGCTCGTCGCCGACCTGCGCCGCCTTCATCGCAGCGATCAGCTCCATTAGCGGTCCGGGACAAAAGCTGCCCCGCGCGTCCACCAGCTTTCTGCTCGTCATCGTCTCATGCCTCTAGTCGTGGCGCCATCGTCAGAATGACCAAACTTGCCCTTCGCTTGAATCGTCGAGAAACTTTGTGAGACCCATCGCCTCGCCGACATACGGCTCGAGATCGCTTCGCTCGAGCTTGAGCACGTCCATCGCCATCGAGCAAGGATAGATCTTCGCGTCGCCGAGTTCCACCGCGTTGGCGAATAGCTCGGCAAACGGTGGCGCCTTCGTCTGAGCGAGAATTTTCCCGAAGTCGCCCTCGGCGGGCGCGTCCTTGGATTTGCCCCTAACGAAGAACGGCAATGCGTTCATCGACAGAAAGACCCGTACGTCGCTTCCCCCGACCGCGCCGACCGACGCCACCATCGCCGCCATCTGCAGCCTCTCCCGGCTGCCCGAAACCACCATGATGCTCATTCGATTCGACATGTCAGCTCCTAGTCAATTCGCCAGCGCGCTGCTCGACGCGAACGGTACATACAAGTACATACAATTATGGGAGCGACTCGTCGCCGGAGCTAGAAAGCCCGTTAATGGCAGTATTCGCCGCGCCCCGGCAACGCTATGGACAATGCCGAATCATGCGTCGGCCCCTGAAGGCCGCGTTGAGCCAAATCAAGTTACTTCGATTCCTCCTGGCGGCGCCCGCTGCGCCGCAGCACGTAGCGGGTGACCCATGACCGCGGACATGGACCCTCGGGCGCACCGCGTGCTAAAAACTCCTCCACCCGGGCGCCGCGGGCGCCGGTCAAGAACAATTATCGATTCAGAGGGGGATTCGTGGACAGTCCGGAACGGCGCGTTCAGGCGATGATTTTGCTCGCCGAGGTGGCTTGAGGCCATGGCGGACCTGCAACTCAGGATATTGAGCGGGGGCGCGGCGCAGGGTGCCGTCGACGCAGTCACTCCGCAGTACCGGGCGCAGACCGGCTGTGAAGTTGTCGGTACCTTCGGCGCGGTCGGCGCGATGAAGGAAAGGCTGCTTGCAGGCGAGGCCGCCGACATCGTCATCCTCACCGGCGCACTGGTCGCGGAGCTCGCGGCCGCTGGCCACGTGCTTCCAGATAGCTGTGCAGACCTCGGACGTGTCCATACCGGCGTCGCGGCCAAGGAGGGCGACCCGATTCCCGACGTTTCAAGCGGCCCGGCGCTGCGCGTCGCGCTGCTTGCTGCGCCGGAAATCCATTTTGCCGATCCGCAGCGCGCCACCGCCGGGATCCATTTCGCCAAGGTGCTCGACAAGCTGGGGGTGCGCGCGGCGCTCGCACCGCGGCTGCGCCCGCAACCGAACGGCCTCACCGCGATGCGTGAGTTGGCGCGCGCGGCGGGAAGCGGCGCGCTCGGATGTACCCAAATTACCGAGATCAAACAGACCCCGGGCGTGACACTGGTCGGCCCGCTGCCGGCAGAGTTCGAGCTGGCGACTGTGTACTCGGCTGCGTTATGCGCGAAGGCCGCCTCCCCCGACCTCGCGCGGCGCTTCATTGCGCTGCTCACCGGCGAAACGACGCGCACGATTCGCGCCCAGCTCGGCTTCGAATTCTAGGAGACGCGCATGCACGACACGATGCGGGAGAAGCTGGCAATCGTCGAAATGGTGCAGAACTGGGCGCTGTGGCGCGATGCGGGCGACTGGGAGCGCTTCCGAACCGTCTGGCATGACGATGGCTGGATGACGGCGACCTGGTTCCAGGGCCCAGCCGAGAAATTCATCGCGGTCAGCCGGGCCGGATTCGAAAAGGGCGTCAGCATCCTGCACTTCCTCGGCGGCTCGAGCGTGGACGTTGAAGGGGACCGCGCGGTCGCACAAACCAAAATGACCATTAACCAGCGTGCTTCGGTCGATGGCGTACCGGTCGACGTAGTGTGCACGGGGCGCTTCTTCGATTTCTTCGCGAAGCGCGTCGGGCGCTGGGGCATCGTGCGGCGGCAGCCGATCTATGAGAAGGACCGCATGGACCCGCTCGATCCCTCTGCCAGCCTGCGGCTGGATGCAGCGCTGCTGGCGAGCTTCCCCGAGGGCTATCGGCACCTGGCGTACCTGCAGGCGAAGAACGGCTTTACCATCAAGCGCGACCTGCCGCAGCTGAAAGGGCCCGTCGTCGAGCGCCTTTATGCCCATGGCCGCGCGTGGCTGGAGGGCGCGCCGTCGGCGTTTCCGGCGGACGATCCGCCGCGCGCGAGCGGCTGAACTGCCGCTCAGCGGCTCAGGTGCTTTTCGAATTCCCTGTCTAGACCCAGAGCGTACTTCCCGAGCTGGTCCACCAGCTCGTCGGTCAACGCCTCAGCCGAAAGGATTGACCGGCCGCGGCCGATCTTGCCGGCGTTAAGCAGGGTGATCGAGATCGTCATCGTATCGAAATCAGCACGCAACGTGATCTTGCAGGGGATCAGTCCGCCGAGCGTCACCGTCGCGTGCGTCGCTTGGCCGAAGTCGTTCTTCTTGGTCTCCCGCAGCTCGAACTGGACGCCGTGTGCCGTCAAAAACTCAGTGCAGCGTTCGATGTCGGAGCCCCGCAAGTCGAGCCTCGCCGCTGGCGAGTAGTGGGCCCGGTACCTCAGAACGACGTAGTCGCAAACGTCCTTATCCACGATCCTGCGCGTACGGTAGTCCGCGAATGCATCGGAGAGGGCCATCGGCGGTGATTGCGACAGATAGATCATGTCGTACGGGGTGCCTACGGTCGGCGTAACCCTGTTCAGCTCGGCCGCGAATTCGGCGAAGTACTGGTAGGCCGCACGCAGATCCCGGTCGATTCGCGCGACCGCCTGCGCCCTCCGCGCAAGGGCCTCATCGGCGTCGGCGCGACTCGCCTCCCGCGCCCGCAGCGCCTCGATCGCGGCCGCCCGACGCGGCTTGTTCCCTCCCTGCGCCTCACGCAAGCGCTCGAATTCCTGCTGCTTGCGCGTCTCGGACTCGGCCCAGCGTAGCAGCTCCTGCTTCTTTCGCTCCAACCGAGCCTGTTCGTCGCGTAAGCGGGCCTCCTGCTCGAGATCGAAGCCGCGTGAAAACGCTTCTAGATCCTCTAGCAACTGGCTGCTCGTCTGGTCAGGTAGCTTCTGGCGCCCTTCCGCCGGTACTCCGATTTTGAGCGTCGGAGCGAACTCGCCCGGCTCGGGTATCCGGACCCTGCGTAAGTCCACCGCCATTTCGCCAGCGTTCAAATAGCGGTCGCCTGCACTCTTGGCAAGCGCCCTTCCGATGATCCGGTCGACGTCCTCCGGAATAGAAGGATCCAGTTGTGTCGCAGGCACGTATGGCTCGCGAGCGATTCGATTCATCAAGTTCAGGGTCGTGGGCTCGCCGGGGCGTTCGAATGGGGTTTTCCCAGTCAGCATTTCGTAGAGCACGGTACCCAGGGAAAAGATGTCCGAGCGTGGATCGAGCGGCAATCCAAGGACTTGCTCAGGCGACATGTATCTCGGTGAGCCGAGTGCGGTGCCGATCTGCGTGACGTCCGAGGAAGGGACGTACGCGACGCCGAAATCGGTGAGCTTGGCGCGGCCCATGGGCGATACCATGACGTTCCCCGGCTTGACATCCCGGTGCACGATCGCGAAGCGCTGCGCATGATTCAGCCCGTCGGCGATCTGTGCCGCGAGATCGATCACTGTCTGGAGCGGCAACCGCCCCGGCTCGCGCAGCATCTGTTGGAGTGTTCGCCCCTCGAGCAATTCCATCGCAATGTAGGCAACGTCGTCTTGCTCGCCAACGTCGTAAATCGTGACAACGTTTGGATGGTTGAGGCGACCGGCACTCTTCGCCTCGCGCAGGAATCGCTCGCGCACCTCGTCCATCACGTCTTCAGGCAGGTTCGGATTGAGCGTCTTGATCGCGACTTCGCGCTCGATGAGCGGATCCTCCGCGCGGTACACGATGCCCATCGCGCCGCTCCCGAGTATGCCGAGAATGCGGTAGCGTCCGAGTCTCCCCTGATTCATGTATTGCGCGGCCTGGAAAATATTCGAATCCAGTTCGATTTTCTTCTCTCTTGCCTAGATTAAGCTTCGCCTAATTCCCATGCGCCAGCAAGTGAGAAACGCCCGAAAGCGGTATTTCGCACGATCCATCCATATGTTGGTAGCGGTACCACTGGGACGAAGCAGGATAAAGTTCACACCGACCTCGCCGCACTGCCACAGCGCGCATCACCTCGGGACGGCCCGATAAACTACGCATCGCCCCTTGAGGCAGAGACGCTCCGGTTCCTCTCCGGGTCCCCTGGCAGTCACCTGGACTTCCAGGTGGCAGACGGGCTTGGTATCGTGCAGCCAGACCACCTCGCCGCGCGCGGTGAGCTCGTCTCCGACGCACGCCGGGCCCACGTATTCGAGCTCCTGCTTGATGAACACGCTGCCCGGGCCCGGCATGCGCTCCGCGACCAGCGCATTTAGCGCGCCCGATGTAATGCCTCCATGCACGATCAGCCGTCCGAACGTCGTACCCTTGGCGTAGGACTCGTCGAAGTGCAGCGGGTTGGCATCACCGGTGATGTCACTGTACATGCGTACGTGCTCGGGCTCGATGCGCCGCTGCCAGACGGCCCTCTGGCCAAGCTTCAGGTCGAGCTTCATTTACCTCCCCCATGCCCCCGCTCCCCAAATTTATTATAGGCTGCCTCGAAGGAGGATAACGTGGACCTCAAGCTCAAAGATCGCCGCGCGCTGATTGTTGGATCGACCGCGGGTATCGGCTATGCGATCGCCCGCGGCCTCGCCGCAGAAGGCGCTCACGTCACCGTGACCGGCCGCAGCCAAGCCTCGGTCGATGCCGCTCTCGCCAGGCTGCGCATGTCGCTGCCGGGCGCCGTTGCCGGCGGTATTGCCGCCGACTGCGCCTCGTCGGCCGGCGCGGACGCCGTCTTCGCGAGGCTGCCGGAAGTCGACATCCTGGTGAACAACCTCGGGATCTACGAGCGCAGGGCGTTTTTCGATATTCCAGATGCCGACTGGATGCGCCTGTTCGATGTGAACGTAATGAGCGGGATCCGCTTCGCGCGCCATTACGCGCCTGGAATGGCCAAGCGCGGCTGGGGAAGGGTGCTATTCGTATCGAGTGAATCGGCGCTCAACATACCGAAGGAAATGATCCACTACGGCATGACCAAGACCGCCCAACTCGCGATATCGCGCGGGCTCGCCATGGAGTTGTCGGGCACGGGTGTGACGGTCAACTCACTGCTCCCGGGACCGACGCGAACCGAGAATACCGATCGCATTCGTGCAGAGCGTGCCAAGGCGGCCGGCAAGACGGTGGCCGAGATCGAAGCGGATTTCTTTGCCCACTTTCGCCCCACCTCGCTGCTCAAGCGCTTTACCTCCGCCGACGAGGTCGCAAACCTGGCAACCTACCTTTGCGGCGAGGGAGCCTCCGCCACTACTGGTGCGGCGCTGCGCGTCGATGGCGGCGTAGTCAATCAGATCATGTAGCGCGTCTCATCCGCCGATCGGATTACGCAGCAAACCGACGCCTTCGACCTCGGTCTCGAGCACGTCTCCTGCCTTCATGAACTCCGGGGGCGTGCGCGCGTGGCCAACGCCCGCGGGCGTGCCCGTGGAAATAATGTCGCCGGCCTCGAGAGTCAATCCGGCGGAAAGCTCGGCGATGATGCGCGGGATGCGGAAGTACATGAAGCGCGTGTTGGAATCCTGCTTGACAACCCCGTTCAGGCGGCAGGTCAGGCGCAGCGCTTGCGGATCGGGCAATTCGTCCGCGGTGATGATCCACGGCCCCATCGGACAGGTCCCGTCCAGGCTCTTGCCCTTGAACCATTGCTGCCCATGCTGGCGCTGCACCTCGCGCGCCGACACGTCGTTGATCACCGTGTAGCCGAAAACGTGCTTCAGCGCATCGGCTTCGGCAATGTCGCGGCCGCCACGACCGATGATGACGCCGAGCTCGGCCTCCCAGTCGAGCCTTTCAGTAACGCGCGGGTGCAGCGGGATCGGATCGAGCGGTCCGTTGACCGTGGTAGCTGCCTTGGTGAAGAACGCGGGATGCGCGGGCATCTCCTGCACCTGCGGCCGTGCCCTGGCGCCCTCCTCGAAGTGCTCCAGGTAATTCCAGCCCACGCAGAACACGTTCTTGCGTGGCCGCGGAATCGGCGCCATGAGGCGCACCGCCGTTAGCGGGGACGGCTTCCCCGTGTATCCCTTTACCAGCTTTCTGAGGGCCGCCACGCCAGCCTTGCCGGATCCGATCAGCGAAAGCATGTCCGCGGCGTCGAACGGCAGGGGCTGGCGGGCGCGCCTGGCCGCATCACCCACATCAATTACTTGAGAATCGCCGAGCAGCACACCGACACGTGGTGTGCCGCCGCGGCGAGGCCTGAAGGTCAGGAGGCGCATCGAACGATTCTCGCACTTTCCTGCTCTGGGTCGGTGCGATAATGTTTTTATGGGTCCTGTCTACGTGATTGGCACATCGTGCACCCCGTTCGCCAAGCTGCCGGACAAGTCCTTCAAGGATCTGACCCGGGACGCGTATCTCCAGGTTCTCGCTGACGTCGGTCTGGATGACGGCGGAGCCATCGAACAGGGCTGGTTCGGCAACTGCGGCATGGGTAGCTTTGGCCAGGGCAACATCCGCGGCCAGGTGTGCTTCACCCCGCTGGTGCGCGAAGGTCGTTTTCCGCAGCGCGTGCCGATGATCAACGTCGAAGGCGGCTGCGCCACCGCGTCGATGGCTTTCCACGGTGCTTGGAAGGACGTGCTGTCGGGCCAGTCCGAGCTGTCGCTCGCAATCGGCGTCGAGAAGACTTTCGTCCAGAACGATCCGCAGCGCACCCAGCAGATCTTCGAGGGCGGAATCGACCAGTTCGATCGCGACGAATGGATCGCGTATTACCGCGCAGCGGGAGAACTCGCCGGCAAGACGTTCGAGCCCAACGCCGGCGGTGGCACGGTGTTCATGGATACCTATGCCATGCAGGCAGCGTACCACATGAAGACTTTCGGCACGACACAGCGCCAGATCGCCGTAGCTGCGTCGAAGAATCATGCAATGGGCGCGAAAAATCCGCTCGCGCAATACCGCTTCGAAGTCTCGCCCGAGCAGGTACTCGCCGACCGCGTCGTCAGCTATCCTCTGACGCGAGCGATGTGCGCCCCGATCGGCGATGGGGCCGCCGCAGCACTGCTGTGCTCCGGACAGTTTCTCGCGTCGCTTCCTGCGCGCGTGCGCGAGCGCGCAATCAAGGTGCGCACCAGCACGCTGAGCGGCGGCAAGTATCGCGCGCTCGACGAGCCGGGCTTGAGCCGCATTGCCGCGCAACGCGCCTACGCCGCAACGTGGCTGGCGCCTGAGGACATAGACCTCGCCGAAGTGCACGACGCCACCTCGTTCTGCGAGATCTACCAGTGCGAGATGCTGGGATTCTGCCCTACGGGGGAAGGCGGCCGCTTCGTCGAATCGGGCGCCACCGCGCTCGGCGGCAAGCTGCCGATCAACCTATCCGGCGGGCTTGTGTCGAAGGGACATCCTGTCGGCGCTACCGGCTTGTCGATGATCCACGAGCTCGCGCTGCAGCTGCGCGGTGAGGCCGGCGTGCGCCAGGTCCGTGGCGCGCGCATCGCGCTGGCCGAGAACGGGGGCGGCGTAATCGGCTTTGACGAGGCGGCCTGCTCGATCATCATACTGGAAGGGGCGCAACGATGATTTTCAGCGGACGCATGGCGGCCGTTACGGGGGCAGGATCGGGCATCGGTCGCGCCACCGCGCTGATGCTCGGCATGCGCGGAGCCGCCGTCGCGGCGATTGATCTTGATGCCGTGACCGCGCGTGATACCGCCGCGATGATCACCCGCGCGGGTGGACGCGCTGCCGGCTACGCAGCCGATGTGAGCAAGGCCGCGGCGCTCGACGAGGTCGTAACGAGCGCGGTCGCAGAGCTTGGTCCACTCGAAATCATGTTCAATAACGCCGGCATTCTCGATGGCTACTTCGACGTCGACGAGCTCGACGAGCAGACCTGGAGGCGCGTGATCGACATCGACCTCACGGGCGTTTTCCTCGGCTGCAAGCGGGCGTTATGCGAGATGCTGCCGCGCGGTAGTGGCCGCATCGTCAACATGGCCTCGGTGGCGGGCCTGAACGGCACCGGGGGCGGCGCTGCCTACATCGCCGCCAAGCACGGTGTTGTCGGCCTCACGCGCCAAATGGCGGTCGCCTACGGCGCGCGCGGCATCCGCGTCAATTGCGTCTGCCCCGGCGCGATCCCGACTGGGCTGCGCGGGCATTCGCAGTCGATCCTGGGGCCCGGCGTTCCCGACATGAGTGCGCGCGGCGTCGCGGTCAACGACGAGCAGGTGCGCGCGCTGGTGCCGGTCGGCACGCGCGGCACGGTCGAGGACATCGCGGCGGCTGTTTGCTGGCTCGCCTCGGACGAAGCCGGCTACGTCAATGGTCACGCGCTGGTCGTGGACGGGGGTTGGCGCGCGAAGTGACGCGGTCGCGAAGAGGACACGCAAGTGCATCGCGCATTGTCAAGCAGTGTGAGGGCCGCCGTTGACGCACTTGCCCGCACGCATGCCAAGTGTTGATATACGCCCCAAGACCAGGCGCGTATGCCGACCATGACGGATTACACGCAGACCATCATTGACATCACGACTCCGAACACAAGCCTCCGTTCGGGTCGCTCGACGGTCGAGGCGCACCAGCGCGCCGGAATTTACGACGGCTACTGGCGAGAACTGCGGCCAACCACGGATCGTGGGGCCGCAGCGCAGGACACACCGATCGCCACGTGCTCGGCTGACGAGCTCGCGAATGCAATCAAGGCGGCGACCCGGGCCGCACGATGGTCGATGTGGGCGGCGTTCGCCGCCGCGCTGGCGGCCCTGCTGTCCTTGATCTTGGTCGGTCTCGGCTAGCGAAGCGGCCGAGCAGCGGTCGCTCAACCCGTACGATTGTTCTCCCCCCGCTCGGAAAGTCAGTTCAGCTCGTCGTCCTTCCAAAATTTCGTCCCGGCGGCCGCGACCCCGGCCTCGAGACCGTTCTTCGTGTAGGAATAGTACGTCGCGTCGGCGATCACGTTCTCACCGGTTCCACCTCCGGCCGACTTGCCCCCCGCACCGGTGGACGCTGTGCCGCCACCGCCGAACTCCCAACCCTTCTCGATGAACTCATTCATAGCCTGGGCCGTCTTGAAAACAATCAACGTCTCGTTCTGCGCGATGCCAGCCTGCAAACCGGCGCTCGCCTGGCCCATCTTCATAAACGTGTCTTTCTTGGTTTTGGTGTCGTGCACCAGCCCCCTGCCCCCGGCCCCACCTACGACAAAGCTCATCCCGAAAGTCGTAAACACGGCGTAGCCAGGCGCCTTCGCCACCTCGCCCTTGATCTTCGGATTCGCCTTATAGAACTTCGCGAGCGCGGTCTGTGCCGCCTTGCGGACCTCGGCCTGCTTCTTGGCCTTATCGGTCTGCGCCAACGCGCTGCCCGCCGCCAGGGACAATACGAGCAAACCGGTGATGAATCGTTGGAGTTTCATGAATCAGTTCCTTTCAAGGTTAGGAGCGCTTTTTGACAGGGCTGGACGCACCACCGGGGTGCAGACGCAGCACACTCAAGCGCAGTCTCCGCCACCTTAGCGGGGGGCGGTTTGACGAATATCAAAGCGGCTGGCGATTTAAAGGTAGCCGCCCTCGACCGATGAAACGCGAGCTCCGGGGACGGGACTGATGCCCCCTTTGACGGCTCAATCCGATGGGAGCGAAACACACAAAAAGAAAAGGGGCTGCATTACTGCAACCCCTCTTGGTCCGGTCCGCGAAAACGACGAGAACGTCGCCGCCGCGTCTTCCGGTTACTCGTGGGTGTAGATGATGTCGCTGCGGCGGTTCTGCGCCCAGGCGGCCTCGTCGTGGCCCGTCGCCTTGGGCTTTTCCTCGCCCCAGCTCGTGGTCTCGATGCGCGAATCGGCCAC
>Ga0316620_10000763_pt1 | contig 13241 bp, 8 predicted proteins | sample OWC_Aug_M1_C1_D5_FD_207651 | JGI IMG/M metagenome (GOLD analysis project Ga0316620, IMG submission 207651) | Wetland soil microbial communities from Old Woman Creek delta, Ohio, United States - OWC_Aug_M1_C1_D5_B | ecosystem: Environmental > Terrestrial > Soil > Wetlands | place: USA: Ohio... | reverse complement strand
CGACGCCCGCAAGGGTCTGGCGGAGGCCAACCGGTAGGCAGCATGATCGTTCGGTACGGCAGTCTCGCCGGGCTCCTTGTGGGCCCGGCTTCTGGTTTTTGGGACGCCCAGCGACAGCTCAGTTGACGAAGCCAGGCGCTTGGGTGGCGGGGGCTGCGCCGCCCCATCGAAACCACCCGAAAACCTGGGATGGGGATTGTGCTCAATCAGCGGTCCGCTCCCCCGGCACGCCAAAGGTCTGCATACCGTCGCGTCAGCGGGGGCGTGGTGTGGTGCACGCGAGGCCGAGAGGAAGCGGGTCCCGCAAGAAGCCAAGACGATGTAGAGTGCTCTGGACTGCGGACGAAGTCTGCGGGAGGGATGCAGACGTCGGCGCGCTCGGGTCTTCGACCCTACGCCTTCTTCGCGCGCGGACGCGCGGGCTTCTTCTTGGCCCCACCGGCCGGCGCTGCGGCTTTTCTTGTGCGCGCGGCCGCGCGAGTGCCCGTGGTCGCTCGCTTGCGAGCTGCGGCGCGGGGCGCGGGCGCAGGCTCGGCGGCGGGAGCATCCCCGCTCGTCGGCGCCACCTCGGCGACCGGGGCTGCCGGTATCGCGTCCGCCGCGACGGGGCGCGGCTCCGGTGTCGTCGGCGTCTGATCCGGGGTGAGAGGAACGTCCTGCGCGGCACCGACCTCGGCCTCGGGTGGCGCCGCGGAGTCCTGCGGCCGCTCGCCGGGGGCGGAAGCCTCGGGGGCGGCGGCCGCCTCGTCGGTCTGCGTGAGTTGCTGGTATTGGGTGCCGGGATGGACGCGCACGCCCCCCTGCCGATCGCGCTCGAGCCGAAACAAGCCCTCCCGCTGTCCGAAGCGCAGGGCGTCCAGGATACCGGCGAATCCGTAGCGGCGCTCGTCAAAGCTCTCGTCGAAGGCTTTCATGAAGTGCTTGAGTTGCCGCACGTACATCGGGAAGCGCGGCTTCGCCTCGGTGCGCGACAGCGCCTGAATCATGACGCGCAGGCCCTCAGCCGGCCCGGGTCGCGCGGTGTCCTCCGCCCCTGCCGCTGCGGCGCGGGCCGGCGCCGACATGGCTGCTCCCGCGGCGTCCTCCCCACGCTCGCTTGCCCCGTCGTCAGCGAGGTGCCCGTGGCGCGCCTCGCGGCCGTGTGCGTGGATGGGCCGCGTGGCCGCCTCGCGCGGCTCGTCGTGCGCACGCGGTTCCGCCGCCTCGCTCGGCTCGCGCAGTTCGACGTAGAAGCTGCGGTCGGCCCCCTTCACAGTCACCTGGCCAGCCTTGGCGAGCTTCTCGACGAAGTCGCGGAAGGAGCTGGCGCCGTACGCGCGCTCCGAGAAGCTCGAGTCGAGCTGCAGCAGCGTGCTCTTGAGCAGTCCGAGCTGCGGCGTCATTTCGCGGTCCGCCAGCAATTCGATCGCGCGGCGCATGAGGGGCATCGCCGCGGCGATGTTGGTCACGGCACGCGTGCGCCCGCCCCCCTGCCGTCCGCGGCCCGGGGCGCCGCAGATGTCCTCGTAGGCCACGAACTCCGTGCAGTTCTTCTGCATCACCTGACTCGTGAAGGAACGCCCACCGACCACGAACACCTTGCGGTCGTATTGCTTGAGCTTCTCGACCAGCGTGATGAAGTCGCTATCCCCGCCGACGATGACGAACGCATTGATGTGACTGTGCGTGAAGGCCATCTCGAGGGCATCGAGCGCGAGGGTGATGTCGGCGCCGTTCTTGTCGCCGCCGGGCGTCATGTTGCGCTGCACCATGTGGACGGCGTGCTGTGACATCGAGCGGCCGTAGTCGGTCGCGCGAGTCCAGTCCCCATAGGCAACCTTGGTGACCACTTCGCCCCGTTCCTTCACGGCTTCGAGCACGGCGCCCATGTCGAAGTGGGCGCCCAAGCTGTTCCTGACACCGATCTCGATGTTGTCGAAATCGATGAAGACCGCGATCTTCAGCCGTTCCTCACTCACGTTCTGTCCTCGTCGCGCGAATCAATCGGAACCCGCGATTCGCCGCAGAGTCGAGACCGGCAGCCTCGACGGGAAGCGTCCAACGCTTGCAGGAGGTCCCTGCGCGACCGGAAGCGGAAATCGCCCCGATCCGCGCGTGTGCGCACCGCTTGGCGGGGCGCGGCAGCCGGAAAGCCGGACACACTTTACCGGTGTGGGTCACGTTGCGTCAAGGAAAGAGCGCGCGGCCTAGGGAATTTGGGCGTCTCGCTCGCCGGAGTCTCCGAAAGCGACGCGCCACCTATAATGATGACGGAGGGCGGCGTCGCGCGAGATAGCGGACGCCAATACACCGCCAAAGAGAACACGCCGCACATTGTGGGTACTGGTCCGCGACGTCAACGCCGCCAGCCGATACAATCTCGGAACGGGCTACGCCACTGCGACGACAGTGTTTCGCCACCGTCCGCCGACAGAGGAACTGAGCCGCTGTTTCGTTCTGGGTCCGCTCCCCGGTACCGACCCCTCATATAATGCGCGACTGGATTCGGCAAGTTCTGGAGGCACGATTCCAAACCGTGTGTCCCGCAAATGTTGCGTCCGTATTCTCCTCGCTCTACCAATTCTTTGAATTCACGCCAGTTCTCTGCAACCGTCGGCATCGCCCGGTGCTACCGCCCGACCCGGGGGTGGTGGTCGCGTTCCCGGAAGTTGAGGGGACTTGCATCACCACGATGAACGGCGGGCTACATAGCGTGCAGCGATGAGATGCTCTCGCCGAATCGCATTGTAGGGGTTTTCGGAATGGACAGGGTCAAAGACCCTTGACTATTGCTGTAGGAAGTCTCGGCCCTACCAACGCGAGTCGCTTCGCTCTCCCGTTGCTCCGATTCGATTCTGGTGTGCCACCCCCCTCCGGTTTTCCGCGCTTTACGAGATTCTCCTTGACACTCGATTGCACGAGACGGCATGCTCTGGTCAACGCACCGCCTCCAACCGGGAAGCCCAGCGTGGCGTCACCCCTGAGGCCGCCGGACCCGATAAGCAAATCCCGATCGGCACCGGGGCGACTGACGGCCTGAGGGGGAGGCCGAATCGGCCAGCCGCAGGTGTGCTCGACCGGACGCTATGAGACAAGCTGGGCGTCGAGGCACCCCGTCTCACGGCAGGATGGTGTTTCCGATTGGGTCGAACGCATGAGCGCCGGGAGCCAGGGAATCCTCGCTTCGTTCTTCCGCTTCGTTGTCGCCAGGCGATGGTGGGTAGTCGCCTCTTACGTGCTGCTAATCCCCCCAAGCATCTGGTTCGGGCTCAAGGTCGAGCAGGACAACTCGCTCGACCGCATGATCGTACAAAACGATCCCGACTACGCGAACCACAAAGCGTTCGAAAAGAACTTCGGCTCGGGTAACTACGTCCTGCTGCTCGCGGAGGCGGCCGAACCGTTCACGCCTGAAGTGCTCCAGCGCCTCGACCGGGTGGAGCGGACGCTTCAGTCATCTCCCGAGATCGAGGTGAGCTCGGCGCTTTCTATCTTCCGGGGTGCGAAGGGAGGCTTCGACGCGAGTCCGGCGCAGGCGGAGGCGTTTCGGAGGTTCGCATCCGGCACGACACTCTTCCGAGAGCAAGGGCTCGTGGGCGAGGGATTTCTCTCGATCCCGATCGTCCTGAGCGCCAGAACCCCGAAGGAGCTGAAAGTTCGGCTCGAGTCCGTTGACAGGGCGATTGCGGAGCTCGAGGCGAATCTGGCGCCTCTCACGGCGCTCCGCAAGGTCGGCCTGCCCTACGTCAACCGCTACCTCGACGAGGAGACACACCGCTCCTCGCGGCTCTACTTTCCACTCTTTGGACTCCTGGTGCTGGGCGTCAACCTGGCGCTCTACCGCTCGTTCCGGACGCTCGCCGCCTTCGTCCTGACGCTCGCGGTCTGCCTCACGCTGACCGTCGGGTACATTGGTTTGACCGGCGGGCTCATCACCATTGTCTCGCCGCTTGTGCTCCTGACGATCCTCGTCACCTGCACCGCGACGCTCGTCTATATCCACTCGCGCTTCGTCGAGCATCCGGTCGGTCGCTCCATTGACGAGCGCCAGATCGCCGCCCTCCTAAACAAGTTCACTGCCTGCACGGCCTCGCTCTTCGCCACCGCCGCCGGCTTCTTGGGCCTGGTGGTCTCGAAGATCCCCCCGATCCGAAACATGGGGATCTGGGTCGCCGTGGGGCTGTTCTTCACGTGGGTCGTGGTCTTCACCCTCTTCCCCGCGCTGCAGCGGATCCTGAGAACGCCGACGCTGCAGGAGAAGGGGATCGCGGGGGGTTGGTTTCAGGGTTTCGCAGAGCGGTTGCCCGCGTTCTCGTACCGGTGGCGCTGGCTCCTGGTCTCTTCGTCGCTGCTGCTGTGCGTCGCCGGCGCGGTCGCGATCTTCGGTCTGCCCGGCCTCCTCGCGCCCATGAGGATCGCGACCAATACTCTCGACTATCTCAGCCACGACTCGACGCTGTACAAGGACACCAAGCGCCTCGAGCAGGTGATCTCGGGGCTGTCGGTCACCGAGGTGTGGCTCGCGGGGCCGGTCGGAAGCCTCACGGAGCCGGAAGTCCTGCGCGGCATTAACCGGTTCGAGGAGGCCCTCAGGCGCGAGAAAACGGTTGGGGCGGTTGCAGGGCCGACGACGATCCTGCGGATGATGCGCTACCTGGAAGGCTCCGGCGACCGCTTTCCCGAGGACCCCGCCGTGCTGGCGAAGATGGGAGCCGACCTAGAACAGCTCCTTCCCTCCCAGCCGATGCTCCAGCGCTTCATCGAGCCGACCACGCTCTCGCAGACCCACCTGGCAGTCATAAGCAGGACGGTCGACTACGAGGGATTCCAGCAATTGGACAGCCTGATCCGCCAGTGTTGGAAGGAGGCGGCCCTGGCCGCGCCGGCACTCGCCGCATTCGAGGTCAGGATTGTCGGAACGGCCCCGCTTGAGGCCAAGATCTCACATCATCTCGTGCCGACGCTCGTCCAGAGCTTCGGCCTGACGGTTCTCATCATCTTCGGGGTTTTCCTCCTGGTCTTTCGCAACGGGCCGGCGCGGATGCTGGCGATGATTCCGTCGCTGGTTGCCATTCTCGCGATGTTCGCCGTGATGCGCGTGACCGGCATGACCCTGAACGTTGTGACGATCCTCGTCGCCTCGATCGTCCTCGGCGCCTCCGAGAATGACCAGATCCATTTCTTCTATCACTTTCTCGAGAAGCGCCGGACCGGGAGCACCGAGGAGAGCCTGGCGCACGCCCTGCGGATCGCGGGACGGGCCATCTTCTTCGCGACCCTGATCAACGCCGGGGGGTTCCTCGCCCTCGTGTTCGCCGACCTGCCGCCGATGCGGCAATTCGCGGTCCTCTCGGCCCTCGCGTTTCTCCTGTCGATGGTCGCGGACTTCACCGCCCTTCCCGCCGCGCTGTGGATGGTCTTTCACGAGAGGCCCGATGGGCACAAGCGCGGGGAGACCGTAGGGAACGCGACGCCCCACGACCAGGAGACACCTCGCTGACGCAGCGCGGGCGCGCGCCGGGATCGGTGTCTCCGCGGGAAGGGTGCTGCCGGGGGTGTGGGCAGGTCCGAGCGATCCGGGCAGTGGCACATCTGGGGTAAGGTTAGAGACATGATGGAACCTCGTCGAATGATCGGGTGGCTCGTTCTGTCTCTATTCCCGCTGCGGGTGGCAAGGGCCAGGGGCCTCGCCGTAACGGCAGCCCTGACAGTGATCCTTTCCGCCATCATCACTACCCTCGTCGCGTCTCCGGCGTCGGATCCGGTCGGAGGCGCTGCCGTCGGGGCTTCCGCACAAAGAGTGATCGTCCTGTGTGCTCCCGGCTATCCCGGTAACACCCTCCAAGCGCAGCCCACGATGGACGCGTTCGCGAAGAGCGCCGCGCATGCCGCGGGCTGGCCAGAGGGGAAATTCGGCGGGGTGTACTACGAGACGGAGAAAGGGGGAGTCAATCGCTTGGCCGCGGACGACGCGGCAATGGCCCTTGTACCTCTCCCGTTCTTCCTCAAGCACGGCGCGAGGCTCGGCCTAAAGCCCCGGCTCGAGATCGTGCAGGACTCGGGCGGCACAGAGGTCTGGAGCTTGGTGGCGAAGAAGGGGGCGATCGCTTCGCCTGCCTCCCTGGACGGCTGGGAACTGACCGGGAAACCCGGCTATGCGCCTCTGTTTGTGCGCGGGCCGGTACTCCGCGCCTGGGGCGCCGTTCCCGCGACCACGCGGATCACCTTTTCGGCGGGGATCCTGTCCGTCCTCCGCCGCGCCGCTGCGGGCGAGAAGATCGCCGCCATCCTCGACGGCGAGCAGACCGCGTCGCTCGCCGCGCTCCCCTTCGCCAACGATCTCGAAGTCGTCGCCCGCTCGAAACCCCTCCCTGTCTCGGTGCTCTGCATCGTGCGGGACCATCTTGCGCCGGCCGAGGCCGAGGCGCTAGTAAAGGCCCTCCTCCGCCTCCACGAGACGGAGGAGGGGAAAGGGGTCCTCAAGACGATGCGGATAGAGCGCTTCCTGCCCGTCGATGCAAAGAGGCTTGAGGCGGCACAGCGCGCCTTCAAGGAATCGGCCACCCCTGCGGAGTGAGACGGCATTCCCCCATGCGTTCGGTCGCGAAGCGGATAGGGCGTCTTCTCCTCGTGGTTCTCGCGGTCGCCGGCTGCGCGCCGGCTCTCCGTCAGCCCCCGCCGATCCACGAGATGACGAAGCAAGGGAGGGCTGGTTCCTCGGAGGAGGTGGCCGGCCTCCTCGCGCGCGCGGAGGAACTGTTCTCGCGCCGGGATCTCGGGGCGGTGCGCGAGGCGGCAGAGATCTTCCTCGCGGCGGCCGCCGCGGACTCGACAAGGACCGAGGGGCTGATCGGCGCCGCGCAGGCCGGTGTCTGGCTGACCGAGCACGATTCGGACCCGTCCTCCCGCGAGGGGGCGGCCACGCAGGCGGTCCACGCCGCGCAGTGGTGCGAGCGGATCGCGCCGAACTCGGCCGCCTGCGCGTACTGGCTCGGGGCCGCCCTCGGGGTCCAGGCGCGCGAGCGGCCCTTGACGGGGGTCTCCGCCCTGCCGATGATCAGAGAGGCGTTCGAGCGTGCGGCCAGGGACGCGCCGACGCTCTATGAGGCGGGGCCGGATCGGGCCCTCGCGCTCTACTATCTGCGGGCTCCCGGATGGCCGAGCGGGCCCGGCGACCCGGAGCTCGGGCTCGAGTACGCTCGGAAGGCGGTCGCCCTTAGCCCCGAATACCCGCCCAATCTTCTCGCCCTGGCCGAGGCCCTCGGGGTGACCGGCGATCCGGCTGGGGCGCAGCGCGCCATTAAGGCGGCGCTGGGAAGGGCCCACAGAGCCGCTGCATCCAGAGATCCGGACGCGGAAGCGTGGGTACGTGAGGGTGAACGGCTGCGCGGAGAGCTTTCGGTTGAATAATCGGGTCGAACTGAACCGAGGGGCCAGAAGCCTCTTAGGCCACGGAACCCCAGCCACATGGGAGCCATCAAGGCGCTCCTCCTGTCCTTCCCGAAAACCCATAGCATGCGAATAGGATGCGATTCGACGAGATATCACCGGACATCATGCGGCCAACGGATGTGGTCGGCAAGAGTCCTGTCTGTGGTTCATCTTGCGCTGAGAACCCGCCCGGCGTTACTGAGCACCAAGAGGTGGCGGTGATGTCCGGTTTGGACTCGGGGGATTCCTCTCGCGGCACGCGTGGCTCCCTTAGTTTTCGTGGTATGCGTGATAGAAATCCCAGTAAGCATCCAGTAAGCATGAGCCCTCAAACTGACCCGAAATGCCTTGGGACAGGATGAAAGAAGAATCTCGTGACGTATTGATGATCCGAATTGCTCTGAAGTGGTCAGAAACGGGGCGAATCCCTTGTTCTTGCCTTTTGAGAAACTGTGCTTCCGGCCGGAGCAGCCGGCACGAGTTGAAAGCCCATCGCCCGCGCTTGCGTTTCCCAAGCGATCGGAGTTAGAGTTAATCCCTGCTCGGAACTAACCTCGAAGTGGACCAATCCATGGGGGCAAGCCACGACCGAGTAGAGCGCTGGATTTGTGAGTTCGCCATCTTTATGGTCTGATCTTGCACTGACGCGCACGCTGCGGGTCGCAACCACGGGAGCATCCTTATGAACGTTCGTACCGAGTCACTCTCGGCAGGTGCGATCGCGGCGGCGAGCGAGAGGGGCGGGCCAGATCCGTTCGTGGCCGACGTCGCGCGCCTGCTGCTGACGTTCTTCTCCATCGTTGTTATCGATGTGGTTGTCGTCTCGTTGATGACGCAGCGACTCCGGTTGTGGTTCCCGCTCTGGCTGGACCCGCAGTGGGCGACCCGCCCCGACTCGTGGGTCACCTACTCGCAGTCCTATGTCGCCGGGATCTTCATGATGCCCGTCATCTGCCGCCTGATCGATCGCGACTTCGTCGCGCGGGGGGGCCCCGGGGCGCGCTCCGCCTTTTGGGCGCTGGGCCTCGGCGTCTTTGCCTGCGTGCTCTGGTGGAAAGGCTCGCTCATGCTTGAGTACCACAAGCACTACGAGGCGCTGGGCTGGGCCGCGCTCACGGCCGTAATGTGGACGATCATCCGGTGTGCTGAAACCCTCCCGGAACGCCTTCGCGGCCTGCAGCGTCGCCAGATGCTCGGAGGGCTCCTCTTCGGGGTCTCGCTCTTTTTCCTCGGCCTGAGCATCGTGGATCCGCTGGTTCAGCTTGGCCTCCAACACCTGCCGTGGTCCTCGGGCCTCGCCATCGAGGTGGGTTTCTTCCTGCCGGCCGGCATCGTCCTGCTGACATTGTCGCGTCGGCTGCGCACCCGAGTGGCGCGCCATTCCCCCCACCGCGAGCCCGGTCACTTGGATAAGGACAAGCCGTGAAGGCGATCACCTTCGACATCTCAATTCCGCGCATCGCTGCTGCCAAGCTGCTCGGCGTCGTGTCCCCCCGGGCCTTTGTGTCGAGCTGGGGGCCCGTTCGCTGTCAGCGCGTGCCAGACCCCCGGCTCCGCGGGAACGATTGGGTGCTCGTCGAGCCGCGTCTCGCGGGCATCTGCGGCAGCGACATCATGCAGGTCTTTTTCAATTCGGGCATCGATAACCCGTTGTCGGCAGTCGTGTCGGCGCCCCACATTATGGGCCACGAGGTCGTCGGCACGGTGATCGAAATCGGTGCCGCCGTGACACGGGTAAGGAAAGGCGATCGGGTCGCCGTCTCGCCCTGTCTCTCCTGCGCGCCGCGCGGCCTGCCGGCTTGTGCGTCCTGCCGAGGCGGTGACTACCCGCTCTGCCATCACTTCTTCGATGGCGGGTTCGCCAAGGGCATACATGTGGGCACCTGCAGTGATGTGGGCGGGGGCTTCGCCGAGGCGATGTCACTCCACGAGTCGATGCTGTTCCCGATCCCACAATCGGTGCCGTTCGATGCTGCTGTCCTTGCGGATCCCTTCGCGGTCTCTCTCCACGCCGTCCTGCGGGCGCAGCCGGAGCCGGGGCAGACGGTCGTGGTGTATGGGTGCGGTTCCGTCGGGGTGATGACCCTGCTCCTGCTTCGGGCGTTGTTTCCGCAGACGCGCGTGCTGGCCATCACCCGCCGGCCGGAAGCGAAACCGTTGGTCGAGCGGCTCGGCGCGAATGCCCTGTTCACCTCGCGGCGTCGCGAGCTCATCTGTGAGATCGGCGAATTTCTGAAGGCGCCGCTGCGCAGACCGTTGTTCGGGTTGCCCTGGCTGCAGTCCGGCGTCCACCGCATCTACGACACCGTGGGCTCCAGCGAAACGCTCGAGGTCGGCATGCGGATCGCGAACCCGCGCGCCTCCATTGTCGTGATCGGCGTGGCGCCGCCCAAACGATGCGAGTGGACGCTCCTCTACTTTAAGGAGCTCACGCTGCTCGGGTCCAATGCCTATGGCCTGGAAACGGTCGGAGGGAAACGGGCCAACGGCATCGAGATCTATCTGGATCTCCTCGCTCACAACCGGCTCAACGTGGACGGGTTGATTACGCATCGCTACCCGCTCGAGCACTATGCGGGCGCGTTCCTCGCGCATCACAACAGGCGGCAGTCCCAGGCGATCAAGGTGGTCTTCGAGCCCAGGCTGCAAGTGCCGGAGATCGCCGTGGGAGCGAGGGGGTGGGCCAAGAGGTATGCGAGTGAAGGGCAGGGAAAGGTTACACGCCACCAGCGGGACGGAACGCCTCACGGCGATTCCCGCAACTCCTGACGACCGAAAGACTTCCGGCGAGTTGGTGCTCCTAAGGCCAGCGCAGGTCGCTGCGGGGCGAGCGTGGGAAACGCCCGCGCCGCGAGGGCTGGGGCGGATAACCGAGGGCGCTGTGGGGCCGGACAGCGTTGCAGTGTTGCCGCCACCGCTCGATCAAGATTTGGGCCTCGCGCAGCGCGTAGAAGATCTCCCGGTCCCGCAGTTCATCTCGTTCTTTCCGTTGAAATACTCACTTTAGCCGTTCTCCCAGGGGCTCCTGGGCTCGATGAACAGAGACTGCCCCCGGTTTCGTACTTGGGGAATACACGTGTTCACGCCGCCCACTCCCCGTTGAACGGCACCACCAGAAGCTCGTGCTTCCAGGTAATTACACCCTGTGTTCCGGGCCCCCGGCACCCCAACCCATGCCGATCACCTTCCATTGCCTGCCGGTGGCGGATCGGATGGTTCGCTCCATTATGGGTCCGCTCCCCCGGACCGCCAATTGCGCAAAAGTCCGCCGGAACGAGGCAGCGCAAAAAACTCGTGTCGGCGCCCGAAGGGACCGTCGGTCTCGGCGATGTGCCCGGGCGTCTCGCCGGGTGTGCCCCGTGTTCCCGATGTCCGCGCATGACGCGAGCGCACCGCGCCCGCAAAGGGGCACGGCTCGTTCGCGACCACGGGGGCGCGAGGGCGCCGTGGTGTCGATTTCCGCTTCCATTTGGACCGCAAAGGGTGCTAGTGTCCCCGACCGACCGGGCCGCGTCAGCGGCTGCGTCGGCGTTCCGAAAGGGTGCGTTCGCCCGCGGGCGATGATGCGGGAGCCCGGCAGTTTCGCCCCTCCGACAGCACAGGCGGTGACCAATGGCCAAGGACACGATTCTGGTCGCAGACGACGATCGGGTGGTCGTGGAACTCCTTTCGCTTTGGCTGGACCCACATGGCTTCACGGTCGCGGGGGCCGCCGACGGCATGCAGGTCATCATGGCGGTCCGCCGCGCCCCGCCCGCCGCGATCCTGTTGGACCTGATGATGCCGGGGGGGACGGGGTTCGACGTGATGAAGCGGCTCCACTCCAACGCCGCGATGCAGCGCATCCCCGTGATCGTCATGAGCGCCAGCGTTGATCCGGAGCTGCCGCACACGGCCCGGGAGGCCGGCGCGGCCGCGTTTCTGTCCAAGCCCCTGGAGCAGGCGGAGCTCGTGGCGACGATTCGCGGCGTGCTGGGCCAGCAGCCGGGGCGGCCGCAGGAGAACCGATGGGAGTCGAGGGCAAGCGCGATGTCGTCCGATGTGGATTCCCGAGACGGCACGCCGCCGGCCCCCTCGTCGGTGGCCCGCATCTGGGCCCAGTCCCACGACATGATCTTCGAGCGGCTGGCGGCCGTGGAGAAGGCGACCAACGCGCTGCGGCGGGCCACGCTCACCCCGGAGGTGCGGCAAAAAGGGGTGCTCGAGGCGCACCGGCTGGCCGGGTCCCTGGGCATGTTCGGGCTGGCACAGGGGACGCAGGTCGCCCGGGAGATCGAGCGTCTCCTCGGCGATCAGGCCGTCCTCGCGCCGGAAACCCCTCACCGGTTGATGGAGCTGAGCGCCGCCCTGCGGAAGGAGCTGGAGAAGGGCCCCGCCTGAGCCTGCCCGCCAGCCTTCCCCGCCGATCCTCCGTCTTGGGCCGTGGAACGGGCGCCGAATGCGGGCCGTGATCGTCTTTCCTCCGTGCCAGGCGTTCGTGGGCTCCAATCCCTTGCCGTTCCCGGCTCCATGATCCTCCCGACCAGCGGCGCATTGGCGGCCTGGACTCATCCCGGGGGTCCACACCGACAGCGCAGCGAGGGCCCAGGTCACCGCGCCCCGAGATGCTGCACACCCCCGCCCTGGCGCTCGGCCAAGCGACCCGGGAAGCCCTCCGCCTGGCCGACCTCGTGCTGGCCATGCTTGCCAAAGCGATGCCCGCGCTCACCAGCGACGACCTCGACCTGATTGACGCCTTGGAAACGGCGGACGATGCGGTGGACGCGCTCAACCGCAGTATCAAGCACTACCTGATCCAGCTCGCGCAGGAGCGGTTGACCCAAGAGCAGCGGCAGCGCCAGTTCGCGCGCCTCCTCTGCATCGACAATCTAGAGAACATCGGGGACATCGTGGACCGGAACCTGATGGAGCCGGCGAAGAGGCGGTACTGACTCCGCACCCGGTTCTCGCCTGCGGGGCTCCAGGAGATCACGAGACTGCACGAGACCGTCCGCCAGAACCTCGAACTCGCCGTCACAGCCTTCGGCAGTTACGACCGGACCCTGGCGCAACAGGTGCGGGGCGCGGAAGTTGGAGGTCCGGCTCCTGGAGCGGCAGTCCCGACGGGCGCACATCGAGCGGCTGCATCAGGGCTACCAGGAGGCTATTGCCACGAGCGAGATTCACCTGGATGTCCTGACGAACCTGGCGCGGATCAACTCGCACGTCACGGCGATCGTGTATCCAGTCCTGGACCGGTGAGTTCCTGCCGGCCTCACACTGCTTCGCCCCGCTCGGAGAGCATTGGGGGTCGTGCGACGAAAGGGGGACCATTCTTAACCATACGCGCAACATGGGTGCCGAATGCCAGTCACCAACGTCGCCGGTAGGCGATCGCCCGATCCCCACTACGAGTGCGCATTCCGCCGGCACCGAGTCCCAAGCCGATGCTGCCGCATTCCCTTGACGAGCTAACCTGTGCTCCGCAATAACTCCGTCGGTCTCTACCGGGCGCATTCTATCCTGGTGATTTGATAACTACCTTCCAGCGTCCCAGGTTGAGAAGGGCAGTCCACTGTTCCATTTGGGGGTCCGTCTCCCTGGCACCAACCGATCCTTCGAGAAGCGAGCCATGACTGCGCTGATACATTCTATTAACGAGCTAACTGCCTGTCCGTTGTTAAGCGCTGGAGCCGGGGGACCATTGCACAATTAGGGGTCCGTTCCCCCAGCACCCTGTTACGAAAATGATTCCCTCGGCTGACCGTTCAGGCAGCTTGGGGCAGGGGTTCGACAGTAACGCGAAGCCCGAGGGATTCTAGCCGCGTGATGAGACGGCGCTGAAGTCGGAC
>Ga0316620_10000762_pt1 | contig 13249 bp, 7 predicted proteins | sample OWC_Aug_M1_C1_D5_FD_207651 | JGI IMG/M metagenome (GOLD analysis project Ga0316620, IMG submission 207651) | Wetland soil microbial communities from Old Woman Creek delta, Ohio, United States - OWC_Aug_M1_C1_D5_B | ecosystem: Environmental > Terrestrial > Soil > Wetlands | place: USA: Ohio... | reverse complement strand
TTGTTCTCGGTCACGCCGCCCCAGTTGGTGTTGACGATGCCGGGGCGTTTCTCGCGCGGACCGATGCCGTCCATCCAGTGGTAGCTGTCCGCAAAGCAGCCGCCGGGCCAGCGCAGGTTGGGGATCTGCATCCGGCGCAGCGCCGCAACGACATCCTGGCGGATTCCCCGCACATTCGGAATGGGGGAGTTTTCTCCAACCCAGATGCCGCCGTAAATGCAGCTCCCCAAATGCTCGGCGAAATGACCGTAGATGTGCCTGCTGATGGTCAGCCTGCCCTGATCGGCGTTGATAACCGCCGCATTGCCCGCCGGCTCCTGCGCAGCACCGGTGCTGAAACACAGCAGACCAGCCAGAAGCGTCGCCGCCATGAGAGTCGTTCTCATTTCCCTGTCCTCCCCGTGAGGTAAGAAGCCTGGGAGTTCCATTCAGGTGCTATCGGCCCACATCATCGCTTTTCCCATTTTTTGGACGGAATTGCCAGCAGGTTCGTTTGACATCATTACATCAATGCATTACTGTATCATCATGAGGACGACGGTAACGCTGGACGACGACGTGTTTCAAGCGGCGCAGAGTCTGGCCAGGGCATCCGGCAGGAGGTTGGGTCAGGTATTGTCGGACCTGGTCCGGCGGGCACTGAAGGCCGACAGCCGGAACTTTGCACGCCAGGACGGCCTGCCCGTATTTCCTGTCCGTACGGATGCGAAGATAATCCCTGCGTCTCGAGCTGCCGAGTTGATGGCGAAGGAACCTAAATGAAGCCGGCGCTGCTGGATGTCAACGTCCTGCTCGCTCTGGCCTGGCCGAACCATCAGCACCACGCTGCTGCACACCGCTGGTTTCGGCGTGATAGACGACACGGATGGGCCACATGTGCGCTGACGCAACTGGCGTTCATCCGATTGTCTTCCAACTCTGCCTATACGGCCGAGGCAGTAAGCCCCAGCGCTGCGGCGGCTGTGCTGCAGCAGTACTGCGCGGATTCCCATCATCAGTTTTGGGAGTCTCCGCCTGCTGCCGAGCCGAGGCTCTACCAGCGGGCCTTGGGACACCAACAGGTGAACGATGCCTGGATGGTCGAACTGGCACGGCAACACGGGGGACGACTGGTCACATTCGATGCTCCGCTCCAGGTCCACGATGTCACGGGTGTGATTGTGAGCATGATTCCCTGACGCAGTCCGCCGAAACAACCGGGTTTCACCGACCGCGGGCGTTCCACGGTGGTTCGCTGACGCCCCGCTTCTATACGGCTATTTCTTCTCCTTGGCCACGCGCTCGATCCTGACCTTTGCTAGGACAACGTCCGTCAGCGGCCGTTCGGTGGCCGGATTTGTGGGAACCTGCCCGATCTTCTTCACCACATCCACGCCTTCGACGACCTGCCCGAATACCGTGTGCAGGTTGTCGAGCGAGTTGATCTGTGTGAGCGTGATGAAAAACTGGCTGCCGTTTGTGTTCGGTCCCGCGTTGGCCATTGAGAGGCGGCCCACCCGGTCGTGCCGCAGGCCGGGAAGAATCTCATCGTCGAACTTGTAGCCCGGCCCCCCGGCACCGGTCGCAGTCGGGTCCCCGCTCTGAATGATGAAGTTCTTCACCACACGGTGAAACAGCAGCCCGTCATAAAACGGTTTTCCTATGTTCACCTGCCGGGTTGACGGATCCAGCCAGCCCTTGGTGCCTTCAGCCAGGGCGACAAAATTCGCCACGGTCTTGGGAACGTCCTTTTCATAGAGTTCGCAGGTGAAGCTGCCCATGCTGGTTTCAAAATGAGCGTAGATTCCCGGCTTCAGTTTTTTCTGCCTTTCCTGGGCAACGGCCGGAATCAGACAAAGCGACAGGACAAGTATGGCTGCTTTCTTCAAAGTGGACTCCTCTCGATTACGGCTGCAATATCCCCGGGGCGGCCACAAATCCGCGGTGCGTCCCATCACAGCCCGGATCAAAAGCGACAGTGTAATCCAACTGCGGCTTTTTTCCACGGATTTAAGCCTCGGGGGTGGTCGAGATCCGGCGGCGTCGAGGTCAGCCTCCACAACTCGCAGGCTTGAAGAATCCGTCAGGCAACTAATGCTGGAAGGCGGGGAGGCCTGCCGGCCTCCCCGATATTGCTAGATTTTAACCGTGTGGAACTCCCAGCCTTTCCGGAAAACCGGCTTCAGGAGTTTGTTGGCTTCTGTGTTGTTGGTGATGCGCATTTTTTCGGGATCGTACTCCAGCTTGCCCTCATAGCGGAGCGCGATCACGCCCAGCAGCATCCATTCCACGAACGGTGCGGCAACCTCGAAGTTCGAGCAGGCAGGATCGCCGCCCTTGCAGGCGCGGATAAAGTCCCGCATGTGGCCGGGGGAGCGGGTGAGCAGGGGTTGCGGCATCCGGTAGTCTTTCATCTTCTCCAACGGGATCAGCCTCGTGATTTCACCGTAGGTTCCGGTGGTCAGCATACCCTTGTCACCGATAAAGAGGCTGCCGTCCGGTTGCGGGAACCGGAGGGGGGCCGTGGCTTCCTTGAGCGCCTGGAATTCATCCCAGTTGAAGACGCGCCCCGGAGAGCGAAATTCGGCGCTGATGGGACGTGCGCCTGCGGTGCCGCCGCGTGCCGCTCCCGGCGCGCCGGCGCCGGCAGCGCGGCCGCCGGCCTGAGCGGTCGGGCGCGGAGCCGAGGGCGGGTCGCCGATCCACTCCCCTTCAGGAACTCCTGCGATCTTGGGATTCTCTTTCAGCCCGTCGTACCAGAAAACCTGCAGTGCCGGCATGTTGCCGTAAGGCGCGAAGTCGAAGCGGATCACGGAAGTCTTCGGGAACATGAAAGGACTTACGCCTTCCTTCTTGGTGCATTCCACACTGACGACCTTGCGATTCGAGAGATGGAGCGCCATGTTGGGCGCGCCCAGGATATGGCAAGCCATATCGCCCAGGGCGCCGCAACCGAAATCGTAAAACCCCCGCCAATTGAAGGGCTGATAGAAGAAGCCTCCGTTGCGATCGGGCTCGTCCATACCGCCGGCCGTGAACGGCCGCTTTTCCGCCATGCCGAGCCATAGTTCCCAATCCAGCGTTGACGGAACCGGGTCTTCCTTGGGAATCTCGGTAAGGCCCTGCGGCCACATCGGACGGTCGCTCCAGGCATGCACCTCCGTAACATTGCCGATATCGCCGTTCCAGACGATCTCAGCGCACTGGCGCGTTCCCTCGTTGGAATAGCCCTGATTTCCCATTTGCGTCGCGACCCTGTACTTCCGGGCAGCATCGCGCAGCTGCCGGGCCTCCCAGACGGTGCGCACGAGCGGCTTCTGCACGTAAACGTGCTTGCCGCGTTCCATGCACCACAAGGCCGCTGTGGCATGCATGTGGTCGGGCGTCGCCACGATCACGGCGTCGATGTTCTTGCCTTCCTTGTCCAGCATCTGCCGGAAATCCCGGAATTTCGGTGCATCCGGATAGCGGCTGAACGTCATGGAGGCACGCACGTCGTCCACGTCGCACAGCGCAACGATGTTCTCCGTGGGTGCCGCTGCCGCGATGTTCGAGGCTCCCTGGCCGCCGGAGCCGATTGCGGCAAAATTCAGTTTCTCGTTCGGGGACCTGTAACCCAAAGCTTTCAGCGACGGCTGGCTGCCGAATCCGGCCGCCGGAATCACACCGGCCAGCAGCGTGCCATAAAAAAAGTGGCGCCTCGATATTTCCATTTCCAACCTCCAGTAAGATGAATGACTTGCATTATAGTGCATGGGCCCGCCCATGGCTCTCTAAAAATGCTCGCAATATCATTCTAAGTGATTTCCGGATCAACCGATGCTATCCTCAACGCACTCAGGGCAGACCACCTTAATGTCGTTGGAGGTCCCATGTCGAAACACTTGCGATGTCTTCTGATTCCCGTGGCGCTCGCATTCGTCGCCGCCGGTCACCTGCTCCTCAGCCAGCCTCAAAGCGGGGTGCCTGTGGCGCAGCAGTTCGAGCAACTGCACTTTCGTTCGATCGGCCCTGCCGTCACCTCCGGCCGCATCACGGACTTCGCCGTGTACGAGGCGAATCCTGATGTTTATTACGTCGGCTCCGCCCACGGCGGCCTGTGGAAAACGATCAATAACGGCCTGACCTTCACGCCTCAGTTTCAGGACACAGGGCTGATCGCAGTGGGTGACGTGACGATCCCGCAGTCGAATCCGGATCTCGTATGGCTCGGCACCGGGGAGGGCAACAACCGCCAGAGTCTCTCCTGGGGCGACGGGGTGTACAAATCCACGGACGGCGGCAAGACATTCAAGAACATGGGTCTCCGTACGTCGTACCACATCAACCGTATCGTCATCGATCCCAACGACAGCAATGTCGTCTTCGTCGCCGCACAGGGGGCGCTTTTCGGTCCCGGCGGCGAGCGCGGGGTCTATAAGACCACCGACGGCGGGGCCGCCTGGAAGCGTGTGCTCGAGGTCGATGACAACACGGGCGCGAACGAAGTCGTTATGGATCCGACGAACAGCAGGATCCTGTATGCCACTACCTATCAGCGCCAGCGCTCCCAGTGCTGCTTCAATGGCGGCGGCACCGGCAGCGGCATCTGGAAATCGATCGACGGCGGCGAGAAATGGACCCGGCTCACCGGAGGCCTGCCCAAAGGTCAGATGGGGCGCATCGGCCTCGACGTGTATCGCAAAAGCCCTAACATCTTGTATGCCTCCGTCCAGGCCGAGGACCCGGCAGGTGGCGGGCGCGGCGGCGGGGGTGCTCCCGGAGGCGGGGCCGGCGGTGCGGCAGCCGCGTCCGAGACGGGCTTGTACCGCTCCGATGACGGCGGTGCATCCTGGGTAAAGGTGAATTCGGCGAATCCGCGGCCGATGTACTTTTCGCAGGTTCGCGTCGACCCCAACAACCCGGACCGCGTCATGATGGGAGGCGTCGGCCTTCACCTGACGATCGACGGCGGCAAGACCATAGAAACCGATGCTGCGCAGGCCACGCACGACGACGTGCACGCCATCTGGATCGATCCCGCAAACTCAAACCACATACTGATCGGCCACGATGGCGGCGTCTCTGCCTCCTATGACGGGAGCCGTACCTGGAACTGGCTGCCCAACCTTCCCGTAGCGACCTTCTACCACGTGGGATTCGACATGCAGTACCCCTTCCAGGTCTGCGGCGGGATGCAGGACAATTACAGCTTCTGCGGACCAAGCGCCGTGCGCTTCCGCGCCGGCATCAGAACCGACCAGTGGCAGATGATCCAAGGCGGCGACGGCTTTGTGGCCATCGTCGACCAACGTGACTGGCGCATCGTGTATGCGGAGTCGCAGGACGGCAACATGACGCGCAAAAACCGCGTGACGGGCGACTCCAAGAGCATCCGCCCGGGCGCCGACAATATCACCCCGCCTCCCGCCACCGGTGAGCGCTACCGCTTCAATTGGGATACTCCCATTGTCTTTTCGCCGCACGATCCCGGGACGCTGTACGTGGCGGCGCAGATGGTGTTCAAATCCACCGACCGCGGCGACAGCTGGACGGTGCTGAGTCCCGATCTTACCGCCAACGCCGACCGCAACAACATAACGATCATGGGGGTGAAGGACAGTGAGGTCCGCATCCAGAGGAACGACGGTATCGCAAACTGGCCCACGATCATCTCGCTGGCAGAATCGCCAAAGCAGCCCGGCGTTTTCTACACAGGAACGGATGACGGTGTTGTCAGTGCGACCAAGGACGGCGGCAAGAGCTGGCAGAATGTCACGGACAGGATCCCCGGTTTCCCGAAAGGCGCGTGGGTGTCGGAAGTGGTGCCGTCTCGCTTTGACGCGGGCACCGTCTACGTGACCGTGGACGCGCACCGGCTGAACGACTACAACACGTATATCTGGGTCAGCAATGACTTCGGAACGACCTTCCGCTCCCTGAACGCGAACCTCAAGGGTGAGGTGATCAAGACGATGACCGAGGACCAGCGCAATCAAGATGTACTGTACCTCGGCGCGGAAACAGGCCTCTTCCTCACACTCGATCGCGGCAAGAGCTGGGCGCGCCTCAAGGCCAATTTCCCCACCGTGCGCGTGGACGAAATCACCTTGCACCCCCGCGACAACTCCATGCTGGTGGCAACGCACGGCCGCTCGCTCTGGATCCTGGATCACCTCGAGCCGATCCAGGAGTACGCCGCGGCGCAGAGCGCGGCAGCCGGCGTCAAGCTATACACACCGGGAACGGCTCTCCAATGGAAATCGATGGACGACAGAAACGACGAGTTCTGGGGCCACCAGTACTTCCTGGGCGAGAACCCGCCGTTTGAAGCCGTGATCCAGTATTCCCTGAAGCAGCAGGCGAAAGAGGTGAAGCTGAAGATCACCGATACTCTGGGCAAGGATGTTCGCGAGCTGGCCTTGACCGGCAACAAGCTCCAGCCCGGCGTTCAGACAGGCTGCTGGGATATGCGCGTGGAACCGATACCCACCGCCGTGCCCGGGGCAGTTGCCGGACAGCCGGGCGCCCCAGGCGGAGCGGCTGCGGCCCAGCAGGCCGGCGGCCGCGGCGCCGGAGCGCCGGCTGGAATGACAGGCGGGCGCGGCGGGCGCGGCCCTGTCATCCCGGGCATTCCTGCGCCCCAGCCGGAACCCGGCTACATGCCGGTGAATCCATGCGGCGGCGCCGGCGGCGGCCGCGGTGGTGGCGGCGGCTTCGGCGGCGGGGGTAACGCCGGACCATTCGTCATGCCGGGAACCTACAACGTGGCGTTGGTTGTCGACGGCAATACTGTTGAAACCAAGCCGATCAAGGTCGTTGCGGATCCCGAATCCCAACTGAACGACCTGCAGCGCAAGCGCTACAACGACATCCTCATGGACCTGCACGACATGCAGCGCAAGGGTATGCCGGTCCAGCAGGCGCTCAACTCGCTATTCACGCAGATGAGCGGCGTCGCGGCCAAGGTCAAAGAATCGACGACCGTGCCCGCAAACGTCAAGACGCAGTTCGAAGCCTTCAGCAAGGAGTTTGACGCCGTGCGCGCGAAATTCGGCGTGCCTATGGCTGCGGGAGGAGGCGGGCGCGGCGGAGGTGGTGCTGCTGCTGCGGCCGCAGCAGCTGGACGCGGCGCAGCCGCCGCCCCGCCGGCAGGCGGACGTGGGGGCGCCCCGGGCGCTGCCGCGGAAGCGGCCGCCGTGGCCGCTCAGGAGGTCACCGGCGGATTCGCCCAGATGCCGGGCGGCTTCGGCGGCGGCCGCGGTCAGAGCGTTGTCAGTCAGGCCGGCTTCCTAAAGGGGCAGATCATGTCGTTCTGGGAACTGCCCAGCGACACGCTCATGAAGCAGTACAATGATCTCAAGCTGTCGTTCCCGAAAGCCATCCTGGAGGCCAATACCTTCCTGGCAAAGGGGACGGCAATGAGCGATGCGCTCAAAAGGTACGACATCACACTCAACGTGCCCGCGCCGATCAAATAGCCGTAAGGGCTGCCACAGGCAGTACCTCGAAGGCCACAAGGACCTCAAAGCAGACAGCAGGTTCCATGTGGCCTTCGGGATCCCTGCGGTTTGAGATCCTTTCACGAGCCATGATCAAGACCGCTGCACGTTTATGCACTCTCGGAATTCTGTTTTCCTCCTTTGCACTATATGCGGCCGACTCGGACGTCCGCTTGAACTCTCTCGGTTTCCTGCCGGACAAAGACAAGCGGGCGACAATAAACGGCGAATGCACGACCTTCATGGTCTGCCGGGTCCCGGCCGGCACGGTCGCTTTCAGCGGCACAGTCACCGGCCCGTTCGCAGACAGCCAGACCGGGGAAAATCAATTGAGGATCGCCGATTTTTCGAGGCTGACCGAAACGGGGACGTTCTACCTTGATGTGCCGAGCGTAGGGAAGTCGTCGAACTTCGTCATAAGACCGGATGCTTATAATTCCGCCTTTATTCCCGTTTTCAAGGCTATGTACCTGTGGCGCTGCGGGACCGGGGTGTCGGCGACATACGGCGGCAACACCTTTGCGCACGCCGCCTGCCATATGCAGGATGCCTGGCTGGACCAGGTCGGCGGCGGACACAACCAGATCAAGGCTACGGGAGGCTGGCACGATGCCGGGGATTACAACAAGTATACGGTAAATGCGGGCATCACCGTGGGAATGATGTTCATGGCCTGGCAGCAGTTTCAGGAAAACATCAAATCCATCACGTACGGCCTGCCGAAGACAGCGCCGGGCTATCCGGAGTTCCTCGAGGAATTGAAATGGGAGACCGACTGGCTCTTGAGCATGCAGTCGCCTGACGGTCAGGTCTATGACAAGGTAAGCGAGATCAGTTTCTCAGCCTTTGTCTTGCCGGAATCCAATACCGTTGAACGGTATTTTGCGCCGGCCGGCACGACTGAAACAGCGGCTTTTGCTGCCATGATGGCGATGGCGGCGCGCAATTTCCGGCCTTATAATGCCGCCTACGCCGCAACTTGCCTGAAGGCTGCGAAGGCGGCCTATGACTACCTTGCTTCGCATGATGCAAACAAAACGGCTGACCTGACGGCCTTTAAGACCGGCAACTACGCCCGCAGCAACGCCAATGCGGGAAGGTTATGGGCCGCCGCCGAAATGTGGGAAACCACCGGCGATCCGTCCTGCCTGGCTGATTTCGAGACTAGAGCGGGCGTCTACTCCCCCGATTACACGGACATCGATTTTGACTGGGCGAACGTCAAAAACCTGGGAATGTTCACCTATGTCACCTCAGGCAGAACCGGAAAGAATGCCGCCCTGTTGGACGCCATCAGGAAGAACATCGTAGCCGGGGCAAACAACATAGTCAAAACGAGGAATGCCAATCCTTATGGAAGGCCGCTGGGCAGCAGGTATTACTGGGGATGCAACGGATCGGTTGCCAGGCAGGCCATGCTGCTTCAGATTGCAGACCGGATCTCCGCCAATGCCGACTATCTGAACACCGCCCTCGACGCCATTGGCTACCTGTTCGGGCGCAACATGCACAACCGATCTTATGTGACGGGCGTCGGCATCAATCCACCGATGAAGCCGCACGACAGGCGATCCGGTGCCGACGGGATCGCAGATCCATGGCCGGGGTACCTGGTGGGCGGTTCCCCGGGAATGGGGTCCGATCCTTACCTCAAGGCTCACACGGCGGCCGGACTTCCTGCCGCCACATACTGGGCCGACGAACAGGAATCGTATTCGAGCAACGAAATAGCCATAAACTGGCAGGGAGCTTTGATCTATGCCATGGCCGGTTTCCTGGGACGGGCGCCCGCACGCTGAAGTCATGCGGCACGGATTGCGCCAGCGCGCAAGGCCGGCTACGGTCATCGGTACCGAACCACAGGGGTGAGCCGATCGATGGCCCCGAATGCGGTTCGCGCCGCCGGGCGCTCCCGCTTTCCTCCACGCTTCGCCAGGCGCCGGCTGAAATCCCTTGAAGATCAATAGGACCAGCAGATAGAATTTGACCGGCGGCGCTTGGAGCGCCAGAATCCACCCTGGAGTCCGTACTCAAGTCGCGAGGCGAGTGATCCGTAGGATTCGGATGCCGGGGTCCGGATCCACTCGCAAACCTTTCACGGCCTTGGTACGGGCCTCGAGGTCGAGCTGCTTACAATTGCTGAGGATCAAATTTCTTTACCCAGGAGAGTCAACATGTCCGGGTCTTTTTCACGCAGGAATCTGTTTCATCTGGCAGGAGCGGCAGCAGGGGCCATGCTCGGAAGCCGTTATGCCTCGGCCAACCGGCAGCAAGCCAAGATTCAAACCGCAAGACCGTCGGGCGACACCGGCCGCCTGCCGCGGGGACACCCCGACCCGTTCCCGGCGTTGGCCACACGTCCCGCCGTCTCGCTTGTCCAAGGAGACAACCGGCGCCGGAATGTATGTGACGCGCTGGTGGCAATCGACGAGCAGATCAGGCCGAAACTGAAAAAAAAGAAGTACGTTGTTATCAAGCCCAACAACGTATCTACCAACAACCAGCTGGCCGCTACGCACGCTGACGCGCTGCGCGGTATTCTCGACTACCTCGCACCCCGCTTCAAAGGCCCCGTCATCATCGCAGAATCCTCGGCCGGCAACACCATGACAGGGTTCGACAACTTCAAGTACCCCGCGCTGACCAAGGAGTACAAGAAAGTCAGCCTCATGGACTTCAACGAAGAGGCAAAATACGTGCTTTTGCCGCTGATCGATTTCGACATTCACGTCGCGCCCGTGCGGCTGGCAGCCAGGCTGGTCGACCCGGATGCTTTCGTTTTTAGCGCCGCATGCCTGAAAACGCACAACATCGCGATCGTCACCCTGTCTATCAAGAACATGGTGCTCGGCGCCCCGCTTCATCAGGCCCCGAAAGAAACCCTTCGGTGGAACGACAAGCGCCGGTACCACGTCGGCATCCGCCAGAGCATCTACAACATGTTCCTCACGGCCCAGAGATTGCAGCCTAACTGGGGCGCCGCCGTCATCGACGGCTATGAAGGCATGGAAGGAAACGGACCCAGTGCAGGAACGCCTGTTCCCTCCCGGGTCGCTATTGCTTCCACCGATTTCGTGGCGGCCGACCGCGTCGGTGCGGAGGTGATGGGCGTCGACCCGGAGTGGCTGGGCTGGCTGAAATATTGCGGCCAGGTCGGTATCGGGCAATGGGACCTTTCCAGGATCGATGTTCGCGGTGCCCAGATTGCATCGGTTCAGAAGAAATACCGCCTGCATTCGGACATCGACCTGATGCTGCAATGGAGGGGTCCAATGGAGGAACTTCCGATAAATCTCGGCTGGCTCAGACCCGTTTCCGACGAATATCTGGTGGATGTGTAAGGGGGACGGCAGGGCAACAAGGAGCGTATCCAAGCCCTGTAGGAGTCCCGAGCCTGAAGAGCAGAAACCAGAGTCTGCTTTTGTTCCTTAACCTCCGGATCATAAATTCAATTTTGTAGGGGGCATATGAAAAACAATCCATCGCGCAGGAGCTTCCTGGTAACCGCCGGACTTGCGCTCCCGGCGGCGGCCTTGGCATCGACAACAAAAATGCAGCAGAAGGGAGAGAAACTGCCTACGCTGCCATCGTCCGGCCTGAGTTATCGCGTCCTCGGCAAGACGAATCTGAAGGTCACGAGTGTCGGGTTCGGCTGCATGATCACTTCCGATCAGAGTGTGATCGAGAAGGCGGCGGACCTCGGCATAACCTATTTCGATACGGCACGAGGCTACCAGAACGGCAACAACGAACGCATGGTGGGGGCCGCACTGAAGGCAAAACGAAATAACCTCGTGCTCTCCACAAAAACCCAGGCCAGAACAAGAGACGAGGCGCTCAAACACATCGACACGAGTCTGACCGAACTGGGGACGGACCATGTCGACATCTGGTACCTGCACGGCAAGAGCAGACCGGAAGAGTTGACCGACGAGCTGCTGGAAGCGCAGCAGATCGCCAAGAAGGCCGGCAAAACGCGATTCGTCGGCCTGAGCACGCATGCGGGGCAGCCCGAACTGTTTCCGGCGGTGATTCAGAAGATGTCCCATTTCGATGTGATCCTCACCTCCTATAACTTCAGCATGGACCCAGGGATGGACGCGCTCATCGAATCGGCCGTGAAGCAGGGGCTGGGCATCGTCGCCATGAAGGTCATGGCAGGGGGATTCCGCAGGTCCAAGCCGGGTGAAAAGCTGTACGAGACGTTGCAGCGGCAGGGCGCCATGCTGGCGGCTTTAAAGTGGGTTCTGAAAAACAAAAACGTCTCTACGACCGTCCCCAGCATCACCGACATGGAACAGCTCGATGAAAACCTGAAGGCGATGACGGTGCCTTTCTCGGATGCGGACCAGAAGATCCTGTTCGCCCAGCTGGAGTACATTCGTCCACTGTACTGCCGCACGTGCGGCAAATGCTCCGGCCAATGTCCGAAAGGCCTGCCGGTGCCCGACGTGCTGCGCTATCTGAGTTATTCGGAAGGCTATGGTGAATTTCAACTCGCTCGTGAAAGCTTCCTTGCGCTCCCATCGCATGTCAGGCATGTGCGCTGCCGGGATTGTGCCGCCTGCGCCGTCCATTGCCCGAACGGAGTGAAGGTGGCCGAACGATTGCGGATTGCGCAGGAGCTGCTCGCATGAAGATAGGAATTTTCACGGCCGCCTTGCTGCTGTGCGCCGGCACGGCAGCGGCCCAACTGCCGCCGTGCACGAGTGTTCCGGGTTGGACGCAGCAGGGTCCGGTGCGGAACTTCGGGCCTGACAACCTGTTCGAGTATATGGACGGAAACGCCGAAGCCTACCTCCTGTATCATTTTGTCGGCATGAAAGGGATTACCTGCCAGTCGGGGGATGCGACGCTTACGATCGATGTCTCGGAGATGGAAGATCCTGAGTTCGCATACGGGATGTTCACCTCCACTCGCGATCCCCGGCTGCCAGTGGAAAAGATCGGCGTATCGGGCCAGATAACGCAGCGGAAGGGATTTTTCGTCAAGGACAAGTATTACGTCGAAATCGCCGCCAATCCGGAGAACGACTACAGCGCGACGCTGCGGGCATTTCTCTCCATCATCGAAAAAAACATCCAGGGACGGTCCACACCGCCCGACGCTCTCGGGTGGTTTCCGACGGAAAACCTGACTCCGGATTCCATACGGCTGGTGCCGGAAAGCGTCCTTGGGCTGCGATTGCTGAAAACTGGCTATGTGGCGCAGTATCAGGCCGGCAAGGGCTTTGTCGTCCGCGAAGCCTCCGCGGAAGCCGCTGCTCAGGTGTTCGCCAAATTGAAAGAGCGGTTCGGCCAAACCACCCAGGTCCGGATCGCCGATGAGGCTTTCACGGCGACGGACAAATACCTGAATGGGATGTGCCTGTTCCGCAAAGGAAGTTTTATCGGCGGATTTGCCAACTTGCCGGCCGGGCGCGACGGCATTGCGGAAACGGAAAAGCTTGCCGCAAATGTCAAATGACGCATTGCGGAAACCGCGCTTCAGCCGCCGCGGATGACCATGATCTTCCGAGAGGCTCGAAGGGCCGGCAATCGGTGTGGAGATGGACGATGAGGCGGCGAAGAAATAATCCCTGCCGGGAACACCCTTCTTCGAAACGGTTTAGGAGGCAGCCAATCATGCACTAGCCCGGATTATTCATGGGAGAGCTCGGCAAACGAGTGCGCGATGGCGTACAATGCCGGTAACGGCCCTCAACAGAAAGCTCTCAGGACACGGAAGAACACGGGCAGGGCTTTTGCCGCCGGCTTTTTCACATGCGGACTGTCGAGCGCTCCGGCAC
>Ga0316620_10000761_pt1 | contig 13262 bp, 11 predicted proteins | sample OWC_Aug_M1_C1_D5_FD_207651 | JGI IMG/M metagenome (GOLD analysis project Ga0316620, IMG submission 207651) | Wetland soil microbial communities from Old Woman Creek delta, Ohio, United States - OWC_Aug_M1_C1_D5_B | ecosystem: Environmental > Terrestrial > Soil > Wetlands | place: USA: Ohio... | reverse complement strand
CCGAACCAGGTCGCTGACCGTCGACTTCCCCCACCCGTTGAGATACACCGAGTCCGGGCGGTTGCGGCTGATCATGTCCAGGTTCACCAGCGCGACCACACTCTCGAGCGGCACGGTGGGACGCGAGACGAAGGCGCGCGAGCCCAGGAGGCCCCTCTCCTCTCCGCTCACCGACAGGAACAGCACGCTGCGCCGCGGCCGTCCCTGCTGCGCCGCGAACGCCTCCGCGAGCGCCAGCAGTCCGGCCGTGCCGGAGGCGTTGTCGTCGGCTCCGTTGCAGATGGGGTCCGCGGCAGTCCCGGGACAGCCGCGCCCCTCGCCCGCCACCCCGGTGTGGTCCAGGTGAGCTACCACGGCCACCGCCTCCGCGCGCAACACGGGATCGCGGCCCCGCAACAACGCGACGACGTTCGGTGCGGTGGGACCGGATGGGAGGGTGTCGCGGCCCAGGCGGAAGCGCTGGACGTAGGTCCCACCGTCTCCCGCCGGCTCCAGCCCTGCGCGTCGGAAGGCGGCCTCCACGTAGGCGGCTGCCTGCTCGAGCTGGGGACTCGGCGTGGCTCGGCCGCGCATCGAGTCGTGGGCGAGGGCGGACACGTGCCGCCCCAGCAGTTCCGGTGTGATCCTGCCGACGTCCTGGGCCCTGAGTCCCGGCGCCGCCGCGGACACGGTGGCCCAGGCTGCGACCACCAGGGGACCAAGCCGCCGCGACGGCGCGCGTCTCACCGGCGCAGCACCGTCACACCGCGCTCCCCGGCGATGACCGCGGCGTTCGCGATCCCGAGGAAGAGGCCGTCCTCCACTATGCCCGAGCGCTTGGCGAGGGCGCGCGCCAGGGCTCGCGGGTCGGGTATGCCGCGTGCGAAACGGCAGTCGACCAGGTAGTGCCCCCCGTCGGTGACCAGCGGCGCGCCGTCCGCTCCGAGTCGCAGGACCGGCTCGGCGCCCAGTCGCCTGAAGAACGGCAGATGCGTCGACCAGCCGAAGGGGACGACCTCGACGGGGACCGGCGCGCGGGTGCCGAGGCGGCGCACCCGCTTCGAGGCGTCCGCGATCACGATGAAGCGCCGCGCCGCGAGCGCGACCAGCTTCTCGCGCAGCAGAGCCGCGCCGAGACCCTTGATGAGGTCGAGCCGCGGGCCGACCTCGTCCGCCCCGTCGATTGCCAGCTTGAGGCACGGGTGCTCGTCCAGCGTCGTCAGCGGGATGCCAAGGGCGCGGCACCGCCTCTCCGTGTCGTCCGAGGTCGGGACCGCCGTCAGGTCACGCAGTGTGCCGTCCGCCAGCCGACGGCCGATGGCCTCCAGTAGATGGCGGACGGTCGAGCCGGAGCCGAGCCCGATGACGGTCCCGCTCTCGATGAGCGTTACCGCCCGCTCCGCGGCGGCGCGCTTGAGGTCGTCCGACGTCTGGGTCTCCCGGGTAGCGGGTGCCCCGAAAACTAGGCCGCGCCCCGCCCGATTACCAACGGGCGCCACGCCGCGAGCGGCAGGTCCGCGGTCCAGTTCCAGGCTCGGGATCGTCTCGTCGGCTCCGGGCATCCGCCGGAGGAGTTCGAGAGACGCCTCTCGGCACCAGCTGCGATGTGGCACGGGACCCACGGGAGCGGGGCGCGGGTGGGCTGGCTTCGGGATCCCGCCCCGCCCCGAAACACGCAACCCCGGCCGATGGCGGCCGGGGTCGGGCTATGCGTCGCGCGGAGTGGCCAGGGGCAGAATTGAACTGCCGACACCGTGATTTTCAGTCACGTGCTCTACCAACTGAGCTACCTGGCCGCGAACGGCAAAAATAGTAGCTTAGGGCCACATGCGCACCTTCCCCAACCTCACCGTCCTCTCCCACCCGCTCATCCAGCACAAGCTCTCGATCCTGCGGGACTCCCGCACGCCCACCAAGGACTTCCGCGACCTCGTCGCCGAGATCGCGATGCTGATGGCGTACGAGGTCACGAAGGACCTGCCGACCGAGCCGGTGGAGCTGGACACCCCGCTGGAGCGGACCGCCGGCAGGCGCGTGGCGGGGAAGAAGCTCACTCTGGTGCCCATCCTGCGGGCGGGGCTGGGGATGGTGGACGGGATCTCGCGCCTGATCCCGTCCGCGCGCGTGGGGCACATCGGGCTCTACCGCAACGAGGAGACGCTCGAGCCCGTAGACTACTACTTCAAGGCACCGAGCGCCCGGGAGCAGCGGGACTTCTTCCTGCTCGACCCGATGCTCGCGACCGGTGGCTCGGCCGTCGCCGCGTGCGATACGCTCAAGCGGGCGGGAGCACGCTCCATCCGCTTCCTGTGTATCGTGGCCGCGCCGGTCGGTGTCGAACGGATGGCGGCCGCGCACCCGGACGTGCCGGTGTACACCGCGGCGCTCGACCGGGAGCTCAACGCCAAGGGCTACATTCTGCCGGGCCTCGGCGACGCCGGCGACCGCATCTTCGGAACGAGGTGACCGTGACCGAGTACCAGGCCGTAGTGGTCCGGCTCAGCGGCAAGGTGCTGGAGGACGAAGAGGCCCTCACCGACGAGCTGAACGACCGCCGCCGCGCCGGCTGGGCCCTCGCCCAGCTCGCACCCATCTCCCCACGGCGCGTGCTCGCCGTCTTCGAGCGAGAGGGCTGATGCGCATCACCTGTTGGGGCGCTGCCGGCGAGGTGACCGGCTCCATGCATCTCGTCGAAGCCGCCGGCAAGCGCGTCCTGCTCGACTGCGGGCTGTTCCAGGGCCGCAGGCAGGAGGCGCACGAGAAGAACCGGAACTTCCCCCTCGCGGCGACGGACGTGGACCTCGTCGTCCTGAGCCACGCCCACATCGACCACGCCGGACGCCTCCCGCTCCTGGTCAAGCTGGGTTTCGAGGGGCCGATCTTCTGCACTCCCGGCACGCGCGACCTCTCCGCCGTGATGCTCCCTGACGCCGGCTTCATCCAGGAGAAGGACTTCGAGTTCCTGGTCAAGCGTGGCAAGGAGCGGGTCGGGGAGCCGCTCTACACCGCGGCCGACGCGACCCACGTCGCCGACCACCTCGTCAGTGTACCGTACGACCGCGCCCTGGAGATCGCGCCGGGCCTGCGCCTGACCTTCGTGGAGGCGGGGCACATCCTGGGGTCGGCTTCGGTCGTCCTCGAAATCGACGACCTCGGGAAGCCGAAGCGCCTCGTCTTCTCCGGTGACATCGGCCGGACCGGGCTGCCGATCATCCGCGACCCGCGGCCCCCGGCGGGCCACGCCGACCTCCTCATCGTGGAGAGCACCTACGCCAACCGGACGCACGAGTCGCCGGCCGAGGCCCAGGACCTCCTCGCCAGCTACGTGAACAAGGTGGCGAAGCGCGGCGGGAAGGTCTTCATCCCGAGCTTCGCCGTGGGCCGTACGCAGGAGCTCGTCTACGAGCTGCACGGCCTGGCACGCGACGGTGCGATCCCGAAGGTGCCGATCTTCGTGGACTCCCCTCTCGCGGTGAACACCACCGACGTCTTCCGCCTGCACCCCGAGGCTTTCGACCGCAGCGAGCGGCTGGTCCGGGAGACCGACGAGTTGTTCCGATTCCCGCTCGTGAAGTACGTCCGGTCGGTCGAGGAGTCCAAGCGGCTGAATGAGATGCGCGGGCCTGCCATTGTGATCGCCGCCTCGGGGATGGCCGAGTCCGGGCGCATCCTGCACCACCTCCGGAACGGGATCGGCGACCACCGTAACCTGGTCCTCTTCGTCGGCTTCCAGGCCACCTACACGCTCGGCTACCGGCTGCAGCAAGGGGCCCGGGAGGTGCGGATCTTCGGAGAGGAAGTGGCCTGCCGCGCTGAGGTCGCGACCATCGGCGGCTACTCGGCCCACGCCGACCGCTCCGAACTGGCCAAGTGGGTAGCCGGGCTCGGCGAGCCCCCGCGGCGGGCCCTGGTGGTCCACGGCGAGGCCGAGCAGCTCGACGCGATGGCCGGACTGCTGCGCGAAGCTCGCGTCGATGACCTGACCATCCCCAACCTCGGCCAGGGCCTCGAGGTCTGAATCGCCGACGGACAGGCGGGGTCGTCGGCGCCGCCGACGGCCCCGGCTTGGCCATGTGAGCCGGATTGCCGGCTGCGACGGCTGAAACCACGCAAGTCCCGACGCCGTAATGCTTTTCGTTCGCTCGACCCGGCGTCGGCCACCTGGAGGCAGGATGGGCTTTGGCTCCTTCTCGGCAGGACTGATCGTCTCTCTGGTGGCGATTCCACCGTTGAGCGCACAACAGTCGCCGCCGGGCAGGCCCGACGCCCCCGATTCGTCGGCGGTGGCCCGCGCCGTCCGTGCGGCGGCGGCGCCACGGGTCGACGGTCGATTGGACGATGGCGCGTGGGCCCTCGCGCCCGCCTACACCGGCTTCACGCAGCGGGAGCCGAACGACGGCCAGCCCTCCGCCGAGCGGACGGAGTTCCGCGTCGTCTTCACGGACGAGGCCCTCTACGTAGCGATCCGCGCCTTCGACACTCACCCCGACCGCATCCTCGGCCAGCTCACGCGCCGCGACGAGAACTCCCCGTCGGACTGGGCAATCGTCTCGATCGACTCGTACCGGGACCGCCGCACCGCATTCGACTTCTGGGTCAACCCTGCTGGCGTGAAGCTCGACCTCTATCGCTCGAACGACACCGACGAGGACGGGAGCTGGGACGCCGTCTGGGACGTGGCCACCACGCGGGACGGCGAGGGGTGGACCGCCGAGTACAGGATCCCGTTCAGCCAGCTCCGGTTCGCGCAGCGGGACGACCTGCGCTTTGGGTTCAACGTCTGCCGGCAGGTGATCCGCCTCAACGAGGTGGCTTGCTGGAGACCGCTGCCGAGGGCCGCGTCGGGGATCGTCTCGCTCTTCGGAGACATCGAGGGCTTGGAGGGCGTCCGGCCGCCGCGGCGACTCGAGGTCCTGCCCTACACCGTCGGCCGCACCTCGCGCAGCATCACGGAGCCGGGGAATCCGTTCCGCACGGGAGAGGAGTACGCCGCCCGCGGCGGCGCCGACATCAAGCTCGGAATCGGCTCGAACCTCACCCTGGACGCAACGGTCAATCCGGACTTCGGCCAAGTCGAAGCCGACCCTGCCGTCCTGAACCTCACGGCCTTCGAGACCTTCTATTCCGAGCGGCGCCCGTTCTTCACCGAGGGCGTCAATATCTTCCGCTTCCCCCTGTCGCTCGGCGACGGCGACGATGCGAACGAGCAGCTGTTCTACTCCCGACGCGTAGGCCGCTCGCCGCAAGGCGACCCGGACGTGCCTGACGGGGGCTCCGCCGAGAGCGTCCAGCAGACGGCGATCCGGGCCGCAGGCAAGCTCTCGGGTCGCCTGCCCTCCGGCTGGACCGTCGGTGTCCTGGGTGCCCGCACCGGGCCGGAGAGCGCGCAGTTGGATTCCGCCGGCGTGCGCAGCAGCCAGGTGGTGGAGCCCGCGACGAACTACTTCGTGGGCCGTCTCTCGCGCGACCTCCGCGATGGCCGCACGTTGATTGGCCTCTTCGGCACGGCACTGACCCGCGAGCTGCCCGATCACCTCGAATGGCTCCGCAGCTCGGCCTATAGCCTCGGCCTTGACTGGTCGCACCGGTTCCGCCGCGACACCTACCAGTTCCGCGGCCGCCTCGTCGGCACGCACGTGCTCGGCTCGACGGACGCGATCCTCCGGACCCAGTACTCGTCGGCGCGCTATTTCCAGCGGCCCGACCGTGACTACGGTCCGGCCCTGGACAGCTCCGCCACCTCGCTCGATGGCTACGCCGGGATGATGGAGTTCGGGAAGATCGGTGGCGGCAACTGGCGATTCCTCACCGCCATCGACGTGCGCTCGCCCGGTTTCGAACCGAACGACGTGGGTTACATGCCGGACGTGGACCAGACGGTCCACGTCATCTGGGTCGGCTATCGCGAATACCGCCCGGGGCGCGTGTTCCAGAACTTCGGCGTCAACGTGAACTACTGGAACGCCTGGGACTTCGGGTGGGAGAAGTACCAGACCAGCGGTAACGTGAATGGCGACTTCACGTTCCGGAACTACTGGGGGTTCTACTTCGGCCTCGAGGTGTCGGGGGGCGGCCACTCGAACACCACCTTGCGCGGCGGCCCGTCGGTGGCGCGGCCGGGGCGCATCGGCGGCTGGGGCGGCATCTGGAGCGACGAGCGCAAGGCTCTGCGCGGTGAGATGAACACCTCGTGGGGCAGGACCAGCGGCACCGGCGGGTGGTACCTCGACATCTCTCCCGATCTGAGCTGGCGGCCCTCGGGTCGCATGGACCTGTCGATCGGCCCGAGCGTGAACTGGAACGTCGATGACGCGCAGTGGCTCACGCGCGCCACCGTGCTCGACAGCACGCGGTACATCTTCGGCCGCCTGCACCAGCGGACCGTCGCGGCCACCGTCCGAGCCAACCTGACGTTCACTCCGACACTGTCGCTGCAGGTCTACGCGCAGCCGTTCGTGACGCAGGGGCACTACGTGAACGTGAAGCAGGTCGCTGACCCGCGCTCCCCGCGTTACGCCGACCGCTTCGACGTGTTCGGCCCGGATCGGCTGTCGAGCGACGCCGGCGGCAACCTCTCGGTGGACCTCGACCGCAGCGGCGTGGTGGACATCGACCTGGGCAATCCGCACTTCAACTACATGGCGTTCCGCTCCAACGTCGTGCTGCGCTGGGAGTACCGCCCCGGCTCGACCATCTTCATCGTCTGGCAACAGGGGCGCGAGGACTTCACCTCCGACGGCCGCTTCCGCTTCGGCGGCGCGTTCCGTGACCTCACGCGGACGATGCCGGAGAACACCTTCCTGGTGAAGCTCAACTACTGGTTCAGCCTCTGAGGCCGGCGCCGTCACTGGCCTGAGCGGGCACAACCCTGCGGGCGCCGTCGTCGTCCAAGCTGGTGGCGCCCGCGTCGCATCCGGGCGCTCCGTGCCGGTGCGGCGCCGGACGTCCCCGGCTACCTTGAGGCCCCATGCACAGCTACCTCTCCCCAACGGCGCTCGCCGCCCTGGCCGCGGCACTCGTGCTCCGCGCCGGACCTCTCGCGGCGCGATCCCCCCAGGACCCGCCGCTGCAGGGGGAGGCGCTGCGCGTCTACCTCGACTGCTCCACGGTCTCTTCCTCCGCGTGCGACATCGACTTCTTCCGCACCGAGATCACCTTCGTCAACTACATGCGCGACCGCGCCGATGCGCAGGTCCTCGTGTTGTTGACGGGGCTCACGACCGGGGGCGGCGGGACGGAGTACACCCTCACCTTCATCGGCCAGCGCGGGTTCCAGGGTCGGACCGACACCCTCCGATACATCTCGCCGCAGACCCATACTCCCGACCAGGCCCGGCGCGGCTTGGCGCATGAACTGCGGCTTGGGTTCGTGCGCTATGCGGCGGCCACGCCGCTCGCGGCGCACCTGGACGTGCGCTACGCGCCGCCGGCAGGGGGGGCGCCGGCACGCGAGCGCCGCGACCCCTGGCACCGCTGGGTCTTCGAGGTCGGCCTGGACACGTATTTCAGCGGTGAGAAGTCGACGGCGTACGCCTCCTACTCCGGCTGGTTCGAGGCCAACCGGGTGACTGAGGATTGGAGGCTGGAACTCGAGGTGTACGGGAACCAGTACCGAAACCGGTACGAGATCCCGGTCTACGACACCATCGGCGTCTTCACGGGGGACAGCACCATCCACACCACCAAGGAGAGTTGGAGCGCGACTGGCTTGGCAGTCCGCAGCTTCGGTGCGCACTGGTCCGCGGGCCTCCAGTTGGTCGCATCGGGCTCGACGTCTCGGAACACCGTCCGACGGTTCGTGGTCTCCCCGGCCGTGGAGTGGGATCTGTTCCCCTACGCCCAGGCGACGCGCCGTCAGTTCACCCTGCAGTACACGGCGGGGGTCGAGACGGCCGAGTACCGGGACACCACGCTCTACGGGGAGATCTCCGAGGCATTCGGCCGGCACAGCCTCGGCGCCGCCATCCGGCTGCGTCAGCCGTGGGGCAACGCGAGCGTGTCGCTCACGGGGACCCAGTACTGGAACGACGCGCGCAACCCGAACCTGGACCTCTCCGTGAGCGTCGATGCCCAGCTCGTGCGCGGTCTCTCGCTCAGCGTCTGGGGCGGCTACTCGTTCGTACGCAGCCAGCGGTTCCTGCCGGCGTTGAGCGCGACCCCGGAGGACGTCCTGCTCCAACTCAGGCAGATGCGCACCTCGTACCGGTACTACGGCGGGGTCGGCCTGCGGTACGCCTTCGGGTCGATCTACAACAACGTGGTGAACCCACGGTTCCGCAACGGCGTCCCCTACTGACCCGCCGGTGATCTCGGACTCCACCCTACCGCCGGCGCGCGGCGCCCCCGTAGTATTCGGGTATGCGGCGTGTCGCGGTGCTGGCCGTCGTGTCGGTGGCCGTCCTCTGGCTGGTCTCTCTCGCGGCGGTCGTGGTTTCGGCTCGGCGTGACGACGCAGCCCCTGCCGACGCGATCGTCGTCCTCGGCGCCGCCCAGTACAACGGGCGCCCGTCGCCCGTCTTCCGCGCGCGGCTCGATCATGCGGCAGCTCTCTTCCGTCGCGGTCTGGCGCCCCTGGTGATCGTGACTGGCGGCGTGGGCGCCGGCGAGGTCCTCAGCGAGGCCATCGTGGGACGCGACTATCTGCTGGCCGAGGACCTGCCTGCCCCCGCTCTGGCGACCGAGTCGGCTGGACGCACCTCGGCCGCCTCGGTGAGGGCGGCGGCCGAGCGGTTGCGCGCGATGGGCCGCCGCCGGGCGATCCTCGTGAGCGACGGCTTCCACCTGCTCCGTCTCCGGTTCCTCGCGCGACGCTTCGGACTCGAGCCGAGCGGCTCGCCCGCCCCGGAGAGCCCCATCACCTCACACAGCCGCCGGGAGATCGGCTACATCCTGGCCGAGTCGCTGAAGGCTCCGGCGGCACTCCTCTTCGCAAGGTAGGTCCCTCATGAAGCGACGTACCCGGACGACGGCACTCCTTGCGGTACTGGCTCTGGCGTGCGGCCTGCCCGCCACGCTCGCCGCCCAGGCGCTGCGCGTCCCCCACACCACCTTCACACTGCGCAACGGGCTCAAGGTCATCGTCCACGAGGACCATTCGGTGCCGATCGTGACGGTGAACACCTGGTATCACGTCGGATCAGGGGACGAGCGGCCGGGCCGCACCGGCTTCGCGCACCTCTTCGAGCACCTGATGTTCATGGGCTCCCAGCACGTGCCGACCGGCCAGTTCGACCAACTCCTCGAGGCGGCCGGGGCCGACAACAACGGCTCCACCACCGAGGACCGCACCAACTACTTCGAGGACGGGCCGACCAACGCCCTCCCGCTGATGCTCTACCTCGACTCCGACAGAATGGGCTTCATAATGCCGGAGCTCACCCCCGAGAAAGTGGACCTGCAGCGCGGCGTGGTGCAGAACGAGCGGCGGCAGAGCTACGAGAACCAGCCGTACGGCCTAGCCGAGGAGAACATCCTCCGCCGCCTCTACCCGCAGGGACACGCCTACAGCTGGCCGGTGATCGGGTCGATGGCGGACCTCTCGGCCGCGACCATCGAGGACGTCCGGGACTTCTCGCGCACCTACTACACGTCGAACAACGCCACGATGGTGGTCGCCGGCGACGTGAACCCCGCCGCCGTCCGCAGCCTGATGGAGCGGTACTTCGGCGAGATCCGGCGCGGGCCCGCCGTGACGCGGAACCAGCCTCCGGCGGTGAACCTCGAGGCCGACGTCTACGCCACGCTCGAGGACCGGGTGCAGTTGCCTCGGGTCTACAACGCCTGGCACAGCGTGCGCGCCTTCGCGCCGGACGACGCGGCCCTCAACGTGCTGTCCGACGTCCTGGCCTCGGGCAAGTCGTCCCGGCTCTACCGTCGGATGGTGTACGAGATGCAGATCGCCACGCAGGTCACCGCCTACCACGACGCGCTCAAGGCCGACGGCAGCTTCCGCGTCCTCTCCACCGCGCGCCCGGGTCACGACCTCAACGAACTGCAGCGCGTCATCGACGAGGAGATCCGCCGCGTCGCGGAGACCGGACCGACGCCGCGGGAGGTCGAGCGCATCTACAACCAGAACGAGGCGTCGTTCCTTGGCCGGATGGAGCGCGTGGGGAGCTTCGGCGGCAAGGCCGACCAGCTCGCGTTCTACGACTACTTCGTCGGCACGCCGGACTACTTCCAGGCGGACCTCGACCGGTATCGCCGAGTGACCCCAGCCGACGTGCAACGCGTGGCGCGCGAGTACCTGCAGCGCCACCGCGTGGTGCTCAGCGTGGTCCCGCAGGGCCGGCCCGAGCTTGCGGCGACGCAGACCGGAGGTGCCCGATGAACCGCCGCGTGTTCGCGCTCGCCTCGCTCGCGACCGTCGTCTCCGCCGCGGGCCTCTCGGCCCAGGGGCTCGACCGCACCCGCCCGCCGGCGCTCGGGCCAGCCCCGGCGCTCCGGCTCCCCTCCGTCCAGACGGCCACCCTGCCCAACCGCCTGCGCCTCGCCGTCATCGAGATGCACGAGGTGCCGGTCGTGGACATCTCCATCGTCATCGATGCGGGCGCCGTGGCCGACCCCGCCGACCTGCCGGGCCTGGCCACCTTCACCGCCAACATGCTGGACGAAGGCGCGGGCCGGAGGTCGGCCCTCGAGATCTCGGAGGAGGCTGACTTCCTCGGCGCCAGCCTGGGGACGACCGCCGGGTACGACGTGGCCAGCGTCTTCCTGCACGTGCCAAAGCGGCAGCTCAGACCAGCTCTCGACCTGATGGCCGACGTGGTCCTGCGGCCGACTTTCGCCGACTCGGAGATCGCTCGCCAGCGCGAGCTGCGGCGGACGGCCATCCTCCAGCAGCGCGACCAGCCGGTGGCGATGGCGAACACGTCGTTCCCCGCCATCATCTTCGGCGACCAGCACCCGTACGGACGCCCGCTGGGCGGCAACGAGGCGTCCACCGCGATGCTCAGCCGCGACCAGGTCTCGCAGCTCTATCAGACCTACTACCGGCCGGAGCACGCTCGGGTGCTCGTGGTCGGAGACGTAACGCTTGCCGAGGCCGAGCGCCTCGTCTCCGAGCGCTTCGGCGCCTGGGAGAACGGGCCGAGCGTGGTCGCCCGAAGCCGGGCGGCCGAGCCGGCGGCGCGGACGGTGTACCTCGTGGACAAGCCTGGCGCGGCGCAGTCGGTCATCCGCATCGGGAACGTCGGCGTGGCGCGCAGCACCGAGGACTACTTCCCACTCCAGGTGCTCAACACCATCCTGGGCGGGAGCTTCACCTCGCGCCTCAACCAGAACCTCCGGGAGACCCACGGCTACACCTACGGCGCGAACTCGCAGTTCGTGATGCGCCAGTCGGCCGGGCCCTTCCAGGCCGGTTCCTCGGTCCAGTCTTCCAAGACCGACAGCGCCCTCATCGAGTTCATGCGCGAGCTGCGTCGCATCCGGGACGAAGAAGTCCCCCAGGCCGAGCTCGACAAGGCGAAGGCGTACATCGCGCTCGGGCTCCCAGGGAACTTCGAGACCACCCAGGGCGCGGCGGCACAGTTCCGGGAGCTTCTCACCTACGGCCTGCCGCTCGAGTACTACGACTCGTACGTCCAGCGCATCAACGCCGTGACTGCAGCCGACGTGCAGCGGGTCGCACGGCGGTACATCGACATCGACCACCTGGCGATCGTCGTGGTGGGCGACCGCAGCCAGATCGAGGCCGGTGTCCGCGCGCTCAACGAGGGCCCGATCTCGGTCCGCGACATGTGGGGGCAGGAAGTCCGGTGAAGCTCGGGACGCGGCGGGTGTACACCGGCCGCGTGCTCGATCTCGACATCGACACCGTCCGCTTCCCGGACGGCTCGACCGGCGAGATCGAGATGATTCGTCATTCCGGCGCGGCGGCGGTGGTGCCCGTGATGGACTCGGGCGCCGCCGCCGACCCGGATATCCTCCTCCTCCATCAGTTCCGCCACGCGGCGGACGGCCCGATCTGGGAGATCCCCGCCGGGAGAATCGACCCCGGCGAGACCCCCGAGGCGTGCGCGCGCCGCGAACTGGAGGAGGAGGCAGGGCTGATAGCCGGACGCCTCGAGCGCCTCACCACGATCTTCACCACGCCGGGCTTCACCGACGAACTCATCCATGTCTTCGTCGCCCGCGACATCACGGCGGGCAGGCCACGCCGTGAGAAGGACGAGTTCCTCGAGACCCGGACGCTCCGCCTCAGCCGGATCCTGGAGATGGTGGCCGCCGGCGAGGTGCCGGACGGGAAGACGGTCGCCGCCCTGCTGTTCTTCTCTCGATTCGGAACGGGGGTGTAGCCGGCAGAGGACGGTCGCGGCGGCCAAGTGACCGGCCTCACCCCTGACCACCGCTGGGCATCCCATTCCGTGTCAAGGTCTTAGGCAGCCTCACGGCACCGCCACGATCGTCGGTACGGTTCCTGCCCCCTTGGTGCCTGCCAGCAACCGCAGGAACGGGCAGGCACTATGACTACGACGCTCGATGCGACGCGGCACAGCGCTCCCCGGAGCCTCATCTCCGGTTTCGACGGGCTCGACGACAGCGCGGTCGTCCGGGCCTGCCTGGCCGGAGAGACGAGGGCCTTTACGGAGTTGGTCCTCAGGTACCAGGCACGCCTGTTGAATTTCGTGTACCGGACCATCGGCGACCGAGAGCGGGCCGAGGACCTGGTGCAGGAGGCGTTCATCCGCGTCCACCGCCACCTCGCGCGCTTCGACCAGTCGAAGAAGTTCTCGACCTGGGTCTACACGATCGCGTCCAACCTGGCCAAGAACGAGCTCCGCAACCGCAGCCGCAACCCCCTCGTGCTCTTCCAGTCCTACAAGCGGAACTGGGAGGCCGACCACCGGCCCCTGCAGTTCGAGGACCGGAACTCCCGGCCCGACGACCTCTTCCGCAAGCGGTACCTGCAGGAACTCGTCGAGTCCTCGGTGGCCCAGCTTCCGGAGCACCACCGGGAGGTCTTCGTGCTGCGAGAACTCGAGGGGAAGAGCTACGAGGAGATCGCCGAGATCACGCGCTGCAACCTGGGGACGGTGAAGAGCCGCCTGAACCGGGCCCGCAACGCGTTCGCCGCCATCATCGCCCCGCACCTCGACTGACGCGGGCCGGGTACCGCCGCCGGGCCGGCGAGGGAACCCTTTCGCCGTCCCGGCGGTAGCATATCCGTCACAGCCAAGCAGTGGTATGGACTGCCGAGAGTTCCGCGAGGTCTTCTCCGATTACGTCGACGGGGTGCTGGATAGCGCTCGCGAGGCGCGCGCACTCCTTCACCTCGGTCG
>Ga0316620_10000759_pt1 | contig 13263 bp, 11 predicted proteins | sample OWC_Aug_M1_C1_D5_FD_207651 | JGI IMG/M metagenome (GOLD analysis project Ga0316620, IMG submission 207651) | Wetland soil microbial communities from Old Woman Creek delta, Ohio, United States - OWC_Aug_M1_C1_D5_B | ecosystem: Environmental > Terrestrial > Soil > Wetlands | place: USA: Ohio... | reverse complement strand
CGGATATTTATTCAACAGGTCCTCGCGGCTCGACTCAAGCAGCAGCTCGCCTTTATGAATGATCGCAACTGTGTCGCAAATCCGCTCGACATCGTTGAGGATGTGAGTGGAGAAGAAGACTGTCACTTTCCCCCGCAAGCTGGCAATCAGCTCGAGGACTTCGTATCGCCCGGCCGGATCGAGGGCACTGGTTGGCTCATCCAGGATAAGCACCTGCGGGTGGTGGATCAAAGCCTGGGCGATTCCAAGGCGTTGGATCATACCGCCTGAGAAACCGCCGATCCTGCGGCGAGCAGCAGCCGTCAGGTCCACAAGCTGCAGCATATCAGCGATCCTTTGCTTGCGCTCTTTTTGAGGGATGCCAAACAGGCGGGCGGCATATTCCAGGTATTCGACCGGTGTCATCCAGCGATAGAAGGCAGGGTTTTGGGGTAAATAACCAAAACACTGCCGGGCAATGCTATCGGTTCGTGTGGCTTCGAAACCGGCTACCCAGGCAGAACCTGAGCTTGGCTGCGCAAGTCCGGCCAGGATGCGGATCGTGGTGGTCTTGCCGGCCCCATTGCGCCCCAAAAAACCGAAGATTGAGCCATAAGGGACAGTCAGGTTGAGATTGTTCAGGGCCTTCACATCACCGTAATTACGGCTCAATCCAATACAGGAGATTGCATTGTCCCTGGCAGTCGGATGAATCTCAGGATAGTTTCCCATTTTATTCTTCCTTCCGGCCTATGGTGAAATAAGCTAATGGGCCAAGAAATGACGAGAAAGTGACAAAAATTATCAATGCCCACATCCACTTGGGGCCGCGGGTTGAAGTTTGCTTCCTCAGGTCCAAGAAGGCAGCCACCGCTAAAGCTAGGGCGATGACCACGATGGGGATCAGGATAGGGATGAGTTGTCGAAGCTGTTCATTCATTTTCTTTTTCTCCTTCTTTACGTGATGGTTAACGTTCCGGGCAAGTACATTGAGGTCACTCCTGACATTGCTTTATTAGCATCTGTTTTTACTATAGACAAAAAACTCCTCGGGCACATCCATCTGCCGAGGAGTTGTGGGCTATCCTTTGGATTGTATTATGGCTTATACCAATGATATTTTTCCTTATACCAAAGCAGGATATTGAGGTTTAGAGCGACACTAATTTATGCTTCAGCGCATAGGCGCTGGCCTCCGCCCGGCTGGAGACTTGTAACTTGGAGAGGATACTGCTAATGTGCGCTTTCACTGTGGCCAGGCTGATGACCAATGCATCCGCAATCTGCTGGTTGCTCTGACCCTGCACCACCAGGCTTAATACTTCCTTCTCGCGCTCCGTCAGGTCAAATAGCGGCTGAGGGGTTGGACGGGTCGCTTGGATGAGCACCCTGGCGGCTTCGGGGGACAGGGTGGACCTGCCCGAGGCTGCGTCACGGATAGCCTTCGCAAGCTCGTCAGAGGTAACATTCTTGATCAAATAGCTGATTGCCCCGGCTGCCAGCACGCCTTGCACCAGCTGCTCTTCTTCAAAACTGGTCATGGCGATGATCTTGATCTCCGGGTGATCGGCCAAAATTGCCCGGGTAGCGGCAATGCCATCCATCTCCGGCATCATCAGGTCCATCAGGATCACGTCCGGCTTGTGCTTGCTGCATAGCTGAATAGCTTCCAAACCGTTCCTGGCTTCCCCAACCAGCTCCAGGTCATCGTAGGCTTTGAGAAAAGTGGCCAGGCCGCTGCGCACCACGTTGTGGTCATCCACCAGCATCACCTGGATGGGTCGAGAAGATTTCATCGTGTTCATTGATCTACTCCTCCATCGTTGATTTCCAGTCCAGCTCAACGGTTGTCCCTTGCCCGACCTGGCTTTCAATTCTCAAATCGGCTCCAATTGAATTAGCCCGCTCGCGCATGATGGCGATCCCCAGGTGGTTGGGGGTAATTGCGCCAACATCGAAACCCAGTCCATCGTCTCTGATCAGCAGATTCATTTGCCCAGGCTGGCATTCCAAATGAAGCTCAACTTGCCTGGCACCCGAATGCTTGGCGATGTTATTCAAGGCCTCTTGTGCCACCCGGTAAAATACGATTTTCACGTCATGGGTCAAAGCGCAATCCCCCTGGATATCCAGGGAAACCGGGACTCTCACCCGCCCAATAAATGCATCCGCCAGCTGGGTAAGGAGGGCTTTGATATCCGCCCGTTCCAACGATTCGGGCCGCATCTCCAGCAACATCGTGCGCATCTCTGCCAGGGCACCGCGTGTCAGCTGGCGCAGCTCATCCAGGTTTTTCATTCCCTCTTCTGGATCACGTTTCCAGATGCGCGGGATTACGTCAGCGATGAGGTTGGCAGAGAACAGGGTTTGCGTCACTGCGTCATGCAGCTCACGCGCCAGGCGACTCCTCTCTGCTGTAATGGCTGTTTCCCCTGCGCGTTCATACAGCTGAGCAATCTCTATTGCGGCACCGATTTGCTGACCGATGGAGCTCAGCAGGGAAAGCTCTTCAACGGACAAGGGATTCAATTCCTTCTTCCCAAGGATAAAGAACCCCAAGCAATGCCCCTTCGATGTGAGTGGGACATAGACGAGCCATTGGATACTGGATGAACCCAATTGTCTGCGCAGTTTTTCATCCTGGATATCTTTAATTTCGAAAGTAGCAACCCTGGGTTGTAGATCAGTTGCATTGACTTGAGTGATGATTGGCTCACTCTTTACCAGATCCAGTGCGGTTCCACCCTCGAAGCCTCGCTGAGACACGCTTACGGGCATTTCCGCATTTGGTTCATGAGTAAAAGCTGCACCTACCTCAAACCCCATTTGCCCGACGATTATGTCCAGCGCCTGTTCAGGAATTTCCTGGATGTCCAGGGAACGGCTGGCAACTGAGAGGATTGAGTTCATGATTGCCAGCTCGCGCGTGCGGTCGGCGACTTTCTTCTCCAGCGATGAATAAGACTCATCCAATTCTGCCGACATCAAGTTGAATTGGTCGGCCAGGGTTTCTATCTCGTCACCTGTTTTCACTTCAATGCGGTGTTTAAACTTTCCGGCGGTCACCTGCTCGGAGGCCATGATCAACTTTTGGATGGGGCCTGTGATGTGCCTGACCCCATAGGCAGTCACCAGCACTGGCACGATCACCCCAAGAGCCAGCAATAGGATCAATAACTGGCGGTATGCCAGGGTTGGCTGCATGATCTCGCTCCAGCTCTGCTCTTTCAACAAACCCCAAACAGGATAACCTGCTAACTGCAGCACTGGAACATAGCTTGCCAGGATGTCCGCACCCTCAATCCTGAAGCGACCACTCTGGATATCTCTTTGCAGCAGGTCTTGCAGAAATGCTTCTCCCGATAAATCCTTCCCAATCTCAGCCAAATCCTCCGAAAAAATGACACGATGTTTGCTATCCAGAATCAATACATTTGTGCCTAAATCCGCATTGAGCCATATTTTATTGAAGGTGGTCTCTGGCGAAGGATCAATTGCATAACAGAAATAAACATATCCTTCGGTTTTTGCCTGCTCGCCTATCATTGCCATGGCTGTGCAAACGACCTTCCTTCCAGACGATCCAAGCGAGAAGATATCTGTTGGATAAGTCATATTATTATGTTCTTGGAGATACGTATATTCCGGGTTATCCGACCAATCCTGTCCGATCAGCTCAGGCAGCTCCGGTAAAGCCTTAAATACCACTCCCTGCTGGTCCAAAAAATAAATCCCCCCATCAAAAATTTCCTCTCCCTGCATCTGCTCCAGGATGTTCTCAGCACGTGCCTCGAGAGGGCCTGTATGCAGGATGTCAGCATCCATAAAAATGGGGAGCAGGATCGGTACGACCCTTTCGTTTATTGCGTTTGTTGCCTGGGTTGATTTTTCCTGGATAATTTCCAGGTCTTGCTTGATGGCCAGGTCGCCGAGGACTTGCTGATAAGAATAAAACGTAAACCAGGCTACCGCCGAAAGGATGATCACCGTGGGCACAAACGACCAGGCGATGATTTTAGTTCGCAGGCTTTTCCACCAGTTTTTCTTCATGCTTACTCCAGGATGCTATCGAGCATGCAAGCAAAAATATTCAATTGGTGTTACCAACAATGGCTCAAAAGATGATTTCTCATCTTGTATTAATCATAGCACATTATTCAATCCATTAAGCTACATTCACCACTCACTCAAATTATCCTGTTCACCAGTAATTATCGCAATGATGGCACGCGGGTATGCTGGTAGGTCGAAGATCCTTGAATGGTTATACGTTCATGCGTATGTATTGGAATGTTTCGGGCTTGATCAGATTAATCCCAACTCCATCACCTAAAATCCGCCCGGGAGGCTCAAGCCTCAGTTTCGGGGTACAATAAAGCCGGGAATACTAGACCAGCGGAATAAGATTTCCGGGAGGATAAATGTTCCGAAAGAAAATCGAAGCCCCACCTACGGTCCCTATCTCCACGCCTTCCACCGCAGTCATGGATCGCATCACGTCGGTGTTGAGCAGCGGCATCAGCTGGAAGGGAAACCTGGGGGGTAGCGGAGGCGTGCGCATCGAGGGCACATTCGAAGGCGAAATTGCCATCCGCGGTCTGCTGGTGGTGGGTGAGACGGGCCGGGTGACCTGCCAGTCGCTGAAGGCCAACACGGTCATCGTCGCCGGCGCGGTCAAGGGGGATATCACCGCCGAACGCCTGGAGATACGCTCCACGGGCAAGGTATGGGGGAATGTGACCACGGTCACATTTTCAACGGAGAACGGGGCATTCCTGCGCGGGCAGATCACCATGGAAGATAAGGTGGATATCGGCATCGGGCCAGGGGCAGAACCCTCGCCGGAAGGGGCACCAGCAGAGACGAGTTAACCTGCAAGACGTCCATTGGATAAGCTGTGCTCAGGGGATGAAACAATAATTAGAAATGATTCCAATCAAAGATACCATCCACTCACGTTCATTCCCAATCGTCACCTGGCTGCTGGTGATCGTCAATGTACTCGTGTTCGTGTTGATCGAGCTGCCACTCAGCCAATCGGGCCTGAACAACCTGATCGCAACTTATGGAGTCGCGCCAAACCAGTGTGCGGCGCCCATCCTGAAGAGTTTATCCCTGGCGAGCATCCCCGGCCTGGGGGTATTATTCGGGGGGTGTGCCATCCCGCTGGTTACGTCCATGTTCCTGCATGGCGGCTGGCTGCACATCATCGGGAATATGTGGGTGCTGATCATTTTCGGTGATAACGTTGAAGACCGCATGGGTTCGATTCCGTACCTAATCTTTTACCTGGTATGCGGTGTAGTGAGCGGCCTGACCCAGGCCTTCATTGCGCCTTCATCCCAGGTGCCTGCCATCGGGGCCAGCGGGGCCATAGCCGGTGTGTTGGCTGCGTATCTGGTATTTTTCCCCAGGGCGCGCGTGGTTACCCTAGTGCCCCTGTTCATCCTGCCCTGGTTCATCAATATACCTGCCCTGGTGTTCATCGTCATCTGGTTCCTGTTGCAATTTTTCAGCGGGGTGGCAGCATTAGGTGCTGCTGCCTCCGGAGGAGTGGCTTACTGGGCCCATGTGGGTGGCTTCATCTGCGGCTTGTTGCTGGTTTGGTTATTTGCCGGGAGGTCGAGGAATCGGCCTCAATCGTATCCGGACGAGTATCATCCCTGGTAAGGGAAATCATCCCTGGTAGGGGTATGCAGGTCGTTGGCACATGAGATATTACGCTTTTGGATCTATAGGAGCTGGGCAATGACGTATTTACTGGACCTCTTCCTGTTGTTTCTAATACTAACTGCGCTTCAACCGATCGTGCGCCAGCGCATGCTCGAGGCTGCCCGAGTGCGCATGCTGCGCGCCATTGAAGCCAGGCGTGGCACGCGGGTGATTGCCATGATCCACCGTGAAGAGACCCTGGCGTTGCTGGGTTTCCCACTGTCGCGCTATATTGACATCCATGATTCAGAAGAAGTGCTGCGGGCGATCAAGCTCACCGATCCAAATGTGCCCATCGACCTGATCTTGCACACCCCCGGTGGATTGGTGCTGGCGACCGAACAGATCGCCATGGCACTATGCCGCCACCCGGGTAAGGTGACCGTGTTTGTGCCCCACTATGCCATGTCGGGTGGTACGCTGCTGGCCCTGGCGGCAGATGAAATCGTGATGGATGAAAATGCGGTGCTAGGGCCGGTCGATCCTCAGCTGGGTCAATGGCCGGCCAACTCAATCCTGAAGGCGGTGGAACAGAAGCCGGTCAGCGAGGTGGATGACGAGACCCTGATCATGGCGGATATTGCCCGCAAGGCAGTGGGACAGATCCGCAGCCTGATCATTAATATACTCAGCCACGGTCATATGCCGCAGGATAAAGCGGAAAATTTAGCGGATATGCTCTCCAGTGGGATCTGGACGCACGATTACCCGATTGGTGTGTCGGATGCCAAGGAAATGGGCTTGCAAGTGAATACCGAGGTACCCCAGGAGGTTTATCAGCTGATGAGCCTGTTCCCTCAGTCGGGCCGTGGGCGTCCATCCGTGCTGTATATCCCCATGCCGTATCCCACCCGGCCGCACGAAAAAGGGCACAACCCCACCGGGGGCAGGGGATAAACTATCTTCCCCGTTATTTAAAGGCTCATCGCGCAGCCATCGGCACGCGGGTCGCTACCCCCGCACAATACCCCGGTAAGCAAATCGCGGTGGATGATCTGGCCCCGGCCGAAGAGCGAACGCCCCACCCCACTAACCCAATATAACCCGTGTCCCATCTTCTCCAGGATGGTCCCCACTTCGGACGGGATGCCTTCTTCCAGGGCCACTCTACCCGCTGCTATACCATCATCTAGGCAAAAACGGGACCGATCGAGAGCAGACTGTGGGTCTGCATCGTCATCCACAAGGGATACTACTACCTGCATATGTCCTTGTGGCTGCATAAAGCCACCCATCACCCCAAAGCTGGCATATAAGATATTGGAAACGGCGCTTGATTCATCGCCATCCACCGTGATCATGCCGGGAATGATGGTGTGATAGGGGCGCTTGCCCGGCTCCAACGCATTCGGGTGGTTGGGGTCATGAGAAAACCCTGCCCCGCGATTTTGAAGGGTGAAGCCCCAGCCGTGCGGCACGATACCTGTCCCAAACCCCATGTAATTGCTGTTGATGAATGAACAGGCATTACCTTCCACATCAACCACGCTGAGATACACTGTATCCGATGATGAGATAGGCGTGCCGTGTTTTTGATCGATGCTGGCCCGCTGCGGATCGATCAGCTGGCGGCGCTCCGAGGCATAATCCTTGGATAACAGCCACCCCAGTGGAGCGGGGTTGAAAGCCGGGTCTACCACGTACCAGCGCGTGTCGGCAAAAGCCAGGCGCATGGCCTCGATCATCAAGTGCAGGCGTTGTGCTGAGAATGGTGGCATGGAGGCAAGGTCATAGCCTTCCAATATGTTTAGTGCCAACAATGCAGCCAATCCTTGCCCGTTAGGCGGACATTCCCATACCCGCACGGAACGATAGGTGGTGCTGATAGGCTGTTCCCAGGTGCTGGTATGGGCTGCCAGGTCCTCCACGCTGAGACAGCCGCCCGCTTCTTTTACAACCGCAGCAATGCCTTCGGCAATCTCACCCTGGTAGAAAGACGCTTTACCGCCTTCGGCTATCTTGCGCAGGGTGCGCGCCAGGCCGGGGTTGCGGAAGATCTCGCCCGGACTGGGAGCGCTCCCAGAAATGGTCAGCTCGATCCCACCGGGCACCTTCCTCAGCCTTTCAGCGCTGCGTCCCCAGAAATAAGCCGTGATCGGGGCAACCGGATAACCTTCCTCTGCCAGGCGAATGGCCGGGGCCAAGACCTGGCTTATGGGCAGGCGTCCATGGCGCGCCAGCAGGTCGTACCAACCAGCGCATGCTCCTGGCACGGTGATGTTGTAGGGGTGAAATGGGGGCAGGTTACCTGCCAGTCCCTCTTTGCGCAGGCGCTCGATAGAGAGGCTTTTCGGAGCGCCTCCGGAGCCATTCAGCGCACTGACCTGGCCCGTGGAAGCCTGGTAGAACAGGGCAAAGCAGTCGCCACCCAGGCCGGTGGAGGTGGGCTCGGTGACGTTCAAAGCTGCTGCAGTCGCTACCGCTGCATCCGCGGCATTGCCGCCCCTCGAAAGTACTTCCAGGCCAGCCGCTACGGCCAGCGGCTGAGAAGTGGCTACCATACCATGCAGCCCGTAAACCGGGGACCGGTGGGAGTTAAATTCCAGTCCAATTTTGTCAGACATAATTCACCTGCTTGATTAAAAAGCACACAGAAACTTGAGCATTCACTTGTTCCTGTGTGCTGGTTGTTGGAGCCTGACCTACTGAGTGACTTCTATCCCTTCCCCAGGGATGACCTTGCCGATCACCCACACGGGTTGTTCAAGCAGTGCTGCCCGGGAGAGCAGCTGATCCAGTTTACCCGGGTTTACCGCCAGCAGCAATCCACCGCTGGTTTGCGAGTCGAACAACAGCATCTGGGAGGCCTCGTCGATCACCGGATCGAAATGTACATAAGATCCGAAATACAGCCGGTTATCGTACGTTCCACCAGGGAAAATGGCCTGGTCGGCATAGCGATGGGCCCCGGAGATGAAGGGAATTTTCGAATAGTTGAAGCGAATACGGACGCCCGAGGCCTCCGCCATCTCAAAGGCATGCCCCAGCAGGCTGAAGCCGGTGACATCGGTGCCCCCCCGGAGACCAAATTCAACCGCCAGCTCTGCTGCCGTCTTGTTCAGTTTCTTCATCCACTCCACTGCCTCGGCAACGTCAGCATCCAAGGCTTGCTCACGCTTGAGGGCGGTTGTGGTGGTACCAAAACCAAGTGGCTTGGTGAGTGCCAGGACGTCTCCCACCTGTAACCCCTTCTTGGTGAGCATATGGTGTGGGTCCACGAACCCCAACACCACCAGCCCATACTTGGGCTCCTGGTCTTGGACGGTGTGACCGCCGGCGATGACCACCCCAGCCTGGCGAGCAACCTCGGCACCCCCGCGCAGGATATTGGAAATCACTTCGTTCGGCAGATCGGGAGGCAGGGCAGCAATATTAAGCGCCAGGAACGGCTGGCCTCCCATGGCATACACATCTGAGAGGGCATTGGCGGCCGCGATAGCACCGAAGTCGTAGGCGTCATCCACCACCGGTGTGAAGAAGTCGGTTGTCATCACCAGGGCGCGCTGATCATCCAGCTGCCAGACGGCCGCGTCATCCGGCTCACCCAGGCCTACCAGCAGGTTGGGGTAATCGGCGGCATTGAATATTCCTTGCAGTGGGCGCAGCACCTGCGCCAGCGTTTCCGCATTCAGCTTTGACGCTCAGCCCGCACAGCTTGACAGGGTCGTTAGGCGGATTTGTCGTCCGGAAGGGGGATTCTTTTCAGGTTCGTTCATCTCTACTAAATAACTTACCTCATCTTGCAGTCTATGGGATTGGCGTAGAGTCGGTTTCCCGATAGATTATAACCGTATTTCTATGGCCGTCCTGAACCGGGCATCACCGGCTACCTGACCCGATTCCATATCTGGCTGGTGCATAGGCCTTGGATTATCTGAGTTTCGTTTGAGCTGCCTATTGTGTGATACCATCCAGGCATGGGGCATTACCGGGGTCGGGTGACAGAGATCCGATTTGAACTCAACAGGCACTTGGAAGCTTTTATTGCCTGCCCCAGCCAGGCAGTTCCCCATGCCGGGCAGTACTTGCTGGCCTCTGACCCCGACGATCCATCTGCAAGCCTCGGTAGTTCCCTATTCCTGGCAGGGCAGACATCACAGGGATTTTGGGCTGTGCCATCCATGCCGGTTACCTGGAAACCAGGGGCGAACCTAAACCTGGCAGGCCCACTCGGGCATGGATTTAACCTGCCCGCCAATGTTCAGCGTCTTGGCCTGGTGGGACTGGGAGATACGCTCGCCCGTCTGATGCCAGTGATCCAACAATTTGCCGCTTCCCAGGGCAGTATGACCTTGTTTTCCGACCTGCCTTTGCCTGAAGCACCTGCCGCGCTGGAAGCCTATCCATTGGCTTCACTCGTGGACGCACTGGATTGGCCCGACTTCATAGCATTTGACCTGTCCCTGGAACGTGTATCCGAATTAAGAGATACCCTCAAGCTTCCAATGAATAGCGGATTGCCTTGCCCGGCCCAGGCCCTGATCATCTCCTCCATGCCTTGTGCAGGGATGGCACAATGCGGGGCCTGCGCACTCCCCGCCCGGAGGGGCTGGAAGCTGGTGTGCGAGGATGGACCGGTGTTCGACCTGCAGTCAATAAAATGGTGAATTGTGCAGAGGATATGTCTTCCGATGCTTCGTTCTGCGCTCCGCCTGCTTGAGTGGCAGCATGCCAAAACATGATTTCGCCGTTGATCCTCCAGTGATGAATGCCGCGGGCAGCCTGGGCTTCTCCCCTGACCTGCATTCGCCGGTGGATTGGTCCAGGCTGGGAGCCTTCGTTACCAACCCGGTCAGCTTGCAGCCACGCACAGCTGCGCGAGGTAGCCGCTTTAGCACATTTCCAGGCGGTTTTCTCCTCCATTCCGGTTATCCCAACCTGGGTTTGACAAATACATTACGCCGTTACTCCAAGCATTGGAATGCATCTCCGCTGCCAGTGATCGTCAACTTACTGGCAAGCAGCGTGGAGGAAGTGATGAGGATGGCGCGGCAGCTCGAGCCGGTGGAGGGAGTTACCGGCTTGGAGATCAGCCTGCCGAATAATGCCACTCCTGAGTTGGTGCAGGCGTTCACGCGGGCAGCCCTGGGTGAGCTACCCGTGATCGTACGCTTGCCAGTAGAGCGTTCTACGGAGCTGGCATCCGGTGCCATAAATGCAGGAGCGTCTGCCATCAGCCTGGCGCCCCCACGCGGTGCTTTTCGGGATCAAAAGGGTGCCTGGGTACAGGGCAGGATGTATGGCCCTTCGGTCTATCCTTTTTCGCTCAGGGTGGTGCAGGAGCTTTCCCAAATGGGCGTACCTACCATCGGCGCGGGTGGGGTTACCAACCTGGAACAGGTCAATGCCATGCTCGCCGTAGGTGCAACAGCTGTGCAGCTGGATAGCATCTTTTGGCGGGAGGCAGGCTACAATATTTTTCCCTAGCAGAGGTCAAATGGAGATTATCAGGGTAAACGCGCAAGTTACAGCATTCATCCGGCCGGAAGAGGGGGTCAATGCCAGTTTGATCCACACGCCGAAAGGGAAGATCTTAATCGACACGACCTCATCACCAGCAGAAGCCAGGTCATTAATTGAGGCGGTCGAGGCCGATATCGATGACGTACGATTGGTGATCAACACTCACTTCCACAGTGATCACACCTGGGGAAACCAGGTCTTCAGCTGCCCGATCCTGGCTCATCGCCTTTGCCTGGAGCAGATGCAAGCCTGCCTTATGGAGGAATGGAGCCCTGGCGAACTCCGAGCTTATCTCTCAGACCTGGAAAAAACAAACCCGGTGAAGGCGGACGGATTTCGTAAGGTTTTGACCAACCTGCGCATCACCCTCCCAACCCAGGTATTTGACCAGCGCTTTGATGGCGAGCTGGGTGGGGTGAAATACCAGGTTATCCATCTCGGGGGGCACACCCCCGACTTATCGGTGGTTTGGCTGCCGGAGAACCGGGTGTTGTTTTCTTCCGATTTGATCTTCCAGGGCCGCTATCCCTATATCTTCGATGCCGATATCCCTGCATGGATTGCACAGCTAGACCGGCTGTTGGAATTCGAAGCTGAAGCGATCATCCCGGGCCATGGGGTGAGATGCGGAGAAGGTGAAATCCTGGCTTTGCGGGAGTACTTGCAAACCACGTGGGACCTTACTGCCGAACACATCCGCCTGGGGCACGGCCCGGAAGAAACCGCGGCTGACCCGGCCTTCCCGCGTTTTCCTGGGGAAAAGTACGAGCGCCTGCACCAGGCCAATATCCACTACATGTACGAGAAGATAAAGGCAGCCTTTTCTGAGCCAGGTGGATCAAATCTCAGGGATTAGTTGAAACAAAGTTGATTGCGTATTGGGCGTCTTCATACCCGGGGCGAACCTCGAGGGCTTTCTGCCAGTCAGCCAGGGCCTCGAGTTTCTTACCCATGCGGTATAAACCCCAGCCATGCCACAGCAGGGCTTCCTCCGAGTTGGGCGTGCGTTGCAGGGCGTATTCAGTCACGGCCATCAGTTCGGTGGTCATCCCGGCATGGAAATAGGCGAAGAAGGGTCCGAACTGGTAGCGCAGCATGCGTTGGTATATTCCCAGCTCACGAGCGGTATCGTATGCACTGGCCGCTTCGCCATAACGCTCGAAGTACACCAGGTTGCTGCCAAGGTTGAACCAGGTATAGGCGTTACCTGGCTCTGACTCGGTCTCAGCCTGCGACACTTCCAGGGCATGCTGGCGGTTGAGGTCGGGGTCCCAGTTATCACCCAGGATCGACTTCAGTGTCACTTCCTGAGCTGGAGGGTACACCAACAGGTAGACCCGGTTGAAAATTTGCCAGTAATCGTCCAGGGTAGTGGCTGAGATGACCTGGTTGGGCCCGTGAAAGCTATCCTGCCCTGTGAAGGTCTGCGCAGCATCATCGTAGCCAGTCACCAGCAGATAATGGGCTGCCCACAGGTCATCGTTGGGCCAATAAGGCGTATCGAAAAAGAAGCTTTCCTCGATCATCACTGGGAATCCTGCGGCGACCAGCTGTTTGAGTAACTGCAGGTCACCCCCCACGCGAAATTCCGCGTTGAGCCAGCCGGTGTGGGTGCGGACAAAATATACCAGCTCATCCGGGTTGACGTTGCGGTCTTCGCTGATCGGCTTGACCACCTCGGCGATTTTATCCTGGTTGCCCTCCCAACCATAAAAGCGCAGGTAAAGGGCTAAAGTGGCCGGCCCACAGTTATTGGCGCCTTGCTGCTCCCAGAGCGGCGCGGGCAGCTGAACAGTGGCTGGGATGGGGGTCGGGCTGGGCTGAGGGGTGGCCGTAGGCGCAGTGGTGGCTGTAGATTGGCTAGGTACGAGCGTGGGTTGGCTGGTGGGTGTGCTGGGAGGGGTTGATGTAGCAAGGACGATGCTCTCAGCCGGGGTAGGGAAGGGTTTGACCGGGTTGACCACCCCGCGCAGGTAAGTCATGGCGAGGTCGACCCGCCAGCCTAACCTGGCCTTGATGGAAGGGACCTGGTATAAAATCAAAATGAGCACTGCCAGGCCGAGGATGAAGAGGACGCCAGCAGCGAGGATACGTTTACCCTGGTTTTTA
>Ga0316620_10000758_pt1 | contig 13272 bp, 7 predicted proteins | sample OWC_Aug_M1_C1_D5_FD_207651 | JGI IMG/M metagenome (GOLD analysis project Ga0316620, IMG submission 207651) | Wetland soil microbial communities from Old Woman Creek delta, Ohio, United States - OWC_Aug_M1_C1_D5_B | ecosystem: Environmental > Terrestrial > Soil > Wetlands | place: USA: Ohio... | reverse complement strand
CACGTCCGAGCAGCGGAAGCGCTGGTTGAACTCGATGCAGTCGAAGATCACCGGCGGCTCGCAGAAGACGATGTTGCCGAGGTGGAGGTCGCCGTGGCACTCGCGGATCCTGCCCTCGGCCACACGCCGGTGGAAGAGCTCCGCACGGTCGGCGACGAACTCGTCGGCAAAGGCGCGGATGTCGGCGTAGGTGGCGTCGGTCAGGGCCCTGCCGACGAAGCCCGCCGTCTGCTCGAAGTTCTCGTCGGTGTTGAACTTCACGGTCTCGATACGGCCGTACTCCTCGACCCCAGGGCCGCTGGCCGCCGCCCGGTAAAAGGGGACAAGCAGGTCGACCAGGCGGTCGATGTGGGTTTCGCCCAGCTCGCCCCGGGCCAGGACCTCGGGTCCGAGCAGGCGCTGGTCGAGCTGGCGCATCACGACCAGCCAGTCCACGGGCTCGCCGGAACCGCTCAGCGCGGGCCGGCCGTGGTCCTCGTAAAGCGGCCTGACCCCGAGGTAGACGTCGGGCGCCAGCCGGCGGTTGAGCGCGACCTCGGCCTCGCAGAAGCGCTGCCGGAGCGCGGGCGTGGTGAAGTCGAGGAAGCCGAAGTTGACCGGCTTCTTGAGCTTGTAGGCGACCTCGCCGGTCAGGAAGACCGACGAGATGTGGGTCTGCAGAAGCTCCACCCGTTGCACCGGGTGGTCGTAGAACCCAGGGTCCCTCAGCGCCTCGACGAGCCTCGCGTGCTCCACGAATGTCCTCGCGATGGGAGGTTTGGGCGGCCTTCGGCCGTGCCGCCACGGCGTGTAACCATGGCACAGCGGCGCTCTCGGGTCAATCGCCGCCGGCGCGCCGGGGGCACGCCGGCTTGCTCCGTCGGTCACGACCCCGTAGAATCCAACACCCGGGCGTGCCGTCGAAGCGCCGCACCGTCTCGAAAATGAAGGGACCGACAATGAGCGTCGCCAGCAAGCTTGCCTCCATGGTCGAGTACAAGGTCAAGGACATCACCCTGGCGGAGTTCGGCCGCAAGGAGATCGCGATTGCCGAGAAGGAGATGCCCGGGCTCATGGCGACGCGGGAGAAGTACGGCCCGCGGAAGCCACTGCGCGGCGCGCGTGTCACCGGCAGCCTGCACATGACCGTCCAGACCGCGGTCCTGATCGAGACCCTGCTCGAGCTCGGCGCCGACGTGCGCTGGGCCTCGTGCAACATCTTCTCCACCCAAGACCACGCCGCTGCCGCCATCGCCGAGCGCGGGGTCCCGGTCTTCGCCTGGAAGGGCGAGAGCCTGGAGGAGTACTGGTGGTGCACTCTGCAGGCGTTGACCTGGCCCGACGGCAAGGGCCCGACCCTGGTCGTCGACGACGGCGGCGACGCCACCCTCATGATCCACCGCGGCCACGCCGCCGAGAACGACCCGTCAGTGCTCGACCAGCCGACCGACAACAAGGAGCTGGCGATCATCAACTCCCTGCTCAAGGCGACGCTGAAGTCCAGGCCACGCTTCTGGCACGAGGTGGTCAAGGACCTGCGGGGCGTGTCCGAAGAGACCACCACCGGCGTCCACCGCCTCTACCAGATGCAGGAGCGGGGCGAGCTGCTGGTGCCGGCGATCAACGTCAACGACTCGGTGACCAAGTCCAAGTTCGACAACATCTACGGCTGCCGCGAGTCGCTGGTCGACGGCATCAAGCGCGCCACCGACGTCATGGTCGCCGGCAAGCTGGCCCTGGTCTGCGGCTTCGGCGACGTCGGCAAGGGCTGCGCCGAGGCCCTGTCCTCCCACCACGCGCGGGTCTGGGTGACCGAGATCGACCCCATCTGCGCCCTCCAGGCGTGCATGGCCGGCTACCGGGTAGTCACGGTCGAGGACGCCCTGCCCCACGCCAACATCTTCGTCACCGCCACCGGCAACTGCGACGTGATCACGGCCGAGCACATGAGCCGCATGAAGGACCAAGCCATCGTCTGCAACATCGGCCACTTCGACAACGAGATCCAGGTCGACCGGTTGCAGGCATGGCCGGGGGTGGTCAAGGAGAACATCAAGCCCCAGGTCGATGCCTACGCCTTCCCCGACGGCCACTCCATCTTCCTCCTCGCCGAGGGCCGCCTGGTCAACCTCGGCTGCGCCACCGGCCACCCCTCCTTCGTCATGTCGAACAGCTTCACCAACCAGACCCTGGCCCAGATCGACCTCTGGACCAAGCCCCACGAGGTCGGGGTCACCACCCTGTCCAAGGAGCTCGACGAGGAGGTGGCGCGCCTCCACCTGGCCAAGCTCGGCGCCCGCCTGACCACGCTTTCGACCAAGCAGGCCGACTACATCGGCGTGCCAGTCGCCGGCCCCTACAAGCCGGGGTACTACAGGTACTAGAAGCTCGCCCGCTCTCTCGACCGCGACCGTAGCCATCTGATCGACGGCGGGGCCAGGCATTGAGCAGCGTCGGCCCGGCCTTCGGGCCGACGCTGGTCTTTGCCTGGCGCCGCACGGGGAGCGCGCCTTGGGGAGGCGACACGAACCCGCGCCGGCCATCCCCGTGGCGCGACGAGAGGCCCGAAGGGTCTCGAGTCGCGGGGGGGGGCGCGCCAGAGCCCGCCAGCCACGGCCGCCCCTCGGAATCAGCGCCGAGCATCATGCGGGCTCAGGCCCCGGCCCCGGCCCCGGCCACGGCCGCAATGGTCGCGACCGGATCCGCCACTGGCGGATCGCCTACGCCTCGGCTCGCGAGGTCGACTCCCATCTGCCGCTGCTGGTCGCTGCCAGTGCCGTCGACCGCGAGGCTGCAGCGACGGCTCTTGCCCTCTTCGACCGGGTCCGCGCCATGACCTGGCGGCTGCTCCATCCGACAGCCTGACGCTGCCCGAAGTGGGGCTTGCCAACCGGGCCACCCCGTCGACCGGTGGCACTGCGCGGTCCCGCCCATGCATGCCGGGCCAGCGCCTTGTGCTACGCTGGGTGCGCAACCAAAGGGCTCGACCATGCAGCGCAGCCTCCTCCTCGCCGCCTTCTGCCTCGCCCTGGCGTCGCCGGCGCCGGGCCAGGACTGCCCGCAGCTCCTCGGCCGCTGGCCCTACGGGCCCACCCTTGCAGTGGCCGTCTCGGGCACGCTGGCGGCGTTCGGCAGCGGCTCGGTCCTCCTGGTCGCTGACGTCTCCGACCCGGCCGCGCCGGTGGTGATCGGGGAGCTCGACCTGGCCGACTGGGTTGGCGACATCGCCGTGTCCGGGCCCTACGCCTATGTAGCGGCTGGCAGCCGCGGTCTGGTCGTGCTCGACCTGTCGCAGCCCTCGATCCCGACCCAGGTGGGGTCCCTCGACACTGCTGGTATTGCTACGCGCATCGCTGTCTCGGGAAATCTGCTGTACGTCGTCGGATCGTCTCTCGGGCTGGTCGTTGTCGACATCTCCACACCGACCAATCCGATCGAGGTCGGCTCCTGCGCCGCCGGAGAGGAACCGGCTGACGTCGCGGTCCTCGGTGACCACGCCTACGTTGCCGACTCCTCCTTCGGCCTGCGGGTGGTCGACGTCTCGATCGCGACGAATCCCCATGAAGTGGGCTCGGCCGCGACGACTGGGGAAGCCTGGGGCGTCGCCGTGTCCACAAACTACGCCTATCTGGCGTGCGATGCCTCCGGTCTGCAGGTCTTCGACGTCTCGGTGCCGTCGAGCCCGAGCCCAGTCGGACTCTACGACACGCCAGGGTACGCTTTGGGAGTGGCCGTCTCCGGCGGCTACGCCTATGTGGCGGACTTTGAGCTCGGCCTGCGGGTCGTCGATGTCTCCAACCCCGCGAGCCCGACCGAGGTCGGCTCCTGCGACACGCCGGGCCATGCCTGGGGCCTCGTTCTCTCAGCAGCCCATGCCTACGTCGCGGACGAGCACGGAGGTCTCCGCGTCGTCGATACGTCAACCCCCGCCAACCCCTTCGAGGTGGGGTCCCACGAGACTGCCGGGCCCGCTGTCGCGGTCGCCGTCTCTCGCGTCCACGCGTATGTCGCGGACCGTTTCGCCGGCCTCCGCGTCATCGACTTCTCGTCACCGTCCGGCCCGCTCGAAGTCGGTTTCTCTTCGACCCCGGAGTTCGCCGAGGCCGTGGCCGTGTCCGGCATCCATGCCTTTGTCGCCAACGGCGACTCCGGCTTGCGGGTCTTCGACATCTCGACACCGGGGAGCCCGAGCGAGATTGGCTCGTGTGACACCCCGGGGTTGGCGCGCGGCGTGGCCATCTCCGGCGACCTCGCCTATGTCGCAGACGGCTACTCAGGCTTGCGGATCGTGGACGTTTCCACGCCGAGCATCCCGACTGAGATCGGCTGGATCGACACGCCGGGTTACGCCCGTGGCGTTGCCGTCAAGGGCATCCACGCTTTGGTCGCAGACGGGGACTCCGGGCTTCGGATCGTAGACGTTTCGACACCGTCGAGCCCGAGCGCGATCGGATCCTGCGATACGCCGGGTTCGGCCTGGGACGTGGCCGTGTCCTCTGACTGTGCTTACGTCGCGGACGGTGGTGGCGGTCTCCGCGTGATCGACGTCTCGAATCCCTCGAACCCGGTCGAAACCGGATTCCACGACGGCTTCACGAGCTTCGACGTGGCCTTCCTCGGCGGTCTCGCCTATGCCGCCGATTACCCGGACGGCGTGCGGGTGTTCGACGTCTCCGACCCGTGGCTTCCCGTCGAGGTCGGCTTCGCGGAGACGCCGGGAACGCCATGGGGACTCACCGTCACCGGCAGCCATGTGCTGGTAGCCGACGACCTCATGGGCCTCGCCATCTTCGACAACTGCCAGGGCGGGCTGTTCGCCGACGGCTTCGAGTCCGGCGACACCTCGGCCTGGTCGGCAACGGTACCCTAGCAACGGCGGCTCCGCACCGCGGGCGAACCCACGCCCGCGGGCGGCGCTCAAGGCAGAGAGCTGGAAGGAGGAATGAAGTGGAAGGGACCGGCCTCACCCTCGTCATCATCGGCGGCATCATCGCCTTCATCGGTGCCATCCGCCTGCTCGTCGAGGCGTTCAGCACCAGCTTCCTGTGGGGGCTCGGAGTTCTCCTCGTTCACCCCATCGTCCTGCTCTTCGTGGCCCTCAACTGGAGCCGGTCCAAGGGCGCGTTCATCAACTACATCATCGGGATCGCGATCATGATCGCCGGCGCCTTCGCCGGCTCCTGATCGCTGCCCGGCCGGTCCTCCGGGACGGGCAGGAGCGGACCCTACTCCTCGCTCTTCTTGCGTAGCCGCCACCAGGGACGGCGCCGGGAGGCCCGCTTCTTGGGGGCAGGCTCAGGGCCGGCAGCGGGCTGGGGGTCGGCGCTCGGAGCTAGCGGCGGGTCGGGCGCCGCCGGCGGCTCCGGGTCCGCGGGCCGGCCCTCGTCGTCGCGCCCGCCCTCGGCCGGGGCCGCCGACTTGCGGTGCCGGCGCCCGCCCCGACGCCGCTTGCGCGGCGCCTTCTTGGCCTCGCCCGGCTCGCCCCCCTCGGCCGCAGCCGAAGCGTCCTTGGCAGGGGTCGGCGGCTCTTTGGCCGAGCGCGACGGCGCCTTGGCCTGGGACGGCTTGCCGGCAGCAACGGCCAGGTCGGCGGCGCTGACCGCTGCGGCCCCGGCCTTGTCGGCCGCCACCTTGTCCTCGCGCTGGACCCACTCCAGGTCCTCCTCGGAGCGGTGCAAACCGGTGTCGGCGATGATCTCGATCTTGATCTCGAACTCGCGCTCGAGCGCGGCCAGCTCCTGGCGGCGCTCGTTCTGGATAGCGTCGGCCAGCTCGGGGTGGAGGGAGGCGCGGACCGCCTTGAGGCGCCCGGTCACGGCCCGGGTCTCGATGCGGCGCAGGAGGTTCAAGCCGATCAGCTCCGGGCTGGGGATGGTGCCGGCGCCCTCGCAGGTCGGGCAGGGCCGGTGGGTGCGCAGCTGGAGGGCCTTCTTGAGTCGCTGGCGGTTGATCTCGAGGAGGCCGTTGGCCGAGATGCGGCCGACCGTGAAGCGGGCCTTGTCGTCGCGCATGGCCTCGCGCAGGGTCTTCTCGACGTCGCGCTGGTGCTTGGGCGAGCGCATGTCGATGAAGTCGACCACCACCAGACCGCCGATGTCCCGCAGCCGCAGCTGGCGCGCCACCTCGCTCGCGGCCTCCATGTTGCTCGAGTAGGCCGTCTCCTCCTGACTCGAGCCGCGCGTGGCCCGGCCCGAGTTGACGTCGATTGCGGTCAGGGCCTCGGTGCCGTCGATGACGATCGAGCCACCGCTCGGCAGCCCGACCTTGCGCTGGTAGATGGTGTCGATCTGCTCCTCGAGCCCGAAACGGCTGAAGATCGGCATCCGATCGGCGTACCGGACGAGACGGGTGCGGGCCCGCGGCATGAAGCTCTCCATGTAGCCGCGCGCCTTGGCAAAGGCCTCGTCGTCGTCGACCAGGACCTCTTCGACCGAGCTGTCCAGGAAGTCGCGCAGGGCCTGGATGAGCAGGTCCTGGTCGGAGTACAGGAGGCGCGGTCCACGGCCGGCGCCGGCCTCACTGTGGACCTTCTTCCACAGCCGCAGCAGGGCGCTGAGGTCGCGGTTGAGGGTCGCCTTGGGCTGGTCGATGGCGTTGGTGCGGGCGATGACCCCGACGCCTTCGGGCAGGCTCATCTCGGCCAGCCGCTCCTTGATCTCCTTGCGCACCTCGTCCTCTTCGGCCCTGCGCGACACGCCCCGGACCTCGTCGTAGGGCATGAGCACCAGGTAGCGGCCGGCGATGCTCAAGTTGGTTGTGAGCAGCGGGCCCTTGGTTCCCACGCCGTCGCGCACCACCTGGACCAGGACCGGCTGGCCCCTCTCCAGGATGCGGTCGATGCGCGGCCGGCGCTCGTCCTCCTCGACCTTGCGGTGATAGGCCGTGGGCACCACGTCCTCGGCCCGCAGCAGGCCCTGGCGCTCGACGCCGATCTCGACGAAAGCGGCGCCGAGGCTGAGCTGCACGCTAGCCACCACGCCCCGGTAGATGTTGCCTCGATAGAGGCCCGACTCGGCCGCCGCCACCTCGTAGCGGTCGAGCTGGCCATCGCTGATCACGGCGATGCGCAGCTCCTCGGCGCGTTGTGCGTTGATGAGCATCTTTCGTGTCACTGGTTCTCCGTTCAACAGCGCCTTGGCGCTGCTCCTGTCTCACTCACGGCCGCACGCGGCCGATACTCTGCATCCCGTGCGAGAGCAGTGTCACCTCGTGCGTGGCGCCTCCCCACGAATCTCGAAGTGGGCTCCCCGATCGTCGGTAAGGAACACGTAGGCCGGCTTACTCACGCCGAGGGCACTGGCCGTGCCGCAGTAGAACCCACCCGCGACGTGCAGGTCGGTGGCCGCATAGCGCGGGGCGTTGGCGAGATCGACCCGGCATAGGCCGGCGGCGTCGAAGCTGACGATCATCTCGCCCTGGTTGTAGTACTGGGAGTGCAGCCGGGCCGCGGTGCTCATGAAAGTGGTCCAGCTGCGGGCCGTGGTCAGCGGGCGGTAGGTGCTGGCAAGCAGGATCCGCGCCGTCTCCTCGCCGATCTCGGACAGGCGCGCGAGCTTGCCGTCAAAGGACTGCTCGCGCATGTCCTCCAACACCTCCTCGAGGAGGCCGAATGGGTACCACTCGAGGAGGTTGAGCCGGCGCGGGAGGCGGCCGCGGAAGCGGTTCTGCAGCGACACGACCGCCGGGCGCCCGCACAACGACTCGAGGGCATCCAGCTTGGACTGGAGCACGCTGCCCTTGACGCAGTAGTCGGCACCGGCCGGCACGACCATGACCTGATTCTAGCCCGGATATCTCACCGAGGTGCGTCGCGAGGCGGACGAGATGCCGGCCATGGCGGTGAGGTCGACCAGAGCGGAAGCGAGGCAGTGCCCACTCCGGGCCACACCCATCCCGGCGAGTCAGGTCGACTCCGAGCCCGAGCCCGTTACCGTTATCGAACGGACGACGGGTCTGCGACGCATCGACAGCGGAGACGGATGACGCCAACGAGCACGGGCGTGGTCGACACGCAGTCCCTGACTCAAGGGGGTAAGCGCAGTCCGAGCTGGTGCTCACCCAGCGCTGGCGAGGGCCGGGAACGCGAGCCGGGCCTGCGGCGCACGCCCCCCGCGCTGTGCCCAAGCGCGCAGAAGGGGACCTCGATGAGGTACCCGTCGTCGGCGTCGAACGTCCGAGTGATACACTCGTGGAACCCTTTCGGAGCGCTGGACGCTGGCGAGGCTGTCGTTTCCGGCCATGCGGGGGCCACAGCAGGCCCGGCGTGGGCTGGGCGCGACAGGGGACGAGGAGATGGACCAGGGCGACCGCACCCGCGACGACCAGACCGCCGAGCTCGAGGCCCTGCGTGAGCGGGTCACCGAGCTCGAGGGAGCGATCGAGGAACGCCGGGCCCTCGAGGGCGAGCTGCGCCGTGAGCGCGACCGGGAGCGGCTCTACCTCGACGTGGCCGGCGTCATCCTGGTCGTCATCCAGGCCGACGAAACGGTCCGCCTGATCAACCGCATGGGCTGCGAGGTCCTGGGCCGCGTTCACGACGAGATCGTGGGCAGCAACTGGTTCGACACCTGCTTGCCGGAGACGTCGCGTGAGTCAGTGCGCCAGGTCTTTCACCAGCTCATGGCCGGCGACGTGACGCCGGTCGAGTACTACGGCAACCCGGTCGTCAACGCCGCCGGCGAGGAGCGTGTCATCGCCTGGCACAACGCCCTGCTGCGCGACGAAGACGGCCGCATCACCGGCACCCTCAGCTCCGGCCTGGATATCACCGAGCGGCTGCGGGCCGAGCAGGCCCTGCGCCAGAGCGAGCACCGTTTCCAGATGATGGGCGAGGTCATGCCCTTGATGTTCTGGATGGTCTCTCCGGACTGGCAGCAGGTGACCTACGTCAGCCGCGCCGTCGAGACCATCTACGGCCGCTCGCCCAGTGCCTTCTACTCCGACCCCAACCTTTGGGTCGAGGCCATCCACCCCGAGGACCGGGACCACGTGGCCGACTTCTACCGGGAGCACCACGGCGAGCCGACCGAGCTCGAGTACCGCATCGTGCGCCCGGGCGGCGCGGTGCGCTGGATCCGCGATGTCGCCGCCCCGCTGCGCAACGAGCGCGGCGAGCTGATCCAGCTCATGGGCTTCGGCGAGGACGTCACCGAGCGCAGGCGGGCGCAGTCGCAGCTGCAGGCGTCGCTGCGCGAGAAGGACGTCCTGCTGCGCGAGCTCCACCACCGGGTCAAGAACAACCTCCAGGTCATCTCCAGCCTCATCGAGTACCAGTCCGAGGCGCTCGAGGAGGCGGGCCTGGAGACGTCCCTCAAGGGCCTCCTTCACCGCATCCGCTCCATGGCCTTCATCCACGAGCACCTGCACCGCTTCTCCGACCTCGCCCGGGTCGACGTCGACGACCTCGTCCACGCGGTGGTTCAGAACACGCTCCAGGCCTACGCCGCGGCCGAGGACCTCGCGACCACGGTGCGCATCGGCCCCATCCGCCTGGCCGTGGACCAGGTCGTCCCCTGCGGCATGGCCCTGGGCGAGCTCGTCTCCAACGCGGTCAAGCACGCCTTCCCTTCGGTCCGTAGAGAGACCGACCCGCCGTGCCAGCTCACGGTCGAGCTGCGGGAGCATCGCCCGGGTTTCATCGCGCTGGTCGTGCGCGACAACGGCGTCGGCCTGCCGCCGGGCCTCGACTGGCACGACTCGCCGTCCCTCGGCCTGCAGCTCGTAGGTTCGCTCGTCCAGCACCTCGACGGCGAGGCCAGCGTGGAGAGCAACGGCGGCACGACGGTCACCATCACCTTCCCGGCAGGGAGCTCGATGGGGCGTTGATCCCGAGCCCGAGCCCGCTGCCATTGCCGTTGCGGTTGCGGCTGCCGTTGTCGATCCGTCCCAGCTGCCCCGTGTCGTGAGCCGGGGGCTCAAGCCCGGGGCGACGCTCCAGCCCCGGTCGCGAACCGTTCGGCCGAAGCCAGGGCGGTCTCCAGGGCCGCCGCCAGCCTGCCCAGCAGGGCCTCGACCTCGGCGCCTGCTGCCGCCCGCCGCAGCGCGGCCTCCATCTCGACCGCGACCCGGTGAGTCTCCTCGGCGCCGACCGTGGCCGCGACTCCCTTGAGGCTGTGGACGAGCCGCAGCGCTTCGTCGACCTGCCCGCTGTCCAGCGCCGAGCGAAGCCGCACGACGCAATCGACGAACATGCGCCTGAACTTGACCAGCACCTCGGCGTACACCCGCCTCTGCCCCCTCACCCTAGACAACCCCTGCACCACGTCGAGCCCGGGCAGGGCCTGCGGCTCGGGCACGGGCTCGTCCCCCGGCTCGCCCGGCCCCGCACCCGGCTGCCGTGCGGCGAACTCGCCGAGGAGGCGGACCAGCGTCCTGAACAGGACCTCGCTGCCGATCGGCTTGGCCACATGGTCGCTGAGCCCGGCCGCCAGGTACTTCTCACGGTCCCCGGTCATGGCGTCGGCGGTCAGGGCGACGATCGGAAGGTCTCGGAAACGCGGGTCGCTGCGGATGCGGCGAGTGGCCTCGATGCCGTCCATGACCGGCATCTGGATGTCCATCAGAACGGCGTCGAAATCGGCCTCCTCGAGCGCCCGCAGTGCCTCCTCGCCGTTGCCCGCCACGGTGACCACGATCCCCTCGCCCTCGAGCAGCTCCCGGGCCACGAGCTGGTTGACCTCGTTGTCCTCCACCAACAGCACCCGGGTCCCGCGCAGCTCGTGCCAGTGCTCCGCTGCCGGCTTCCCCTGCGCAGTCGCGTCCGCCAGCCGGGCGACGCCCGTCGCCCCGACCAGCGCGTTGAACAGCAGCGAGCCGCTCACCGGCTTGACCAGGAATCCGTCGAGCCCCGCCGCCTCGGCCTCACGCATGACCTCCTCCCGGCCGTAGGCGGTGACCATGATGATGGTCGGGACGCGCCTCAGCGTGGTGCTGCTCTTGATCCGGTGCGCTGCCTCGACGCCGTTCATGCCGGGCAGCGTCCAGTCCATGAGCACGAGGTCGTAGGGGCGCCCGGCCGACGCCTTCTCCAGCTCCGCCATGCCCTCCTCGGCCGTGGCCGCGCCCACGACCTCGGGCCCGAAGCCGCGCAGCATCTCCTCGAGCGTGCCTCGGGCCGTCGGGTTGTCCTCGATCACCAGCACCCGCAGGGCGGAAAGGTCGAGGCTGGGCTGGACCTGGGGCCGCCTCGCACCGGTCTGAAGCGTGACCACGAAGCTGAACTCGCTGCCGCTGCCGGGCGCGCTCGCCACCTCCAGCCTGCCGCCCATCATCTCGACCAGCCGCCTGCAGATGGACAGCCCGAGGCCGGTTCCTCCATAGCGCCGCGTGGTCGAGCCGTCAGCCTGGGTGAAGGCCTCGAACAGTCTCGAGGTCTGCTCTCGCGTCATGCCGATGCCGGTGTCGCGAACCGCGAAACGGAGGTCGCAGCGCCCGTCCTCCAGGCGCACCACCGTGGTGCTGACCACCACTTCCCCGCGCTCGGTGAACTTGATGGCGTTGTCCGCTAGGTTGACGAGCACCTGCTGCAGGCGGTGGGGGTCCCCGACCAGCGTCGCGGGCAGGCTGGGGTCGGTGGCGAAGACGATCTCGATGTCCTTGCTCGCGGCGCGTGCCTGGACCATGTTGGAGAGGTGGTCGAGAACCTGCACCAAGTCGAAGGGCACCGACTCCAGTTCCAGCTTACCCGCCTCGATCTTCGAGAAGTCCAGGATGTCGTTGATGATCCACAGCAGCGAGGCGGACGAGCTCGAGATCTTGTCGACGAAGTCCTGCTGCCGACCGGTCAGCCGGGTCCGGGCCAGGAGCTCGACCAGTCCGATGATGGCGTTCATCGGCGTGCGGATCTCGTGGCTCATGTTGGCCAGGAACTCGCCCTTGGCCCGGCTCGCCTCCTCTGCCGCCCGCAGGGCCTGCTTGAGCTCGGCCGTTCGCCCCTGCACGCGGAGCTCGAGCTCCCGGTTGAGCCTGGTCAGCTCCGCGAGAGCCGCGTCGCGCTCGGTCTCGCGCCTGTGGACGGTCTCCAGCATCTCGTCGAACCCTGTGCAGAGGGTGCCGATCTCGTCACTCCCGGGCCTGCCGATCCGGACCGTGTAGTCACGGTCCTGCGAGACACGGTTGACCGTCGCGACCAGCTCGAGGATCGGCCTCGAGATGGAACGCTGCGTCGTCATCGCCAGCAGGACCGCGATCAGCCCCCCCACCAGCAGCACCGCACCCGCGAGGAGCGCGTTCTGCCACACCTCGTAACGGTAGTTGCGCATCGAGTAGCGCAGTGAAACCTCGCCCACCGGAACATACCCGCTCATGATCGGTTCGGTGAGCGTGAGGAAGCCTTCCTCGAAGCGCGCGGAACCGGGCGGGCCGGCGACCGGAGGGGCATCGCCGAACCCGGGCTTGGCGTAAACTGCGAACAGCTTCCCGTCTCGATCCCGGATCCACGCGTTGACGACGTTGGCCTCGACGTCGAGCGAGCGAAGGAGCTCGCTGGCCGCGTCCTGGTCGAGGAAGACCACCGCCGCATCGCTGCCGCGGGCGATGAGCTGGGCGATCGAGGCGAGCTCGCGCACGACGGACTCCCGCCGCAGGCGGGTGCTGTTGAACATCAGCACCAGGGCGCAGAAGACGAGCACGATCGAGGCCGTCAGGAGCTGGAGCAGGATCAGCCGGGTGGAGATTCTGAGGCTGCGGGGTTCGCTCACGGCTCACCACCCGCGTCGTCGACCAGTCGCGCCAGCTTGAGCAGCTTCGAGCTCGGCTCGATCCCGGCCCGGCGCAGGGCGCGCAAGTTGATCTCGAGCTTCACGCGCCCCTCGTCGAGCACGAAGTTGACGGCCACGCCGCGCGCGGCGAAGCCCGTCACCTCGCCGATGGTCAGCAACGCCTTGCCCGCCACCGCCTGGCAGACATCCTCCGGGCTTGCCGGGGCGGTGCTGGCGATGAACAGGACCTGGCAGTCGCCGGCCTCGGCCGCCGAGCGAACCGGACGAATGACGATCTCCCGGTCGCCGACCTTGCGCTTGGCGGCGATCTCCCGCAGCGGCTCGACGACGACCGTCTCGCCCAGAACGGCGATGACGAACGGGGCGGTCGAGCTGTCCGGGGGCCAGCGCAGGTAGTTGGTGAGCTCGTAGACGAAGACCGCCTTGACCTGCTGCTCGTACGAGGCTTCATGGCTCGCAGGAGCGATCTGCGCCATGGCGACCGGGGCGACCAGCAGGCAGATCACGGTCACGGCCGCGGCGCGACGCCGCTCGCACCCTCCCCCCCCGCCCGGCCTGCGCACCACCCCGCCTC
>Ga0316620_10000757_pt1 | contig 13273 bp, 10 predicted proteins | sample OWC_Aug_M1_C1_D5_FD_207651 | JGI IMG/M metagenome (GOLD analysis project Ga0316620, IMG submission 207651) | Wetland soil microbial communities from Old Woman Creek delta, Ohio, United States - OWC_Aug_M1_C1_D5_B | ecosystem: Environmental > Terrestrial > Soil > Wetlands | place: USA: Ohio... | reverse complement strand
GTCGAGCCGACCATGGCGCTTGTGAACAAGTACTTCGGATCGATCAAGAATCCCCCCGGTGCGGCGCCGCGTGTGCGCACCGAGGAACCCTCGCCGGAGTACTACCGTAAGGTCAACGGGCCGGATTTCAAGGTGCCGTATATCGAGAAACGCGTACTCGGCAAGGCTGCCACCAATCCTTACGTCACGATCATGTTCCACATTCCGCCGCTCTGGCACGATGATGTGGCGCCGCTGACGATGCTGGGCCAGGTCATGAGCGCGAGAACCGGCAAAATGTACCTGGAAATGGTGCTGAAGAACGAGCATGCAACCGCCGTCATGGCATCGGCATCCACCTCGGAGTATGACGGCGCCTTCAGAGTGCAGGCGATGGCCAAGGAACTCAAGAACGAACCGGTCATTCCCATGGATCAACTCGAAAAAGAACTCTGGAGCTATATCGAAGACGCCAAAACCACATCTTGTGACAGCCTCGTGCTCCAGCGGGTGAAGAACTCCGCGGAGGCTTTGTTCCTGCGGAGCATGGCCGGCACGAATATCGCCGGCATGCTGGAGAGGATGGAGATCGCCTACCGGTGGCAGTTCATCGAGGAGCAGTTCAGGCAACGCATGGCCGTGACACCGGCGGACCTGATGCGGGTCGCCAAAAAGTATCTCACCCGGGACAACAGCGTGACCGGCGTGCTGGAGCGGGAAAAGTAGCGGCACCGCCGCACTTTCCGGAAAGGATATGACAATGCGCAAACGACTTTTTGCTTCATCGCTGATTCCGGCCCTGCTCGTGATCGCCGTGGCTGCCGCGGCGATCGCGCAGGCGCCCACCAAGACCGGGCAGGCTTCAACCAAGGGCGTGCAGGCGCCCGCGGCCCGCGCGCAGTCGTCCCAGGGGCCGCGTCCGGAGCTCCTCAAGTATCCGCCCCTCAACTTCAAGCCGCCCAAGGCGGCCGACTACCGCATGGTGCTGTCCAACGGGCTCGTCGTCTACATCGCGGAGGACCACGACGTCCCGTGGTTCAATGCTTCGCTGATGGTCAAGACCGGCCCGTTTCTCGAGCCCAAAGACAAACTGGGAGTGGCTGCCTTCACGAGCACGATCATGCGCTCCGGCGGCAGCACGACCATGAACGGCGAGCAGATCAACGAACGCATGGATTTTCTGGCCGGATCTGTCTCCGCCACCAGCCTGTCCGTCCATGTGAGAGACCTCGACGAAGGGTTCAAGATCTGGATGGACATCCTGACCAACCCTGCCTTCCCCGAGGACAAGCTCCGGCGTGAAAAAGACTTGGCGCTGCCGCCGATCCGCAACCGCAACAAGAACGTCTCGCAGGTCGGCAGCCGGGTCTATCAGAAGCTCGTTTATGGGGAGGATTCACCGATCACGGCGGAGAGGACCGAAGCCGGGATCAACAGCATCTCGCGCGATGACCTGATCGCATGGCACAAGAAGTACTGGGGTGCCAATAATGCCATCATGGTGGTCACCGGCGATTTCAAAAAGCCGGAAATGATGCAGAAGCTGGAGGCCACCTTCGGCAAATGGCGCACGGCGGAAAAAGCCGTGCCGCCGATACCCAGGATAGAACAGGCAGCCAAGGCCGGCGTGTACATGGTGCAGCCCGAAATCACCCCCAACCAGGGCGTGATCCAGATCGGCCATCTGGGAATCAGCCAGAATGACCCGGATTTTCCCGCGGTTGACCTGATGAACTATACCCTGGGCGGAGGATCGTTCTCCTCGCGCATTACCAAGGTAGTGCGCACCGACAACGGTCTCGCCTATACGGCCATGTCCAGCTACCCGGGAGGCGTACTCTATCCGGGCACATTCATGGCGTTTTGCCAGACCAAGAACTCCACGGTTGTTTTCGCAGCGCAGCTCATGCTGGATCTGATCGAGGGCATGCGGGCCGGGCAAGTCACGCAAGAGGATCTAAAGTTCGCCCAGACCGCCCGGCTGAACTCATTTCCATCGCGGTTCTCTTCGCGCAGCGCCATTCTGCAGAATTTCGCCTCGCTCGAGTATAACAACCAGCCGATGGATTACTACGACACCTATGTGGCCAAGTATCAGAAGGTCACGCTGGCCGACATCAAGCGCGTGGCTCAGAAATGGCTGCAGCCGGACAAGCTGATCATCATGGTGGCCGGTAACATCGCGGAGTGCAAAGCCGGCGCGGACAAGATGCTGCCGAATCAGCCGGCCATCGATGCCATGGGGGCCAAGTTCGGCGGCCGGACCATCGACGGCATCGCGAAGAAATACGGGGACGGCACGGTGCACGTCGTGCCGCTCAGATAGCAGTCCGCAAAAGACAAACCACGAAATACACGAAACACACGAAAATCCGCTTCGTGTGTTTCGTGTATTTCCCGCGCTCCTTTTCCCTCCCTGTGATCCGCCTTTCTTGTGATAGACCCTGGACACCCACCAAAGTTACAGAAGTTGGTGGGTGTCCAGGTTTCTTGAATGCTCCGTACTCCGGTATGTGCCTGCTAGAACAGGAGATAGCGATTTATACCTCCAAGCGCCGCATACAAAACCAGGGCCGGGGCTTTCCGTCCAGACAGGAAACTCGTCCGATTCAGGCATTCCATCCCCGGCCCCCGGTTCCGGTCAGCTCAGCGGACTGAGCCGTTCGTACCATCTTCTGATCACCGTCAGGGAGGCCAGGCCCTCCGAAAAATGCGAGGCATTTACGACGCCCGATTGCGGCTTGATCACATACCTGCCGAGCATGTCAATGTAACCGTAGGAAGTCCTTCCCGCCGCACTCCTGACCGCCACAAGCGCGAATCCCTCTCGGAATTCCCGGGCTTCGTCAAACTGCGGAGTAATGCTCCATTTCCCCTGTTTGTCGATGTAACCCCATTTGTTGCGGGAACGGGCCGCGGCCAGTCCCTGCGAAAATGGACCGGCCTGCTGGAACCGCGGGGCAATGGCCAGGGTGCCGCGAGCATCCATAAATCCCCAGACGTTTTGGGGATCGCCCTCGGGGAGCAAAGCCGTGGTGAGCGCACTCCCCTCAGTGCCTGCAGCCAAACGGACCGGGGCGAGACCATCGGCGAGGATACCTGCCTCGCTGAATCGGGGCGGGATGACAAAGTTCCCGGATTTGTCGATGAAACCCCACAGTTCGCCGCCGCTCTGTGCCTTCACCGCAGCCACGCCATCGCTAAAGCGGCCGGCCATGGTGAAGCGCGCGGGGATCACCAGGGTACCTGTACGGTCCACATAGCCCCACTTTGCAGCCCCCGCCCCGCGCAGCTTCACGGCCGCCAGCCCATCGTGAAATTCACCGGCTGCCTCGAATTGCAGCGGAATCAAGATCTTGCCGCCGATGTCGATGTAGCCGTACCGGCCGGCGACCGATACCGCCGCCAGCCCGTCGGAAAAATCGGCTCCCCGTTCGAACTGCGGGGAGATGGCGAAATCCCCCTTGTGACCAATGTAGCCAACCTTGCCATGGTGAACCACCATGCTTAACCCGTCGCGAAACGGACCGGCTTCCGCAAAGGTCGGCGGGACAATCAAGACTCCGCGCCTGTCAACATAGCCCCATTTCCCGCCTCTGTTGACTGCCGCCAAACCCTCCGCAAAATAAGAGGCCGCCTCATAATCCAGCGTCAGAACCCTTTTGCCTTCCTTATTCATGAAGGCGACCGTGGTCGGGGCCCGAGATGCTATGGCAAAGATCCAAAATCCCAGAAGGGTCGCAAGAATCACGATGCTCTTCATCCGAAGCCCCCTGGCTTTTCGTTCCATCACTGCAGCGCCAAATTCCCGGTTCATGACGTCACCTCCTGTTGTCAATGACATTCATAGATTCCCAAGTGACACTTTTCAATTACAATATGACATTTATATCTTGCATTGTCAAGAAAAATGTAAAATATTTATTGCATAAAGCAAATTATATTTGCTTTATGGTCAAGGGACGTTTATGATGACGGACGGATAACGACACATATGGCAACCAACATCCGAATGAAAGTAGCGCGGGTGGAGAAGAGCCTGAGCCAGCAGGAACTGGCAGACCGGGTCGAGGCGACCCGCCAGACGATCGGGCTCATCGAAAAGGGCGAGTACAACCCGACCCTCAAACTGTGCCTGCGGATCGCGCGCGCTCTCGATCGGACGCTGGACCAGCTGTTCTGGGAGGAGGGAGCCAAGTGAAAAAGCCCGGTCTGCAGGTTGACGAGCGCAGTGCCTCGATTTTTCGCAAGGTGTGCACCCGGATGTATCTGGCGACGATTGCGCTGCTCTGGCTTGATGTGATCTATCGGCAGCTCTGGCTTCGCCAGCCGGTCACGGAGTTTATCGATATCGCACTGGTCCTGATCGTCAATGTGGTGGTGGCGATCGGAGCCATCCTTTATTTCGGCGGCGTGGCTATCCCGAGGTTCCGTGCTTCGATCGTGGCATTTTTTTACGTAATCTGTGTCGTTGCGGGGACGGCATTCTGGATACTGAAGGATCCCTCCGGTTCCACCGGCGCCGCATTCGGCAAACTGCTCATTGTGGCGTCTGCATCCGCAATACTGATCCTGCTTTATCTGCTGGCGGCATATCTGGGCACCAAGAGGCTGGACAAAGATCTGGACGATTGAGAGCTGATTCCTCCCCCGATAGTAGTCCATGAAGACCGGCTTCCGGGCAATAATCCGCCTGCGGTTGCCGCCCAGCACATTCAGAGCCGATACCCGATCGCATTGGACAGAGATTTGTGGACACCCACTAGGGGGGAGATTTCTGGACACCCACTAGGAGATTTGTGGACACCCTCTGGAGATGGAGGATTTGTGGAGGAAGATTTGTGGACACCCACTAGAGAGGAGTTCCGGCGGTCTTGGCTCCATATCCGGGACCGGAGCAACTGAATGCTCGAAGTCCGGATAGGAGCGAGCCCGCACGCAGACTATGGACACCCACTGAATTTGCCGAGGTTTGTGGGTGTCCAGGTTATCCTTGATGCAATGCATGCCGGCATTTGATTGCTGGGACAAGAGATGGCGGTTTATGCCGCTGAGCGCCGGATACTGAATCGGAGCCGCAGATCGGCATGGACCCCTGTGCCCGATGGCTGAGCACAAATGCCATGGACAAAATGTGGACATCCATTGATGGAACCGGAGGAAGGCGGGGGAGGAAGGCGGGTGTCCACGTTTCCTTCACGTTTCCTTAGCGACGTTCCGGCGGACGGGGAGGCTGGGCAACGCCGGCCGTGTAGCGGGCGATCCGACCGTAGTCACGTCATGGCGGCAAGAGCTGGATTCGCTGGCACGGAAATGTGATATATTAGATTTTAGCCAATTTCGAATTCGTTCTTCTGGTGAGGGCCGGGAGTCCTGGAGGCAACGGTCTCACGGGGGTGACGATTTGGTCGGTTTTATGTAACTTGACTGTCTTGTGAGGAAACTAAATGAGTCGACAAAATGACATGAAGGCGCGTTATGCCGAGCTGAAACTGACGCAAGACCAGATTGATGAAATCGAAGAAGCGTTTGCGAAAGCAGACAAGGCGCAGAAGGAGTTTGAAACGTGGAGTCAGGAGGCGATCGACAGGGCGTGTCGTTCCGTTGCGCAGATCGTGGCCAACTCCAGGGCGTTTCACGAACTGGTGGAGTTGGGCATTCAGGAAAGCAATTTCGGTGATCCGATCAGCCGGGAGGCAAAGCGGTTCAAGATCCGGGGCATCCTGCGCGATTGCCTGCGGCAAAAATCGGTCGGCATTGTGGAGGAAATTCCCGAGAAGAAGATCGTCAAGTATGCCAAGCCCGTAGGCGTGCTCGCCTGCGTCATCCCGGCCACCAACCCCGATCTCACACCGGCCGGTAATGGCATTTATTCCATCAAGGCCAGAAACGCCATCATCTTCTCGCCGCATCCGCTCACGTTGAAGACCAGCCGCAAGACCATCGAGTTGATGCGCGCAGGCTTGAAAAGAGTCGGTGCTCCCGAGGATCTGATCCAGATCCTGGGTTACAGGGGAAAGATCAACAGGGGCTTCTCGGAAGCGCTGATGACCAAATGCGATCTGGTCATTGCGACCGGCGGCCAGGGCGTCGTCCGCCGCGCCTACATGTCCGGCACGCCGGCTTACGCCGTCGGCTCAGGCAACGCCACCATGATTTGGGACGAAACGGCGGCACAGGACCTGCATAAGGCCGCATTCAACACCATGCGTTCCAAGACCTCCGACTTCGGTTCCGGCTGCTCCGCCGACGGCAATATCATGATCCATGAGAGCATCTGGGATGCCGCACTCAAAGAGCTGGTAGCGGTCGGCGGTCATATGTTGTCGGAATCCGAGCAGGACGCCGTCCGAAAAGTCATGTGGGATGACGCGCTGCACCGACTGCCAAACACGGTCGCTCTCTCAGCCCAGGCGATGGCAAAGGCAGCCGGCTTCCAAATACCGGATGACAGGAAATTCCTGATCGCGTCGCATGGAACAGGAATCTACAACTCGTCAGCCGAAGGCATCTGGTGCGTTGAAAAACTGACCACCCTGCTGGCTGTGCACAAATACAAGGGAGAATTCCAGAACGCCATCGATGCCATCATGGCCATCCACGAAGTGGGCGGCATCGGCCATTCGGTGGGCATTTTCTCCTTCGACGAAGATCATATTCACAGGCTCGCGATGGTCGCCCGTGTCGGCCGCATCATGGTGCGTCAGCCCCAGTCGAAGGCGAACGCCGGCAGCATGCATAACGGCATGCCCATGACCTCTTCCATCGGCTGCGGTCCCTGGGCTGGAAACGCAACCTGCGAGAACATTCATTTGCGTCATTACATGAACCTCACCTGGGTTTCCAAGGAGTTCGACAAGCCCGACTGGATGACGGATGAGGAGCTGTTCGGCGAGTTCTACGATCCGGAATTGGAGAAGACTCAGTACTCCCCATTTTAGTCACAAAGCAAAATCCAAACCGTGCCGGCACTGCGGCGGGAATCTCCTGCGCGGTGCCGGCAGGTTGAACTTTGCCATCCGCAAAATCCCGAAGAGACTGGGATGACCGTCCGCGGCCGGAACACTGTGATAAGGCACCGAATCCTGGGGATGCAACATGGTGGCAAAGGGGTGCATCCCTGACGTCGAGGCAGTTCTTGCCAGACGGCATGACAACGGCGCCGACTACTGGGCCAGCGCCGACGGACGGTTGTGTGTCGGAGAACCTTCCAGCACTCTCAACTCCCTTCTGATCCTCCACGAACTGAAGTTGGCACAAACACACGAAGCCATCCGCGGCGCCCTTCGGCTCGTGCTGGATGCGTGGCGGGAGGACGGCCGCTATCGCCTGACGCCCGGCGGCGCACTCTACCCGTGCTCCACTGCCGCGGCTGCCAGAGTGCTGTGCCGATTCGGCTTCGCGAAAGACCGCAGACTTCAGCAGACATTCGCCCACCTGCTGGAGATTCAGAATGACGACGGAGGCTGGAAATGCAACAAGTATCCGTACGGGCGAGGACCGGAAACACGATTCTCCAATCCGGGCGTCACGCTGTCCGTGCTGGACGCCTTCCGCTTCACGGAGTACATCAATCGCGATCCACGTCTCGACAAGGCCGTGGAATCGCTCCTTGACCACTGGGTGGTCAGACGCCCGATCGGACCCTGTCACTTCGGAATCGGCACGCTGTTCATGCAGGTCGAGTACCCGTTTCTGCGTTACAACCTGTTCTACTACGTCTACATCCTGTCGTTGTACAGCCGAGCGAAGCGCGATCCGCGTTTCCTGGAAGCACTGGGGGTTCTGGAGTCGAAGCTGGACAGCCGCTGCCGCGTCATCATCGAGCGTCCGCACCGCAAGCTTGCCAACCTCAGGCTCTGTCAGAAGGGGCGCGCCTCGGAATTGGCCACCGCCCGCTATCGTGAAATCGTGAGAAACCTGCAGAGGTGATAGAAGACTATGGACACCCGCCATGAAACCGGAAGGACGCCGGGTGTCCACAAAGCACCTTCGCAATTAGCAGCCAATAGCGTTCACACGGGGTTTAAACAGGCTCTGACGCTTACAGGCGAATGCCCTTCTCGGCCAGTGCGGTTCACCCGGCGTTTTCAGTCCAGTTGACTCCGGGCTAGCAGAGATTCGTTTCCACCCGCCAAACACAGGATCTTCCAACAGCAAATTTCTGTTGACTATACCAATAATTAGTACTAATAATTAGTAACATGAGACCCAGAAGCCGCACACTGACGGAACAGGAACTTGCGATCATGATGGTGGTCTGGCGACTCGGCACGGCGACGGTGCGCAATGTCTACGAAGAGCTGCTGAAGGAGCGCAAGATCGCCTACACGTCGGTCATGACCATAATGAAGATCATGACTGATAAAAAACATTTGCGGAGGCGCCTCGTGGACCGCGCGCATGTTTATGAAGCTACGCGCCCGAAGAATCTGATCATGAAGGAACTGGTTGGGGATTTTCTCAACCGGATGTTCAACGGCTCGGCGGAACCTCTGATGCTTTATCTGGTGCACAACCGGTACATATCTAAAAAGGAGCTGGACGAGATCGTCCGCGCGATAAAGGAACGAACATGAATGTGCCACCGGAATTTCGCAATTTCCTGATGTATCTGCTGCAGGTCGCGCTCCTGGTTTCTCTCGGGGGCCTGCTGCGTCTCGCTTTTCGCATCCGGCTTCCCCGCGTATTGCTCATCTACTGGCAGGTGCTGCTCATCCTCAGTTTGACGATCCCGCTGGTAACTTCGCGAAGGGTGCACACCCTGAGAGCCTCTGGCGCCCTTGAGATTTCTCAATCCGACAACCAGGTCGTCCCGATGCCCCCACCGACTGGACAGGGCACCGCCCGTACGGATTGGGCGGGACTCTCTTGGCGGATTCTTCTCCCCCTTCTGGTCGTCATTTGCGCCGCCAAGGTGGGACGGCTCGCGCTCGGCATGATCCGACTCAGCCATCTGCGCAGCAGAGGCCGCCGCCTCGAGCTGCCGGCATCGGGCTTCGAAACGATCATGCCGCTTAGAGGCAAAAGTGAATTTTTCGTTTCGTCCGATATTCGCGGCCCGGCGACCTACGGTTTCATACGTTCCACCATTCTGCTGCCTCAAGATTTCGAAGACCTGGACGCAGGATCGAAGCTCTCGATCCTGTGTCACGAGCTCATCCATGTCCGCAGGCGTGACTGGCTGTTCGGACTTTCAGAACAATTGATAGCGGCGTTCTTCTGGTTTCATCCAGCGGTCTCGTGGCTGGTCCAGCGCATCGAGCTCTCCCGGGAACAGCTTGTTGACCGCGAGGTTCTGGATCTCTCGGTCGACCGGCGTCACTACTTGAGATCCCTCCTGTTCGCGGCTGGGGGATTGGAGGTTCTCCTGTCAGCCAATTTGTTTCTGTCGCGCCATCACTTGAAGGAAAGAATCGCAGCCCTTTGGGAGGATGTCCATATGACGAGAAGACGGATGGTTAGCTCACTCGCTTCTGCAGTGATGCTGTTCGCCGTCGGTGCCGTAATCTGCAGCCAGGCTTTTCCTTTGATGCAAACCGTTGTCCTGAAACCTGAGCCAGTCGCGGCAAAGGCTGCCGTCGCCCCGCCGGTTCAGGCCGCGGCAAAAACATCGCGCACGACGGCACTCCCAACGCAGGCAAAAGTGGTAACGGCAACCTCGAAGCCAGTTGTCGCATGGCCGATTCCGGCCAAGTCTGCCAATGCACAAGTGGCGAGCCCGTTGGGCAAGGTAAAGGTGGTTCCGATTGCGCCTCCGCCGATTGCCGAAGCGAACAACAAGCCTGTCATTCAGAAATCTCTCGCAGGCCTCGTGGTTGATGCCGATGGCGTTTTCCTGCCCGGAGTTCATGTCCGGATCACGGACCCCGAAACGAATGACGTCCTGGCTGCCGGCACTACCAGCGATCGGGGAACTTTCGGCTTCCTGTTGTCAACCGAGAAGGAGAGCGTCGACTGCACGTTCAGTGGGGAAGGGTTCAGGCCGAGCGTAATCAGGGGCGTAAAGATGATCGGCAATGCCCCTGTCGCCGTACGTGTCACAATGCAGATCGTCAGTGCAACCTGCACGCTCTACGTAAAGCCGGGCGCGGAAACAACAGCATTTGTATCCCCAACGCCGGTATCGGGCCGTGTCATGCCAGCTATGTTGTATTGGGGAAGTGATCTGGCGTATCCGCCGGAAGCACTGCAGCAGGGCCTTGAAGCAGTGGTCCTGGCCGAGGTGAAGGTCGAGGCGGACGGGGCGATTTCCGACGTGCGCATAATCAAGGGCCACCCGCACTTCGACGCAGCGGTAATCGACGCAGTCCGTCAGTGGCGTTGCGGACCGGCCTACCTGAACGGCAAGCCGCATCAAAGCGTCAATTCGGTTACCGTCCAATTCCGCCTCAAATAGGCGGCATCGCGCAAGAGCGCCCAGCCGCCAGGACGGACTCCGAACACACAGATCCAGGGAGGCTTAACCTGCTTCTGGATCGGGAATCGACTCTGGCCCGGTCGACTACAGGTTCCCCGTCCGGTTCTGATTGTGCCGAAATTTCTGCTGGGCCAAACCAAGCCGTCTTTTCAGATGGACCTCCTGATCAATGCGGTCGAGGAATGATCGTCACATCAGGATGCCGAGACGAAGATTCCTGCCGCGGAGGTCGCCATGCATTCCGTTCGACCGCATCTTCGACATGCGCAACCTGGACATGATCGAGCATACCGTGCATGACCTCCTGCGCCAGCGCATCTACGGCTTGGCTTGCGGCTGCGCCGACTGCAACGACGCCGCGCAACTGAGAAACGACCCGATTCACAAGCTGATCCTCGATCGCGATCCGATCGATGGCAATCCGTTGGGATCGCAACCCACACTGTCGCGCTTCGAAAACGCGGTTTCCCGCAAGGACCTTTTTCCTATGGGATCCGAACTGGCCGAAATCGTCGTCAACCATCATGCTCGCCGTCTTGGCGCCAAGGCTCGATTGATCACGATCGACCTGGATCCCACCGACGATCCCACCCATGGGCAGCAGCAGCTGAGCTTCTTCAACGGGCACTACGACAGCTGGTGTTACCTTCCCATGGTCGGCACTCTGCAATTCAACGATGAGTCCGAAATCCTATCCCGGAACAATTTTTGTGCCGAGTGGTGAATAAACCGGGCTAAGGACTCAAGAAGCTTAAGCGCCGAGGCTATCGTCTTGAGAAAATCATCGTCGCGGACGACGACAGAGGCAATCTATCGCGCCAGTACAGCAACCAGGTCTGCGTTGGAGGATACACAGGGGATGCGAACGATGACGAATTACCGGCGCTCTTCGCGTTCCTCGCCGAATTGTCCACCGTTCCCGACGTACGGACTGTGGAAAAGCGCGACTGGAGAGACAGGTGCCGATCAGAATAAACGATGCCCGATCGACCAATTGGACAAGCAGGGAACTTTGAAATCGTCCCGGCCGGTCTTACCTCTATTCAGGCTGCGAGAACAGAAATGTGGAACTCCTGGCCACCAATGCGAGTTCTTCAGCCGCCGACTCCCCCCGACAGCTCACTACAAGCTGGGCGGCCTCCTCTACAGGCGGAAACGCCAGCTGTGGACTCCCCATTTCAACGATCCAAGGAGCGGCTTGCAGCAAAAGGGATCGAGACAATCGACAACGCCCGGCTGATCTTTCAGAAGGAGAGCAGGCATTGCCAGATGTACATGTTTCCAAGACCATCGATGCCTTCCCAGATGCGGCGCGCCAGGCAGGGATCGCCTGATATCGGCGGAAGCTCTCTGAGTTTTTCATCCCATGGAATGCACACCCCCGGCCTGCGGCGGGAACTCCTGGAACAGGGATCCGATCTCGTGCCAGACTCAGGACCGGCCGCGGACTGCGAGGAAGCGGAGTAAACTCCATATTCGCGCGTAAACTCCGTCATTGCCTTCAGATTTTCCGGGTTCGTGTCGTTCTGCATGATGGCACTGGCATCCATGATATAGCCGCCGTCCTTCGCCACGCCATCGATGACCTGCCGGCAGCGCGCCCGGACCTCGTCCGGCGTTCCATAACTGAGCAGATGATTGGGAATTCCCCCGCTCAGGCAAAACTTCCGGCCGAGCTTCCGGTGGACCTCGAAGATGTCGCCCCGATCCACGTGATACACGATGCTGCGGTCGGGTAATTCAGCGAAGCTGTCCAGGTGACGGTTCCAGTTCCCCTCGGCGTAGAAGAGCGTCTGATGGCCGTTGGCCCATAGCTCTTCGATCATCGGTTTCAGCGTGGGCCAGTAGTGCGACTTGAACTGTGCAGGACTGACGAATGGGACGCAGCCGCGGTGCATCCAGAATCCGATGGGCACGGTTTTGTCGGGATCGGCGGTTGTCATGGCCACGTGCAGCAGGTGAGGAGCCAGTGCCTCGCATGCGGCCAACACCTTCTGAGGCCGCTCCACCATGTCCACGGTCAAGCCGACATATCCGCGCAGTTTGTCGCCGATGATATCGAAGGGTGCCTTGAGTATTCCCGCGATTGCCGACACGGTCCCCGACTCTGACCGCAGACGATCGACCTGGCTGCCGAAGGAACTGAAGTACTGCAGCATCGCCATGCCGCCCTTCAGGAACGACAGGTTGTTGCGAAAGGTATTCGGCTGCCCGGGAGCAATCACGTCGGTCGATACGCGCGGTAGCCAGACATTGAACAGAAATCCCGTCGGGTCGTCGATCAGCGCGTCGTACTCCCCGGCCCTCATCCACGCCTGATCCTCAGAAGGTTCCCTGTACTGGAATCCGACGTCCGGGGGAATGTCGATGCCGGGAACCCCGTAGTACTTGAGACCGATTGCCTGGGTCAGCCCGGTCCAGACATAGACCATGTTGGACACGACTGCGTCCCAGTCAAAATCCGCGGCGCATCTGCGCGCGGCGGCGAATGCCAGCTCGTAATCGTGCGTCACCTGCTGAACGGTGTAGCCCGCATATCGGGCGGTAAACTCCGCGACAAACGGCCGGATAGGGATGCAGTCGGGCCTTTCATTGTTCATGGCCGTGACGTACCGGCGCACCCTTTCCTGATAGCGTTTTTCCATGTCCGGGCCCATCGCCATCTCTCCCGCTCTTCGAAAAAAGTGAATCGTCATCCCGACTGGCACATCCCGACAATTGTGCGGTCGAATCCCATCATCCTCCCGGCGCATCGTTTCGTTTGGAAGAGCAGATTGGACTGCACCCCTAAGGTGAGACAAGAAAACCAGGGACAGATAAACAAGTTTGAGCAGGGGTTGGGGGTGTGGGGGAAGGGGGCAGCCAGCCCCCTTC
>Ga0316620_10000755_pt1 | contig 13298 bp, 9 predicted proteins | sample OWC_Aug_M1_C1_D5_FD_207651 | JGI IMG/M metagenome (GOLD analysis project Ga0316620, IMG submission 207651) | Wetland soil microbial communities from Old Woman Creek delta, Ohio, United States - OWC_Aug_M1_C1_D5_B | ecosystem: Environmental > Terrestrial > Soil > Wetlands | place: USA: Ohio... | reverse complement strand
GAGGAGGAAGCCGAGCATCGGAGAGATGAAGATGAACAGGATCGGCCTGACCCAGCCGCCGGGGATGAGGACCCCGAGCCCCGCCTTGGTGATCGCCGCGCCGGCGTAGCCGCCGATGAGGGCGTGCGAGGAGGACGAGGGGATGCCGTGGCGCCAGCAGGTGAGCATCCAGATGATCGCCCCGAGCAGCGCCGCCAGCACCACGTACGGATCGACGACCTCGATCCTGATCAGCCCCGTGCCGACCGTCCTCGCCACCGCCGTCCCGAACACGAACGCCGCGAGGAAGTTGAACGTCGCAGCCCAGATGACCGCCTGCAGCGGCGAGAGGACCCTCGTCGAGACAATCGTCGCGATCGAGTTGGCGGAGTCGTTGAATCCGTTGATGAAGTCGAAGACGAACGCCACGAGGACGATCGCCAGTACCAGCGCGACGGTCGGGCTCACTCGGCAGGCCGGGACCGCGGTCCGGGATGGCGAACGGAACTCGCCGCCGGCGTCACGTGGCGACCGCGCTCTCCACGAGGTACGCGATGGCGGCGAGGCCCGCGCTGGCCGGGATCGTCAGGATCCACGCCCAGACGATGCTGCCGGCCACGCCCCACCGCACCGAGCTGAGGCGCTGCGCCGCGCCGACGCCGGAGATCGACCCGGTGATCGTGTGAGTCGTCGAGACGGGGACGCCGAGGAAGGTGGCGAGGAAGATCGCGATCGCCCCGCCGGTCTCGGCGCAGAATCCGCCGAACGGCTTCAGCCGAGTAATCCGCTGACCCATCGTGTGCACGATCCGCCAGCCCCCGAACATGGTCCCCAGCGCGATGGCGCCGTAGGCCGAGAAGATCACCCAGGTCGGGATGGTGTCCATCGAAGTGACGTGCAGGAAACGCCACGAAGAATCGGCGAACGCCGCCCGCGACGCGAACAGCAGGCCGACGATGATCCCCATCGTCTTCTGCGCGTCGTTCGTCCCGTGGCTGAGGCTGTACGCCGCCGCCGACACCAGCTGCAGCCGACGGAACCAGGAGTCGATCTGCCGCGGATGCGCCCGCCGGAACAGCCACCCCGTCACGACCATCATCGCGAGGCCGAACGCGAAGCCGACGAGCGGCGAGAGGAAGATGAACAGGATCGGCTTCACCCACCCGGCGGGGATGAGCGCCCCGACGCCGGCCTTGGTGATCGCGGCCCCCGCGTACCCCCCGATCAGCGCGTGCGAGGACGACGAGGGGATGCCGTAGTACCAGGTGATGAGGTTCCAGGCGATCGCGCCGAGGAGACCCGCCAGGATGACGTGCGGGTCCACGACGTCGATCCGGATGAGGCCCGTCCCGACGGTCTTCGCTACCGCCGTCCCGAACCCGAAGACGGCGAGGAAGTTGAAGAAGGCGGCCCAGATGACGGCAGCGAACGGCGAGAGGACGCGGGTCGATACGACCGTGGCGATCGAGTTCGCCGAGTCGTGGAAGCCGTTGATGAAGTCGAAGCCGAGTGCGACGACGACGATCGCCAGCACGAACAGGATGGTGCCGTCCACGGACACCCCGGGCCTACGCGTGCTTGATGGCGATGCTCTCGAGGACGTTCGCTACGTCCTCCGCCTGGTCCACGCAGCGCTCCAGGTTGTCGTAGATCTCCTTCCACTTGATCAGCTCGCGCGCGTCCTGCTCGGTGTCGAAGAGCTGGCCCATCGCCGCGTGGTAGATGGAGTCGGCCTCCTCCTCGTACTGCTTCACGTCCCGCGAGGCCTCCATCACCCCGGTGCGGTTCCGCAGGTGCTCGACGCCCGCGAGGAGGGAGCCCACAACGTTCTGGATGACCCGCGTCAGGTGCTTGACCCCCTCCGGGGCCACTCCCACACGGAACATCTGCGTCCGGCGCGCCACCCCGTCGATCACGTCAATCACGTCGTCGAGGTCGGAGGCGAGCCGGTAGATGTCCTCGCGGTCGATCGGCGTGATGAAGGTGCGATCGAGCCGGTTCACCACCTCGTGGGTGATCTGGTCGCACTCGTGCTCCAGCCGCTTGATCTGCTCGGCGTGGTAGAGGGCGCGATCGGGCTCGGCGAAGAGCCCAGCCAGATGCTCCGACGCGGTGTGGCTACGGCGCGCGACCTCGGTGAACAGGTCGAAGAAGCTCTCTTCGCGCGGCAACAGGCTGAAACGCACCCCAGGCTCCGGAGAAAGACGCGCCAAAGATAGCCGCCGGTGGACGGTGCGGCTACGCGCGCGCCACCCCTCCCAACCGAACCTCACTCTCCGGTTCCGACTTGCGTTTTCCCGCCCCAACCCTATATTGACAACGAGACCCGAAGAAAACCCGAAACGACGTCGGAAGACGTTATGTATTCTCTTGTAGGTCAATGTGTTACGTTGGCTTCCCCGGACCGCTGCCCGGACTGCGGAGCCCCGACCGTGAACGCCTCGGGCTGTCCCTACTGTCCGGTCTGTGGCTGGGGGCGCTGTGGCTGAAGAGACAGGGGGCACGGGGGCACTGGAGCACGGGGGCACGGAGGCGCCACCGTGGTCGGTGCTCGACGAGCCCGAGCGCGGCACGCGTTTCGTGGACCTGCCCATCGCCTCCATCCTCAACGCCCCGCAGCAGACGGGGATGACCTTCTGGTCTCTCAACCCGTACGTGGGATGCGAGTTCGGCTGCAGCTACTGCTTCGCCCGCTACGCGCACCGCTTCGTGGCGGAGCGGGCGCTTGGCCGGGGCGGCATCTCGGCGGCGGAGTTCCCGGACTTCCGGGGGCCCGAGGGGTGGGAGGGCTTCGAGCGGCGGATCTTCGTCAAGCGCGAAGCGGCGGACGTCCTCGGTCGCACGCTGCGACCCGCGCGCCTCGGCGGCGCGTCCATCGCCATCGGCACAGCCACCGATCCCTACCAGCCGGCGGAGCGGCGCTTCCACGTCACGCGGCAGGTACTCGAGCGGCTGGCGCAGTTCCACGGGCTGCGGGTAGGGCTCGTCACCAAGTCGCCGCTGGTCGTGCGCGACCTCGACGTGCTCCGGCGCCTTGCCGAGCGGCACACCCTCGCGGTGCACCTCTCGCTCATCAGCGTGGACGTGCCGCTGGTGCGCACGCTGGAGCCACGCTCGCCGATGCCGCCGGTGCGGCTAGCGGCGCTGCGCAAGCTCGCGCGGGCGGGCATCCCCGCCGGCGTGATGATCGCGCCGGTGCTGCCGGGCATCACCGACGGCGTGCCGCAGCTCCGCGCGCTCGTCGCGGCGGCGAAGGAGGCGGGCGCGGCGTTCGTCTGCTCTTCGCCGCTGCGGCTCTACGCCGGCGTGCGAGCGCGATTTCTCCCCGTGGTGGCGCAGGCGTTCCCGGCGCTGCGCGAGCGTTACGAGCGGGCCTTCGACGCGTCGGGGGAGATCGGGCCGGTGTACCGCGCCGCCCTGGAGAGGCGGGTGGGAGCGATCAAACGGGAGATGGGGTTCGTCGAAGACAGGCGCACCGGCCCACCGGCGTACCGGCGCACCGAAGCGCTGCAATGGGAGCTGCCGCTGTGAGGGGCGAGCGCTGTGTCGTGCGCCCGTGCCCCTGTGCCCTCCGTCGTTCAGCGTCGTGTCGTCTGCTCGCCGGGCCGTCCCCCCGGCATCCACGCCGGAGCCGGCCCGTCCGCCAACAGTCGCACCGCTTGGGCCGCGGCGGCGCTGACCTCGGCCATGTGCGCCGGGTCGGCGCGGTCGGCCTCGTCGTCGGGGGTGTGGTAGTCCGCGTGGAGGGTGAACGAGGAGAGGGTGTGCGCGGGGATGCCGCGGCGCGCGAAGACGAAGTTATCGGAGCGCTCGAAGAAGCCCTGCACGGGCCTAGGATCGGGCACGGCGGGGATGCCGGCGTCGCGGAGCGCCGTCCCCATCGTCGAGCGGCCGAAGCCGGTGAGCCACGCCCGGCCCGCGCCGCCCGCGAGCGAGTCGGGGCGGGAGACCATCTCGACGTTGAGGTTCGCGACCGTGCGCTCGAGCGGCACGACCGGGTGGTCGACGTACCAGCGGGTGCCGAGGGCCCCGCGCTCCTCGCCGGTCGCGAGGAGGAAGACCACGGTGCGCAGCGGCGCGGGCCGCTCGCGGGCGAGGATCCGTGCGACGGCGAGCACGGCCACGACGCCGGACGCGTTGTCGTCGGCACCGTTGTAGATCGAGTCGCCGTCCTCCGGCCGCCCGATGCCGACGTGGTCGTAGTGCGCGCTCACCACGACGGCCTCGTTCCGGAGCCGCGGGTCCCGCCCCGGCAGGACGCCGACGACGTTGACGGCTGCGAAGGGGAGGCGGCTCGCCGCGGCGAGGGTGTCCCGCGCCGCGAGGGCGGGCAGGATCGTGAGACGGCGGTGCGGCCGGCCCTGGAGGGTGACGGTGAACCGCGCGAGCGGCACGCGCTGGAAGTATCCGGAGTCGCCGGCCGGCCGGATGCCTGCGGCCCGCAGCTCGGCTGCGATGACGCGCGCCGCGGCCGCGCTGCCGCGGCCCCCGGTATCGCGGCCTTCGAGCGAGTCGGCGGCGAGGATGCCGAGGAGTCGCGCCGCGTCCGCGGTCGCGACGGCGGGGCGCGAGGCCTCTTGGGGAGACTGCGCGACGGTCGTCACGGAGCGCGCCGGCTGCTGGACCACGAGTGGCACGGGCAGCACGAGAAGGCTCGCGGCGATCGTCGCTGTTGAGAGCATCGGGAAAGCATAGCCATGGGCCTGCCGCAACTCCACGTCGTCCTCCCCGAACGGCTCCAGCGGTTCGTCCCCGCCGCGCGCCGCGGCCTCGCGTTCGGCATCCCCGCGGTCGACGCGATGCTCCCTTCCGGCCTCCCCCGCGGGCAGATCACGGCGTTCGCCGCGCCCCTCGGCTGCGGCGGCACGGCGCTTCTCCTCGCGCTCGCCGAGGCCACGCTGCGCTCCGACGAGGGCGTGGCGTTCGTGGACGCCGCGCGCACCCTCGCCCCGCAGGCGGCGGCGCACCTGGCGGACCTCGGCAGGTTCTGGGTCGTCCGCCCGCGCGGCACGGAGAGCGCCTGGTGGTGCGCCGACGTCCTGCTGCGCACCGGCGCCTTCGGCCTCGTGGTCGTGGACCAGGCGCCCGCGCCCGCGCGGCCGGTCGCCGTGCGGCTCCAGCGCCTGGCGCGGGACAAGGACGCGGCGCTGGTGGTACGAGGGCACGGGGGCACCGGGGCACCGGGGCACGGTGATACGCTGGCGGCGGCCGGCGAGCGTCGGGCCCGGTGGCGCGCCGAGGCGAGCACTCACGGGGCGCAGCCCGGCGCGCCGCCGGGTCTGCGCGAGCAGCTGGCCGCCGCGCCCGCCTTCGGCGCCGTACTCGTGCTCTCCGTCCGTGCGTCTGCCTCCGGCTTCCTCCCCGCCGCCCCCGGTTCCGGCGCCGCGTGGCCCGGAGTGCGGCCGGTGATCGTCACCATCGAGAAGGGCGGCGCCCCGCGCGCCGCCGAGGTCCCCGTCGGTGCTCCCCTGCCGCATCGCCTGCGTCCGCATTGGGCGGTTCGCGACCGGCGCGGCGAGTCGGCGGCCGGACAGCGGAGCCCGAGTGGCCGGGGGCAGCGCCCCCGCGCCGCCCAGCCCGACTGGCCCGAGCGCCGCGCCCGCTGAGACGCCGCTTGCTTTGGTCGCCGACGTCCGCGGCACCCCCCGCGTAGTCGCGCTCGACCGCGCCGCCACGCGCCGCGGCATCGCGGCGGGGATGGCGCTCTCCGAGGCGCGCGCGCTGGCGGGCGACCTGCGTGCCCTGCCGTGGGACGCGGATTACCTCGCCAGGGCCGCCCTCGACGTCACCACGGCGCTCCTCGCCGCCAGCCCGCGGGTGGCCTGGGCCAGTGGCAGTCGTTCCGTGCCCCCGCGCGCCCGTGCCCCCGTGCCCCCGGCGGGGGGCGGCGGCGAAGTGGGGATCTGGTGGGTGGACGCGGCAGGACTCGGGAGCGAGCGGAAGCTTGTCGAGAAGCTGCGCCGCCTCGCCGGTGGCCTCGGCTTCGGCCCGGCGCGCGTGGGAGTCGCGGACTCCGCCATCGCGGCGCACGCGGCGACGTACGGCGGTCGGCACGGGGGCACGGGCGCACGGGGCCACGGGAGCGCCGCGAGCCGTCCGACCGGCGAGATTCGCCGCCCCCGCGACGCAGCGCCCGCGGCTATCGTCCCGCCGGGCAGCGACGCGGCGTTCTTGGCCCCGTTCCCTATCGCGCTCCTCGATATCGACGACGACCTCGCCGAGACTCTTCGCGCCCTCGGACTGGAGACCCTCGGCCAGTTCGCCGGGCTCGATGCCGACGAGGTGGAGGCGCGCTTCGGCACCGAGGGGCTCGCAGCGCACCGCCTCGCCCGCGGCCTCGACGCACGAGGTCCCTCCACCCCGCGCGACGACGCCATCCCGATCGTGGCCTGCGACCTCGGCGGTCCCGTCGCCACCGCGGAGCCTCTCCTCTTCGTGCTCAAGGGGGCCATCGCCTCGCTCGGCTCGGCGCTCCGCGCGAAGGGCCTCGCCGCGCGCGAGGTCTCCATCTCCCTCGGCCTCGACGACGGCGCGCTCGCCGAGAAGGCGGTCCGCCCCGCGCTGCCGACCTCGCACGAGGGCGCGCTCTTCGACCACTGCCGCACCGCGTTGGAGGGGTGGACCCTGCCGGAGCCGGTCGTCGCCCTCACCGTCCGCGCCGCCGTCACCGTCACCGCCTCGGGAGAGCAGGGCGATCTCCTCGTCCCGCGCTGGGCCGACCCCGCGGCGCTCGAGGCCGCGTTCGAGCGGATCCGGGGGAGCGAGGGAGCGGACGCCGTCGCGACGCCCCTCGTGCGGGACGGTCACCTGCCGCGGGACGCGGGAGCGTGGGGTGCAAGGGAGGACACAGGGGCGGCGGCCGCCGAGCGCCGGACCCGGTCGCGTACTGCGGCGAGCACCCACGGGGCGCAGCCCGGCACGCCGCCGGGTCCGCGCGAGCATCGGGCCGCCGCACTACGGCTGCTCCAGGAGCCCGCGCCGGTCCGCGTCCGCCTGGGCCGCGCCGGCATCGAAGCGTTCCACCACGAGGGTGCCTGGCACGACGTCGCGGCCTGGAGCGGCCCCGAGCGGCTCGCGCCACGCTGGTGGGTCGGAGGCGAGGGCCCGCAGGACCGCTACACCGCCCGCGCGGCAGACGGCTCGCTCTGGCTGCTCTTCCGCGCCGCCGGCACGCGGCGGTGGTTCGTGGAGGGGTGGTGGGACTGAAGGGTGGTGCCTCGACCTATGCCGAACTGCACTGTCACTCCGCCTTCTCCCTGCTCGACGGAGCCTCGAATCCGGAGGACCTGATCCGCCGCGCAGCTTCCCTTGGCATCACCGGCGTGGCGCTCACCGACCATGACGACCTCGGCGGCGCGGTGCGCTGGGCAGAGGCAGGCCAGGAGCACGGCGTCCCAGCGGTCGTCGGTGTGGAAGTCACGGTCTCCGCCGAGGAGGGGGCAGGTGACGGCGGCGGCCGGCGAGCGCCGGAACAGATGGCGGGCCGAGACGAGCACTCACGGGGCGCAGCCCGGCCCGTCGCCGAGCCCGCGCGAGCGCAAGGCCGCCGCGCCGATGTCGGCCCCTCCCACCTCACCCTCCTCGCGATGACCGACGCCGGCTACGCGAACCTCTCGCGCCTCGTCACCCTCGCCCGGAGCCGCGAGCGCGGCGCGCCCTCCGTGGGCTGGGCCGACCTTGCCCGGCACACCGAGGGACTCTTCTGCCTGACCGGCTGCCCGCACGGCGCGGTGCCGCAGATGCTCGCGCGCGGCGACGAGGCCGGTGCTCGCGAGCGCCTCGGCTGGCTGGCCGAGGCCTTCCGCGGCGACGTCGCCGTCGAGTGCTGGGACCACTCGCTCGCCGCCGAGCGCGCCGTCGTCCCCGACCTCGTCGCGCTCGCCGGATCGCTCGACCTCCCGTGGCTCGTGACCAACGACGTGCACTATGCCACTCCGAGGGGCCGCCTCGTCCACGACGTCCTCACCTGCCTGCGACACGGAACGACGCTCGACGGGGCGGGGACGCTGCTGCGCCCCAACGGCGAGTGGTACCTCAAGCGTCCCGACCGCCTCGCACACCGCTGGCGTCACTACCCCGAGGGTCTCGCCGCAACGCTCGACGTCGCCGAGCGGTGCGAGTTCCGGATGGGACGGCTCACGCCGGCTCTCCCCTCATTCCCGACGCCGCCGGGCGTGAGCGCCGACGAGTACCTCGCGTCGCTCGTAGCCGCTGGCGCCCGGGAGCGCTACCGCGAGCGTCTCACCGAGCGGCACCGCCGCCAGATCCGCCACGAGCTCGACGTCATCGGTCGGCTGGGCCTCGCGGGTTACTTCCTCATCGTGTGGGACATCGTGCGGGAGGCGAACCGCATCGGCGTGCTCGCCCAGGGACGCGGCTCGGCGGCGAACTCGGCCGTCTGCTACTGCTTGGGGATCACGGCCGTGGACCCGATCGGGATGGAGTTGCTCTTCGAGCGGTTCCTCTCGGACGACCGCCGCGAGGCCCCCGACATCGACGTCGACTTCGCGCACCGGGACCGCGAGAAGGTCATCCAGTACGTCTACCGCCGCTACGGCCGGGACCATGCGGCCATGGTCTGCGAGGCCATCACCTACCGCGGCCGCGCCGCCGTGCGCGATGCCGCCCGCGTCCTCGGCTTCTCGGTGCAGCAAGCCGAGCGCCTCGCCGACGAAGCCGACCGCCACAGCGCCCGCACCACCGCCGAGCACCTTGAGGGCGGAGGTCTCGCGTCCGCGGACCTCGACCCGGCAGACCGCCGTGTCCGGATGCTGGCCGAGGTCGTGCGCGACCTGCACGAGCTGCCGCGCCACCGGTCCATCCATGTCGGGGGCTTCGTCCTCTCACGCGAGCCGCTCGCGGGCGTGGTGCCCATCGAGCCCGCCGCCATGCCGGAGCGCACCGTCATCCAGTGGGACAAGGACGACCTCGACCCGGTGCGCCTCATCAAGATCGACCTCCTGGGCCTCGGTATGCTGACGATGATCCAGGACGCGCTGGTCCTGATACGCCGGCACCACGGTGTGGCGGTGAACCTCGCGCGGCTGCCGATGGACGACCCTGCGGTCTACGACCTCCTCTGCCGCGCCGACACCGTGGGCGTCTTCCAGGTGGAGTCGCGTGCCCAGATGAACACCCTCCCGCGCCTCGCGCCGCGGACCTTCTACGACCTCGTCGTCGAGGTGGCGCTCATCCGCCCAGGTCCCATCCAGGGAGAGATGGTCCACCCCTACCTGCGGCGCCGCGCCGGCGAGGAGCCGGTGGTCTATCCGCACCCCGCGCTCGAGCCGATCCTCGAACGCACCCTGGGCGTGCCCCTCTTCCAGGAGCAGGGGATGCAGGTCGCCATAGCCGCCGCGGGCTTCACCCCGGGAGAGGCCGACGAGCTGAGGCGCGCGATGGGCCACAAACGCTCGCACGAGCGGATGGCGAGGCTCTGCCGGAAGCTGATCGACGGGATGGCTCGTAACGGCATCGACCCGGAGGTCGCGCGCCGCATCTTCAACCAGATCTCGGCCTTCGCCGACTATGGCTTCCCCGAGAGCCACGCCGCGAGCTTCGCGCTCCTCGTCTACGCCTCCGCGTGGCTCAAGCACTACTATCCGGCGGCATTCACCTGTGCCCTCCTCAACGCCCAGCCGATGGGCTTCTATGCGCCCAGTACCCTCGTCGAGGATGCGCGCCGCCACGGCGTGGAAGTGCGTGGTGTGGACGTGATGCGCAGCGACTGGGACTGCACCCTGGAAGACGGAGGGCCCCGGGGCACAGGCGCACGGGGGCACGGAGGAGTCGCTGCGGCCGGCGGTCCCGTGCCCCCTGCGGTTCGCGTCGGCCTCCGCTACGTGAAGGGCCTCGGAGAGAAGGCTCGCGCCCGACTCGAGGCGCTGCTCGTCGGTGACCGGCCCGCCGCCCTCGAGGAGTGGGTACGCCTCAGTGGCCTCAACGTCGCCCAGCTCCGGGCTCTGGCCGAGGCGGGAGCATTCGACACGCTCTGGCCGAACCGTCGCTCCGCGCTGTGGGAGGTCCTCAAGCACGCGCGCGGCGCCGCCGGCCCGCTGGCGCCAGTCGCCGGTGACCGCCGGCCAGCGCCGGTGCCCCCGCTCGCCCCGGCCGAGTTGACCGAAGCTGACTACCGCATCACCGGCCTCTCGACTGCCGGCCACCCGATGCGGCACCTCCGCGCTGCGCTCGGCGCCCGGAGCGTCGTCCGCGCCGCCGACCTCGCGCGGCGCCACGACGGGGACCGGGTGACGGTCGCCGGCCTCGTCATCTGCCGGCAGCGGCCGGCGACCGCCAAGGGCTTCTGCTTCGTGACGCTGGAAGATGAGACGGGGCTGACCAACGTCGTCGTCACGCCGAGGCTCTTCGAGGCCAATCGCCGGCTGATCGTCCGCTCGCCGCTGCTGATGGTGGAGGGGGTGCTTCAGGAGGAGCAGGGTGTACTCAACGTACGGGGCAGACGGTTCGCGGCGCCCGACCCGACGGGGGGCGCCGCGTTCGCCGCATCACGCGACTTCCATTGAGGCCCGGAACCGGCGGCCTTCCCGCGCTCTTCCGCTACGTCGCCAACGCCGCCCCCAGGTCGATCCCGCGTGTCGCGAAGACCCGCTCGATCGTCTCGCCCACCTTGTTGTTCGGCGTCGAGGCCCCCGCGGTAACTCCCACCACGTTGACTTCGGGCCTCAGCCAACCCGCCGTGACCTCCTCGTCGCGCGCACCCACCGGCCGGTGCCTGATCGACCCTGCCACCGGTTCTATCGCCGCAGAGTCCTCGACGTGGAACGTCGTTGCACGCTTCGCGCACAGTGCCGCCAGGTGCGTGGTGTTGCTCGAGTTGTAGCCTCCGATGACGATCATCAGGTCAACCGCGTCCTCGAGCAGCTTCAGGACCGCGTCCTGGCGGTCCTGCGTCGCCGAGCAGATCGTGTCGAAGGTCCGGAACCTCCGGCCGGCCTCCTCCTCCCCGTATCGCGCGGCCATGGCCAAGCGCAACTCGGCGGCGATCGCGAGAGACTCCCCCGACAGCATCGTCGTCTGGTTGGCGACGCCGATGCGCTCGAGGTCGCCGATCGGGTCGAAGCGGGGTGACGCCGCCGCCGCGAAGCGCGAGCACACCTCCTCCGCCGTCACGCGGCCCTCGATGAACCCGCAGATGACACGCGCCTCCGCCATGTCCCGGAGCACCAGGAAGCGGCCGCCGGGGAACTTGGTGACCTGAGAGGCCGTGGCCTTGGTCTCCTCGTGCTGGTACTTGCCGTGGATGACTGCCGTGAGGCCGTCGCGCGCGTAGCTCTCCACCCGCTTCCAGACGTTGAGCACGGAGCCGCAGGTCGTGTCCACCAGCACGCAACCCAACGCGCGAAGCTGGTCGAAGGCCTCCTTGGTCACCCCGAAGGCGGGCATGATCACCGCGTCGTCCACCGTGATCCCGGTGAAGTCGAACTCGCCGGCCTCGGAGCGGCGGAGGATGGACACCCCCATCGCCGCGAGCTTCGCGTTGACGTGCGGATTGTGGATGATCTCGCCCACGAGACAGATGCGCTTGTCCGGGAACTTCGCCCGGGTCTCGTACGCGTACTCCACGGCGCGATCCACTCCGTAGCAGAAGCCGAACTCCTTCGCGAGCCGGACGGTGAGGCCGCCGGCTGTGACCGACGACCCCCGGGCGCGCACGGCGTCCACGAGGTCGCTGTGGTAGTCGCTCACCAGCGTCCCGTGGATCTCACCCTTGAGGCCGAATCCCTTGCGGAAGTAGCTGTCTGGCATGGCTGTGCGGCGCAATCTAGCCGCGTGCGCGGCACCTCGTCAGCGTCGGGGCAGTATCCGCCACTTCCTGAGCCACGCCGCGTAGAAGCGCGGGTTGAGCAGCGGCGTGTCCAGCGGCGGCCGGCGGGCGGGCGGGATCTCCCACGACAGCGCTCCGACGCGCTCCGCCATCACCGCCGGATGCGTGCCGCGGAACCGGAACGCTATGTCCACGTCACTCAGGTACTCGGCCGGGAGTTCGCCGTAGCGAGCCGCCACGTACGCATCGTCATGGTAGAGCTTCTGGAAGGCGAGCGTCTTGGCCTTCAGGACCTCGGGGGCTCGCGCCCAGCCGTAGTGGTAAATCTTCGCCCCCGTCCTGCGCACGCGGAGCCCGCGGCCGTCCAGTCGTCCGAACCCCGCTGCGTCGCCCACCGACTGGAGACGGCCGTCGTTCCGCACCAGCCGGCACTGCTTCCAGTACCGCACCCAGTTCACGTAGGCGTAGGTGCCCTCGAAGTGAAGGAAGCGGAACCGCAGCGCATCCACCTCCTGGTCGTCGCCCCAGCGCGCGAGCGCCCGGCGGATCCGGTGGTGATCGTCCTCGTGCACGACCTCGTCCGCCTGGAGATAGAATGCCCACGGGAACCGGCACTCGGCCAGCGCGAGGTTCGTCTGCTGCGCCAGGATCCTGCCGCCCACGCGGAGTGAATCGTCCCACGCGGTCTCCACGACCCGCAGGCTCGGCAGGCCCAGCGACCGGATGAGGTCCAGCGTGCGATCATCGCTCCTGCCGACTGCGACGACCAGTTCATCCACCAGAGGCGCCAGCGACCGCAGCGATTCGGCAACCGGGTACCCGTAGCGGACGGCATTGCGGACGATCGAGAAGCCGGAGACCTTCGGCTGTGCGCTCACGCCGCGCGTCCTCCGGGTCCGCCGGCCACCGCTCGCCTCACGCGCCCAGCCACGTCCCCCAGATCCAGTTGACCAGCCCGTGCGCGAGGGCCGCCGCAGCCAGTCGCCCGGTCCTGAGGTACACCCACCCGTAGGCCAGCCCGGCTGCTGTCGCCAACGCCGCGTAGGGCCAGTTCGGCGGCGGGAAGTGCTTCGCGAGGTGCGTCAATCCGAAGACCGCCGAGGCGAGCAGCCAACCCGCGCGAGGGGTCATCAGCCTGGCGAGCGCGTTCTGCAGGACCCCCCGGAAGAGCAGTTCCTCCGGCAACCCGACAAAGACCACCAAGCCGAACAGCCGCGCCACGCCGTAGCCGACCCCGAGCCAGCGCGGCTCCCAGCTGAGGAATCCGAGCCAGATCCCCACCGGCGCCGCAACAGCCGCCAGGCCGGCGACGCCGACCAGTGCGATGCCCAGGTCGCGCCCGCTGAGCCCGAGCCGGATGTCGATATGTCGTCGTGGGGACGCGATCGTGAGCAGGAAGAGCGCGAGCGCGATACAGGAGAGATAGGCCAGCCCGAGGCGCGCGTCTCCCGGAACGCGGATCTGGAGCGCGCGGTCCCAGATGCCCGCCAGGAGTGCCAGTGAGAGCCCTGCTGCGAGGAGACGACCGGCGGTG
>Ga0316620_10000754_pt1 | contig 13299 bp, 12 predicted proteins | sample OWC_Aug_M1_C1_D5_FD_207651 | JGI IMG/M metagenome (GOLD analysis project Ga0316620, IMG submission 207651) | Wetland soil microbial communities from Old Woman Creek delta, Ohio, United States - OWC_Aug_M1_C1_D5_B | ecosystem: Environmental > Terrestrial > Soil > Wetlands | place: USA: Ohio... | reverse complement strand
ATGGATGACGCCGCGGCTGTGCGAGTAGTGCAGCGCCTTGGCGCACTTGAACATGATCTCGACCACGGCGTCGACCGGCAGCAGGTTGTCCGGCCGGCAATACGCGGCGAGCGTGCGCGCGCCGTGCACGTGCTCGGTGACGATGTAGCAGTGCCCGTTTTCCTCGCCGGCGTCATAGATCGGCAGGATATTCGGGTGCTGCAGCATGCCCACCATGTGGGCTTCCGACAGGAACATCTTGCGGGCGACCTTGGCGCGGCTTTCGTCGCCGCCGGCGTCCATGCCGTAGACCTTGATCGCGACGTCGCGCCCGTAATACGGGTCGTGCGAGAGGTAGACCACTCCGGTGCTGCCGCGACCCACCTCGTTGATGATCACGTACTTGCCGATCTTGTCCGGCACCGTACGCGGAGAGGCCGCCGAGCTTTGCGCAATGAGGTTACGAATGACTGCGTCTCACACCGGTCGAGGGTTGGGCGCGCAGGCCTCGAGCGCTGGCGCCGCGCAAACTGGCGCGAGAATACGGAGTCGGCAGCCGCCGGTGTGTGACGCAACTCCCGGATCACCGGCGGCCGGGCCCCGGCGCGCCGGCTAATGGACCGGTCCGCCGCCGTTCACGGACTGCAAGTGCAAAACTGTGAACTCCATGTCAGCGCACGAAGTGATCGTAGCCCCCAGCGGGCGGCCGGAACTGCGGGTCGCTCGAGTGGTATTCGATCTGTCCCGAATCGGTGAGGATCCCGATCTGCCGATACGGCCAGCGTGCGGCGGGCACCCGGTCGGCGAGCAACCCGAGGCGAGCCGCGGCGACGGTGAAGCACAGCTCGTAGTCATCCCCGCCCGCGAGCGCAAAGTCGCGCGCGGCGGCGCGGCCGGCGCATCCAATCAATGCGGACGAAAGCGGCAACTCATCGACATCGATGCGGGCACCGCAGTGGCTCGCGCGCGCAAGCTTCTCCAGGTCTCCTGCCAGTCCGTCCGACACGTCGATCGCCGCCGACGCAATCCCCACCAACCGCTCACCGAGCTCGACCCGCGGCTGCGGAAAAAGGAAGCGCCGGCGCAGCTCCTCGCGGGCGGCGTCCGATCCACCGGCCAGGCGCGACTCCAGGATCGCCAGTCCGGCCGCCGCATCGCCCGGTGTTCCACTCACAAACACGTGGTCGCCTGGCGCCGCTCCCGCGCGCGTCAGGTAAGCGCCGCTCGCCGCGAGACCGAGGATCGTGAGCGACACGGTCAACGGTCCGGCCGTGGTGTCCCCGCCGACGAGCGCGACTCCGTGCTCGCACGCAAGCTTACCGAGCCCGGCGGCGAATTCCGCAAGCCACACTTCGTCGGCCTCGGGCAGCGTCAGCGTCAGGATGGCCCAAGCCGGCGTCGCGCCCATGGCGGCCATGTCGCTCAGGTTGACCGCGAGCGCGCGATGACCAACCGAGCGCGCGCTCGTGCCGTGCGGGAAATGGATCGCGTCGACCAGCGCGTCGGCAGCAGCCACGAGGCGCTTGCCAGGCGGCACGACGAGCACTGCCGCATCGTCGCCGACGCCGAGCTCGACGTCGGGGCGGCGCGCCCCGAGCGCGCGAAAGTACCGTTCGATCAGTTCGACTTCGCTGAGCGGCATGGCGATTCTGCCCGGCGCCCTCAGACGGCCGCCGCCGGTCCGCCGGTCTCCGCGATGCGCAGCCGCCGCGCAAGCCGGTCGAGGATCGCGTTCACGTACTTGTGTCCCTCGGAAGCGCCATAGCGTTTGGCGAGCGTGACTGCCTCGGCGATGGCGACGCGAAACGGCACGTCCGGACGCTGCGCGAGCTCGTACGCGCCGATGAGGAGAATCGCATGCTCCACCGGATCGAGGCCCGAAGGCGGCCGGTCGAGGTCGGCCGCCAGCGCTTCATCGAGTGCCGCCGCCTGCTCCACGACGCCACGCACCAGCTCCTGGAAGTATTCGGCGTCGGCGCGGGCCATGTCCTCGTCGCCGCGGAACTGCGTGCACAGGTCCTGCCACGGCTGCGCGTTGAGCTGCCACTGATAAAGCGCCTGCATTGCGAGCTTGCGCGCGACCGACCGGGCCCGACTGTGCGAGCCAGACGTGCGGCGGCCGGTCATGATCTAGACGTCCAGCCGGCGCAGGAGATTCGCCAGCTCGAGGGCGCTCAACGCGGCTTCCGCGCCCTTGTTTCCCGATTGGCCGCCGGCGCGCTCGACCGCCTGTTCGATGGTGTTCACCGTCAGCACGCCGAAACCGACCGGCACGCCCGTTTCACTCGCCACGCGCGCGAGCCCGCTCGCACATTCGCCGGCAACGTATTCGAAGTGCGGCGTGTCGCCGCGGATCACCGCGCCGAGCGCCACGATCGCATCGAAGCGCCGGCCCACCGCGAGCCTGCGTACGACGGTCGGAATCTCGAACGCCCCGGGAACGCGCATGATCTCGATCTGCTCGGCGGTGGCGCCCTGGGCCCGCAGCGCCTCGACCGCGCCGCTCAGGAGCTTGTCCACGACGAAGTCGTTGAAACGCGCGGCAACGATCGCGAACCTCAGGTCGCGCGCATTCCTATCGCCTTCGATCACGCGGGGAGCATTCATGGAGGAAAAGTATACCCGAGCACCGTCGACAATCAGCTCTCGACGTACTCGACGATCTCCAGGTCAAACGCGCTCAATCCCTGCAGGTGTCGCGGCGCCGACAGGACGCGCATGCGCGTCACGCCAAGGTCCTGCAGGATCTGCGCACCGATGCCATACGTGCGCAACACCTGCGGTCCCTCGCGGCGCGCCCGCGCCTCGGGCTCGCTCATGGCGTGCACGGCCTCCATGAAGTCGCGCGGATCCTCGTTCGGCCTGAGGATCACGACCACGCCGCGCGGCTCGCGTGCGATGCGGGCGATCGCGTCGCGCAGGTGCCAGCCGCGCGCCTCCTGCCGCACGCCGACGACATCACGCAGCGCGTCGACGAGGTGCACGCGCACGAGCGGCGGCTCGTCCCCCTCGAGCTCGCCCTTGACGAGCGCCACATGCACGCCACGGTGCACGTGATCCTCATAACACAGCATGCGCAGCTCGCCGAAATCCGTCGCAATGAGCTGGTCCGCGATGCGCTCGACCGAGCGCTCCTTCTTCAGGCGGTAGCGGATGATTTCGGCAATGGTGCTGATCTTGAGGTTGTGGTGCTCGGCAAACGCCTCGAGATCCGGACGGCGCGCCATGGTGCCGTCTTCGTTCAGGATCTCGACGATGACCGCGGCCGGCTCGAGTCCGGCGAGGCGCGCAAGATCGCAGCCCGCTTCCGTGTGACCGGCGCGCGTCAGCACGCCGCCCGGCTGCGCCATCAGCGGAAAGATGTGCCCGGGCTGGCGCAGGTCTTCCGGCCGCGCTTCGGGGCCGACCGCCGCGCGCACCGTCTGCGCGCGATCGTGCGCCGAGATTCCGGTCGTGACGCCCTCGGCGGCCTCGATCGAGATGGTGAAGTTCGTGGTGCCGCGCGCGTCCGTATCGCTCACCATCAACGGCAGCCGCAACTGGCGACAGCGCTCGCGCGTCAGCGTAAGGCAGATGAGGCCGCGGCCGTAGCGGGCCATGAAATTGATGTCCTCGGGCCGCACGCTGCTCGCGGCCATGATGAGATCGCCTTCGTTCTCGCGATCCTCATCGTCCATGATCACGACCATGCGCCCGGCGCTGATCTCCTTGAGCACTTCGTCGATTGAATTGAGCCGTCTCGCCAAGAATCACTTCCTTTTTCTACCGGGGGTACGCGACCGGGCCGCGAACATGCGCTCGAGATACCGCGCCACGAGATCCACCTCGAGGTTGACCCGCATGCCGCGGGCAAGCCCGCCGAGCGTGGTCGCCGATCGCGTGTGCGGCACCAGATTAACGCTGAAGCCGGAACCACGCACCGTGTTTACGGTCAGGCTGACGCCGTCCACCGTGATCGAGCCTTTGACGGCAATGTAGCGCATGAGCGCCCGCGGCGCCGAGAACTCAAGCCGCAGCGAGCGTGCATCGTGCCGCAGTCCGGTCAGCTTGCCGACGCCGTCGACGTGTCCCGAGACGAGATGGCCGCCAAGCGCGTCACCCGCCCTGAGCGCGGGCTCCAGATTGACCGCCGCACCCGCAACTAGTGCGCCGAGCGTCGTGCGCGCCAGCGTTTCGCGCGAGGCATCCGTCGCGAACCCACGGGGCAGCATGCGCGCGACCGTGAGACATACCCCTTGCACTGACACGCTGTCGCCAAGCTGCCGCCGCGCCTTGTCGATGCCCGCCGCGTCGATCTCGATCTCGACATCGCCGGCGCGCGGCGTGACGCGTTCGATGCGACCGATAGCTTGCACGATGCCTGTAAACACGGGTCCCTTTCGAGCGGCGCTCGTTTCAGTCCGTGCGCGGGGTGGCAATTATGCGCAGGTCCTCACCGATGCGCTCGACTTCGCCGAACCTGAGGCGCGGACCGTCGCCGATGGCGGCGATCGGCGGCAATGCCAGCAGTGGCCTGGCGTCCGGGCCGAAGAGTTTCGGCGCAACGTACAGGATCAGCTCGTCGAACAATCCCCGCGCCACGAATGCTCCCGCGAGACGCGGTCCCGCCTCCACCAGCACTTCGTTTGCTTCGTGCTCGACGAGGCGAGCGAGCAGTGCCCCAAGATCGAGGCCCTCTGCGCTCGACGGCAGTTCGATCAGCCGGGCGCCCGCAGCCCCGTCAGCCGAGCGACTGGCGCCCGCAGCCACGCATAGCCAGCATTCTCCGGGCGGCGCGAGCACGCGCGCCTTGGGCGGCGTTCGCCGCCGACTGTCGAGGACGACGCGCAGCGGCTGACGCGCCGGCTCTCCTCCAACCGGGATACGCACATCCAGCCGCGGGTCATCGGCGAGGACCGTGCCGATGCCCGTGATCACGGCGGAGCTCCGGGCGCGCCAATGTTGCCCGTCGGCGCGTGCCGGCGCTCCAGTAATCCAGCGGCTCGTGCCGTCGGCGAGGGCCGTCCGGGCATCGAGGCTCGCCGCGAGCTTGATCCGCACCCAGGGCTTGCCCGCCTCGTGGCGCTTGATGAATCCCGGGTTGAGCGCGCGCGCCAGATCGGCGAGCAATCCGACCGCGACGCTGATTCCCGCGCGGCGCATTTGCTCCAGGCCCGCACCGTTCACCCGCGGGTTGGGGTCCTGATGAGCGCAGACGACGCGCGCAACGCCCGCGCGGATGACCGCGTCGACACAGGGAGGCGTGCGCCCCTGATGGCTGCAGGGCTCGAGCGTGAGGTAGACCGTCGCCCCGCGCGCAAGGTCGCCGGCCGCCGCCAATGCGATGGCTTCCGCGTGCGGCTCGCCCGCTCGCTGGTGCCAGCCCTCGGCGATGATCTGCTCGCCACGCGCGATGACGCAGCCAACGCGCGGATTGGGGTCGGTCGAGTAGAGCCCGCGCTCGGCGAGCACCAGCGCCCGTCGCATGCAGGACTCATCGAACGCGCTGAAGGGCGGCACCTAGCGTTCCTTTTTCTCGGTGTCGGCTCCGGGCAGGAGCGACAGCTGCTCGTCGCTCGCTTCGCGCCGCCGCCGATGATGGCGCAAGCGCTCAATCTCATCCCGGAAGGCCTCGACGTCCTGAAAGTGCCGGTAGACGGAGGCGAACCGCACGTACGCAACCTCGTCCAGGTGCCGGAGCTCCTCCATGACGAGCTCGCCGACCGTGCGCGACTGCACCTCGCGCTCGCCCATGCCACGCAGCTTGTGACAGATCCGCTGCACCGCCTCTTCCACGGCCTCGCGGGCGACCGGGCGCTTCTCGAGCGCCTTGAGCATTCCGGAGCGGAGCTTGCCTTCGTCGAAGGGCTCGCGGCTGCGATCGCTCTTGACGATCTGCGGCATGAGCAGCTCCGCCGTCTCGAACGTGGTGAAGCGCTCGGAGCAGGCGAGGCACTCGCGGCGGCGCCGGATCTGGCGTCCCTCGGCCGCGAGGCGCGAGTCGGTGACCTTGGTGTCCGCGTGACCGCAGAATGGACAGTGCATGCGTGCCGCCCGAGCTCGCGCCCGCCGTCAGGCGTAAACCGGAAACCTCCTGCAGAGGTTCAGCACATCGGCGCGCACCCGCTCGATGACGCGCGTGTCGCTCATGGGGCCCATATGGCCCATAGGGTCGAGCACGTCGGCGATCCAGCCGGCGAGCTGCGTGACTTCCTGCGTACCGAAGCCGCGCGTCGTCACCGCCGGCGTACCCATTCTCAGGCCGCTGGTAATCGCAGGCGGGCGCGGATCGTTCGGCACCGCGTTCTTGTTGACCGTGATGTTGGCTGCGCCGAGCGCGGCGTCCGCATCCTTTCCCGTGATGTTCTTGTCGATGAGATCGACGAGAAACAGGTGATTGTCCGTGCCGCCGGAAACGATGCGATAGCCGCGGCCCGCGAGCACGCGGCACATCGTGCGCGCGTTGTCGAGCACCCGCTGCTGGTAGTCCTTGAATCCGGGCTCGAGCGCTTCGAGGAACGCCACCGCCTTGGCGGCGATCACGTGCATCAGCGGTCCGCCCTGCGTGCCCGGAAAAACCTGCGAGCTCAGCTTCTTCTCGATCTCCTCGTTGGCGCGCGCCAGGATCAGCCCGCCCCGCGGCCCGCGCAGCGTCTTGTGCGTCGTCGAGGTCGTGACGTCCGCGATCGGAACCGGGTTCGGATAAAGCCCCACGGCCACCAGCCCCGCCACGTGCGCCATGTCGACCACGAGATACGCGCCGACGGCATCCGCGATGCGGCGGAAGCGCGGAAAGTCGATAACGCGCGAATAGGCGGAGAAGCCGGCGACGATCATTTTCGGGCGGTGCGCCTGCGCGAGGCGCTCCACCTCGCTGTAATCGATCTCTCCGGTCGCGGGATCGAGCCCGTATTGCACGGCATGGAAGATCCGCCCGGAGAAGTTCACCTTGGCGCCATGCGTCAGGTGGCCGCCATGCGCCAGGCTCATGCCGAGCATGGTGTCGCCCGGCGAGAGCAGGGCGAGGTAAACCGCCGCATTCGCCTGCGACCCTGAGTGCGGCTGCACGTTCGCGTACGCCGCGCCGAACAGGCGCCGCGCGCGGTCGATCGCGAGCTGCTCGGCGATATCGACGTATTCGCAGCCGCCGTAGTAGCGCTTGCCGGGATAGCCTTCTGCGTACTTGTTGGTGAGCACTGAGCCCTGCGCCTCGAGCACCCGCGGGCTGGTGTAATTCTCCGAGGCGATGAGCTCGATGTGCTCTTCCTGGCGGCGGCGCTCGGCGACGAGCGCGGCCTGAAGCTCAGGGTCGAAGGTCGCAATAGTCATGTCTCGGCTGAACATCGGCGGGCGTTCCTTGAGCGCTCTCGAACATCGAGGGGGCGGCGATTGTAACCCGGCCGGGGCGCCGCTCAGGCGGCGTCGATGAAGGACTTTACGACGCGGGTCCAGGCGCGGGCGAGATTGCGGCGGTTGTAGCCGCCGCCGCCCATCCCGAGCACCCGCCCGTGGCCGAATTCCTCGGCCAGCCGGCACAAGCGGGCGGCCGCATGGGCATGCGCCGCCTCGGTGAAGCACAAATGGGTGATGGGATCGCCCTCCAGGCTGTCGGCGCCGCACTGAAACAGGATGAACTCCGGCTGCCGCTCCCGCAGGTAGTGCTCCACTCGGGTCCAGTTCGCATGAAACTCCGTATCGGTCGCGCCGGGCAGCAACGGCAGGTTGAGCTTGGTGCCGACCGCGGCGCCGGTTCCGGTCTCCTCGGCGGCACCCGTACCCGGATAAAGATAGCGGCCGTCCTCGTGCATGTCCGCGAAGACGATTTGTGGATCATCCTCGAAGCCGTAGAACACGCCGTCGCCGTGGTGAGCGTCGATGTCGACATAGCCGACGCGACGCAGCCCGAATCGCCGTCGCAGCACCTCTGCCGCGACCCCGCAATCGTTGAACACGCAGAACCCCGCCGCATGGCTGCGCGAGGCGTGATGCAGGCCCGCGATCGGCACGAACGCACGCCGGCAGGTGCCGTTCATGATGGCTTCGAGCGCGGTCAGGGTCGCGCCGACCACGTTGCTGGCGGCCTCGAAGACGCCGCGGAATGCCGGCGTATCGCCGGCATCGAGATAACCCTGCCCGCTCGCGGAACGCTCGATGACCAGATCGACGTAGCGTGGGTTATGGAAGAGCTCGAGCTCGGCCCGGGTCGCGGTACGCGGCTCGAGCCACAACATGTTGGCCTCGAGCCCCTCCTGCCGCAGTTCCCGCAGAAACACATCGTGCCGGTCGGGACCGAAGGGATGGCCCTCGCCGAAGCCGTAGCGCGCGATTTTTTCGCCGGCAACCAGGCCGACCTGCTGGCTCATGCCAAAGAGCCTAGCACAGCGCCCCCCGGGAGCACGGCCGCGGGACCTGCCGCAACCATGGCGTTCGCCGCCTTCCTTGAGGATAATGCGCGCCCTTTTTCCGTCGGTTAACCGCGAGCCACATGGCCCAGTTCATTTACACGATGAATCGGGTGGGCAAGGTCGTCCCACCGAAGCGCGTCATCCTGCGCGACATTTCCCTGAGTTTCTTCCCGGGCGCGAAGATCGGCGTGCTGGGCCTCAACGGCTCGGGCAAGTCGACACTCCTCAGGATCATGGCGGGCGTCGACCGCGACATCGAGGGCGAAGCGCGCCCGCAACCCGGTATTCGCATCGGCTTCCTCGAGCAGGAGCCGCACGTGGACCCGGCGAAGAATGTCCGCCAGGTCGTGGTCGAGGGCGTGGCCGAGACGCAGTCGCTCATCGACCGCTTCAACGCGATCAGCGATCGCCTCGCGGAGCCGCTATCCGAAGACGAGATGACGAAGCTCCTCGACGAGCAGGCGGAGCTGCAGAACAAGATCGACGCCGCCAACGGCTGGGAGCTCGAGCGCAAGCTCGAGATCGCGGCGGACGCCCTGCGCCTGCCGCCCTGGGAAGCCTCGATCCAGAGCCTCTCCGGCGGCGAGAAGCGGCGCGTCGCGCTCTGCCGGCTGCTGCTGTCGCAGCCCGACATGCTGCTGCTCGATGAACCGACCAACCATCTCGACGCTGAATCGGTCGCGTGGCTCGAACACTACCTCGAGCTCTATCCAAGCACGGTCATCGCGGTGACGCATGATCGGTACTTCCTCGACAACGTCGCCGAGTGGATCCTCGAGCTCGACCGCGGCCACGGCATCCCCTGGCACGGCAACTATTCGTCCTGGCTCGAGCAGAAGGAGCAGCGCCTGGCGCAGGAGGAGCGCCAGCAGGAAGCGCTGCAGAAATCGCTGCAGCACGAGCTCGAATGGGTGCGCGCAAACCCCAAGGCGCGCCAGGCCAAGAGCAAGGCGCGTGTCGCGCGCTACCAGGAACTCGCATCGGTCGAGTTCCAGAAACGCAACGAGACCAACGAAATCTACATTCCCCCGGGCCCGCGCCTCGGCGAGCTCGTCATCGAAGTGAAGAACCTGCGCAAGGGCTACGGCGAGCGCCTGCTCATCGACGGCCTCAGCTTCAATCTGCCCGCCGGCGGAATCGTCGGCGTCATCGGTCCGAACGGCGCCGGCAAGACGACCCTCTTTCGCATGCTGACGGGTGCGGAAAAGCCCGATGCGGGCGACGTACGCATCGGGCCGACCGTGCAGATCGCCTACGTCGATCAGTCACGGCAGGCGCTCGACGACGCGAAGACCGTCTGGGCGGAAATCTCCGGCGGCCAGGACATCATCAAGGTCGGCAACTACGAGACGCCGTCGCGCGGCTACGTCGGACGCTTCAACTTTCGCGGCGCACAGCAGCAGCAGCTGATTGGAGAGCTCTCGGGCGGCGAGCGCAATCGCGTGCATCTCGCCAAGGTGCTGCGGGCGGGAGGCAACGTGCTGATGCTCGACGAGCCGACCAACGACCTCGACGTCGAGACGCTGCGCGCGCTCGAGGAGGCGCTTCTCAATTTCCCGGGTTGCGCGGTCGTGATCTCGCACGATCGGTGGTTCCTCGATCGCATCGCGACGCACATCCTCGCCTTCGAGGGCAACTCCGAAGTTGTCTGGTTCGAAGGCAATTACGCCGAGTACGTCGAGGATTTCAAGCGGCGCCACGGCGAGGAGGCGGCGCAGCCCCACCGCATCCGCTACAAGCGCCTCACGCACTGACCGGCGAGCACGGCATCGGCGAGATCGCCAAAGACTCCGCGCAGCAAGCGCTGCATGGCTGCGAACCGGGGATCGTCAATCGCGCGCTGCGGACTGCCCTCGGCCATGTACAGGCGCTGGCACATCTCGATCTGCAGGCCCTGCGTCAGGTCGTCGTCGCCGTAGTGCGCCGTGATATAGCCACCCTTGTACGGCGCGTTGCGGCTCACCTTGAGTCCGCGCCGCTCGAAGGCGCCCGCGATCAGGTCGGTAAACCACGGGTCGCAGGTCGTCCCGTCGCGGTCGCCGAGGAACACGTCGTCGACGAGCGCACCATGCAACCGGCTCGGACGCGATTCGACGCTGTGCGCGTCGATGAGATAGCAATGGCCGAACTTCGCGATCTTCTCATCGAGACGGCGCCGCAGCGCCGCGTGGTACGGCGCGTGATAGAGCTCGAGCCGGCGGCCGATTTCCTCCGGCGACGGCGGGCGCGCGTAGACGGGATCACCCTGAAAGGTCTCGAGGGGCACGAGCGCGGTCTCGAAGCGGCCCGGGTAGAGCGGCGTCGCCCCGGGCGGACGATTGAGATCGATCACGAAACGGTGATAGACGGCGTGGATCACGTCGATGCCGAACTCGGGCAGGAACGAATAGAGAGTGTCCAGGTGCCAGTCCGTCATCGCGCCGGCGCGCATCTCTTGGGATGCGAGATCGCGGCTCACGTCCTGCGGCAGCAGCGTCCCGGTGTGCGGAATGCTGACGAGGACCGGGATCTCTTCCGCGACCGGCGGCCGGTAGACGAAGGGGCGGGGTTCGACAGCCACGCCGCATCCCCTCAGGCGAGGAGCTCGCGCATCACGCGTGCGAACCGCGGCGGCGCGCCGGTACGCGCGAACGCGCCGTAATGGTCGTGACGCTCGCCGCCGACGTAACACGCGGCGATCTGCGCCGCGCTGCCCGCGAGCAGCCACGCTTCGGGCCAGGCCTCCGGCGAGAGCCCGGCGAATATGGGCGCTTCATGATCGAGCACGACGAAGTCGGCGCAGCAGCCCGCGGCAATCCTCCCGACCGGCTGGCCGAGAGCCGCGGCGCCGGCGTTCGCCGTGAGCGACCACAGCGGCTCATGGGGTGCGCTGCCGCCGAGGCGCACACGCCGCTCGAGGCGCAGCCGTTGCCCGAATTCCGCGCAGCGCAGCTCCTCGACCGCATCGATGCGGGCATTGCTGTCCGAGCCGATCGCGAAGCGTCCCCCGCTCGCGCGGTATTCTGCCGCGGGAAAGAATCCGTCGCCGAGCTGGGCCTCGGTGAGCGGACACAGCACCACGTTGGCGCCGCCCGCCCGGATGAGCTCGAGCTCGTGCGCAGTCGCGTGCGTCGCGTGCACGAGGTGCCAGTCGGGCCCGAGTCCGACTTCCTCATGCAAGGCCTCGATCGGCGAGCGCCCGTGAAACTGCCGGCACTCCTCCACCTCCAGCCGCTGCTCGCTGATGTGGATGTGGATGGGGAGCGCGGGGTCGGTCGAGTCGGCGAGCGCGTTGCGCAGGGCGCGCAACGCCTCGAACGGCACGGCCCGCAGGGAATGCGGCGCGAGACCGAGCACGCACCGTCCACGCAAAGCACGCACGAATTCGAGATATTCCGGCACGCTCTCGTAGATGAAGCGGCGCTGTTCGGTGAGCGGCGGCTGGCCGAAACCGCCGCGCTGATAGAGCACCGGCAGCAGCGTCATGCGAATGCCCGACGCACGGGCGGCGGCGATGAGCGCCTGGGCCATCTCCAAGCCCCGGTGACCGTCGGGCAGGTGATGGAGGTAGTGAAATTCCGCCACGCTCGTGTAGCCGCCGCCGAGCATCTCGCGAAACGCCTCGGTCGCAATCACCTCGAGCTGCTCGGGAGTGATGCGATTCGCCACCTTGTACATGGCACTGCGCCAGGTCCAGAAGGAATGCGCGTCGCCCGCATCGCGCACGCCCACGAGCGCGCGTTGAAACGCATGGCTGTGTGCGTTCGGCATGCCCGGCAAGGCCAGCACACCGTCGTAGGGCGGCCCGCCCGGCTCGATCGCCGTGACCACGCCATGCGCATCGACGACGACGCGCCGGCCGTGCTCGAGTCCGTCCGGCGTCAGAAGATATTCAAAACTGAGGCTCGACGTCATACGCTGTCGTCCCGGCGCCCCGTTCGAGCCGTCCGTTTGCGAGAGGACCGATGTTCGATCTGATCGTCGACAATGCGCGATTGTACCCGATGGCAGGCAGCGCCGAACGCGCCACGCACCGGTCGTTCGGGGTGCTCGACGGACGGATCGCCGCATTCGACGTCGGCGGGCCGGCGCGCGAGCGCATCGACGCGGCCGATCGGCTGGTGCTGCCGGGATTCGTCGACTGTCACACGCACGCGCTGTATGCCGGCAATCGCATGCACGAGCACGAGCGCAGGCGCTCCGGAGCCAGTTACGCTGACATTGCCGCGTCGGGCGGCGGCATCCTTTCCACCGTGCGCAGCGTGCGCGCGGCGAGCGTCGCCGACCTTTGCGCGGCGACGCGCCCGCGCCTCGCCGCGCTCGCGCGCGAGGGCGTGACGACGGTCGAAGTGAAGAGCGGTTACGGACTCGATCTCGACGCGGAGCTCAAGATGCTCGATGCGATCGAGCGCCTGCGCCGGGAACTGCCCATCGACCTGAGCGCTACCTGCCTCGCGGCCCACGCAGTCCCGCCCGGTACCACGCGTGCGCGCTACGTGGACTTCGTGGTGGAGACGCTCTTGCCCACGGTACGTGCACGCGGCCTCGCACGCGCCGTGGACATCTATATCGAGCATCTGGCATTCGACCTCGCGGACGCGGAGCGCATCTTCCAGGCGGCCCGGCGCCTCGGGTTCGGCATTCACGCTCACTGCGAGCAGCTGTCACTCATGCACGCTGCAGAGCTCGCCGCGCGCCACGGCGCTCTTGCCGCCAGCCACCTCGAATATCTCGACGAGGGCGGGATCGCCGCGCTCGGCGCCGCGGGCAGCGTCGCGGTGCTGCTCCCCGGCGCTTTCTACTGCCTCAACGAGACGCGGCGTCCTCCGGTTGCCGGCCTGCGCGCCGCACGTGTCCCGATGGCGGTCGCGACTGACCTCAATCCGGGGACATCCCCGATCGCGAGCCTGCTCACCTGCCTGCACATGGCGGTGACGTTGTTCGGGCTGACGAGCGA
>Ga0316620_10000752_pt1 | contig 13309 bp, 13 predicted proteins | sample OWC_Aug_M1_C1_D5_FD_207651 | JGI IMG/M metagenome (GOLD analysis project Ga0316620, IMG submission 207651) | Wetland soil microbial communities from Old Woman Creek delta, Ohio, United States - OWC_Aug_M1_C1_D5_B | ecosystem: Environmental > Terrestrial > Soil > Wetlands | place: USA: Ohio... | reverse complement strand
CCCCTCCCCTCCTTGCTTTCGGCTGTGAGCCACTCACCGAGGATCGCGTCCGCATCCGAGCCCGACGCCGCCGGAGCGAGCCCCGCCACCACCAGTGCCGCAACCATCAGCGCTCTTGCCATCGCCGTCCTCCTCTCGATGCGGGCTATCCGTGGCCGCAGCTCGAGCAGGAGCCGGAGCTGCAGCCCGAGCAGGAGTCACGGGACTTGACCTGCTTCTCCACCCCGCTCATCCCGAACACGGACGGGCGCTTGACCACATCCCCGGCACCGCACTTGGGGCATGACACCGAGGCCCTCTGTGAGAGCACGAGCTTCTCGAACTCCGCCCTGCAGGCCTGGCAGCGAAACTCGAAGATCGGCATCGCCACCCACTATAGCGCGACCTCACAGCGAGGCGCTCACCCGCCGATTGATCTGCACCAGCTGGGGCGCGTCCGCGGGCGTCAGGCCCTCGAGCACCGTCAGGCGGTACAGCTCGAGCACGTCGCCGGTCACACCGCTGATCCCGTTGGCCAGCTCCCAACGCTGCTGGACCGCGAGGCTCACCCAGTCGGTGAGGCGGCACATGCGGTCGACGACGTGGCGGATGTTTGCAGCGGCCGTCACTTGGTCGGCTTCGAGGAGCGCGTGGATGCTGGCCTCCACGTCGCCCAGCAACGAGCGCGCACGGCCCCCGAGCTGGTCCGCGTCGCCCTCCCCTATCGACTCCACCTCGGACCGCAGCTGCCCGATCCAGGGCCGATGCAGGCCGCGGGAGGTGAAGTCGCGCAGGACCTGGGCACAGAGGGTGTTGTGGGTCCCCTCCCAGCTCTCGACCACGATCGCGTCACGGTACAGCCGGGGCAGGACCGAGAAGTCCTCGACCGTGCCGTTGCCGCCGAGGACCTCGATGGCGTCGCGCACGGACTGCGTGCTCGCCAGCGCGGTCCAGTACTTGTTGATCATGACCGCGATCCGCCGGGCTGCCGCCAGCTCCTGCTGGCCCTGGGCGCCGGTCTCGATCCGATCCGACAGGGCGAGGATGCGGAAGGTGCTGGCCAGGCCGGCGACGGCGCGCCTCGTGATCCGGGCCAGGGTCTCCTGCACCGCCGGGTAGTCGCAGATGGCGTGGTCGAAGGCTCGCCGCTCTTGGGCGAAGCGCCACGCCTCCACCAGGGCGCGGCGCATGAGGCCGCAGGCCGCCACCGCGTTGTGCACGCGCGAGGTGTCAAGCACGATCCCGACCAGGTTCTTGAAGCCCTCCCCGAGCGGCCCGATCGCCTCGCCGAGGGCGCCCTCGAACTCGATCTCGCCGGTGGCCATGGAGCGGGTGCCGAGCTTGTCCTTGAGCCGTCGCAGCTGGAAACCGTTGGGTCGCCCGTCGATGACCCTCGGGACCAGGAACAGGCCGAGGCCCCGAGTGCCCTCGGGACCGCCCGGTGTGCGGGCGCTGACGACGAACAGGCCGGCGTCGGCCACTGAGCAGAACCACTTCTCGCCGCTCAGCCTGTACCAGCCAGGTCGAGTGGGCTCGGGCGCCACAGTCACCGCGTTGCTGCCCACGTCCGAGCCTCCTTGCACCTCGGTCACGAACTGGGCGGCGTGCAACCGGCGATCGTAGTCGTCCGAGAGCAGTCCCGGGAGATAGCGCTGGCGCTGGTCGGCGCTCCCCAGCCGCTGGAGCAGCTTGATCGCGCCGGCGGTGCAGGCCACGGGACAGGCGTGGCCGGCCTCACCGTGCTGGTCGAGGAGGTAGGCGATAGCTCCGCTCAGGCGCTCGTTCCCCGGCTCGGCCAGGACCGATAGCACCTGGCTTGCCCAGAACAACCTGCCCGCCGCGTGGTAGGAGGGGTGGAAGACCACCTCCTCGCGGGCCACACCGAAACGGTCGTGACGCCTCAGCTCGGGCAGGTTCTGGTCCTGATTGCTCTCCACCACCAACCGGTCGAGCTCGCTTCCGCACCTCGCCGCGACCGCGCGCAGCCGCGAGGAAACGCTGGATCCGAGCAGGCGCAGGACCAGGGCCTGGAAGAAGGGATCCGCGTCGAAGGCGTTTTCCGCGAAGCCCGCGCGCCACTTGAGGAGATCCGCCCGGGCGCGATCCGGAGCCGTCGTCTCGGTCATGCCTACCTCCTGGCACGCCATCGTAGCGCGCGACCGTCGCCAGCCTTCAGTCCGCAGCCGGCTAGCACGTCAGGTGGAACGCTGCAGCCACCTCGCGGCCCTCGGACACCAGCCGGTTGAACTCCTGCACCGCCTTGCCGGTCCGCGCCACCACGACTCGGGTGCCGGCCCGCTCAAAAGCCTGCACGGCCTCGTCTCTGACCCGCACCAGTCCCATGTAGCCGGTGCCGAAAACCACCACCTCGGGTGCGGCGGCGATCACCTCGGCCAGGTCCTCGGGCGCGAAGACGTGCCCGCCCGCCGCGCGCCACCACGGCGAACGCACCTCGCCACGAACGATCAGCACGTCCCCGGTGTAGTCCGTGCCGTCGATGCGCATCGCCCCGAAAGCGTAGTCCTCGATGTGCATCGGTGAGCGCATGATACCCGACCCGACCTCCCCCTGCTAACCAACTCACCGGCTCGCGCGTAGTACCGCGAGAACGGGCTGACAGGCCCAGGCCGACAGCCCTTGACCACGGAGGTCACCACCATGAGCCCTCTCGAACCGCTGGCGCCGATACTCATTCTGATCGGGATGTTCGTCATGATCGTCTGGATCGTCCGCATGACCCAGGCCCACCGCCGAACCAGCAAGTTGGTGCAGATCCAGGCCGATTTGCGCAACCGGCTGCTCGAAAAGTTCGACAGCGCCCCCGCGCTCATGCAGTACCTGGAGAGCGAGGCCGGTGTTCGTTTCCTGGAATCGGTGCCGAGCGAGAAGATCAGCCCCTACGGCCGCATCCTCGGACCGCTCCAGGCCGGCATCATCCTCGTGCTGTGCGGCGGGGCGTTCCTCTACCTGCGCACCGCCATTGCCGGCGCCGAGGAGGGCTTTGCCTTTCTCGGCGCCCTCGGTCTCGCCCTGGGCGCCGGTTTCCTGCTCTCGGCGGGAGTCGCCTATGCCCTGTCCAAGTCGTGGGGCCTGATCAACGGTCATGACCGGCAGGTCCGCGACCCGGAGTAGCGCCGCCGCACGGTGTCACCGACAATGCTCCAAGGTCCGACCGTTGCCCGCGAGCTCGCCCTGGGAATCGACCACGCTCGGTCTCCCCAGGCACAGCTCGCGCGCAGCGGCGAGTCGACCATGGACGAGCAGGGCTTCCGCACCTTCTACGATCGCACCGCGCGACGCCTGCGCGCGTACCTGCTGGGTGCCAGTCATGACCCGAGCCTGGCCGACGACCTGCTTCAGGAGGCGTTTCTCAGGTACCTCCGCTCGGGGTTCCGCAGCACCGACGAAGATCACTGTAGGAACTACCTCTACCGCATTGCCAGCAACCTCCTTCGTGATCACTTCCGCCGGTGCAAGGTGCGCGAGACGGCTCTCCGAGAGATGCCCTCAGCCCTGATTGGCAGCCAAGCGGTGGACGTCCGCACTGACGTCGGGCGAGCCCTGCTCGAGCTCAAGCCGCGGCAACGTCAGCTGGTCTGGCTGGCCCACGTCGAGGGCGCGAGCCATCACGAGATCGGCGAGGTCCTGGGGCTCAGGCCGGCGAGCGTTCGCTCCCTGCTGTTCCGCGCCCGGCAACGCCTGGCCAAGGCCCTGCGGGCGCGAGGTTTCGGTCCGGAGGCGCAACCATGAGCTTGACCGAAGTCACGAACGACCCTGGCGACGCTCCGTGCCCTCGCGAGCAGGAGGTCGTCACCGCCCTCGAGGCGGGCTCCTGGTCCGCCGCTTTGCGGCAGCACGTCCGCACCTGCCAGGCCTGCGCCGACCAGCTCCTCGTCGCCGAGGCGCTCGCCATTGCGGTCGCCGAGGAGCGGCCTGATACCTCACTCCCCGATCCTGGACGAATTTGGCTGAGGGCGCGGCTGGCGGAGCGTTCCGCGGCGAGGGCCAGAGCCACCCGACTCATCACCGTCGTGGAGTGGCTGGCCGCAGCGACGGGCGTCGCGGTGAGCGTGGCCGCCCTGGCCTGGGCCTGGCCTTCCTTGCGGAGCTGGCTCGGGCTGCTCGGCAGTGTCAAGCAGGTGGCCCAGGCCGGTGCTGCCAACCCCACCCTCGTCATCGCTGCCTCGGCGGTCATCCTGATGGTCATGGTCGTCCTCGACCTCAACACCGATTGGCTACGTCGCCGCACCCAGTGACCCTGGCGCCCCGCAGCGACCCAGCCCGGTAAGACCTCGGGCTAGCCGTTCCGCTTCAGCTCGGCGACGATCTCGGCAATCCTCCCCTCGGCCTCGCCCAGCGGGAGGGGGACGCTGGCAGCACCGCGGTGGCCGCCGCCGCCGAAGCGGGCGGCCATCAGGCCGACGTCGGTGGCACAGGAGCGGTTGAAGATGCTGTGTCCCAAGACCGCCACCGCGAACTTGCGCTCCGGGCCCCAGTGGACGCGCAGCGAGACGTTCACGTCCGGGAACAGGGCGTAGACCAGGAAGCGGTTGCCGACGGGCGGGCGGGTCAGATCACGGAGGTCGGTGAGCACGACGTTGCCATCCACCCGGCTGTGGTCGAGCAGGGCCTTCCGGAACTCCCGGTCAGCATCACGCATGGTCTGCACCCTCCGGCTCACCGCCGGGTGCGCGAGCACTTCCTCGACCGGCACCGTCCGGCGCAGCAGATCGAGCAGGGTCATCATGTAGTCCTCGAAGGCGCCGAGGCCAGTGCGGCTGTCGATCGTGAAGCCAAGCAGGATGTAGCCCCGGGGATCGGTCACGTCCCCGGGAGTCAGGTCGGCCGAGTCCATACGGTCAGTCTGACGGACCAGCTCCTCGAGCTGCGGGAGCTTGGCCGCCCCACCGTAGAACTCGTAGACCAGGCGGGCAGTCGACGGCGCCTCGCCGAACACGCCCCGGAAACCCTCGGGGAGCTCGGAGTAGGTCGCGGTGTGCATGTGGTGGTCGAACCACATCGCACAGTTGGGGTGGTAGGGGACGTTGGCCAGGATGTCGGTCGGCCTGATCTCAACCCGGCGGTCGGTGATGTCCTGGGGGTGGATGAGGAGAAACCCGTCCACCTTTTCGTGCAGCGAGATGATGACCGCACAGCTCAGCCCGTCCATGTCACCGCGGGTCACAATGCGCATGCCGCCCACCTCCTCTGCGCCGACGATGTGCCTCGTCGGGTATCTTAACCCGATCCTCTCCCTGGTGCGCGAGGCGCCTGCGCGAAGCGCAGCCCGGAGCACAGGTCGGGAGCGGCGCGGCTCACAGCGGCAGGAGCGACTCCCCCTCCGGATCGTGCCGGGAGTGATTGCGTGCGGCAGCCTCCTCGCCCGAGGTAGCGTAGCAGTAGACGCAGCCGTGCAGGCACGAGTCGTTCATCCCGATGTCGCGGCTCGGTGCGCAGCCGCACCAGGGTCGCTGGCCGCGGTCCTTGACCGCCGGCAGCTCCTTCCCACACAGACGAGACACGCGGACGGCGTCGACGCACGAGCCCGGCGGCGCGCCAGCCTCGGTGAAGTCCCGCTCCTCGGCACAGGTCTGGAGGCCCATGCCGCAGTCCGCAGCCGCCTGCCGCAGGTCCCGCACCAGCAGTGCCAGGTCCGGGCTGTCCGTCGGGTCCACCGCGTAGCGCGTCCCGTCGGGCAACCTCTGCAGCCTGCGCGCGGTCTTCCGGTACAGGTCGACGAAGCTCAGCTTGACCGTGTCGGTGGCTCCGGCGAGAGCCCGGGCGAGGTCGGCGAAACGTCGGGCGTGGCTGGCCCGGTCGAGGCCTGGACCGAAGATCACAGGATCGTAGCGCCACACGACCCGCTGCGGTCCGATCCTCGCCGCCAGGTCGCGGAGGGCCGCCGTCGCCTCTGCGAGCGACGGCGCCCGCGGCTCGAGCGGCGGGCCGTAGCCGGTGATCGTGACGAGGAACAGGTAGGGGTAGCGGTCGCGGTCGAGGGAGTCGAGCACGGGCAGGAAGGGGCGCGGATCGCGCGTCCAGAACACGAAGGCATCGACGTCCTCGCGGCGCAGGGAAACCGTGGCCACCTGGCCGGGGTTGAACGGGTTGGGGACCAGGCAGTGCCCCGCCTCGAGCCGGTGCGCGAACCACTGCGCGTAGAACGCCGGGATGTCGGTGCGGCGGCTGGCCGAGACGATCACCGGTGCCTGCCCCCCTTCGACCATCGGCACTATACCCCGTGCCACCGTGCATGACTGGGATCACCCGTTCTCCGGCCGTGCCCCGAGCATGCTGCGGCCCATGTTAGGATGGGCAGAGGTGGTGAGTGTATGCAGAAGGCCGTCTTCCACAAGCTGCTGCTGAGCGCCATCCAGCAGAGCGCCTCCGACATCCACCTCCAGGTCGGATACCCTCCCCTGCTCCGAGTCAACGGCGAGCTGCTCGAGGTCAAGTACCACGCCTTGAGCCCGGACGAAACGCAGGCCGTGGTCCAGGAGGTCCTGTCCCAGAGCTACCGGGAACCGGACCTCGAGACGCTGCGCGAAACCGATGTCTCATACAGCGTCGAGGGACAGGGGCGGTTCCGCGTCAACATCTTTCGCCAGCGCGGAACGTTCGGAGTCATCCTGAGGTTCATCCCGATCGAGATCAAAGGCTTCGCTGACCTCAACCTGCCCCGCATCCTGGAGCAGATCGCGAGCCTGCGACGGGGCCTGGTTCTGGTGGTCGGCGCCACCGGCAACGGCAAGTCCACCACCCTGGCCGCGATGGTGGAGTACATCAACAACACCCGCCGCTCGCACATCGTCACCATCGAGGACCCGATCGAGTTCCTGTTCCGGCACAAGCGGGCGGTGATCAGCCAACGCGAGGTGGGCACCGACACGGCGTCCTTCGCCGACGCCACCACGGCCGCCATGCGCCAGGATCCCGACGTCATCTTCATCGGTGAGATCCGCGACCCGGAGACCGCCGCCGTGGCCTTCAAGGCTTCGGAGACCGGGCACCTGGTGCTGGCCTCGCTTCACACCCCCGATGCGGTCAAGGCCCTCGATCGCTTGGTCGGCCTTTTCCCCCCTGAGCAGGAGTCCGGCATCCGGTCGCGTCTGGCCGACAGCCTGATGTGCGTCGTCGCCTTGCGTTTGCTGCCGCGCAAGGGCGAGGCGGGACGGCTGCCTGCGGTCGAGATCCTGCGCGTCACCCGCACGATCGCCGAGTGCATCCGCGACTCGTCCAAGACCCACGAGATCAGGGACCACATGGTCAAGGGCACCGACATGTACGGCATGCAGACCTTTGACCAGCACCTGCTCGAGCTGGTCAAGGAGAACAAGATCGACATCAAGGTGGCCAAGGTCGCCGCCACCAACCCCGAGACCCTCGACCGCGCGCTGCTCCTGGACTAGACGAGCGGCTCCCGCTGCCTAGCCGAGAAACGCCAACGAGAGCCACGGCCAGTAGGTGATCAAGAGCACCGTCACCAAGAGGATCGCGAGGAAGGGCACAGTCGCCCGGTAGAGGGTGACCACCGGCTGATTGAAGCGGTAGCTGGCGATAAACAGGTTCATGCCTATCGGAGGCGTGCAGTATCCGATCTGCATGTTGGCCAGGAAGATGATCCCGAGGTGGATGGGATCGACCCCGAAGCTGAGGGCGATGGGCAGGATCAGCGGCACCACGATCACCAGCGCCGAAAACAGGTCGAGCATGCACCCGAGCACGAGCAGGAACCCGTTGAGGAGCAGCAGGAACGTCAGCCGCGACGAGATGTGGGCGGTGACGAAGGCGAGCAGCTTCTCCGGCACCTGGGCGTCGATCAGGTAGTTGGTCGAGGCGAGCGACGCGCCGAGGATGATCAGGATGCCACCCACCATGACCATCGACTCGCGCATCACGCCGGGCAGGCGGCGCAGCGGCACGTCCCGGTAGACGGCGACCTCGATGACCAGCACGTACAGGGCAGTGACCGCCGCCGCCTCGGACACCGCGAACACGCCGCTGTAGACGCCGCCAAGCACGATCACGGGCAGGGGCAGCTCCCAGAGAGCCTCGCGCAATGCGCCCGCGACCTCAGCGAGGGAGAAGCGTCCCGCGTCTCGCGCCGGCAGCCTGCGACCCTCGCGCAGGCTCCACAGCGACAGCAGCACCAGCATGAGGATCCCTGGCAACAGCCCGGCCACGAACAGCTTGTCGATGCTGACCTGGGCCACCACGCCGAAGAGGATGAGCGGCAGCGAGGGAGGGAAGAGCAGGCCCAGGCTGCCCGAGGTGGTGATCAGCCCGAGGTTGAACTTCTCGCGATAGCCCGCACCCTGGAGCGCGGGGTAGAGGAGCGCCCCCATGGCCACGATGGTCACGCCCGAGGCGCCGGTAAAGGCCGTGAACAGGGCGCAGGTCACGAGCGCGACCACGGCCAGGCCCCCCGGCACCCAGCCGAGCAGGGCGTCCGTCACCCGGACCAAGCGTGCTGGCGCCCTGCTCTCCCCCAACAGGTAACCGGCAAAGGTGAAGAGAGGAATGGCGATGAGCACCGGGGTATCGGCGATGCGGAAGATCTCCATCACCACCACCACCGGGTCCACCCCCTGGCTGTGGAAACCGAGCAGTGCGCTGAACGCGATGATGGCGAACAGGGGCGCGCCGAGGAGAGCGAGCAGGGTCAGCAGCAAACCGCTGAGGATCACGGCCGCTCCCGTTCGCGCAGGGCCTGGCGCAGGTGGACCACGGCAAAGACCGCGTAGCGCCACCCGATGATGGCAAAGGCCAGGGGCAGGACCAGCTCACACACCCACACCGGCACCGACGCAAAGGCGATCGAGCCGTCGAGCCGGTCCACGAGAATCAGGCGCCAGCCGCACCAGACCAGGAAGGCCGAGACCGCAGCGGTGAAGACGTCGGTGAGCACGCGCACCGCAGCCTTGGCGCGCGGCGGGAGAATCCTGCCCAGCACGTCGACCGTGATCTGGCGGTCGTCCCGGGTTGCGGCCACTGCCCCCAGCATGGCCACCCACAGCACCATGACGCGGAGCAGTGCGTCGCCCCAGACCAGGCCCGAGCTGAACACGTTGCGGAGGACGATCTGGGCCACCGCCAGGACGACCATGGTCGCCAGAACGAGTACCAGAATGCCGTCCTCGAAGAGCGCGCTCAGACGCAGCAGTCGGGTCAGGACGCCACGCTCACCGGCAGGGACAGGCTCCGTGGGTTCGCTCATCTTCCGGGCAGGGAGTGTACCTCAGTCCATGGCAGAGTCGAGTCGAGCTACGACGACACCGCGCGCTCGAGCCCGTTGCCGTTGCCGGCACCGTGATCGCGCCCGGACTCGGTACTGCGGGCTACTTCCCGCCATCTCCCTGGCCCGCCGCAGCGGCGGAGCGCGCCTGTCCGAGGAGCGCGGTCAGCTCGGCGTGAAGCCCGGCCGAGAACACCCCCTGACGGCTGAGGCGCTGGGTGGCCTCGGCCGAAACCTCCTGCCAGCGTTGGGCCCCCGCGGCCGACAAGGACACGAACTCGACGCCCTGCTTCCTCAGCGCCTCCCTGGCGCGCTCGTTGTCCTGGCGAGTGGCCCGGTCGAGCTCGCGGGTCGCCTTGCCGAGCGCCACTCTCACGACCTGCTGATCCTCGACGGTGAGCGTGGCGAACGCCTCCTGGCTGACGGCGATGCAGCCGTAGGTATAGACCACCGGCATGTCGGTCAGGTACTTGATCTTGGTAAACCACTGCAGGGCGACCGCTGCCACGGGCGGACCGGCGACGGCGTCGATCAGCCCGGTCTGCAGGCCGGTGAGCACGTCTGGCACGGGCAGCGGGATCGGCGACACTCCTGCCGACTCGAGAATCGCGCGCCCGATGTCGTCGCCCTCGGGGATCCATGCCTTCTGACCCGCGAAATCGTCGAAGCTGCGGGTGGCCTTGTTGGACATGAGGTAGGCGAAACCGCCTTCGATGATCCCGAAACCGATGAAACCCTTCTCCGCCAGGGCGGCCATCAGCCTTTCGTCCATGACTGCGCGGACGGCGTCCACCTCATCATAAGAACGGAAGAAGAGCGGCAGACCGTAGATCAAGAAGTCGGGGTAGACCGAGGCCAGGGTCCCGGCCGTGAACATGCCCCCGTGCAGCTGGTGAACGCGGATCTTGCGCAGCACCACGCTCTCATCGCCCATGGTGCCGCCGGGATAGACCCGGAGCTGGACCCGGCCCGAAGTGCCCTGCTCGATCTCCTTGGCCGCCTCCCGCACCGCGTTCATCCACGCGCTGCCCTCCGGCGCCAGGGTGGCGATCTTGAGCTGGGCGGCCTGCCCCCATCCCGCGACCATGCTCAGGGCCACTATCCAGCTCAGCGCGGCAATTGCTCGATGTCCCCTCATCGTCACTCCCCGAAGTACGCCTCAGAAGTCTCCAGCAGCTCTTTCGCGCCCTGCTGCGCCATGGTGTTGGTCAGGGTCAGGCCCGGCACCACCGGGTCGGCGTCGAGGATCTCGCGGCACAGCCGGTCGTGCAGCGGCCGGTCGAAGACCAGACGCGCGTACTCACGGGCGAGCAGCAGCTTGGCCATGAGATCACGGTCCCCCGATAGCTCGAGCGCCCGCTCGAAGTGCTGCCGACCCTGCTCGGGCTTGCCGCCGAGGGCCGCCGGCAGCAGGGTGTCGAGCACGCCCAGGTAAACATGGGCGGAGCCGTCGAGGTAGGATTCGTCCAGCTCCACCACGCGCATCATCATCGTCTCCACGCGCGCCTTGTCGGCCACCGCCACCCAGTCGTCGCGGTTGACCTGGACCCAGCTCGCCCACGCCGCGGCGCATCCGTACAGCGCCTCCACATGGTCGCGGCCGAGCGAGCCGATGATCTGCTCGAACTCCTCGAACGGGGCGTCCCAGATGTCGCAGGTCTGCGACAGCTCGTGGCAGAGGGCGGCCCAACCGTAGTCGCGCCCCTTGGTGGCCAGGCGCCGGGCCCGCTCCGGTTCGGTCACAAAGCCGGCGGCGTAACTGCCGTAGAGCCGGGCGCCGGTCCGCAGCAGGTCCGGGTTGTCCGGGTCGCCCTCGATCAGGGCGTCGACCAATAGCAGGTACGCCGGACCGCCCTGACGCACGGTCTCGGGGTCGTTCTGGTTGAGCAGGGCGGTCGCCAGGTTGTCGGACAGCCGACCGGTGGCTGACGACATGAGGGCCGAGCACGCGCTCAGCGGTGCAATCAAGGCCAGTACGACGAGGGCGGTCCGCACCCGCAGCGGAATGAGCATCGAGTTCAGGCTCCGACCGTGGGCGATTGTACTCTTGCCGGACGACGCCACATGACGCCCGACACCCGTCATCTGTCGCCCGCAGTGGCTAACAGCTGGTGAGGGGGCGATCTTCCTGCGCCCTGTTCCTGGTTCCCCGTCTCCGCGCCTCGGCACCCCGGTCTCGTCGTGTGAGCGGCACGCGCGCTGCGCTGCGGGCGAGGACCCGCGTTTAGGAGCCGAATCCGCCGCCAAGGAGCCCGGCTGCGGAGGGCGCGAGCGACGTCGCCAAACCCGGGCCCGACCCCAGCCCACTGTTGGTAATCACCGGCTGCCCGGAGCCGGGGTCGCGCAGCAGCCGCACCGGCGCCGCGCGGCGCGCGAATCCCGGCACGTACGGCTGCCCGGTGTAGAGGTGCATGATCCGGGCCACGTAGTCGCGCGTCTCGCTGTAGGGCGGGACCCCACCGAATCGCTCCACGGCGTTCTCGCCGGCGTTGTACGCGGCCAAGGCGAGGGGCAGGTTCCCGTTGTAGCGACGGATCAACCGTGAGAACTCGCGCACCCCGCCGCGCACGTTCTGCTCGGGGTCGAAGGGGTTGCCCACGTTGAGCCGCTTCACCGTGGCCGGCATCAGCTGCATGAGCCCCATGGCGCCCCTGTGGCTCACCGCCCGTGGGTCGTAACCCGACTCCACCCGGACCAGGGCGTCGACCAGGTCCGGGTCGAGGCCGTGCTCCGCGCTGACCTGGGCCACCAGGATGCGCAGGTCCGTCCGGTCCGTGACCCCTCCTGAGCCGAAGCCACCACGCAGGGTCGATGCCGTCTCGGACGCCGCAGCCACGCCACACGCCGCGACCGCAGCCGCCGCCAAGAGCACGATCGGGGGCTTCATCACCTCCCATTATGCCAGAGATGACCGCCGACCGCGTCCGTGCGCCAAGTCGGGACCCGGTTCACGGGTCTCTGCGGAGCCGATCCGAGAGCTCTGCCCGACGGAAATGCAGTGAACGAACCACGAGGCCGGTCAGGGCCCCGGTCGGGGCTGGGCCGCCGGCAGACGTGGCCGTGTAGAATATGCGTCACGCTGCCGCCGCCGGCAGCGAGGTACCTCCGATGTGGTCAGGAAGGACGGGTCGGACGCCATGAGCGAGCACACCACCGGCGACACTGCGAAGGGCCCGCTGCGCGAGATCGTGCAGCCGTTCATCGACCTCGTCCGCGCCCCGCGCGCTCTGTGGGGCGTCAACCTCGGCTACGTCATCGAGGGCCTGGTCTACTTCGGCATGCTCGGCTACCTCGCCATGCACTTCTCGGACTTTATCTTCCAGGGGGTCCAACACGCCGACGAGTGGTCCCACGGCATGGTCATGGTGCTCACGTCGGGCATCACCCTGTCCATGCTCCTGCTCGGCTGGGTGTGCGACAAGTGGGGCGTCCGGCTGGCGCTGATCCTGGCCTTCGTCCTGCTCCTCGGCGGGCGCATCATCATGTCGGCCGCGCCGACGCTGCTCGGCATGCAGCCGGCAGGCCTCTGGTCAGCCCTCCACCTGACCACCGTCGGCGGAATCCTGCTGGTGGTCATCGGCTACGGCATGTACCAGCCCTCGGCCTATGCCGCGGTGCGGCAGTTCACGACGCCCAAGACCGCGGCTATGGGCTTCGCCATGCTCTACGCCCTCATGAACCTGGGCGGCTACCTGCCGAGCTTCGCCTTCCTCCTGCGTGACGACAAGCCGTTCGACATCGACTTCTGGTTCATTGACGTGAGCATCCCTTGCCTGGGTCTTGGCATCCCGGGCACCTTCTGGGTCTATACCGGGCTGACCGTTGTCGCCCTGGTGGCGACGCTCGTCCTCCTCACTCCGAAGACCGTGCGCGACGCTATCGCCCGGGCCAAGCAGGAGACCGCGGCCATCAAGGCCGAGGAGGACAAGGGCAAGTCCGAGGACGAGAAACGGCTCGAGAAGGAGGCCAAGGAGAAGGCCGCGGCCGAGCTCGCCGAGCGCCAGACCCGGCTGCCCAAGCACACCTGGGGCGTGCTGGTCGCGGCCATTGCCATCATCTACTGGAGGGCTCCCCTGCCCTGGTCCCACCTCCTGA
>Ga0316620_10000751_pt1 | contig 13309 bp, 7 predicted proteins | sample OWC_Aug_M1_C1_D5_FD_207651 | JGI IMG/M metagenome (GOLD analysis project Ga0316620, IMG submission 207651) | Wetland soil microbial communities from Old Woman Creek delta, Ohio, United States - OWC_Aug_M1_C1_D5_B | ecosystem: Environmental > Terrestrial > Soil > Wetlands | place: USA: Ohio... | reverse complement strand
CATCCTGACGCCCCTGGTGTGCGAAGGCACGACCACGCTTTTTGGCACACCCTACTTTGACGAAGGGATCGCTTACCTGGCTCAAAGCGGCCAGCTGTACAACGAAGCGAATATTTTCGCCTTTAACAAGGTGTACTGCTTTGGGCCGACCTTCAGGGCCGAGAAATCCAAGACCCGCCGCCACCTGACCGAATTTTGGATGATTGAGCCGGAAGTAGCCTTCTGTGACCTGGACGGACTGATGGAAATCGAGGAGCAGTTCGTTTCGCACCTGGTGAAACGTGTGCTTGAGCAATGCGGGCCCGAATTGAAATACCTGAAAAGGGATGTATCCAGGCTGGAGAAGATCATCCCCCCCTTCCCGCGCATCTCGTATGATGAAGCAATAAAAACGATCGATAAAATCCGGGATGAAACGGAAGACGCAGAAAAAAAGGAACAGCTGAAGATTGATTGGGGAATGGATTTCGGGGCTCCCCATGAAACAGCGCTGACCAACTTGTATGAAAAACCGGTATTCGTATATGGTTATCCATCGGAAGTAAAAGCCTTCTATATGGAACCCTGGCCGGGGCGGCCGGAAGTGTGCAAGAGCGTGGACCTCCTGGCACCGGAAGGGTACGGCGAAATCATCGGAGGGAGTGAGCGAATCTCCGACCAGGACTTATTGCGTAAACGCCTAAAGCAATATGAGCTGCCCGAAGAGCCTTTTAAATGGTACCTGGAGCTAAGGCGCTTCGGGAGCGTGCCTCATTCCGGTTTTGGTATGGGCGTGGAACGGACGGTAGCCTGGCTGTGTGGGATCGAGCACATCAGGGAGGCGATCCCCTTCCCCCGCATGATCAACCGTCTCTATCCATGATCCATTTACCACATAAAATAATGCCCTGACCTGATATATCTGTTAATTCCTCTAATCATAAATATCTACTCACCGAACTTTTTTTGTGGTATAAGATAGTTACCCTACTGTGCACGTGTTGTTGCTTTTGCGTTCTGAGCCAACACTGACATATAGGGGTCCAATCTCAGGATTGTGACGCGATAGGCTAGAGCCAAGGCAGATCATTCTGGCAGGACCCCATCCTGCGAAAGCAGGTTCAGAACTGTGCATCACACGACACGGTGGGGTTCGTTTTACGAGCAAAAAAACAATACCGGCAGACATTACGTCTGCCGGTATTGTTTAAAGTCATTATCTGAACCAGGTGATTAACAAAAAACCGGCCAGTAGTGATAATAAGGCACCAAAAATGAATGGAGCAGCCGGGTTGACCGCCTGCCATAATATCCCGGCGATGAGTGATGCTGGGAGGGCAGTGAGACCGATGGCAGCATTGAACAGCCCATAGGCAGTCCCGCGTTGCTCCTCGGGCACGATATCAGCCACCAGGGCTTTTGCCACACCCTCGGTGAGGGCGTAATAAATGCCGTAAATACTGAATAGCACCCATATCTCAAGCCCGGTATGAGAGAGGGCCAGGCCCAGGTAGACCAATCCATATATGGTCCAACCGGTCAGCATGAGCTTGCGCCTGCCGATGCGGTCGGAGAGGGAGCCCAAAGGCCCGGCCAGGGAGGCATAAATAGCATTAAAGGTCATCAGCATGCCCATGATCTGCAGCACGCTCAGGCCACGGTCCTGGGCGCGCAAGACGATGAAGGAGTCAGACGAATTTCCCAAGGTGAAAACGATCATAACCACGAGAAAAACCCTGAAACGTTTGTCGAGCGCTTTCCAGCTGAATGAAGGACGAGCCTGGTTATTTTGCCTGGCCGCTGCTACTTCTTTCACTCCCAGGGCCAGCACCAGCACTGCGGCCACTGCCGGGATAATACTGGCGAGCACGACCAGCTGAAACGTGTGCCTGTGCAGTTCTGCTGCACCCGATTGCGCCAGCCAGATGATCAGGGCGGCGATTCCAAGGCCAACGAAGGCGCCAGCCGTATCTCCTGCACGGTGGATGCCGAAAGCCAGCCCGCGTTGGTTCGACCTGGTACTGCTCGCCAATAGGGCATCGCGCGGGGCAGTGCGGATGCCTTTACCGACCCGGTCTGAAAACCGGACGCCCAGCACCCATTCCCAGGTGACGGCAAAATATAAAAATGGCTTGGCGATGGTTGACAAGGCATAACCCAATACGGTAAGTAGTTTACGCTTTCCAAGCTTATCGGATAGCGCGCCTGAATAGATTTTTACCAGGCTGGCTGTCGTTTCAGCGATCCCATCAATCAGGCCGATGATACTCGTCTGCACACCTAATACATTGTAGAGAAAAAGAGGGACCAGGTTGGTCAGCATCTCCGATGAGACATCGGTGAGGAATGAGCCAATGGTAAGGAACCAGATGTTGGGATGTAAACGGGAACGGGTCGATGATGAATCCTGGGATGTCATGTTCAATTGTTATCTATACGAAGTTGGGAGTGTATTTTAAGTTTCGGAGTTTAAGCGGCTGTAGAGATAATTCAATTCTTTGATTTTCTCGCCGAGCTCAGGGCTTGTGGCGTTTTCGGGCATCCTCCAGGTCCAGTTCCCACTTGGGTTGCCCGGGTAATTCATGCGGGCTTCATTTCCCAACCCGAGGAAATCCTGCATGGGAGCCAGGCCAAAAACTGCCACAGACGACCAAACTCCCCGGATCATATCCCAGCTGACATCGCTGCCATCCCGGTGCAGATATTTACGGTAGAAGGATTTTTCTTCTTCCGGAACCCGGTCATACCAACCCCGCACGGTGTCATTGTCGTGAGTACCGGTGTAGACAACACAATTCACGGGGTAATGATGCGGCAGGAAAGGATCTTCCGGTGTGCTATCGAAAGCAAACTGGTATATTCTCATTCCTGGCAGGTTGAAAGATTCGCGCATCTCGACCACGTCGGGGGTGATCACCCCCAGGTCTTCGGCGATGATCGGAAGGTCTCCTAACGACTGGTGAATGCTAGAGAAGAAATCCTTGCCTGGTCCAGGCACCCATTTACCAATCTCAGCGGTCCTGGCAGTGCCTGGAACTTCCCAATAGCCTGCAAAACCACGGAAATGGTCAATGCGGATGATATCCACCACATCCAGGGTGGCTTTTATGCGTGTCAACCACCAGGCATACCCGCTCTGGGCATGCACCTTCCAGCGATAGAGTGGATTACCCCACAGCTGACCGGTGGGGGAGAAATAATCGGGAGGCACTCCTGCGACAACGGTGGGCTTGCCTGACTCATCCAGATAGAACAGCTGCGGGTTGGCCCAGACGTCAGCGCTATCGTGAGCCACGAAAATGGGGATATCCCCAATGAGTTGGATATGGTTGGCATGCGCCAGGGTTCTCAGCCTGGCCCATTGGCGGTAGAAGATGAATTGGCGGTAAATCTGACGTTGGATGGCGACCTCGTATTGTTTGCGAGCCTCTGCCAGGGCCTCGGGCTGCCTGGTGCGGAGCGGCTTCTCCCAGGTAGGCCAGGGCTCGTAACCATGGGCTTCCTTGAGCGCCATGAAGAGGGCAAAATCATCCAGCCAAGCCGATTGTTTTGAGCGGAATTCATCCATTTGAGAGTGTAGACGGCTGGATTGCGTATGCTGATAACGGATGAAAGACCTGTCCAGCAGTCCCAATTTCCAGGATATGACTTGCCCGTAATCAACGTGATCATCCGGGAAGTGAGGCCGGTCGTACAGGTCGTCAGGGTGCAGCAGGTCGTCCTTAAGCAGTGCTTCAGGGCTGATCAGGTATGGATTGCCAGCGAAGGAAGAGAAGCACTGGTAGGGTGAATCGGCGTACCCGGTAGGACCCAGCGGCAGCACCTGCCAGAGCCCACACCCGGCAGAACACAGGAATTCAAGCCACCGGTGTGCAGCCGGGCCAATATCTCCAATGCCGTAAGACCCAGGCAGGCTGGTGGGATGCAGCAAGATGCCAGAAGACCGTTTAAACTTCATGGGCCAACCTCTTGGTCAGGATATAATCATCGCCTCTCACGACTGCAGCAGGATAATCAGTGTCAATCACATCTGTTCCGATCACCGCGCCGGGTTCGATCACATATCCCTTGGGCACCTCGCTGTTTTTGCCGATCATCGTGAGTACGGGTTCTGGACCATCAGCCATGCCACCCACCCGAGCGCGTGGATGAATGTGGACACGTTTGTCAATAATGGTGCGCTCTACGGTGGCATCCGCATCAATGATTGCATCCGTGAGAATGATGGATTCTCTGACAACCGCTCCTGACCTGACAAAAACCCCTGGAGAAAGCACACTGCGGATCACTTTGGCGTTGGAGTCGATCTCACAGCCATCGCAGATCAAGCTATTTTCCACTGTGGCACCCCGGGCGATCCACACGGGAGGACGTTCCTCGGTGCGGGTATGGATGATCCAGGAACGGTCATTCAAATCGAAAGGAGGTTTGTCTTCCAGGTGATCCATGTGGGCTTTCCAATATGATGTGGCCGTCCCCACATCCATCCAATAACCCTGGTAGGAATAAGCAAAGACACGTGCACCGTCAGTCACCATTTTTGGCAGGATATCCTTGCCAAAGTCGTGCGAAGAGTTGGGGAGATTATGGTCTTCCAGTAAATAATTGTTCAACACTTCGGTGGTGAATAAATAGACACCCATGTTCGCCAGGTTGGAAGTTGGCTCAGCGGGCTTCTCAATGAATGAAGTGACTCGATTCTCAGCATCCACACCAACGACACCCAGGCGTGTGGCATCCTTTATGGGCACAGTGATGGTCGCCAGGGTAAGATCGGCATGTTTTTCGACATGTGCATCGACCATCAGGGCATAATTCATCTCGTAAATGTGGTCTCCCGAGAGGATAAGCACAAAGTCGGGCGAATTTTGCTTGATGAAACGGAAGTTCTGCTGGACGGCGTCCGCGGTGCCGAGGAACCAATCGGAAGCCCCCCGTGCTTTATATGGGGTATAGATGCGCACACCACCGGTGAAGTCACGGTTCAAATCCCAGGGTCCGCCAGCACCAATGTGCTCGATCAGGGAATGCGGCCTATATTGGGCAACGATCATCACATCGAAGATCCCGGAGTTAACACAATTAGACAGGGTAAAGTCGATGATGCGGTACTTTCCAGCGAAGGGTACGGCGGGTTTGGTCCTTTTTGCAGTCAGGGTGCCCAGCCTGGAACCCTCTCCACCAGCCAGGATGACAGCACGGGTTCTCATAATTACCTCCTGTTTTTGCCACAGGTATTATACATATTTTCCATCTGATATTCGTCGGTCGAGGAGGGATTTATATAACTTTAAGTATTCCGTGGCTGAACGGTCCCAGGAAAAATCCTGCTGCATGCCACGGATTTGCGTGGCCTGCCAGGCAGCTGGATCATGCAGATAAATGATCAACGCGCGTTGGATTGCTTCGACCAATTCAGCTGCTACAGCAGGTTTAAAGAGGAAACCGGTGCTCTGCTGTGTGTCAGCTGGGTCGAGGATGGTATCGGAGAGCCCTCCGGTGGCGTGAGCAATAGGGATACAGCCATAATGCATGGCAATCATCTGGGAAAGGCCACAGGGTTCATAGCGCGAGGGCATCAGCAATAGATCGGCTCCAGCGTATATGTGCCTGCTTAATCTTTCATTGTAGGCAATTTGGGCGCGAATTTGGCCGGGAAAATCAATCTCAAGGAGATGGACCAATTGCTCAAGGACAGGGTTACCCGTTCCAAGGAAGATGGCTTGAAAGGCAGGCAGCCCGGCTGCAGTCTGCTCGAGCAAGGCGCGCAAGGCCTCGACGGCTAAATCGACCCCTTTTTGAGGATCCATGCGGGTGACCATGGCGATGAGTGGGATGGATGGATTGACATCCAAGCCGAGCTCGCCCTGCAGGAATGATTTATTGGGTGCTCTGGCAGGCAAGTTTGTGGATGAAAAGGTAGAAGCCAGCTCACGGTCCGTAGCCGGATCCCACTTTAGTGTGTCAAGTCCATTCAGGATTCCGGTGATCTTGCCAGCATTGGCTCGCAGGAAATAATGCAAGCCGGATCCGAATTCTTCAGTTATAATCTCTTTGGCGTAGCCCGGTGAGACAGCCACGATGCGGTCTGCGGTGAGCAGTCCTAATGGCAGCGCCATATGCCACGCCCAGGCAGGCAATCGGGTGGTCTGTGCCGGGGGCAAATCGAACGCTTGCAGGGCAGGTCCGGTCATTGCGCCCAAATATGGCAGGTTATGAATCGTCAGTATGGAAGACGTTTGCTTGAAGAAGGGATCGAAAGGCCGGTTCAATGCCAGGGCATACACGGCTGGAGAAGTGTGCCAATCATTGGCATGCAGGATATCCGGCTTCCATCCCAGGACCCTGGCCAGCTCGAGAGCAGCCAGAGAAAAAAAGACGTATTTAAAACTATCCGCTTCCAGATCAGCTGAGTAGATACCGGTTTCTTCCGCAACGGGCTGACCGCTAATCAGGTAAGTGGGAAGGCCATCCACTTCGATGAAGAAAGCGCTGGCGTGGATGCCACCCCTGGCACCATGGACAATAAAATCAGCGACCTGTTGTGAAGCATACAGGTCGCTGTCGATAGCTGGATGGAAAGGGATCACCAACCTTACGTCCAGTGGTGCTGGGCCAATATCGGAATATGAGCCTACCATCTTCAAAGCACGCGGCAGTGATCCTGCGACATCGCCCAATCCACCGACCTTGATGAGTGGGTCAGCTTCGGAAGCTATGAAAAGTGCATTCACCATCGATGGATTAAGCATTATGCTTCTTTGAACTTGGCGTTTGTATAATTTTACACGATAATGTAACAATGGTTCCTGGATAAAGATTATCCTTTTTCTAATCTTAAATGGGAGGGGTTCACCCTTGCCAAAAAATGAGATTTAGGTTAAAACAAATGCCATGATATTCGGCATCATTGCTGCCAGACGGGGGGAAATGATAGTTTAGTGTCGGTGCGTGCACTCTCAATCCACGGTCATTTTTACCAGCCTCCCCGGGAAGATCCGGTATCTGGATTGATCCCGCGCGAAACAGGGGCTACACCATATCGTAATTGGAATGAGCGCATCCATGCCGAATGCTACCTGCCAAATGCCCAGCTGGGCAATTTCGAGAAGATCAGCTTCAATATCGGTCCGACGTTATTCTCCTGGATGAAGTCATACGACCCATCGGTCAGCCGCCTGATCGTGGCGCAAGATCAGGCCAACCTGCGACAATATGGCGTGGGGAATGCCATGGCGCAGGCCTATAACCATACCATCCTGCCGTTAGCTTCGTGGGAAGATAAAGTCACCCAGGTGGAATGGGGGATAGCAGATTTTGTCCACCAATATGGTCACAAACCACTAGGGATGTGGCTGCCTGAAACGGCGGTCGACATGGAGACCCTGAATGTGCTGGCCGAACACGGGATAGAATTCACCATCCTGGCACCCTGGCAGGCAGAAAGTAACCATCTGGATGTGACTGAGCCATACCGCGTGGCGTTAGCTGCCGGGAAAAGCATCTCGGTATTTTTCTATCACCAGGGATTGAGCACCGGGGTGAGTTTTAACCCACACCTGACGATCAATGCGGATGAATTTGTCAGGAATATGGTCCTGCCCACTTACCTGCCAGAAAAGGAGAGGCGTGGCGAACCCCAGCTCCTTATCATTGCCTCCGATGGAGAGCTGTATGGACACCACCAACAATTCCGCGACCGGTTTTTAGCTCACCTGGTCAATGGTGCCAGCTCCAATCTGGGTTTGGAGAAATCCTACCCGGCTTTATGGCTGAAAAAGTATCCAGCACGCAAATGGACCAGTATTCGCGAGGCGACCTCATGGTCGTGTCTCCATGGAGTCGAACGATGGAGAGGCGATTGTGATTGCACCCAAGGGGATGGTCGCTGGAAGGGTTATCTCCGGCAGGCATTCAACCGCCTGGTGTACCAGGTGGATAAAGTCTATACGGATACCCTTTTGACCTATAAGATCGAGCCATGGAAATTACGCAATGCTTATATCCAGGCGATTTTGGGTGAGGTGCTTGCCGGGGATTTAATCAACCAGCACGCCGGGCGGAAGCTCGAACAAGGATCGGTCAACCAGATCCGGACCCTGCTCGAAGCACAGCGTGAGCGCCAGCGGATTTATACTTCATGTGGCTGGTTTTACGATGATTTTTCACGCCTTGAGCCGAGGAATTGTGTCGCCTATGCAGCCCAAGCCATTCGCCTGACCATGGTAGCAACCGGGATCGATCTGTCGACGCAGTTCCAGGCCGACATGAAGTACGTTGTCAGCCACCGGACTCGGCAGAGGGGGGATAAAGTCTTCCAGACCGAGATGCAAAAGACCTTACCGGTGAATTTATTCCACTAGATCCAGCAATTTTTCCAGCTTATATCCCGAAACCTCGGCCTGTTCGATCAGCGAGGAGATTTCCTTAAAACAACTCACAATCATCTTTCCAGCCTCACCAGGTTGTTCGGCTTGAAGGTTTTGGCTGGCGATTTCTATGGAAGCGATGACGAAAAGCCACCAGGACAGGTCCTCATAAGACTCCTTATTGAACCATAAGATGCCTTGATAACGGTTCACACCCAGGTAGGCTTGCGCGTCGGAATCGGAGAGCAGCCGGGTAAGGAGCTGGTGAGCAGCTTTAGCGCCGGCCTTTGCCGGACGGGATGATATCTCCTGCCACCAGGCGTGATGTGAAGCGAGTAGCTTGATCAATGTGACTGCCCGCCAGTTTGAACGTTCATCCAAACCAAGGCTTCCGAGTGTGCTGACCAAAATTTTATTCAGCAGCCACTCATCAACCCAGCTCCGGCTGATCTCCTCAAATCCTTGCTCGGAGACCACCCTGCCCAATCCGTAAGTAACCAGCCAACCTAGGACGACGCTCCAGGCATACGCGTCTCCACTCCTCCATGGGGAGGTTTTCAGGTTGCCTGCATGCAGATATTTCATAGCTTGTTGATACTTCCTGGATCGCAGGAGTGGAAACCTGGACTGGAATTGCGGCAAGTATAAACTGGCCAGTAAGATGCTCTTGCTCGTATTCGTCGCTGAGACGTTGTCTCCCGAGCCATTCGTGATGCGCTTGACTTCGTCCAGCAAATGCATCATCTTGGCCTCGGCTTCATTGAGCACAGTCAGGATATTTTCTGATATGAGGCTGCGATTATCAACGTCCAGCTCGGCATTCACCCGGTTGGAGATGACCCAGCGGAAATATCCTGGGTTAACCAGCTCACGGTAAGCTTGATGGACAGGTTGTAAGAACACCTCTTTTAAGGCCTCATCAATGTTGGGTACCCCACGACCATTCAGGTAAGCTGCCAGGTTGGCATATTGGTGCCACTCATTATCCTGTACTTCACGGAAGGAAGTGAATACCTGGCATTTATAAGCTTCCAGCTCAATATATAGCCCCTTCTCGTATAATTCCTTGTTGTTACGGATGTACTCCAGGCTGTTGATCGGGTCGCGAAAGATGCAATACGAGTTCCCATCGTCAGCCAGACCCAGGCCCTCTCCCAATCGTTTTTGGACGAGCATATGCTCGCCACTTTCACTCTTTAGCAGGAAAGCCGCCGAGGTACGTATCCAACCCTTGGCAGTGGCAAACTTATTGTGATATACCACCAGGCCCCGTTCAGTGCCAGCCTTGTTGGAGTAAGCGAATACATCCTCGTTCACATACCCTTCAGGAGTGTAAAAATCGTACAAAAGAAAGTCCCGGACCTGTGAAAACAGGTAACGCTTCTTCAGCAGAGGGAATATCTGACGTTTATGCCGCTCAACCAGGTATTCATCCGGTCGTTCGTCCCAGTAGGCACGCCGGTACTCCATGCCATATTTCTCAGTGAAACCTTCTATCTGGCCATGCCCGAACATCGGCAGACCGGGCAGGGTGGCCATCATCGTACAGATCCCGAAATACTTATCCTCCTTGCCAAACTGGTCCACGGCTGTGCGCTCGTCGGGGTTGTTCATAAAATTGACGTAGCGCTTGAGGATCTCCGGGTCGAATTCCAGGGTATTTTTTATGACCAGGCGATATTCTGCATTCTTCTCGTCACGCAGCATATTCATGAAGGCACTGTTATACACGCGGTGCATGCCCAGGGTGCGGACGAAATATCCCTCCATGAGCCAAAATGCCTCTGCCAGCAGCAAGGTGTCGGGGACCTCCTGGGCAACCCGGTCAACCACCTCGCGCCAAAACTCGACCGGTATGGCAGCATCAAACTGCTCGCGGGTGAGGCCATGCTCAGCCCTGGAGGGGATCGCGCCACCCGTCCCAGGCTCGGGGAACCATAAGCGCTGGAAATGCTTCTTGGCCAACGTCATAGCGGCATCGAAGCGGATGACCGGGAATTTACGCGCCACGTGCAGGATGGTTTGGATGACTGCCTCGCGCACCTCCGGTTTGAGATAATTCAGCTGGGCAGTGTCATTCCACGGCATGGAGGTGCCATCGTTGCCATGATAGATATATTTTTCCTGCCCGGTCCAATGATCCACGCGCTTGAAAACAACCGCGGCATCGGTATTGTTGAAATAGTGGTCCTCCACATAGATTCCCACGCGCTGGTCCCACGAGAGATTTTGCCCGCTGAATGAATAAGACGGAAACGGACTGTAATCCTGCGAGATGAACCAGTCGGGATGCTCCATGACCCAGTGAGAGTCTATCCCCATGTGATTGGGGACCATATCGGAAGCCAGGCGAATACCTTTCTGCCAGGCACGCTGGCGCAGGCGTTGGTAGGCGTCCTCACCACCCAGGTCACCCGCGATCTGGTAATCCATCAATGAGTATGCCGAGGCAACTGCATCCGGGTTGCCCCGCAGCTGCTTGATCTGCCGGGAAGCCGGGCTGCGTTCCCATAAGCCGATCAACCACAGGCCTGAGAAACCCCAGCCTGCCAGCTTGTCCAGCTCTTCATCGGGGATCTGGTCCAGGTGGGTGATGAGGCGTTGGTACTGCTTGGATAACTGATCCAGCCAGACATAAGCGTTCTTGGCAATCAACACCAGGCTGGGCATCCAATCTTTATCCTGGCTGAAGCGCTCCGACTCGAACTCCATGCCGGTAAAATCGTAAACGCGCGCCGGGCCGGGACCCAGAAAGGACGCTTTTTCTTCTTCCTTAATCAGGTCAAGGCTGGCTAGCAAGCGAAATAGATACTTACCCAGTAATGCTGCCCAATGCTGGCGAATGTATTCTAGCTGAGCAGTCAGTGAATGAGGCGCATTAATGGCTGGGCTGCGCAGCATGTCCACCAGGTTTTGGTTGTCAGGTCCAAAGGGAGGCTGGGTCTCAAAGAAAGCGTGGATAAGAGAGACTAACCTCACATAAGCAGTCTCCTTCACCAGGCGGCTGTCATCGAATAGCTCTTGAAATGGGGAAAAAGCCGGATTAGCGTTTGCCAGCCACAAGAATATCAGCTCTTCCAGGGCAACCTGGCGGTTGGAAACACCATCGCTTTCGGAATCCAGATATTCCTGTGGGCTCTGCCCAAGACGATATACCGCCATAGGAGGGAATTCGATCACAAATTGGAGCAGGATGTTATCGATTGCATCTCTCCCCAGCATACCACCCAGCCAATCAAGCGCGTCTTGCATGACCTTGGGATTGACCTGCTGCCGGTAAAGCTGGACAACTATATGCAGAATCTCATCGATCAGTCCCATGGCGTTGATCTGCCCGGCACGTACGGTGCGCTCGGGAAAGTTGATCACGTCGTTTTGCTGGTTCATTTTGGCGGTAAATAGACGGGCCGCGTGGAAATTGGCGAAGATCACGTTACCGGCCAATCCAAAGAGCAGCTGGTCGAATTTATAGCGATCGCGCGCCTGGCGCGATATGTGGAATTCAAATACGGGTATCGGGGTCGATGACATGTATCTCCTGGTTAGCCTCACCTTTATCGACGATTTTAGATTCGCTGCCAGCAAGCTCATGAAATAAAAGCTAACAAGCAAGATTCTACCCACCCCTGACGGGAGATCAAAACTTGTTGGGGTGAGTATATTGACCAGTCAATTGTAATACGATATAAATAAAACCTGCATAGGAGAAACTCGAACAAGGAGATCAGGCATGACCTACGAAACCATCATTCCAGCCGCTGAGCTGGCACTTCACCTGGACGACCCCGATTGGGTGATCGTGGACAGCCGGTTCAAGCTTGCTAACCCAGAACAAGGTAAGATCGATTACGAAACCGGCCACATCCCTGGGGCGGTATATGCCCACCTGGACGAGGACCTCTCGGGGCCGATCATCAAAGGCGTGACCGGCAGGCACCCTTTACCATCCGTAGAGCATGCTGCAAGTGTATTCTCCCGGCTGGGGATTGACGCCGGGGTACAAGTGGTGGCATATGATGATATTTCGGGTGCACTGGCTGCCGGCAGGGTATGGTGGTTACTACGCTGGCTGGGCCATGATGCAGTAGCAATCCTGGATGGGGGCTGGCAGGCATGGGTGAATCAGGGTTATGCTGTGCGGAGTGGGATCGAATCACGCTCAACATGTGGTTTCTTCCCACAACCCAGGAATGACATGATCGTTTCAGCAGATGAGGTGGATAAAATGCGGCAGGATCCCGAGTACCGGGTGCTCGATGCTCGCTCTGCGGATCGCTTCAGGGGGGAGAACGAGACCATCGACCCAATCCCCGGGCATATCCCAGGGGCAGTTTCAGCTGCCTATGCGGGTAACCTGAACCCTGATGGGACCTTCCTGGAAAAGGATGAGCTGAAGGCCAGGTATAAGCGATTAATCGGTGATGTTCCCACCCAGCGCGTGGTGTGTTACTGCGGGTCGGGGGTCACCGCCACACACGATATCCTGGCGATGGTCATGGCAGGGATGGGGGAAGCGAAATTGTATGCCGGCTCTTATAGTGAATGGATCACAGATCCAAAACGACCGGTTGAAAAATAAAAACTCCCCTGGTGAATTGCCAGGGGAGCTCGCTGCTTACATATTCTGATATCGCGAATCGTCGAGTTCTTTCTTCAATTTGTCAGCTTCCGATTCGCCGGCGATGGTCGCATCGGGCTGTGCATGTGCTAGCTCAGCGGCTTCTGCCGCCCGTAGCTCAGTGATTGAGCGCGGGCGGACAAATGACCACTTGCCACAGAACGGGCAACGGTCAATCTTGTTAATGCCGAGATTGATGAACCACAGGCGGAGGGGAAATGGCCGGCCACATTTCGGGCAGATGGCGCCTCCACCGATGCCATATTTGCGCTCGGCACCCAGTGGCAAGGAGGAAAATTTCCCCTTGTTGAACACCGTTGGGATGAGGAAAGAAACCACCACG
>Ga0316620_10000750_pt1 | contig 13310 bp, 11 predicted proteins | sample OWC_Aug_M1_C1_D5_FD_207651 | JGI IMG/M metagenome (GOLD analysis project Ga0316620, IMG submission 207651) | Wetland soil microbial communities from Old Woman Creek delta, Ohio, United States - OWC_Aug_M1_C1_D5_B | ecosystem: Environmental > Terrestrial > Soil > Wetlands | place: USA: Ohio... | reverse complement strand
CGGCGAGCAGGATCGGCGAGTTGCTCGAGACGATCGGCAAGCAGCAGCTCGTGCGGCGGCGCCTGGCGATGGATTCTGGCCGCGTCACGCTCGAACCGGGCGGCTGGCAGGACGTGCTGGAGTACGACGGCAAGCTGCTCACCACGGTGCACGGTCCGCGCTGGCGGCTGGTGCTGATCGGCGCCGGCCAGCTCACACGCTACCTCGCAGGGATGGGCAAGATGCTCGACTACCACGTGACGGTAATCGATCCGCGCGAAGAGTACGCGGACGGCTGGGACCTGCCCGGAGTGACGCTCGATCGCGGCATGCCGGATGACGTGATTTCCGGCCTGAATCTCGACGGCCACAGCGCGGTGGTGGCGCTTACGCACGATCCCAAGCTGGACGACATGGCGCTGCTCGAGGCGCTGAAATCGGCTGCCTTCTACGTTGGCGCGATCGGTTCGAAGAAGAACAACGATGCGCGCCGCCGGCGCCTGCGGGAATTCGATCTGTCGGATACGGAAATCGCGCGTCTGCGCGGCCCGGTCGGCCTGTACATCGGCTCCAAGACGCCGCCCGAGATCGCGGTGGCGATCCTCGCCGAGATGACCGCGGTGCGCCATGGGGTCGCCTCGCCCGACTGGGGCGAAAAGGAGAAGAGCCGCTTCGCGCCATCGGCCTGCGAGGTCGCGCCGCAGAAAGCTTGAGCCACCCGGGTATCCTCGGGCTGCTGCTGGCGGCCGGTTCGGCCTCGCGTTTCGGCTCGGACAAGCTGCGCCATCGCCTGCCGCACGGCGTGCCGATCGCGGTGCAGGCGGCGCGCCATCTGCTCGGCCAGTTCCCGCGCGTGATCGCGGTCGTGCGTCCGGGCGCCGAAGAGCGCGCGCGCGAACTCGCCGCCGAAGGGTGCGAGGTGGTCGTATGTCCGGAGGCGCGCGATGGCATGGGCGCGAGTCTCGCCTGCGCGGTGCGCGCCGCGGGCGAGGCGCAAGGCTACGTCGTCGCGCTGGCCGACATGCCGTTCGTGCGCCCCAGCTCGATCGCCGCGGTGCGCGAGGCGCTGGAAAAGGGCGCGCTGCTGGCGGCGCCGTACTTTCGCCGCAGGCGCGGCCATCCGGTCGGCATCTCGGGGCGCTTCCGCGAGGACCTGCTGGCGCTCGGCGGCGACGAAGGCGCCCGCAGCCTGCTCGAGCGGCACGCGTCGCTGCTGGTCAAGGTGCCGTGCGGCGACCCGGGCGTGATCCGCGACATCGACGCGCCGGGGGACCTCGCGCCGCCGCTCGCGGTCTAGCGCAGTCGTGCCGCGCGCGACGATGCGATAAAATCGCGCGCTTTCCAGAAGCGGGATTCCGAAGTGCAAACGGCCGAGCGAGCGATCCTCTTCGCCGATGTTACCGACAGCACCACGATCTACGAGTCGCTCGGCGACGCGCGCGCGCTTGGCCTCATCGATCGGCTGCTGCAAGGCCTGCAGGCGGACGTCGCGCGCAGCGGCGGCACGGTGATCAAGCACCTCGGCGACGGCATCGTGTGCGCATTCGGCGACCCCGGCGCCGCGGCGCGCACCGCCTGCGACATGCAGAAGGCGGTCGCCGCGCGCGATCCGGAGGCGTCGCGCAAGCTGGCGATCAAAGTCGCCTTCACCTTCGGCCCGGTGGTGCTCGCCGGCGATGACGTGTTCGGCGACACCGTGAATGTCTGCGCACGGCTCGCCTCGATCGCGAACTCCGAGCAGGTGCTCACCAACGAGCAGACGCTCGACGCGCTTCCGCCCGAGCTGCGCCAGCGCTGCCGCATGCTGTTTCCCGTACGGCTGAAGGGCAGGCAGGAAACGGTGACCGCGTACGAGATGCTGTGGCGTGCCGATCTCGACCTTACCGAAGCAAACGTGATGCGCGCGCGCGAGGTAGACACGGAGCTCAAGCTCGCGTACGCGGGTACGGCGGTATCAATCGCGCGCGATGCGGGAGAGGTGCGTCTCGGTCGCGACAAGGCGAACGACGTCGTGGTCACTAGCAATCTCGCGTCGCGCTTCCACGCGCGCATCTTGCCGCGCGGCGGGCACTTCGTCCTCGCCGACACGTCCTCCAACGGCACCTACCTGCTGGCGGACAGCGGGGGAAGGGAGATCGTGCTGCGCCGCGAAGAAGCGGTGCTCGGCGAGCGCGGCTGGATCGGACTGGGCCGCACCGCCAGCGAGCACGGCGAGCACGCGCTGCGTTTCCGCATCGAGCCAAAGGGGGACTGAGCGGCGGGGCGGCTCACGGTAGAATCGCGCGTTTCCGCCCTCCCAACCCGACATGTTTGCGGCCAATCTACTCGCGCAATCCGACCCCGACCTCTGGAATGCGATACGCCTGGAGCACCGGCGCCAGGAAGACCACATCGAGCTGATCGCCTCGGAGAACTACGTCAGTCCGGCCGTGCTGGTCGCGCAGGGATCGCAGCTGACGAACAAGTACGCGGAAGGATATCCGGGCAAGCGCTACTACGGCGGCTGCGAGTACGTCGACATGGCCGAGCAGATCGCTATCGAGCGCGCCACGCGGCTGTTCGGCGCCGGCTGGGCGAACGTCCAGCCTCACTCGGGCTCCCAGGCCAACCAGGCTGTGTACGCGGCGGCACTCAAGCCGGGCGACACGATCCTCGGCATGTCGCTCGCGCACGGCGGGCACCTGACGCACGGATCGCCCGTCAACCTGTCCGGCAAGCTCTACCGGGTGTTGTCGTACGGCCTGGACGAAAACGAGGAGATCGACTACGAGCAGGTCGAGGCGCTCGCCATGCAGCACCGACCGCAGATGATCGTGGCGGGCGCGTCGGCCTACGCTCCGGCGATCGACTGGAGGCGCTTTCGCGCCGTCGCCGACAAGGCGGGCGCGCTGCTGATGGCGGACATGGCGCACTACGCGGGGCTGATCGCCGTCGGGCTGTATCCCTCGCCGGTGGGGATCGCGGACTTCGTCACCAGCACCACGCACAAGACGTTGCGCGGGCCGCGCGGCGGACTGATCCTGGGCAGGCCGGAGCAGGAGCGTGCGATCAACTCGGCGATCTTTCCGGGCATCCAGGGCGGGCCGCTGATGCACGTCATCGCCGCCAAGGCGGTCGCATTCGGCGAGGCGCTGCGCCCCGATTTCCGCGACTATCAGCAGCATGTGCTCGACAATGCGCGCGCCATGGTGCGGGTGCTCGCCGAGCGCGGCGTGCGCATCGTGTCGGGACGCACCGATTGCCACATGTTCCTCGTCGACCTGCGCAAGAAGGGCATTACCGGCAAGGACGCCGAGGCCGCCCTGGGGCGCGCGCACATCACCGTCAACAAGAACGCGATCCCGAATGACCCGGAGAAGCCGACGGTCACCTCGGGCATCCGCATTGGCACCGCGGCGATGACCACGCGCGGGTTCCGGGGCGGCGAGGCCGAAATCCTCGCGAGCCTGATCGCCGATGTGCTCGACGGCCCCTCGGACGACGCGCGCATCCGCCATGTGGCGGGCGAGGTCAAGGCGCTGTGCGCCAGCTTTCCGGTGTACGCGTAGGCGCGCCGTGCGCTGCCCTTTCTGCAATCACGACGACACCCAGGTGGTGGACACGCGCTCCAACCCGGAGGCGAACGTCATCCGGCGGCGGCGCCGCTGCCCGAAATGCGACAAGCGCTTTACGACCTACGAGCGTGTCGAGCTGCGCATGCCGCGCCTGGTGAAGAAGGACGGCAGCCGCACCGATTTCGATCGCGACAAGCTGCTCGGCAGCATGATGGTCGCCTTGCGCAAGCGTCCGGTCGCGACGGAGGCGGTGGACGCGGCGCTCGATCGCATCGAGGAGAAGCTGCGCTCGCTGGGCGAACGCGAGGTTCCGACCAGGCGGGTCGGCGATCTGGTGATGCGCGAGCTCGCCAAGCTGGACAAGATCGCCTACATCCGCTTCGCTTCGGTCTACCGCAGCTTCGAGACGCCGGACGACTTCCGCGAGGCGGTGCAGGAGTTCAAGAAGCCGCGGCGCAGGAAGTGACCTCGTTCTCCGCCTTCGACCACGCCATGATGCGCCGCGCACTGGCGCTGGCGGAGCGCGGTCTGTACACGACCACGCCCAACCCGCGCGTCGGCTGCGTGCTCACCGATGGCGAAGGCATCGTCGGCGAAGGCTGGCACGAGAAGGCGGGCGCCCCGCACGCCGAGACGCTCGCGCTCGCTGCGGCCGGCAGCGCCGCGCGCGGCGCCACCGCCTACGTCACGCTCGAGCCCTGCAACCATCACGGTCGCACCCCGCCGTGCGCCGATGCGCTCGCGGCGGCGGGAATCGCACGGGTGGTGGCGGCGATGCGCGATCCCAATCCCGAGGCCGCGCGGGGCGCGGAGCGCCTCGCGGCAGCCGGCGTGCGCTTCGAGCAGGGGCTGCTCGAGGACGAGGCGCGCGAGCTCAATATCGGCTTCGTGTCGCGCGTGACGCGCGGCCGTCCCTGGGTGCGTATGAAAATCGCAGCCACGCTCGACGGCAGGACCGCCCTGGCGAACGGGAAATCGCAGTGGATCACGAGCGCCGATGCGCGCAGGGACGGCCATCACTGGCGTGCACGCGCCTGCGCGCTGCTCACCGGCATCGGCACCGTGCGGGCGGACGATCCGCGCCTCACGGTGCGCGAGGTGGACACGCCGCGCCAGCCGCTGCGCGTGCTGGTCGACAGCCGGCTCGAGACCCCGCCCGGGGCGCGCATCCTGCAGGGGGGGAACGTGCTCGTCTTTTACGGCGCCACGGGCAACGAGCCGCCCCAGGGCGTCGAGGCGATCGCGCTCCCGGATGCGCGCGGCAAGGTCGACTTGCGCGCCATGCTCGCCGAGCTCGCGCGCCGCGGCGTGAACGAGCTGCACGTCGAAGCGGGATTCAAGCTGAACGGGTCGCTGCTGCGCGAGCGCTGCGTCGACGAGTTGCTGATCTACCTGGCGCCGAGCATCCTCGGCGATGCTGCGCAGGGCATGTTCGACCTTCCGGCGGTGGCAGCGCTCGACGAGCGCGTCCGGTTGACGCTGCGCTCGGTCGACCGAATCGGCACAGACTTGAGAATTCTCGCGAGGCTTTGATGTTCACCGGCATCGTGCAGGCGATTGGGACGATCGAGGCGGTGGCCCCGCTCGAAGCGGGCGTGCGCATCACGGTCGCGGCGGACGGATTCGACCTGTCGGACGTCGCGCTCGGCGATTCGGTGTGCGTGCAAGGCGCCTGCCTGACCGTGGCTGCGATCGCCGGCAAGCGCTTGTCTTTCGACGTCTCGCGCGAGACGCTGGCGTGCACGGTGGGGCTCGATCGGCCGGCTAACGTGAACCTCGAGAAGTCGCTTCTTCTGGGCGACAAGCTCGGCGGACATCTCGTCACCGGTCACGTCGACGGCCTCGGCGAGGTGCTCGCCCTCGAGCCAGCCGGCGAGTCGATGCTGCTGCGCCTGCGCGCGCCACGGGAATTGGCGCGCTACGTCGCGCGCAAGGGCTCGATGTGCGTCGACGGCGTCTCGCTGACCGTAAACCGGGTCGAGGGCGACGCGTTCGACATCAACCTGATCCCGCACACGCTCGCCGCCACCACGCTTTCGCGCCTTGCGCGCGGCGCGCTCGTCAACCTGGAGATCGACCTGATTGCGCGCTACGTCGAGCGGATGCTCGCCGAGCGCTGAGCGGCGCAAAAGAAAAGGCCCGCCGGATTCCGACGGGCCGTCTCACTAGTCTCCTGGCTGGAGCTTATTTCGGGCAGATCACGTCGCCGAACCGGTGCCACTCCTTACCGTCGAATTTCGCCAGCTGCTCGCACTGGATCGGGGCGTAGTCGGTCGGTGAGGTATCCACGGTTATTCCGGGCAGCAACAACGGCACCTTGAGATGCTTCAGGTTCGCGGCCTGCTTCATGACATTCTCGCGAGTCAGGTCGTCGCCGGCCTGCTTCAGCACCTGTTCCATCGTATAAGCTACGTTGTAGGCGAAGATGTAGTTGCCGTTGGTCTTGTCGGCACCCGGCATGTACTTGTCCATCCACGCCTCCCACGCTTTCATGGCGGGATCATCCTTGAATTGCGGGTCGCTATAGTCCATCTGGTACACGGTCGTGATCACTCCGGTCGATTGCTCGAAACCGGCGGGCTTCAGCACCGACCCGATCGCACATGACACGTTGTTTAGAAACTGCAGCGGTTTCCAGCCCGAGTCGTAGGCCTTGCGGATCGCCTGCGCGGCGAACTTCGGCGTGGTGATGTTGAAGAACGTGTCTGCGCCAGAGTCCTTGAGCTTGATGATCTGCGAGTCAACCGTAGGGTCCGTCACCTCGTAGGACTCCTTGGCCACCACCATCGTCTTCGCCTTCGCGCCCAGCCCCTTGAGGAAGCCGTCCAGGTAGTCCTTACCGTAGTCGTCGTTCTGGTACAGGATCCCGACCTTGGCGTTCGGCTTGTTCTTCAGCAGCCAGGCCGCATAGATCTCCGCTTCACCGGGATAGGACGGCTGCCAGCCCATGGTCCAGTGGAAGTGCTTCGGGTCGTTCCACTTGCCAGCGCCGGTGGCCACGAAGAGCTGCGGCGTCTTCTTCGCGTTCATATACTTGTGGATCGCGGTGTTGGACGGCGTGCCGAGCGACTGGAAGATGAGCAGCACCTGGTCCTTCTCGACAAGCTCGCGTGCCGCCTCGACGGCCTTGGGCGGGCTATAGCCGTCGTCCAGGCTAATGAAGTCGATCTTGCGTCCGTTCACGCCACCGTTGTCGTTCACCATTTTGAAGTAGGCGGCGATACCCTTGCCGATCGCGCCGTAAGCCGACGCCGGGCCGCTGTAGGGGTTGATGTTGCCAATCTTGATCTCGGTGTCAGTGACCCCTGGGCCGTACATTTTCTTGGCGGCAACGGGGCCCGCGCCGATCGTCAATGCGGCAGCGGCGGCCGCTACTAGCAGTTTCCTGTGAAGCATCACGCACCTCCTCCTTTGTGAACTATGACGGCTGCTCCCGGTCAGCGAGTGCGCGGGTCGCTTGCTCCGCCCCGCGCTTTCTTGTGAACCTAGCATACAACATTCTGATGAAGCCCCAAATTCCAGCGGGCATGAAGTACATGAACAGGATCAGGACGGCGCCATAGATCGCCCAGGGAGCCGCCTTGGAGACCTGCTCCGCGAAGTTGGGGATGAAGACGATCAGCAAGCCGCCGAATACGGCTCCGGGGATCGAGGCGAGCCCGCCGATCACAACGCCTACGAGAAACGCTATTGAGAGGAAGAAGTTGAACGTGTCGGGCGCCACGAACTGGATCGTGATCGCTCCGAGCGCGCCCGCGATGCCGGTGTAGAGTGCGCTGACGCCGAACGTCAGCGACTTGTAGAGCGCGGTGTTGACGCCCATCGCGCTCGCCGCGATCGGGTTGTCGCGGATCGCCTTGAGTGCGCGCCCCGTGCGGCTGCGCAACAGATTCCAGGCACACACGAACAGCACCAGCATGACGGCGAGCGAAAATAGGTACAGCCACTGGTCCTGTGAGATTGGCAGGCCGAAGGGCGGATCGGGCTTGGTGATGGTGACGCCCTGTACGCCGCCCGTCCAGGGTGATATCGCGTCGTACTTCAGCATTTGCGGGGTAGCAAGCGAGAGAGCGAACGTGGCGAGCGCAAGATAGAGGCCCTCGAGGCGCAGCGCCGGCAGGCCGAACAGGAAGCCCGCCAGCAGGCAGACCAGCCCGGCCACCGGGATGGTCCAGTAATACGCGATTCCGCCTTGCTCCATCATGATCGCAGCGGTGTACGCGCCGATCGCGTAGAAGGCGGCGTGACCGAGCGAGAATTGCCCGTTGTAGCCTATGAGAATGTTCAGGCCCAGCACCGCCATCGCGTAGCTGATCGCCAGCGTGAACTGGAAGTTGCGATAGTCGCTGACGAACCAGGGCAGCGCGAGTGCCGCCAGGAGCGCGAGCGCTAGCCCGACGAGTTGCGACTTGGAGAGTTTGGCCCCGCTCGCGAGCGCTGCCAGCTCGCGGGTCTTCGCGTTGGAGCGAGCATCCATGAACTAGACCCTTTTCACGACGACGTGACCAAAAAGCCCGCTTGGCCGGAACACCAGCACCGTAACGATCAGCACGAGCGCCACGGTGAGCTTGAGCTCGCTTCCAACGAAGGGCACGTACGTGCCAACCCAGTTCTCCAGCACTCCGACCATGAAGCCGCCGGCGACCGCTCCCACAGGATTGCTGATGCCGCCGAGCAGTGCGCCGGCGAAGCCGTAGACCAGGATACCCATCATCATGTTCGGCTCGAGGAACACGATCGGTGCCACCATCATGCCCGCCACCGACCCGATCGCCGCAGCGAGGCCCCAGCCGAGCGCGAGCATCCAGCCGACGCGGATGCCCACGAGCCGCGCCGAATCGGGATTCTGCGCCGCGGCACGCATTGCCAGGCCCACGGGGGTGAAGCGAAAAAACAGGAACACCGCGGCGAGCACCACCAGCGTCACACCGATCACGCCGAAATCGTGCGGGCCGATGAAGGTAATGCCGAAAGGCGCCTTGTCAGGAAAGGGGCTCGGGAACGGTTTGATCGTGTAGTCCCAGATCCAGCCCGCGAGCGAGTTGAAGATGGCAAGCAGGCCGATGAACACGATGACCTCGTTCAGCACCGTGGTGCCTTCCACCGGGCGCACTATGATGCGCTCGACCAGCACTCCGCCGATGAACGAGATTCCCATGGTCAGCAGGAAGGTCCACCAGTAGGGCACGCCGTGATGCAACAGCGTGAATGCGATATAAGTGGAGAACATCGCCATCTCGCCCTGGGCGAAATTGAGGTGATCGGTGGCCTGGTAGATCATCACCACCGCCAGGGCGACGCAGGCGTAGATGCCCCCGAAAGCGAGCCCGTCGGAGGTCTGCTGCAAGAAGAGGTCCATCGCGCCGTCCCTAGTACCCGAGGTAGGCCTTGCGCACCGTTTCGTCGCGGCTGATGTCGCGCGCCCTGCCGCTCATCACGATGCGCCCGGTTTCGAGCAGATAGGCATGGTCGGCGATTGCCAGTGCGAGCGAGGCATTCTGCTCGACCACCAACATGCTGACCTGCCGCTCGCTGCTGATCGTGCCCAGTATGCGGAACAGCTCTTCGGTGAGGAGGGGCGCAAGCCCGAACGAGGGCTCGTCGAGCAGCATCAGCTTCGGGCGCATCATCAGCGCCCGGCCGACCGCGAGCATCTGCTGTTCGCCGCCGGAGAGCGTTCCGGCCTGCTGATTGCGGCGCTCCTTGAGGCGCGGAAAGTAGCGGTAGACGCGCTCCAGGTCGTCGGTCACGCCGGCTGCATCCTTGCGCGTGTAGGCGCCGAGCTTGAGGTTCTGCTCGGTGCTCAGGCGCATGAATGTGCCGCGCCCTTCGGGCACGTGTGCGATGCCGTGGCGCACAATTGATTCCGTGGCCCGCGAGGCGATGCGCTCGCCGGCAAAGCGCATCTCCCCGGCTGTGCGCACCATGCCGCAGATTGCGCGCAGCGTGGTCGTCTTGCCGGCGCCGTTCGCGCCGAGTATGGCCGTTACGCTGCCTTCCTCGAGCTTGAAACTCAGGCCGCGCAGCACTTGCGTCTGGCCGTAGAAAGCCTCGAGGTTGGAGACTTCGAGCAGCGCCATCAGTGCCCGGTGCCCAGATAGGCTTCGATCACTTCGGGATGCTTCTGCACTTCGGCGGGAAGCCCTTCGAAGATCTTGCGGCCGAAGTTCAGCACCACGACATGGTCGGAGATCGCCATCACCAGACTCATATGGTGCTCCACGAGCAGCACCGTGAGGTGCATGTCGTCCCGGATCTTCTTGAACAGTTTCCCGAGGGCCCCGACCTCCTCGTGATTCAGCCCCCCCGCTGGCTCGTCGAGCAGCAGCAGCTTGGGCTCGCTCGCGAGCGCGCGCGCGAGCTCGACGCGCTTCTGCGTGCCGAAGGGAAGTGCGCCCGCGGGCAGATGCGCGACCGGCGTCAGATCGAGGTACTCGAGCAGGCCCCAAGCCTTGTCTTCGAGCGCCCGCTCCTCGCGCCGCACCCAGGGCAGGCGCAGCGCGTTGGACAGGAAATCGCTGCGTCCTCTGGTCTGCGCGCCTACCAGCACGTTCTCGAGCACGGTCAGACGATGGAACAGCGCCAGGCTCTGGAACGTTCGTCCGACGCCTATGCCTGCCATGCGATGCGAGCGGACACCGAGGATCGAGCGTCCCTCGAACAGAATGTCACCGGAGGTCGGAACGTAAAGGCAGCTCAGGCAATTGAACAGCGTGGTCTTGCCGGCGCCGTTGGGTCCGATCAGCCCGAGGATGCCGCCGCGCGGCACCTCGAAGCTCACGCCGTCGAGCGCGACGATGCCGCCGAATTGAACGGCGACGTCGCGGACTTCCAAAATGCTGCTTGGCGACGTCACGAGCGCTCACGCGCGGCGCCCGCGCGACGGCAAGTGCAGACCATCCACTCCTCCTCCCCGCAGCGCGGGCCTCGGGCAGAGAGCGTACATTGCCCGACGTGAATCTGGCAATCGGGCCCCAAGGGGCACGGGGGCGGGCCGCGCTAGAATGAGCGCGAATTGAATCCCGCCTCGACACGCGCCGAGCGTCTCGCCGGCCTGCCACCCCCCAAGTTCGATCCGGCTTTGCCGGTGAGCGCGCGGCGCGAGGAGATCCGCGCCGCGGTCGAGCACCACCAGGTGGTGATCGTGTGCGGCGAGACCGGGTCCGGCAAGACCACGCAGCTGCCGAAGATCCTGCTCGCCATGGGTCGCGGCGCCGCCGGCATGATCGGCCACACGCAGCCGCGCAGGATCGCCGCGCGCTCGGTGGCCGCTCGCATCGCCGAGGAGCTCGGCAGCGAGCTCGGCTCGCTGGTCGGCTACCGGGTGCGCTTCCAGGACAGGGTCAGTCGCGACTCTGTCGTCAAGCTGATGACCGACGGCATTCTGCTCGCCGAGACACAGTCTGATCCCGAGCTGCGCCAGTACGATTCGATCATCATCGACGAGGCGCACGAGCGCAGCCTGAACATCGACTTCCTGCTCGGCTACCTGAAGCGGCTGCTGCCGCGACGGCCCGATCTGAGGCTCGTGGTCACCTCGGCGACCATCGACGCCGCGCGATTCGCGCAGCACTTCGGGGGCGCGCCGGTGATCGAGGTGTCCGGACGCCTCTATCCCGTCGAAGTGCGCTACCGGCCGGTCGAAGGCGACGCCGAGGACACCACGCGCGAGGAAGAGGAGCGGGCGCTCGCCGCGGCGGTCGACGAGCTGTGCGCGCAGGGCCACGGCGATGTGCTCGTGTTCCTTCCGGGCGAGCGAGAGATCCGCGAGGCTGCAGAAGTCCTGCGCAAGCACCATTCGCCGCACACCGAGATCCTGCCTCTCTACTCGCGCCTGTCCGCCGCGGAACAGGACCGCGTTTTCCGGCCGGGCACGGCGCGGCGCATCGTGCTCGCCACCAATGTCGCCGAGACCTCGCTCACGGTGCCACGCATCCGCTACGTCGTCGATACCGGGCTCGCGCGCGTTAAGCGCTACAGCTACCGCAACAAGGTCGAGCAGTTGCAGGTCGAGAGCGTGTCGCAGGCGGCGGCGACACAGCGCGCCGGGCGCTGCGGTCGGGTGCGCGACGGTATCTGCATACGGCTGTACGACGAGGAAGACTATGCCCGGCGCGCACCCTACACCGATCCCGAGGTGCTGCGCTCATCGCTCGCTGCGGTGATCCTGCGCGCCAAGAGCCTCGGACTCGGACGCATCGAGGAGTTTCCTTTTCTCGATGCGCCCAGTCCGCGCGCCATCGCCGACGGCTATGCGCTGCTCGCCGAGCTCGGCGCGGTCGACGAGGCGAACGAGTTGACCGACGCGGGCCGCGAGCTGGCGGGCCTGCCGGTCGATCCGCGCGTTGGCCGCATGCTGCTTGCCGCCCGCCGCGAAAGCTGTCTGGATCAACTGCTCGTCATTGGCGCGGCGCTCTCGGCCCAGGATCCGCGCCTGCGGCCCATGGAGAACGCGGGGGCCGCCGACGAGCGGCACGCGCGCTATGCGGACGAGCGCTCCGATTTTCTGTCCTATCTCAAGATGTGGAAGCTGTTCGAAGGCCGGTGGGAGAGGGCTTGCCGCGAGAACTTCATCTCGGTTCCGCGCATGCGCGAGTGGCGCGACGTTCACGGCCAGCTGCATGCCATGGTGTCCGAGCTCGGCTGGCGCGCGTCGAGCTCCGACCCAACGACTCCCGAGGGCTATCGCGCGATACACCGCGCGCTGCTCAGCGGGCTGCTGGGCAACGTCGGCATGCGCGACGAGGAGGGCGGCGCGTATGCCGGGGCGCGCGGCATCAAGTTCCGGATGCATCCGGGATCGTGGACCACGAAGCCGGGCAAATGGGTCGTTGCCGCCGAGCTGGTCGAGACGACGCGCCTTTTCGCGCGCACGGTGGCGTCGATCGACCCCAAGTGGCTCGAGGAACTTGGCGCCCACGTGATCAAGCGCCACCGCGATCGCCCGCACTGGGAGAAGGCGCACGCGCAGGTGGTGGCTTTGGAAAGCGGGACCCTCTACAGCCTGCCCGTGTATGCCAACCGGCGGGTCGATTACGGCCGATTCGAGCCCGCCGAGGCACGCAACATCTTCATTCGCTCCGCGCTGGTCGAGGGTGATTACGACACGCGCGCTCCATTCTTCGCGCACAACCGCAAGCTGCTGCACGACATCGAGAAGCTCGAGCACAAGTCGCGCCGCCCCGACATCCTCGTGGACGACGAGCTGATCTTCGCCTTCTACGATGCGCGCGTGCCCGAGGGCGTGCACAGCGGCGCGGAATTCGAGACCTGGCGTAGGGAAGCCGAGCGCGCGAACGCGAGGCTGCTGTACCTGGAGCGCAGTGACCTGATGCGCCACGAGGCCGCAGGCATCACAACGCACAACTTTCCGCCGCGGCTGCGCCTCGGGGCGAACGAGTTCGAGCTGGAGTACCACTTCGAGCCGGCCTCGGCGCGCGACGGCGTCACGCTGACCGTCCCGGTCGCGCTGCTGAACCAGCTGCCGGTGGCGCGCTGCGAGTGGCTGGTGCCGGGGCTGTTGAAGGAAAAGGTCCGGTCACTCGCCAAGTCGCTGCCACAGCGGCTGCGCCACAAGCTCGGTCCGCTGGACGAGTTCGCCGAGGAGTTCGTCGCGGCGACGAAGCCCGCCGACGTGACGCTAAGTGCGACGCTCGCGCGCTACATTCGCGAGCGCGTGAATCTCGAGGTGCCGATCGACGCCTTCCGGCCGGACTCCGCGCCGCCGCACCTGCAGATGAACTTTTGCGTGATCGACGAGCACGGGCGCCAGCTCGG
>Ga0316620_10000749_pt1 | contig 13316 bp, 9 predicted proteins | sample OWC_Aug_M1_C1_D5_FD_207651 | JGI IMG/M metagenome (GOLD analysis project Ga0316620, IMG submission 207651) | Wetland soil microbial communities from Old Woman Creek delta, Ohio, United States - OWC_Aug_M1_C1_D5_B | ecosystem: Environmental > Terrestrial > Soil > Wetlands | place: USA: Ohio... | reverse complement strand
CAGGCCGCGCCGTGGAGGGCGCGAGGCGAGGGCGTGGGGCTGGCGATCTCGACTGCATGCCAGACATCCGCGACCGGGTCGTAGCGCCACACCTGGTTGCGGTACGAGGTGAAAGTGTCGCCGCCGAACACCCAGAGCTGGTCGTTCCAGGCGACCAGGGAGTGGCCGTAGAGGCCGGCCGCCCCGTCGAGCGGGAGGGGGGCGCGCTGCTCCCAGGAGCCGCTGGCCGGGGTCAGTGCCCAGACGTCGCCGAGGGCGGCGGTGCCGGTCTCATCGACGCCGCCGACCAGGTAGATGCGATCGCCGAGGGCGACCGCGCGGTGCAAAGAGCGGGCGCTGGGGCGAGGCGCGGGCGGCGAGACCTGGGACCAGGCATTGGCGCCCGGGTCGTAGGCCCAGACGTCGTCGAGGGCGGTGGGGAAGCTCCAGCCTTGGAGGACGTAGAGCAGGCCGTCGTAGGCGGCCGTGGCGTGCAGGCTGCGGGCCGGGGGCAGCTGGCCCTCGGGGCTCACCGAGAGCCAGCCGATGGCGTCGCCGGCCCAGCGGTAGAGTTCGTTGCCGGCGGCGGATCCGTCCCCCTGCCCGCCGAAGAGGTAGAGGTCCTCGTCAACGGCGGTGAGCGAGTGCCCGGAGCGGGCAGAGGGCGCGAGAGGAACCTCGAGCTCGAGCCAGGAGTCGGCGAAGCCGAGGCTGGCTGCGAGGAGGATGGAGGTCACCAGGCACGGGAGCACCTGTTTCATGGCGGTCCTCCGCGGCCGCTGGCTGCGACCGCGCTTCGATTCTACCGTCGCGCCCCGTACCCGGCGTCGTCCATGGCGCAGGATCGAGCCAGGCGCTGCGCGCTCGAGCATCGACGGCAGCCAATATCTCGGCGGGCGGGGAGGCGCACCAGACCTGGTCGAGCAGGTTGGGAAGGCGTCACCTGCCGAGCCGCTCCACGACCGCGTCCAGCCGGGGCGCGATCGGGGCCGGGATCGTGATCGAGCGCTCGGCAGCCGGGATGTCCTTGAGCCCGGTGCCGGTGACGAGCAGAACGACGCGCTCCTCGCGGTCCACCAGGCCGTGCTCCAGGGCGACCTCGAGCCCGGCCAGAGCGGCGGCCGCGGCCGGCTCGGCAAAGACGCCGGTCGAGCGGGCGAGCCTCGAGATGGCGCGGCAGATGGCGTCGTCGGCGACGGTCACGGCGCTGCCGCCGGAACCGCGGATGCGCTTGAGGGCAAGCAGGGCGTTGCGTGGCACCTCCACGGTCAGGCTGTCGGCCACGCTGGCCGCGCCTGGCTGCGGGCGGACCGTGACCTGCCCCTCGCGGAGGGCGCGCGCGATGGCCGGTGAGCCCTCGGGCTGGACCGCGATGAGGCGCGGCGCCCGGGCGATGAGGCCGGCCTCGACCAGATCGGCGAAGCCCTTGGCCACGCCCGCGACGATGACGCCGTCCCCGGTCGGGACCAGCATCGCGTCGGCGCAGCCGGGCGCGAGCTCGGCGGCGATCTCCAGGGCCACGGTCTTCTTGCCCTCGACGGTGAACGGGTTGAGTGCGGTGTTGCGGTTGTACCAGCCGAGCTCCAGGCAGGCGCTGCGACAGAGCTCGAAGGCGTCGTCGTAGGTGCCGTCCACGGGTAGCACCCGGGCGCCGTAGGCCAGCATCTGGACCAGCTTGGCCCGCGGCGCCGAGGCCGGCACGAAGACCACCGCCCGGAGGCCGGCCGCGGCGGCCACCGCGGCCAGGGCAGTGGCGGCGTTGCCGGTCGAGGCCGTGGCAATGGTCTCGATCCCGTACTCGACGGCCTTGGCCACGACCAGCAGCGAGGCCCGGTCCTTGGTCGAGCCCGAAGGGTTGCGGGTGTCGTCCTTGAGCCACAGGTCGGGCATGTCGAGCTCGCGGCGCAGGCCAGCGCCCTCGAGCAGGGGAGTGCCGCCGACGCGCAAGCGGGGCAGGCTGGCGGAGGTCGCGATGGGCAGGAACGCGTCGAGGTACTCGGCGCTCCACGGCGGTGCCTGGGGCCAGGCATCGGGCAGCCGGTCGAGGATGACCTCGAGCACGCCGCGGGTCACCCCGCCGGGCTGCTGGGTGCGGGCGCACGAGGGGCAGACCAGGCGCTCCGGGTGCTCGGCGTAGCAGGTGCCGCACTCGTGGCAGCGGAAACTGAACTCGGCCATGGCTCAACCTTCGCCCGCGAGCTCGGGGAGGTGGCGCCAGGTGACGGAGCGAAAGCGGTCACGGTGCTCGTGCGGCCAGGCGCCGGTGTCGAGCCCCGCGACCCGCGAGCAGAGGTCTTGGACCACGCGCGGGCCCTTGTCGACCGCCGGCGGCAGCACGCGGTCAAGGAGCTCAACCATGGCCACCCGATCCTCCTCCGGCATCTCTCGAGCCAAGTCCTCCAGGATCATGCAGGCGGCGGTGGCCGGCGACCACTGGGAGAGGGCCTGGAGCAGGAACAGGCGGAACGGTCCGGGCGTGGTGCGGTTGGACAGCGCCCGGCGCACCGCCTGGCGGGCCTGCGCCTCCGGGCGCTGGGCGAGGACGGTGAGGAGGGTGACCGTGGCCTGTCGATCCTCGCCCCATGGGAGGAGCACGAGGTAGCGCATGAGCAGGGACAGGGAGGCGGCGCCAGGGCGCTCGCCGACCAGGCGGATGGCGTCGGACAGGCCGTCGTCGGCCGGGCTCTCCCGTTGGCCCGTACCGGCAACTCCGGAGAGACCCCGGGCGCGAAGCGACTGCCCCCGGTCCGCCTCGCCGGCCGCCCGCTGCCAGATGAAGCCCTCGACCCAGGGGATGACCCGCGTCTCGGGGCCGGAGGCCAGCCGCAGGCGCAGCCCGGGCGCGCCGTTCTGGGGCGGGATGCCGAGCGCCTCGGCGGCCTCGATGATGTCCTCCAGGGGCAGCTCGAGCGCGAGCTCGTCGAGCAGGCGGTAGACGTCGGCGGACCGGAACGGGTGTCCCCCCGTCAGGGCCAGAAACTCCCTGAACGGGAGGGTGTCCCGCAGCAGCCGGAGCACGTCGAGCGGTGGGATCTCCTGGCCGCTGGCCGCGGTCCCGTCGCCCCGCTCCCACATCTCGCCGAGCAGGCGCAAGTGGTCGCGCAGGGCGGCCAGATCATGGTGGGCCACTGCGTCCCCGATCCGGTCCAGGAGTAGCTCGCCCTCGGTGCTCATGGAGCTTCCATTCTAGCCGGTGCGCTGCTTTCCCGGGTGCCGCGTCGCGGCGCGCATTGAAGGTGGGCGGGCGAGTCTGGCTAGTACGTCGCGAGCTCGCCGATTTCAGCCTCGACTGCGCGCAGGACGGCGAGGTCCCTGACCGCGACCATCATCGCGTTGTGGTCGGGGTGGAGGGGGCGATCGACGTCGAGGAACTCGACGTGACGGCGGACCTCGTCCCTGGCGGCGCGGGTGCCGCGCCCGGGCGTGTAGCTGCGGAAGTCGAGGCCCTGGGCGGCGGCCATCAGCTCGATGCCGAGCACGCCGTTGGCGACCTCCAGGATCTGGCGCGTCTTGAGGGCCGAGTTCATGCCCATGGAGACGAAGTCCTCCTGGTCGGCCGCGGCCGGGATCGACTGGATGAAGGCCGGGGCCGACAGGAGCTTCTGCTCCACGACCTGCATGTCGGCGGTGTACTGGCTGAGCATCATGCCCGAGAACATGCCCGCGCCCTTGGTCAGGAAGGCGGGCAGGCCGACCGAGAGGGCGGGGTTGGTGAGCCGGTTGAGACGGCGCTCGGAGAGCACGCAGACCATGCACACGACGGCGCCGAGGGTATCGATGGGGAGCGAGATGGGCGTGCCCTGGAAGTTGGCGCCGGTCAGCACGACCTTGTCCTGGGCGAGGAAGATCGGGTTGTCACCGACCCCGTTGGCTTCGATCTCGAGCTGGGATCGGGTCCAGCGCAGCTGGTCGCGGGCCGCGCCGATGACCTGCGGCGTGGAGCGCATCGAGTAGGCGTCCTGGACCTTGACCTTCTCCTTGCCGGTCATCAGGTCGGAGCCCTCCATGATCTTGCGCAGGTTGGCGGCGCTGGTGACCGCGCCGCGGAAGCCGCGCAGCTCATGGAGGCGGGTGTCGTACGGCTTCATGTTGGCCTTGAGCGCCTCCAGGGTCATGGCGGCCGCGATCTCAGCCTGTTTGAGGAAGCGCTCGGCGTCGTAGACGGCAAGGCAGCCGATGGCGTTGGTCAGGTTGGAGCCGTTGATCGTGGCCAGGCCGTCGCGCGCCTCGAGCCCGGGGATGGGGATCCCGGCGCGCTCGAGCGCGATCCGGCCGGGCAGGCGCTCGCCCTCAAAGAAGGCCTCGCCTTCACCCATCATCAGGAGCGCGATCTGGCTCATCGGCGCGAGGTCACCGCAGGCTCCGACCGAGCCCTTCTCGCACACCACCGGGGTCACCCCACGGTTGAGCATCTCGACCAGGGTGAGGGTGATCTCGGGCCGGCAGCCCGAATAGCCGTTGGCGTGCACGTTGACCCGCAGCAGCATGGCCGCGCGGACGTGGTCGACCGGGCTAGGCTCGCCGATGCCGGCGGCGTGGTTGTAGATCAGGTAGCGCTGGAACTGTTTGACCTGGTCATCGGAGAGCACGATCTCGGAGAACTCGCCGATGCCGGTGTTGGTCCCGTACATGATCTCGCGCGCCGCGATGCGCTGCTCGACGAAGGCGCGGCAGGCCCTGAGGCGCTCGATCGCGTCCGAGTGCAGCTCGACCTTCTCGCCGCGGCGCGCCACGGCCTCCACGTGCTCGATGGTGAGCCCCTTGCCGGTGATGGTGACGGGCATGACAACCTCCGCTGACGCGGGCCGGTTCCTGGCGGCGCGACGACCCGAGCCGTCCGATTATCCCTGTCCATGCGAGCGCGTCAAGCCGAGGCCTGCCGGCCCGTGCAACGGCCTCTATCCTCGCCGCGGGCCGGGGAGCTGACCTTCACTCGCCCGGGGCTGTGGACGCCGCGGCCGCCTCCGCCTCGAGCTGTGCTGCCTGATCGCTGTGGCCGGTCTCCCGCAGCAGGTCGGCGAGATTGCGGAGGGACTCCACGGTGTCGGGGTGGGAGGGGCCGAGGACCCGCGAGCGGGCCTCGATCAGGCGTCGGAGCAGGGCCTCGGCCTCGGCCGACGCTCCCTGCCCGCGCAGGCTCTCGGCCAGGAGGCCGACCGAGGCCAGGGTGTTGGGATGGTCGGGACCGAGCACCCGCTCCTTGGCCGCCAGGGCCTGCCGCTGCATGGCTTCGCCCCCGGCTGCGTCGCCATTGGCGACGAGGGCGTTGGCCAGCACGCCGAGCGCGGTGATGGTCTGGGGATGGTCCTCGCCCACGACCCGGCGCGAGGCCTCGAGCGCACGCTGGGCCAGCTCGACGGCCTCCTCGGTCTTGCCCAGCCGGACCAGCACGATCGCCAGGTTGCCCATGGTCGACAGGGTGTGGGGGTGCTCCTCGCCCTGGAGCTTGGAATTGAGCTCGAGGGAGCGCCGGAACATCGCCTCGGCCTCCTCGTACTTGGCCTGCTTGGCCAGGGTCACGGCCAGGTTGCCGAGGGTGGACAGCGTCAGGGGGTGGCCCTCGCCGAGCTCCTCGGTGCGCGCGGACAGGACCTCGCGTTGGAGAACCTCGGCCTCGGCGTCCCGGCCCAGCCGCTGGAGGGTGATGGCGAGGTTGTTCTTCCCGACCAGGGTGTCGCGGTGGCGCGGCCCGAGGGTGCGCAGGGAGAGCTCGAGGTTGGCCCGCATCAGCGGCTCCGCCTCCTGGAAGCGGCCCTGCTGCTGGTAGACCCCGGCCAGGTTGCCGAGCGTGGCGTTGGTCTCGGGGTGGTCGGGGCCGAGGACCCGCCTCCGCGCCTCGAGGACCTCGCCGAGAATGGCCTCGGCCTCGTCGAAGCGCCCCAGGTCCTTGAGGGCGAGGCCGACGTTCTGGCGGGCGACCAGGGTGGTGGGATGGTCGGGTCCGAGCACCGCGATCCGGATCGCGGCCGCCTTCTCCTGCTCGGCGAGGGCCTTGTCGTAGGCGCCGAGCGCGCCGTAGGTGTTGCCGAGAGTATTGTGGACCGCGGCCCGGTCGACCGGGTGGTCGGCAAAGGTACTGTCGACCTGGGCCGCGGCCTGGTCGAGCACGTCGACGACGCGGATGTCGATGCCGCGCTCGCCGGGATCGGCGCTGGACAGCATGTCGCGCAGGAAGCGATTGACCGCCTCGGCCTCGGCCTGAGCCTGGCGCGCGTTGGTCAGGGAGCGGCGGGCATGCACCAGTCCCAGGCTGGAGACTACGGCCGAGAGCGCGAGGCAGGCAATGACCAGTACCCCGAGCCGCCGCCGCATGCGCCGCCGGGGCGTGTCCAGGATCCAACGCAGGCGCTCGGCGGCGGTCACCGCGCTCGGGCGCTCGGACGGAGAGAAGGCCTTGAGCTGGTCGAGCAGGGCGGCGACCTGGGCGTCGGTCCCCTGGACCGCGACGGTCTCGCCCCAGGCCGCCTTCTGGCGCAGCACGGCGAGGTCGAGTCCGGGCTCGTAGGGCGGGCGCCCGGTAAACAGCTCTTGCAGGACCAGGCCCAGTGAGTACATGTCGGAGGCCGCGGTCACCGGCTCGCCCCGCGCCTGCTCCGGGCTCATGTAGCGCGGGGTGCCCATGACGTCGCCGACCATTGTGAGGAGGGCGCCCGAGGCGGTGCCGGGCGCGGCCAGCGGCCGGATCGGAATCGGCCCCGTCGCCGGCCTGGCGTCGCCGCCTGGCGGCGGGAGGGAGCGGGCGAGGCCGAAGTCCAGGACCTTGACCTGGTGGTTGGCGTCGACCAGGACGTTCTCGGGCTTGAGGTCGCGGTGGACCACGCTCATCGAGTGGGCGGCGACCAGCGCGTCGGCGACCTGGGCGGCGAGCGTGAGCTTGTCGCGCAGGGACAATCCCTGCCTGGCCGTCTCGCGCAGGTTCTGTCCGTGGACCAGCTCGAGCACGATGTAGTCGGCGTCGTCCTGCTCGACGTAGTCGTAGAGCCGGCAGATGTTGGGGTGCTCGAGCTGGGAGAGGATGCGGGCCTCGCGCAGGAACCTGCGCTTGACGCTCTCGTCCATGCGGTGCTCGGCGCGCAGGGCCTTGACCGCGACCCGGCGCTGGAGCCGCTCGTCCTGCCCGACCCACACCTCGCCCATGCCACCGATACCGAGCAGCTCGAGGAGGCGGATGTTGCCCACGGTCTGTCCGGAGTGCGGCACTGCTTCAGCGTCCCTAGCGCACGGTCATTCTAGCCCTTCGTCGAGTGCGCTACCCGCGGAGCCGGACCTGCCACTGGCCTGGCGCGAAGTGACACCGCTCGACCGGGTGGCCATGGCCGGCAGGATCTGGCGAGCCCGCCAGCGCGCCCCACGGGCGCGCCACGCACGGTTCGGTCATTGCGTGTCGGTTTCCCGTGACGCGCTTCCCGCCAAACGCCCGGCATAGACGTGTGGGCTTGCGCAGCGCGAAGGCCCACAGCTGCACGCCCGGCACGTCGCGTCGGTCAGTCGCCCGGGCAACGACGACGGCAACGGGAACGGCAACGGTAACGGGCTCGGGCTCGGGATGAGCTACCTGCGCCCCGGCGCCGCGTCGACCATCGCGTGCAGGGCGCGGATGTGCTCCGGCCCGGTGCCGCAGCAGCCGCCGATGATCGCCACCCTGAGGTCGAGCAGCCGGCGCGCACGCTCGGCCATATACTCGGGGGTCTCTGGGTACACGATTTCGCCACCGCGATTGACCGGCAGCCCGGCGTTGCTCTGGATGACCAGCGGCAGGGAGGTGGTGCCGGAGAGCACCTCCGCGATCTCGACCATGCGCTCGATGCCGTTGCCGCAGTTGGAGCCGACCAGGTCGGCGCCGGCCTCGGCCAGGCCAGCGGCCGCCTGCTCCACGGTCACGCCCATGATGGTGAAGTAGCCGCGCGGGGTGGGGTCGAAGGTCATGGTGGCGATGACCGGCAGATGGGGCGCCTCCGCCTTGGCCGCCCGGACCGCCAGGGTCGCCTCGCGCAGGTCGGTCATGGTCTCGACGCAGATCGCGTCGGCGCCGGCCGCGGCCAGCGCGCGGACCTGTCGGGCAAAGCCGGCCGCCACCTCGTCGGGCTCGGTGTCGCCGTACGGCTTGAGCAGGCGGCCGCAGGGGCCGACCGAGGCCGAGACGTAGGCTCGGCCCGCCGTCGCCTCCCGCGCCGCCTCCACCGCCCGCCGGTTGACCTCCTCGGTCCGCGCCGCGAGGCCATAGAGTGCGAGCTTGAGCGGGGAGCCGCCGAAGGTGTTGGTGGTGATGAGCTCGGCGCCGGCTTCGACGTAGAGCCGGGCGATCTCGACCAGGAGCTGGGAGCGGTCGAGGTTGACCGCCTCCGGGCACTCGCCGGGCTTGAGGCCGCGCGCCATGAGCTGGGTTCCCCAGGCGCCGTCACCGACCAGCACCTCACCGCGGCGGACGCGCTCGAGCAGCCTGTCCATCAGGCGGCCGCGACCAGATCCTTGACCCGCTCGACCGCGTTGGCCGCGTCGAAGCCATAGGCGTCGGCCCCGATGTCGCGGGCAAAGTCCGCCGACACCGGCGCCCCGCCGATGATCGTCCGCAGCTGGTCGGAGAGTCCCCGCTCGCGGATCAGGTTGATCACATCCTTCATCACCGACATGGTGGTGGTGAGCAGGGCCGACATCCCGATCACCGGCGCGCCGCGCTCGACCGCGGCATCGACGAAGCGGCTCGCCGGCACGTCGCTGCCGAGGTCGACGACCTCGAAACCGGCGCCCTCGAGCATGATGCCGACCAGGTTCTTGCCGATGTCGTGCAAGTCGCCCTGGACCGAGCCGATGACGACCTTGCCCTTGCTCGGGACCTGGTCGGCGACGAGCAGGGGCTTGAGGTGGGCGAGCCCGGCGTACATGGCCTTGGCCGCGAGCAGGACGTCGGGGAGGAAGATCTCGTGGTCGCGGAACTTGCGGCCCACGACCTCCATCCCGGCCAGGAGGCCCCGGTTGAGAATGTCCGCCGCCGGCACGCCCTGGCCCACCGCCTGGCGGGTCAGCTCGTCGACCTGGGCGTCCTCGCCCTGCTCCAGGCGGTCAGCGATCTGGTTCAGGATCTGCATCAGGTTCCTCCTCCCGGAGCATGGGGCTCCGGATCTCGCAGGCATGTGTCGTACAGCGGTTGCAGGGCTCGAAGTCGGCGCTGAAGTCGTGGATCGCGGGCGCACCCAGGAGCAGCACGCCGGAAACCGACTTGAGCGGGGTCATGAGGCAGCTCGAGTTGAGCCGGATGCCGATCTCCTCGGGCTCGAGGCGAGCAAAGAGCCGGCGCTGGCCGGTGATGTGCCAGCCGCAGTAGCCGGGGCTGTAGGGGAGCACGCTCGCCGCTGCCGGCGAGCCGCCGTTGCCGGCGAGGTCGACCAGCGTACGCCGCGCGAGCAGGTCGACGGCGCGATCGGCCGCCGCCGAGGCGACCGCGTCGAGCATGGCGGCGAGGGCCAGGTCCGAGGTCGCGAACAGAGCCGTGATCTCGTCCGACACCGGCTGCCCGAGGGTGACGGCGAAGAGGGCCAGGTGGTCGGCGCGGCGGGCGGCCTCGGCGACCGGAGTGCGGTCGGAGTTGAGGCCCTCGCCCTGGTAGACCGAGCTGAAGTCCGTTGCGGAGATCCCCTGACACACGGCGCGGGGCTGGGCAAGGTCGATGAAGCGTGCGATGGCCTGGTCGAGGATCGCCCCCACCCGCTCGCTGGCGGCGCCCTCGGGGATGCCCTGGCCGGCGAGAACCGCGGCCCGCGAGGGCACGACCGCGTCGGGCGGAAAGCTGAGCAGTCGCCTCATCGCTCGCGGTCGGGAAGCGCGTCCATGCCGTGGCGGCGGGCCTCGGCGGCCATCAGCCGCTCGAGCTCGGCTTTGACGTCGTCGCCGAGCGGGGAGAGTTGCCAGGCGGCGAGCAACCGCTCCACCTCGGCCCGGGCGCGGTCGCGCAGGGTGAGGCCGCCCTCGGCCATCCAGCGGGCGCGGTTGGCGCGGTCGATCACGGCGCCGGGGAAGCGGATCTCGTGCCTGAGGTGGGCCCGGGTGTGCTTGGCGATCAGCAGGTGCTTCTCCCTGAGCAGCTCCTGGAAGAGGGGGAGGGACGGGAAGTCGTCGCGCGGCTCGATGCCGTCGAGCAGCCGGAAGACCATGCCGCAGATCTCGTCGTCGACCACCAGCTTCTCCAGGCTCTGGCAGCTTTCGAAGTCGAGCATGCCTGGACCGGAGATGCTGTTGATGCCGGCCAGGGCGGCCAGGGTGGCGCCCATCGAGGTCTCGAGCCCGGCCTGGGCGTCGAGCTGCTTGGCGTCGGAGAGCGCGATGTAGGCCTGGGTGGGCATGCCCAACGCCTTGCCGATCTCGGCCGAGGCGCAATCGATCATCATGGTCTCGACGGCGCCCATGGGGGTGGTCTCGTAGCGGATGTCGAAGATGGCCGGAGAGCCGCCCCAGAGCATGGGCGCGCCGGCGTGGGCGAGCTGGCTGATGACGACCCCGCTCAGGGTCTCGGCGGTGTGCTGGATCAGACTTCCGACCAGCGTCACCGGCGCCATGAAGCCGGACAGGGGCATGGAGATGAACTCGACCGGGATCATGAGGCGGGCGCAGTCGACCACGTTCTGGCTGGTCACGTCGCTCCACTTGATGGGCGAGGTCGGGCAGCATGAGAACACGGTCAGGGGCTTGGCCGCGAGCTCGGCCTCGCTGCCCCGGACCGCCAGCTGAAGGTCGCGCATGATGGCGAAGGCCTCGATGGTGAACGCGCCGGTGACCACCGGCTTGGGGCAGTAGAGGAGGCTCAAGAACAGGCGGTAGCTGTCCGAGATCCGCTCCGGCACGTCGGCCGGGATCAGCGCCGTGCTCTGCGAGGCGAGGTTGGGCAGCCCGCACATCAGCTTGGCGTAGCGCACGTAGTCGGCGGTCGAGGGCTTGCGCATCTCGCCGGTCGACTCGTCGAGGACGTTGATCGCCGCCGACCCGGGCGTGAAGTACACCCGGTCGCCGGCCAGCTCGTGGGTCAGGTTGCCGAGCACGTCGTAGAGGCAGAAGCTGGGCGGCGCAGAGCTGAGCGCGGTGTCGAGGATCTTCGCCGTGAGGCGGGCGCGAGAGGCGTCGAGGTCGACCTCGGCCCCGTGCTCCGCCAGCATGTCGAGGACCCCGCGGTTGTGGATCTCCACCCCGAGCGTACAGAGCAGCTCACGGGCCTCGTCGATGATGCGTCCGATCAGGGCGTCGTCCAGGAGCCTGAGCTTCGGCCTCACTCGCCACCTCCCTTGCTGGGGAGCGATTATCCCGGAACCCGGCCTGTCTGTCAGCGGTCGGCCGGATCTCTGTCCCCGACCACCCTCGTTGTCACCCTGCGGGCTGCCGGATCGGTTCACACCCGAGCCCGAGCCCGTTGCCCTTGCCGTTACCGTTCCCGAAGCCTTCCGGTGCGAGCGGCAGTGGTCCCGGCAACGGCAACGGGCTCGGGCTCGGGAACGGAGCGGGCTCGGGCAAGGGCTCGCGCCGCCACCCGAGTCGACCGAGGAGCCACGGTCGGCCATACAATGGCCTACGAGGAGATGGATCGTGGGTCCTCGCTACAGCGTGATCTCGGCGATGGTGCTGGTCGCGCTCCTGGCGCCACTACCGGCCCGCGCCGACTCGCCGCTCACCTCGACACCGTTTCACGACGCCTACCTCGACGTGCCGCTGGTGGCCCGCACCGCCGAGACCCGGGAGCTGGACCCGGAAACGGCGCGCTTCCTGGCTGACCCCGAGCAGCTGATCGGGGTCAAGCTGGCCGTCGTCAACGCCCTGGGTTGGAGCCTGGAGGGGACCGCCCACGCCCCGGCGTATCTCGCTCTTCTCGGCCGGTCGACTTCGACCGAGGCCTTTGACCTCGCCCCGCATGACGCGCTCTGCGTCGGCTACATGCTGGCCCTCGACGACTACTTCCACCCGGGCCCGGCGCTGCGCTTCGTGGACCACGCCGCCGCCCAGATGCCGCGCTCCCTGGCCGCAGCCCTGGTCCGCGCCCTGGTCCGTGCCCAGGTCGCCATGGAGAGCGACTGGTGCCAGGTGTGGCGCGAGGTCGAGGAGGTGCTGGCGCGGGCCGAGCGTGGGGAGCTCGACTCCGACCTGCGGCCGGAGGCGGTCGCCATCATCGTCGACTACGTGCAGGGCTACGCCGAGTACTGCGCGGAGAGCGCGTCGCCCGAGAGCATGGACTGAGCGAAGCTTTGACCGGAGGTCACAAGACAGCTTCCGGCGGCCTCTGGTCCATGGCTCAGAGGTCGGATCGAGACGTTGACGCCAAGCCCGCTGGCTTTTGCCCGAGCCCGCTGGCCTTGCCGTTACCGTTCCCGGAGTGTCAGGGTGCGAGCGGCAGTGGTCCCGGCGACGACAACGGCGACGACGACGGGAACGGGCTCGAACGCGACAACGGGCACGGGCAGGGACGGAGAAACGCCCCTACATGACCAGCGCCATCAACGCCTTCTGCACGTGGAGACGGTTCTCGGCCTCGTCGTAGACCACCGACTGGGGACCGTCGATGACCTCGTCGGTGACCTCGCGGCCGCGGTCCGCGGGCAGCGGGTGCATGTAGATCAGGTGCTTCTTGCCCAGGGCCATGCGTTCGGCGTCGCAGCGCCAGGCCGGGTACTTCTCGATCAGGGCCAGACCCTGGGGCACGTCGGTCGTGGTCATCAGCGGTCCCCACGACTTGGGGATGACCACGTCGGCGTCGGTGAAGGCGTCCTCGAAGCGGTGGCTGATCTCGAAACGCGCGCCCGAGGCCTCGGCGTTGCGCCGCGCCTGCTCCTCGATCTCAGGCATGAGCTTGAACTCGGGCGGGTAGGCGAGGGTCACGTCGACGCCGAAGCGGGGCATCATCAGGATCAGGCTCTGCGGCACCGACAGGGGGCGCACGTAGTTGGGGGCGCTGGTCCAGGCCACGCCCAGCTTGAGGCCGCGGGTGGTCCCGAACCTCTCCTTGATGGTCAGATAGTCGGCCAGGATCTGGCACGGGTGGTAGACGTCGCACTGCATCGAAATGACCGGGATCTCGGCCTGCGCCGCCACCTCGCGGATGTAGGCGTTGCCCTGGCGGAAGGCGCAGTGACGGATGGCGATGGCGTCACCGTAGCGCGACAGGACCTTGGCCGTGTCGCGGGCGTTCTCGCCGTGGCTGATCTGCATCTTGTCCGGCGAGAGGAAGATCCCGTGCCCGCCGAGCTGGGTGATCCCGGTCTCGAAGGAGTTGCGGGTGCGGGTCGAGGAGTCGAAGAAGATCATGTACAGGGTCTTGCCCGGGAGGAGGGGAGTCGCCCGGCTTACGGCCTTGGCCAGCTTGA
>Ga0316620_10000747_pt1 | contig 13347 bp, 13 predicted proteins | sample OWC_Aug_M1_C1_D5_FD_207651 | JGI IMG/M metagenome (GOLD analysis project Ga0316620, IMG submission 207651) | Wetland soil microbial communities from Old Woman Creek delta, Ohio, United States - OWC_Aug_M1_C1_D5_B | ecosystem: Environmental > Terrestrial > Soil > Wetlands | place: USA: Ohio... | reverse complement strand
ATGGCGAGCACGCGCCGCGCGCCCCATCCCTCCCAGCGGCGCGCGATCAGCGTCACCTCGACGCCCGCCCGCTCGAGCGCCGGCAGCGCGGCTGCGACGAAGCGCTCGGCGCCGCCATAGGGGTTGTAGCGCTGGCGCACGATCGCCAGCCTGATCTTCCGATTCATTCCGAGGCGCCGCCGAGCAGCGCGAGGGCGGCTGCATAAACGCTGTCCACCGGCAGCGTGGTGAGGCACTCGCTCAGCTTGCCGCCGCCGCAGCCGTCGTTGCCGCACGGCCGGCAGCTGTGGCCGCTCGCGACCACCCTGTGCGCGACGTTCCACGGACCCCAGTCGAGCTCTCCGCTTGGCCCGAACAGCGCCACGGTCGGCGTGCCCATGGCCGCCGCGAGGTGCATCGGCATCGAATCCACGCCGATGAACAGGTGCGCGCGCGCGGTGAGCGCGCCGAGCTCCTTTACCGAAAGCTTGCCCGCGAGGTTCACGATTCCGCCCTTCGTCCGACCGGCGATGTCTTCGATGAGGGCCACCTCCTCGGCGTCCGGCGCCGAGGTGAGCACGACGCGATGCCCCTGGCCCGCGAGGCGCCCGATCAGCTCGGCGTTCCTGTCCGCCGGCCAGCACTTGAAGCGCCAGCGCGAAGCCGGATGCATGTGGATGAAGCCGCCCGCGGCGAGGCCGTGGCCCGCGAGCAGCGTGCCGACCCGCGCCTCGGCATCGGGGCCCGGGACGAACCGCACGCGGCGCTCGTCCTGCGCTGGTTGCACGCCGATGCGCCGCAACGCGTCGAGGTTCAACTCGACCGCGTGGCGGCGGCCGTTGCGCGGCAGCGCGTAGAGATGGCTGAAGCTGCGCGACCAGAAGCGCCCCCGGCCGGGGAACGCGGGCGCAACCGCATAGCGCACCCGCAGCGCCCGCGCGAGCCAGGCGCCGCGCGGGTGCTCGCACAGTTGCACGATCAGGTCGTAGCGCCGCTCGCGCAGCTCGGAGAAAAGCCGCCATTCGAGGAACAGGCGCTGCGATGCCCCGAGCTTGCGCCAGCCGCGCCCCACGGTGTGCAGCTCCGCCAGCCCGGGCAGCCCCTCGAGCATCGGCGCCGTGTCGTCGTAGACCAGCGCGTCGATCGCCATGCGCGGCGCGCGCGCGCCGAGCGCTCCGAACAGCGGCGTGGCGAGCAGCACGTCGCCGTGATGGCGCAGCTTCACCACCAGCGCGCGATTCAGCGCGCTCAAATCGACTGCGTCGCGGGGTCCCTGCGGCATCCCGCGGAAGATAGCAGATATCGGGGCCCCGGACCGCTAGCGAAAATGGAGCTCCGCGCTCGCGAACCAGGTGCGCCCGGCCTGCGGATAGGCGCAGATCTGCGTCGCGCAGCCGAACGAATCGACGATGGCGTAGCTGTAATAGTGCTTGTCGAAGAGGTTCCTGACGGTCGCCGCGACCGTCCATTCGCGGAAATCGCGCGCGAGCTTCACGTCGCCGAGCAAGTAATCGGGCATGTGTCGCGGGAAGTCGTTCGCCTGGTCGTTGTCGTAGCGCTGATGCCCGACGTAGCTGAGCGTGCCCTCGAGGCGGACGCCCGAGGACACGCGCCAGGTCGCGCGCAGGTTCGCGAGTGCGCGCGGCACCAGCGGGATGTCGTTGCCCGCGACGTCGACTCCGTCGTACACGCCGGACCTGAATTTCGCCGTCTGGTAGATGATGCTCGCGCCCAGGTCGACCTGCCGCGCGAGCGCCCACTCGGCGAACAGCTCCAGGCCGGTCCTGCGCGTCGGCGAAAGGTTGGTGTTGGCGCCGAAGGGCACCACGAGCGGGCTGAAGTAGATCTCGTTTTCGAGGTCCATCGCGTACGCGTCGGCGCGCAGGCGCAGTCCATTCTCCCGGTACTCGATTCCGAGGTCTCCACCGCGGGCGGTCTGCGGCTCGAGCAGCTGCCCGGTCGCGGTGAAGGCGTTTTCGTCCACCGTCGCGATTCGAAAGCTCGTTCCCAGCCTGCCGAACGCGGTCCAGGCCGGAGCGAGGGCGTACTGCAGCCCGATCTCGCCCGCGTGCGGAGTGCGCGTTTGCGAGAGGCTGGCCGAGGCGAAACCCGTCTGCTCGAGCGTGTTCGACACGCGCTGGGCGCGCCAGCCGAGCGTGACCTTCGCCGCGCGCGTCAGCTGGCCGTTCAGCTGAGCGTAGAACGCGCTGGCGTCCTGGTCGGCGGAATTGGTCGAGGTGGGCGAGCCGATCGTGGCGGGGCTCGCCGCGAACTGGCGGCCATAGCCCCAGTAGCCGAGGTCGGCGCCGAGCACGAGGCTGGTGGCGATCCCGGCCGGCTCGGCCTGCCAGCGCAGCCGCGGCGAGAAAGTGGCGCTGTGCAGCCGCGCTTCGTAGTAGGACGAAAGGCTCGCGTAGTTCGCGGTCGCGAAGCCATCGCGGTATCCGGCGTCGGCGGCGAGCTCGACGTCGCCCACCCGGTCGCGGCCGAGAAGGGTGATGAAGCTTCCGTCGCGCGTCGACCAGTCGCCCGGCGTATTCGTGCCGCGCGGATCAGCGGCGAGCTCGTTCTCGTCGCGCGTGCCGGGGAGCTGCAGGCGTTGCATGTCGCCGCCGAACTTCACCGCGAGGTTTGCAACGTCACTGCCGTAGCGCAGCTCTCCCGTCGCGTTGTCCTGACGCAGGCGGTTGTTGACGCGGTAATTGTCGCTCTCGAGGTGGCTGCCCGAAAACAGCGCGCCGAAGCGCGCACCGGGCACGTTCACGCTGGCGCGCGCATCGAGAGTATCGAAGCTGCCGGCGCCAGCGAACGCCACGACCGCGGGCTGCCCCGCGCTCGGCCCCCTGGTGATGATGTTGATGGTGCCTCCGGTCGCGCCGCCGCCATAGAGCACCGCGCCCGAGCCGCGCAGGATTTCGATGCGCTCGATCGATTGCAGCGGGATCGCCGCGAGCTTGGTGGGACTGAGGTCGTTCTCATTCAAGCGCACCCCGTCGAGCAAAACCAGGGTGTTCTGGTCGCCGGTGATGCCGAAGCCGCGCAGGTCGAGCTGCTGGTCGGGCGAGCCCGAGTTATCGCGCACGTGCAGCCCACCCAGGTGCGCGAGCAGCTCGGGCAGCGTGCGCGCCGTGTCGCGCGCGATGTCCGCAGCGGTGATGATGGTCATGCCGACCGGCGCGTCGAGCCGGCGCTCCGGAAAGCGCACGGCGGTGACCACGATTCCGTCGCCCTCCGACTGCGCATGCGCCGGGCAGGCAGCGACTGCAAGTACAACGAAAAGACCGGAAACAAGACGGCGCATGGCCACCCTCCCAGGCGTCATCCCCGACGCCACAAAGCTGGTCAAGAATTCACTGCGAAGGCCGGTCTCCGGACTCGCGAGTATTGAAAAAGACGTCCCGCCTTCCCGCGCGTCGCTCGAGACCGCGCAGTGGCATATCGGGACGCCCGCACTCGCTTACCGTTGCGGGGGCAGTACAGGCATTGCGGCGCCGGGCCGCGCACCTGTTTCCCGTTTCATCCGCGGCGGAGAAGCCCGCCGCGGACACCTTCCAGCGGTCGCAATGATAGCGCGGCGCGCGCTAGAAGGGCTCGATGCGCGCCGAATGACGCTCGACGATGAGGCGATAGAGACGCTCGCCGATCTGCACGTGGGCGAATTCCGGCTGTCCGATCGCCACTGCGTCGGCGCTGCCCCGGGCGCGGAAACCGAAGGCGTCAGCCGCGATCAGATCGGACAGGAGCCGCTCGAGTTCGGCCCTCGGCAACCCCTCCCCGGTGCAGTCGACAAGCTCGCATTGCTGGCCCCGGGCCGTCGGGCCGGCGACCCTGAGCCCCGGCGGCGAGGAGCGGGAATCGCCCGCCGAGCTCACCCGTGAAACCTTGAAAAACCGGAACTTCTGCCTTCCAGGGTACGCCCGTGGATGATCAGGAAACACATGCAGAAGCGGCCCTTATTTCTTGACGCAACATGAAAATTGACCCATAGTTTACGCGTGGAAGCCGAGTTCAACTCGCTCGAATCGAAGGTCGCACAGTTCGTCTCGCTTTGCGAGCGCTTGCGTGCCGAGAACACACAGTTGCGCCAGGAGCTCGTCGCGGCGCAGAGCGACGCCAAGCGGCTGAACGAGAAAATCGACGGAGCGAAGCTGAAGCTGGAGCACCTGTTGTCGCGGCTTCCCGGGTGACCAAGGGCGAACGAGCGCATGGCGGACGGCGCGAAAACGATTGACGTCACCCTCCTCGGACGAAGCTATCGCGTGGCGTGCGAGGAAGGCGAGCGCGAAGCGCTGCTGCAGGCGGTCGCTTATCTGGACGGCAAGATGAACGAGATCAGAGCGGCCGGCAAGGTGAGCGGCAGCGAGCGCATCGCCGTCATGGCTGCGCTCAATATCGCGCACGAGTTGCTGTCGACGAAGCTCGGCGGCGGTTTTGACATCGGACGGGCCAAGCGTAGAATCTCCGCGATCGAGGCGCAGCTTGATTCAGCGCTCGCAAAGCAGGAAAAGTTGTTCTAGCTCTTTGCCCCCTGCTGTGCTCGACCGGGCTCATATTTTCCGAACCGATAGCTTCCTTAGGTTGCGGCCTTTAGCGTCACTGTTGTGATCGTCCCACGCGTGCGTGCCGGACGAACCTGATGTGACCGGAAAGCAACCACCCTGATTAGCAGGGTTCGGGAGCCGAGCCCACCGGCATGTGCGGGGGGCGCCACCTTCAGGAAAGACCATCTCAACGGGCATGCAGTACTGGCTGATGAAATCCGAGCCGGACGAATGCTCGTTCGACGATCTGCTCGCCGCGCCGCAAGGGACGACGCCCTGGACCGGCGTGCGCAATTATCAGGCGCGCAATTTCATGCGCGACCGGATGCGGCCCGGCGACGGCGTGCTCTTCTATCATTCGAGCTGCGCCGAGCCCGGCATCGCCGGCGTCGCCGAGGTCGCCTCGGGCGCATACCCGGACGCGACGCAGTTCGAGCGCGCCGGCGACTATTTCGATCCCAAGGCGAAGCAGGACGCGCCGCGCTGGTTCAGCGTCGACGTGCGCGCCGTGCGCAAGACGCGCCTGGTTCCGCTTGCGGAGCTGCGCCGCCACAAGCCTCTCGCCAGGATGTGGATTCTGCGCCCCGGCAACCGGCTCTCGATCACGCCGGTGAGCGCGGCCGAGTGGCGCTACATCTCGGGAAAGCTCCTTTGACCGCGCTCGCGAACGACACGCTGCTGCGCGCGCTCGCCCGCGAGCCCACCGAACACGCACCGATCTGGCTGATGCGCCAGGCCGGGCGCTACCTGCCGGAGTACAACGCAACGCGCGCGCGCGCGGGAAGCTTTCTCGCGCTCGCCAAGAACCCGGCACTCGCGACCGAGGTGACGCTGCAGCCGCTCGAGCGCTTCCGGCTCGATGCCGCGATCCTGTTTTCCGACATTCTCACCGTGCCGGACGCGATGGGGCTGGGCCTGTATTTCGCGGAGGGCGAGGGGCCACGCTTCGAGCGGCCGCTGCGCGACGAACGGGCGATCGCCGCTCTCGCCGCTCCCGACCCCGCCGAAAAGCTCGGCTACGTGCTCGAGGCGGTGCGCCAGATCCGCAAGGCCCTGAACGGGCGCGTGCCGCTGATCGGCTTTTCCGGCAGCCCTTACACGCTTGCCTGCTACATGGTCGAGGGCTCGGGCAGCGACGATTTCGGCGCGCTGAAGCGCCTGCTCTACTCGCGCCCGGAGCTGCTGCATCGCATTCTCGAAGTCAACGCGCGCGCGGTGACCGACTACCTCAATGCGCAGATCGAGGCCGGCGCCCAGGTGGTCATGATCTTCGACACCTGGGGCGGCAATCTGACGCACCTGGGCTACGAGCAATTCTCTCTCGCCTATTCGCGCCGGGTGATCGCCGGGCTGAAGAAGGAGAACGACGGACGGCGCGTGCCGTCGATCCTGTTCACCAAGGGCGGCGGTCAATGGCTCGAGGCGATCGCCGCGAGCGGCTGCGATGCAGTGGGCCTTGACTGGACGATCGATGCGACGCGTGCGCGGCGCCTGCTCGGCGGGCGAGTTGCAATTCAGGGCAATCTCGACCCGAGCGCGCTGCTCGCCCCGCCTGACGCCGTGCGCAAGGAAGCGCGTCGCGTGCTCGACGCGTTCGGACCCGAGCCCGGCCACATCTTCAACCTCGGCCATGGCATTTCGCAGCACACGCCGATCGAATCGGTCAGTGCGCTGGTGGATGAAGTGCTTACTTACAGCCACCGCCAGCGTGCGCGGAGCACCTGATCCGAGAGGGGCCTGCCGTCGTGGCCCCTTGACTTATGCACAAATTTCGTTTCTCCCTCTGAAAACCGGGTCGGCACACGCTTCCCCTCGCAGAGGCTCCGTAAAACACTGATATAGCGCTTTTTTTCGACATCCTAACGAGGAGCGGCCGCCCCGGAGCCCCGGTGTCGCCGTTAAGTTACAGCTCCGCGACCGTGTTACTCACATATTTATCCACAGCAGCTTGTGGACGAAGAAAATTGCCTTTTTGCTGCAATGGGTACGCGCACAATTGCGAGCCTTAAGGTCAACTCATCGGCGTAATCCCTTGCGCTCAAGGAAACTTTTTTTGGCAAGCAACCCGCGCACGCCGTGCCGATGAGCGTCCTCCGCGTCGCGCTCGACGTGCCGCTCACGCGCGTGTTCGATTATGCGCTGCCGCCGACGCTGTCGGCGGAGGTCGGCGACCGCGTCGTGGTTCCGTTCGGCAGCCGGCAACGCCTGGGCGTCGTGCTCGAGCGCGCCGGCCACAGCGACGTTCCAGCGGCGAAGCTCAAGCCGATCACCGGCGTGCGGGACGATGCTCCACGCCTGTCCGACGACTGGCTCGGTCTGATGCGCTTCCTCGCCAGTTACTACCAGCGGCCGCTCGGCGAGACCGTCATCTCCTCGCTGCCGCCGCGGCTGCGCTCGGTGAAGCCCCTGCCGCGGGCGCGCCGTAACAAGGCCAGCGCTCCGCCGCCGAGCCCGCGCTTCGTGGTCGGACACCCGCTCAACGCCGCGCAGCAGGCCGCGTTCGCGCGCATCGACGCCGCGCGCGGCGCCTTCCGGACGTTCCTGCTGCATGGAGTGACCGGCAGCGGCAAGACCGAGATCTACCTGCATCTGGTTGCCGGCGTTCTGGCGCGCGGCGGACAGGCCCTGGTCCTGGTGCCGGAGATCGGCCTCACGCCACAACTCGAAGCACGTTTCCGCCATGCCTTCCCGGAGGCGCACATTGCGGTGATGCACAGCGCGCTCGAGGACACGGCGCGCACCGCAGGCTGGCTTGCCGCGGCACGCGGCGAAGCCGGCGTCGTGCTCGGAACGCGGCTCGCGGTGCTCGCCCCCCTGCCGCGCCTCGCGCTGGTGGTGGTCGACGAGGAACACGACACTTCGTTCAAGCAGCAGGAAGGTTTGCGCTACTCGGGTCGCGATGCCGCCGTGATGCGCGCGAAGCTCGCCGGCTGCCCGGTCGTGCTCGGTACCGCGACCCCCTCGCTCGAGACCTGGTACAACTGCCGCGCGGGACGCTACGAGCTGCTCGAGCTCAAGGAGCGCGCATCGCCCGGCGCGCTGCTGCCCGCGGTGCGCACCGTCGACCTGCGCCGCGAACCCGCCGAGCAGGGGTTGAGCCCGAGCCTGATCGGGGCGATCGGCGAGCGGCTGGCGCGCGGCGAGCAGAGCCTGGTGTTCATCAATCGCCGCGGCTACGCTCCGGTGCTCGCCTGCGAAGCCTGTGGTTGGGCGGCGGGCTGCGCGCGCTGCAGCGCGCGCCTGGTGGTACACCGCGCCGACCGGCGGCTGCATTGCCACCATTGCGGCGCCGAGGATTCGATACCGCGCGCCTGCCCGACCTGCGGCAATCCGGACCTGCGCCCGATGGGGCGCGGCACGCAACGCGTCGAAGAAACGCTGGCCGCGAGGTTTCCCGGGGCGCGCATCGTGCGCATCGACCGCGACAGCACGCGGCGCCGCAGCGAGCTCGAGCGCGCCCTCGCCGGGATCCGCGGCGGCGAGGCGGACATCCTGGTCGGCACGCAACTGCTCGCCAAGGGGCACGACTTCCCGCTGCTCACGCTCGTGGGCGTGCTGAACGCGGACAGCGCGCTGCTTTCGACCGACTACCGGGCGGCCGAGCGGCTCTTCGCCACGCTGGAGCAGGTGGCCGGGCGAGCCGGACGCCGCGAGCGCCCCGGGGAGGTGCTGCTGCAAACGCGCTACCCGCAGCACCCGCTGTTCGCGGCGCTGGAGCGCCACGACTACGCAGGGTTTGCCGCGTCCCAGCTCGCCGAGCGCGAAGCGGCGGGCTTTCCGCCCTTCGTCTCCGAGGCGGCACTGCGCGCCGAGGCCAAGCGGCTCGAGACCGCGATCGCATTCCTGCGGGACGCGGCGCGGATGGTGCCCGTTCCTGAAGAAGTACGCGTTTACGATCCCGTACCGAGCGTGATCACGCGCCGCGCCGACTTCGAGCGCGCGCGCCTGATCGTCCAGTCGCGCTCGCGCCCGGCCCTGCAGGCCTTTCTCGCCGCCTGGCGCGACGCGCTGGAGCGCCAGGCGCCAAAGGACCTGCGCTGGCACCTGGACGTCGATCCGATCGAGTTCGACTAGGTTGGCCCGGTATAATTCGCGCCTTTTCCCATGAACGACCCCAAGGACATCCTCAGGCGCATCCTCGCGGAAGCCGTGCGAAAGGTCGCGCCGGAGGCGAGCTGGGTCGAGATCCACCTTGAGCGCCCCAAGAACCCGGAGCACGGCGACCTGGCCAGCAATATCGCCTTGCAGCTGTCCAAGGAGATCAGACGCAAGCCGCGCGAGATCGCCGACCTGCTCCTCGCCGCCACTTCGGATCCCCTTCGTGACCATGAGCTGTTCGAGCCGCTCACCATCGCCGGAGCCGGGTTTCTCAACACCCGTCTGAAGCCCGCTGCGAAGCTTAGCGTCGTGCACCGCGTGCTCGCCGAGGGAGCCGGGTTTGGCAGCGCGCGCCCGGCAGCGCCGGAAAGGATGCTGGTGGAGTTCGTGTCGGCCAACCCCACCGGGCCGCTGCACGTCGGCCACGGCCGCGGCGCTGCCTATGGCGCGAGCCTTGCGGCGCTGCTCGAGTTCGCGGGTCACGACGTGACGCGCGAGTTCTACGTCAACGACGCGGGCCGACAGATGGACGTCCTGACGCTTTCGGTCTGGCTGAGATACCTGCAGGCGCACGGCAGCGTGGTGCCGTTTCCGGAGGACGGCTACCGCGGCGACTACGTGCTGCAGACCGCCGCGCGCCTGGGAGACGCCCACGTCACGCGCTTCGTACGCGACGCCGGCGCGCTGCCGCAGGCCGCCGAGGGCGCCGACCCGGATGCCGCGCTCGACCAGCTGATTGCGGCGGCCAAGCGCCTGCTCGGCGAGGACGACTGGCGGCTGCTGCACCGGTTCGCGCTGGACGAGCTGCTCGCGGACCAGCGCGACGACCTGGCGCAGTTCCGCGTGGAGTTCGACGGCTGGTTCTCGGAGCAGTCGCTGTACGACACCGGCGCGGTGGCGCGAACCGTGGAGCGCCTCTCCGCGGCTGGCCACCTGTACGAGAAGGACGGCGCGCTATGGTTCCGCTCGACCTCGTACGGCGACGAGAAAGACCGCGTGGTGCGCCGGGAGAACGGCCAGTACACGTACTTCGCATCCGACATCGCCTATCACGCCGACAAGTTCGAGCGCGGCTACGGCCGACTGATCGACGTCTGGGGCGCCGATCATCACGGCTACATTCCCCGCGTCAAGGGGGCGCTGAAGTCGCTCGGCCTCCCGGCCGAGCGCTTTACGGTTGCGCTCGTGCAATTCGCCGTCCTGTACCGCGGCGGAGAAAAGGTGGCGATGGGCAAGCGCTCGGGGGATTTCGTCACGCTGCGCGAGCTGCGCGACGAGGTGGGCAACGACGCCGCGCGCTTCTTCTACGTCATGCGCAAGTCCGACCAGCACCTCGACTTCGATCTCGACCTCGCGAAGAGCGAGTCCCAGGACAACCCCGTCTACTACGTTCAGTACGCCCACGCGCGCGTGTGCAGCGTATTCAGCCAGTGGGGCGGAGACCCGGCTCGGCTCGAGCGCGTGCCGCTCGCGCCGCTGGAGCACCCGCGCGAGCTGGCGCTCATGCAGCGCCTGGGCGAGTTCCCGGAGCTCGTGCAGTCGGCGGCGCGCGAGCTCGCGCCGCACTCGATCGCGTTTTACCTGCGTGAGCTCGCGGGCGAGTTCCACAGCTACTATAATGCCGAGCGCATTCTCGTCGAGGACGAGGCGCTGCGCGCGGCGCGGCTCGCGCTTTGTGCAGCAGTACGCCAGGTGCTCGCCAATGGATTGGCACTGGTCGGCGTCAGCGCCCCGGAGAAAATGTAATGGCCAAGTCCCGAGTGCATCACGCGACCCGCAACCGGTCAGGCGGCGGGTTCCTGCTCGGTGTGTTCATCGGGCTGGTGATCGGGCTGGCCATCGCGATCAGCGTCGCGTACTACATCAACAAGTCTCCGCTTCCCTTCACCAGCAAGTCGCACGACCAGGGCAACGGCGGCGCGCCGGGGGCGAAGCCGCCAGCGATCGCCGGAATGCCGCAGGGCGGACCGGCCGCGTCCGGTACGGCCGACAAGCCGAAGTTCGATTTCTACAAGATCCTGCCGGGGGGCGAGGAGCCCGTCACGGACAAGGAACTCAAGGAGCGCATGCGCGCCTCCAAGAGTCAACCGGACGGAAGCAAGGACGTTTATTTCATTCAGACCGGGTCGTTTCAGAATCCCGCGGAGGCGGACAACCAGAAGGCCAAGCTCGCGATCCTGGGCGTCGAAGCGACCGTCGCGCCATCGACCCTTCCTGACAAGGGCACCTGGTACCGGGTCCGGGTCGGACCTTACACCAAGCTTGATGAGCTCAACCGGGTGCGCCAGACGCTCGCGCAGAACGGAATCAATGCGAGCCTGGTCAAATTGAAAGACCCATCCACCACAAAGGCCAACTGAGATGGACAGGCAACGCCGCAGCATGCTTCTCGCACTAGGTCTCGCGCCCCTCGCCGCCCCCGTGACAGCGCTCGCCCAGGCGGCGGCGTCCGGCCGCTACATCGAGCTCGATCCGCCGCTTCCCGTCGAAGCACAGGGCAAGATCGAAGTCGTAGAGTTCTTCTGGTACGGCTGCCCCCATTGCTACGACCTCGAGCCGAAAATCGAGCCATGGGCAAAGAAGCTTCCGGCGGACGTGAAATTCCGCCGTATACCCGCGGTGTTCAACAACCCTCAGTGGACGCTCGACGCGAGCATCTTCTACGCGTTCGAAGCTCTCGGGTTGGTCGACAAGCTGCACCGGCCGCTGTTCGACGCGATCCACCGCGATCACCTGCGAACGAACGATCCCGCCGCGCTCGACGAATGGCTGCGCAAACACGATGTCGATTCGAAGAAGTTCGAGGAGGTGAGGAAATCGTTCGGCGTGCAGAGCAAGACGCGCCGCTCGCAGCAGCTTTCCCTCGCCTATCGCATCACCGGCACGCCGGCGATGGCAGTACAGGGCCGCTACACCATCAACCTGTCGGAACAAGTGCCCACCTTCGACGTAATGCTCCAGACCGCCGACTACCTGATCGGGGTCGTGCGCAAGGGCATGGCCGCGAAGAGCTGACCCGCCGTACCAGCCGCGCGCCATGCGCGTTGTGATCTCCGGAGGCTCCTCCGGAATCGGAGCTGCGCTGGCGCGGCGCTATGCCGGTGCGGGAACGACGCTCGCCCTGATCGCGCGACGCGAGGACCAGCTGACGCGGCTCGCCGAGAGCCTGCCCGGAACCGCGATACCTTATCCGCTCGACGTTGCCGACAACGCGGCGATGCTGCGCGCGTCCGATGACTTCGTCTCGCGTTACGGCGCACCCGACCTGGTGATCGCGAACGCGGGCGTCTCGGTCGGCACGCACGGCGACGAAAGCGCCGATCTCGTCAAGCTGCGCCGGCTGCTCGAGGTGAACGTTGTCGGGTTCGCCGCGACGCTCGCCGCGTTCGCCCCCTCGATGCGCGCCGCCGGGCACGGCACGCTCGCCGGAATCGCCAGCGTCGCGGGTTTCCGTGGGGTACCGGGTGCGGGCGCCTACAGCGCCTCGAAAGCCGCGGCGATCGTCTGGCTCGAAAGCCTGCGCAACGAGCTCGCCGGCAGCGGTGTCTCGGTGGTGACCATCTGCCCGGGCTACGTCGACACGCCGATGACGCGAGTGAACCGCTACCGCATGCCGTTCCTGCTCGAGGCAGACGACGCCGCGCGCCGTATCTCCCGCGCCATCGCCGCCAAACGCCGCTTCGCCGTGATCCCGTGGCAGATGGCCGTGGTCGGGCGCATCCTGCGCGTGCTGCCCGGGCCGATCTACGACCGCCTCGCGGTGCGCGCCCCGCGCAAGCCGCGCGACCTGCCGCTCTAGGTTCCGCTGAGGCCTTCGCGCGGCGGCGCCATGGGCTGCTTCTCGATGACCAGCATGCTGCCGTAGAAGTGCATGCTGTGCGTGGTGAGCGTGAAATCGTCCACCTCGAACTGATCGGGATCGAGCGTGTGCCAGGCGTTGAGCTGGTCGATCAGCCGCTTGGCGTACTCGACGAACGTACCGGGGCGCCCTGGCCCACCGCCGTATCTGGGCCAATAGCTGGTGTGCAGGTCCTCGCACACGTAGATGCCGTCATCGGCAAGATGACCGTACAGCTCCTCGAAGGTCGCAATCTGCTGGTTCATGGTGTGGCCGCCGTCGTCGATAAGGATGTCGATGCGCGGCGCCTCGCCCCGCAGCCGGCGCAGGAACTCTCGATCGGCCTGGTCGCCGATCATGATGCGCACGCGCTCCTCCTCGAGCGCGCGGCATGCGGGATCGACATCAACGCCGTAGATCGTTGCCCTCGGGCCGAGGTAATGCTTCCACATTTGCAGCGAGCCGCCGCGATAAACGCCCATTTCCATCAAGTGGACTTCGCGGCCGCGGAAGCGCTCGAGATGGCGCTCGTAGATCTCGAAATAGTGCAGCCACTTGTAGATGATGCGGCCGGTGTTCTTCTCGAAGTAATCCCTGAGTGCACCCATGAGGCCGGGGCGGTCGCTATTTTTTTCCCAGCCGCAGCATGGCGTAGCTGCCGGGCGCGTCCTCGAGCACCGGGAGCCCGCCCGCGCCCGGCTTGCGGGCAGGCACTTTGTCGCCCGCGTTCTGCGCCTCCATCCAGGCCTGCCAGTCGGGCCACCACGACCCCGCATGCTGCGTGGCGGCGGCGAACCAGTCTTCCGGCGTGGCGGGTGTGGTCTCGTTGGTCCAGTAGTGGTACTTCCTGGCCGACGGGGGATTGACGATGCCGGCGATGTGCCCCGATCC
>Ga0316620_10000746_pt1 | contig 13348 bp, 11 predicted proteins | sample OWC_Aug_M1_C1_D5_FD_207651 | JGI IMG/M metagenome (GOLD analysis project Ga0316620, IMG submission 207651) | Wetland soil microbial communities from Old Woman Creek delta, Ohio, United States - OWC_Aug_M1_C1_D5_B | ecosystem: Environmental > Terrestrial > Soil > Wetlands | place: USA: Ohio... | reverse complement strand
CCATTGTGCAATATTCCCTACTGCTGCCACCCGTAGGTGTCTGGCCCGTGTTTCAGTGCCAGTGTGGGGGGCCACCCTCTCAGGCCCCCTACCCGTCGTAGCCTTGGTAGGCCGTTACCCTACCAACAAGCTGATGGGACGCAGGTCCCTCCCAAAGTGGATTGCTCCTTCAGTTGCCAGGCCTCTAACCCTGGTAACCACATGGGGTATTAGCTCCAGTTTCCCGGAGTTATTCCTCGCTTTGGGGTAGGTCACCAACGCGTTACTCACCCATTCGCCACTAGGAAATCCCCGTATTGCTACAAGGACTCCTCGTTCGACTTGCATGTATTAGGCACGCCGCCAGCGTTTATCCTGAGCCAGGATCAAACTCTCCGCAAAAAATTTATGCATCTTGCGATGCGTAAAGTCTGCGTTTTTGTCGTTATAACGACTGGCTGATTTCCTATCACTTTTCAGTTGTTAAGGTTCCTTCAATCGAGCGGGCAGGATTTTATCACTGCCACCAGAGCCTGTCAAGGCTAATGAGACTAAATTGCCGATGTATTAAAATCAACATCGGCACGCCAGACTGTGAAGTGTATACACTTTAGTCTCTGACGCAAGGGCGTCTTTGCTCGGTTGTAAGCGTTCTGCCCACGAACGGCGAGAACATATACTTTAATAGCGAAGGTTAATTATAAGCGCAATTAATCTCCTGTCAAGGTCAAATCCTACCCAACTGGATAATTACAGGGGATGTTACCTCTGCCACCCCCTCTTTCGCTGGGGGTGGCAGAGGCCTGGTGGTAATTTTAATGCTACTTAAGAACAATCGGCATAGACGCGTGCCAGACGGTCTGCTGATACCAGGTCTCGACGGTGCCCAGGTTGTTCCCCACCCAGGTGACGTAGACCTGGTTACCCAGGGTTGTTACGGCAGCCGGGCGCTCTGCGTCAGCAGGATAGCCAGCGCTCGAGTTGTTGGAGATCAGGTCAGAGGCGCCACTCGGACCCATGAAGCTACCGAAGCGCGACCAGACCGCACCATCGCTCAGTGTGCGCCACACCACGTCGTAAATTGGAATGTCGTTTGGCGCCAATCGTATCAGTGCCTGCGGGTAGACGTCGTCCGCGTTGGCACTGACCGCGGACTCAGAGATCAATGTAGGCGAGGCTGGCGGCGATGGAGTACAGTCATCGGCGAAGAAGCTCGCATAAATATCCCGGTCGGTGCCTGTCCCGGGTTGAACCCGTTCCCAGGCTACCAGGACGTCTTTATTGGAGCCCACCGTGATGTTTTCAACAACCGGCCGGGCGTCGATCTGCGAGTCGGCGGTTAATGAAAAAGCCGGGGCGCAGATAGTACCGTTGGCGTAACGCGAAGCATAGATGATCTCGCCGCCCGCACCGTCATCACGGTTCCAGACCACGCTGATCAACGTGTCGGCGAACGGCGGGGAGGTAACGGCGATGTCAATATCATTTTCGTCAGCCGGGTTAGACGTAACTTCGAACGGGCCGAATGCATTGCTGCCATTGAGGGTGTTTACGCCGACCAGAAACACATCCGAATTGGTCAGGGTGAAATCAAGTTCATAAGCGATGAAGAGCCGATTGCAGAACCGGTCAACCTCGCCATGCGGGGAGTGTTCTGACCAGGATAGGTTGGTAACTGACTTATAAGGGACATCTTGAATCCCGTTGTAGCGAACTTTCGCGTAGTAAATTTCGAAATCCATCGAAGCTGAGTCACCACTCCAGTAGACCTGGGAGTAATTGCCGCACTGGATGAGGTGCGGATCATAATCATTGTAGGTCGGGTCGGAGATATTCTCCGGTCCAGCAATCAGGTTCCCATCTTGATCCACCGCCGCCCAGTAAATATTGGAGCTGGTAATCTCATCACCCATCCAAACCAGGTAGGTAACTCCCCCCGACATGCCGATCGATGGATAGTAATCACCGAAGCTATTGGTAGTCAGTCGGACGGGCGGTGTCTGCGGTTCGCCCATGGCGTTGTAGCGCCGCCAGTAAATTTCAGAATCGCTGTGACCCGGATTTCCGGCAGGATCGCTGCTCCAGGCAACCACTACATTGCCATCGTTGTCAGTATAGATCGCAGGCATATCACTATCGTTGGAGCCAGCCTCACTCGAGACCCGCTCTGGCTGAATCAACCACGCCGGGAATTCACCGCGGGCACAAGCCGCCAACGTGAGCATTGCAACCAAATACAACCCTAAAAGCATCCAGTGCTTTCCTTTCATGGCCTATTCCTCCTTGTTAGCTTGACTATTCAGTTGTCGAGATTTCTTGGTGCGCCTTACAATTGGAAAATATTCAACGCGAACACCACACATGCACGAATGGCGCGCAATTATTCACATTATTGTAGCCAGACCGTTTCGTTGTGTCAAGTTATCCATGCAGATATGTAAGGTGGAATTGCCAGACGAACCGGATCCAGGTAAGCCCTACCCCATCTCCTGCCGCCCCATGAGAGCCCGCAGCAAGGTGGTTTGGTCGGCATATTCCAGGTCTCCCCCGATGGGCAAACCGCGTGCCAGGCGGGTCACTTTCACGCCCGGTAGGCTAATCTGCTGCTGGATGTACATGGCGGTGGCGTCCCCTTCCATGCTGGGGTTGGTCGCCAGGATCAGCTCGCGGATCCCACCGGCTTTCACCCGCGCAATCAGCTGGCGGATGGTCAGGTCTTCCGGGCCGATCCCCTCAATCGGAGAGAGCGCCCCACGCAATACGTGGTACCTGCCCTGGTAGCCACCGGTGCGTTCCATGGCTAAAACATCCAGGGGCTCTTCGACCACGCACACGATGCCAGGGTCGCGTTCATCGCTGGCACAGACCTCACATTCCGTCCGGCCAACCGTGGTGACGTTGTAGCAGATGGGGCAATCCACCGTGCCGGCTTTCAGATCGTGCAGGGCTTCCGAGAGTCCCTCTGCCACATCCTCGGGGGCATTGAGCAGGAAGAACGTCAACCGGGAGGCGGTTTTTGGGCCAATCCCTGGCAGGCGTGAAAAAGCATCGATCAGTTTTTGGATCGGGGCGGGAAGGATCATGGTTTACCTCACCAGCCTGTCAGAAGGGAAGCCCTCCTGCCAGGGGTCCAAGCCTCTCCGAAGCCAGGGCACGTGAAGCATCCAGGGCGCCATTCAATGCTGCCAGCACCAGGTCTTGCAACATTTCAATATCAGTGTCTTTCAATAGCTGCGGGTCGATCACTACCGACTGGCAACGCTGGTCACCGGTCATCACTATCTGGATGGCACCTCCTCCAGCGGAATAATTCACTGTTTCCTGGGCAAGCTGTTCCTGGGCCTGGGTCAGCTGCTCCTGCAGCTTTTGAATCTGCTGCATCATCCCCATCTGCCCGCCCTTTTGAGGTATATTCGGCCGAAATTTCGACTTAGACATAATACTCTCCTGATCTATTGGATATCCACAATCTCGCCGCCCAGGTCACGCAAAGCCGACGCCACCATCCCATCGCTATCCACATCGGCGGGCGGGGTGCTCTTCTTACCACTCGCCAGCACGGCTGCCACCTCGATCTCCATGTTCATGACCTGCTTGAAGGCATTTTTAATCGCCTCCAGGCTGGATGGGTTTTCCAGGGTTTTCAGGTAGAAATCACCATTGAATCCCAGGGTAAGTACGTTGCCCTTTAAGAGGCGCACTTTAGCCGAGTTCAATACCCCGGCGAGCTTGGCGTTCTGCCCTTTCACCCTGCCAAGGATCTGTTCCCAATTACTGTTCATGCGCTGGTTGGCCGCGGCATCTGCCGAGGTCATCTCGGTCGATTCAGCCTGGGTGCCCTTAGGTGCAGCTTTCGGAGCGGCGGGTGCCTCCCCCTGCGAGCCCGGTCGGATAGAGCTGGTAGGAGCCTGGGTCTTGCCGGGTGGGGCATCAGGTGCCACTGGCGAGGTAACAGGGGTTATGGTTTCGATGAATGCTAATTCCAGGGGGAGAACTGGCTGCCAGCTGCTGCGGGTTTCAACGGCCGCCTGGTTGAAAGCCTGGATGACCCTCAGCAATTCCGGAACCGTGAATGCCTGGGCATGCTGGGCCATTTGGGTGCGTGTTTCTGCAGTAGCTTCCACCTGGGAAGCGTTGCCCATGGACACCAACAGCAGGCTGCGCAGGTAATCCACGATCTGCCGGGCAAACTGGCGCGGGTCAGAGCCGGAATCCAGGCTGCGATGGATCACTTCCAAACCCTGGGTGGATTGGCGCTTGATCATGGCTTGCACCACAGAAATCACCGCCTGACTGGTGGCCGTCCCCAGCACATCCTGGGCCAATTTCAGTGTAATGGTATCCCCGGCTGAAGCCAGCTGGTCGAGCAGGGAAATGGCATCCCGCATGGAGCCGGTTGCCTGGCGGGCCACCAGGCTGAGGGCTTCGGGGTCGGCCTGGATCTTTTCCTCATCGGCCATGGTACTTAAATTTTCGACGATTTCTTTCACGGGGATGCGGCGAAATTCATGCCTCTGGCAACGCGAGAGCACTGTGGCGGGGATCTTGTGCACCTCTGTGGTGGCCAGGATGAAGATGGCATGCTGAGGTGGCTCTTCCAATGTCTTTAGCAGGGCATTGAAAGCCGCAGTGGAAAGCATGTGGACTTCATCGATGATATAGACCTTATACCGCCCCTGGTTAGGCGAGAAATTGATCTTGTCGCGCAGGTCGCGCACATCATCCACGCTTGTGTTGGAAGCGGCGTCGATCTCGATCAGGTCCAGGAAGCGTCCCTGGTTGACCGCCTGGCAGTGGGCGCACTTGTTGCAAGGGCGTTTCGCCAGGTCTTTCTCCAGGCAATTGACCGCCTTCGCCAGGATGCGAGCAGTGGTGGTTTTACCCGTGCCGCGCGGGCCTGAAAACAGGTAGGCATGCGCCACCCGGTCGGAGGTGACGGCATTGCGCAGGGTTTGCACCACATGCTCCTGGCCGATGACCTGGTCCCAATGGAGCGGGCGCCATTTACGGTAAAGAGATTGTGACATGTCTAGAGTGTATCAGACTGAAAGGTATAGGTCAATCTGCTCCCGGTGAGCCAGGGTTATTATCAATACAACCCAGGCGCCAGACCCTGCCATCCCGGGCCAGCAAGGCGTTGGCCTCCGATGGTCCCCAGCTGTTCCGCCGGTAAAGCGCCAGGTCGGGTGCGTCTTTCGTCTCCCAACCGCTAATGATCGAATCGACCAGCTTCCAGGCTGCCTCGATGCCATCGGAGCGGGTGAACAGCGAAGCATCCCCCCGCAAAGCCTCCATGATCAGTCGCTCATAGGCATCGGGCAACACGCCGGTGAATGAATCGCGGTAATGGAATTCCATGTCCACCGAGCGCATCTCCTGGTCGGAATCGGGGACCTTGGCTTCGAACATCAGGTGGATGCCCTCATCCGGCTGGATGCACAGGGACAGGATATTGGGGATAAATTGATACTCATCCGGAAGGTGGAACATCAGGTGAGGGGGGCGCTGGAACACGACGATGACCTGGGAGGTCTTACCCGCCAGGCTCTTGCCGGAGCGCAGGTAGAAGGGCACACCCTTCCAGCGCCAGTTATCGATGAGCAGCTTGAGGGCGGCGAAGGTGGGAGTTTGAGAACCTGGCGCCACCCCCTCGGTCTGGCGATAACCTTCGTACTGAGCACGCACGGTATCGGTGATGGCTACGGGCCGGATGGAGGACAGCAGCTTGAAGGTTTCATTCCTCACGGAGTCCGCTTCGAAGGAAGCCGGGGGCTCCATAGCCACCAACGAGAGCAGCTGCAGCAGGTGGTTTTGGAACATATCGCGTAGCACCCCTACGCCATCATAATAATCGGCGCGGTGTTCGATATCCACCGTCTCAGCCACGGTGATCTGGATGTTATCCACATAGCGACGGTTCCAGATGGGCTCGAAGATGGTGTTGGCAAAGCGGAAGAACAGGACGTTCTGGGCCGTCTCCTTGCCCAGGTAATGGTCGATGCGGTAGACCTGGCTCTCTTCAAAGACGGAGTGCAAGACGCGGTTCAGCTCACGCGCCGAGGCCAGGTCCTTGCCAAAGGGTTTCTCGACGATGATCCGGCGCCAGCCCTCGCTTTGGTTCGCCAAATCAGCCTGGCCCAGGCATTGCACCACCGGGATGTAATGTTCGGGAGCGGTAGCCAGGTAATATAACCGGTTGGTCGAATTGGCTTCACGCCCCTTGAGGAATTCTTGTAGGCGCTTGAAGTCATCGGGGATATCCAGGTTGCCCTGGAAGTAGACCAGCTTGGTGGAAAATTCTTCCCAGCGTTTTGCATCGTAGCTCTCAGGGCTGAAGGTTTGCACCCCTTCCTGCAAGCGCTGGCGGAAGGTCTCATCGGTATAAGGCCGCCGAGCGAAGCCGATGATCTCGCCACACCCGGGCATGCGCCCCTTGATGAAGTTGTTATACAATGCCGGCACCAGCTTCCGCCAGGTGAGGTCGCCCGAGGCGCCGAAGATGACGATTGTCGTGAGCTTGTCATTATCTGGCATGGTGTTTTTCTCCCGCTTATGCCAGATGAGTATACCGCAATCCACTCAAAAAAATGGGAAATCAGGGGGAAGGAGCTAGCTCTATCTCAATCTGTCGCTCGCATCCCGAATGCGCTGCAGCACCTGGGCAGCTTCATCCTCCCCGGCAATATGCACCGTGCCGTCCCCGTCCACGTGGGTGGGGATGAGCTCGTAACCGGTATAGTCCGTCCCGGTGAAATGCAGCAGCAGGATCACCCCTTGCTGGTGTGCCAGGTCCCAGGTCTGATCAAAAATAAAGTTGCCCAACCCGTAGAACACATCGATGCCATCGATTTGCTGGATGGCCTGCACCACGTGGGTGTGGTTGCCCACCACCACGTCGGCGCCCGCTTCCACGGCTACCTGGGCGTAGTGCAGCTGGTAGCTGTTCGGGTCGGGGCTATCTTCCGGCCCCCAATGCGGCATGGCAATGACCACATCCGAGACCTTCCGGGCAGTCGCGATAGCCGAGCGCAGGTTATCATCGCTCAGCTCGGCAATACCGGGCGAGTCCTCACCGGCAAACGCCATCGGCTCCACCATCCCCAGGGAGACAAAACCGAAACGCAGGCCCTTGACCTCCACCACCACCGGCCGCAGCGCTTCTGCCATGTTCAAGCCAGCCCCCACAGGGGGTATACCGCTAGCGCGCAGGTTATCCAGTGTGTCGAGGAAGGCCCGGTTGTAATTATCGGAACAGCTTTCACCGGCACAATTTTTAATGTGATTGGTAGCCACGCTCATCAGGTCAAACCCGGCGTAGGCTGCCGCCACGGCACTGCGCGAGTCGCTCACCAGCACGTAAGTTTCGATACACCCAGTATGGGTGGAAAGGTCGCTCAGGCTGGTGTTAAGCGTCCCGACTGCCAGGTCAGCCCCTGAGATCAGCTGGCGCACCTCGTCGTAGACGTAATTGGCATCCTCCCGCGCGTCGATGGCCGCCTGGACGCAGCGCGCCGGTACGATCACACCGGTGAAGAGCAAGGTGATCTCCGGGGGAGGTCGATCGGTGGGGGTTGCGCTGGGCGGAAGGGTGGGCAAGGGGGTGACGGTGGATGTGAATGTGGGTAGCGGCGTGAATGTGCTTTCCAGGATGGGGATCGGGGTTTCCGTGGGTGCAGCCGCCATAACGAGCGGCAGGGATAACTTCATCAACGTTGGCGTAGGCGAGGATGCTTTCACCGGTGTAGGAACAGGCAAAGTACCTTGCACCGCGGAAGCCGTGGTCATGGGTGTGGTCGGCATTGGGGAGAAGTCCCTGCTAGGCAGGTTGCAGCCAGCCAGTGCAAGCGACAGCACGAACAAGACCAGGAAATGGTTAATTTTTCGCCAAGCTTTGTTTACGACGGTTGCCATGCGATTCAGGCTTGCCTTACGAATTTGCTAACGAATTTTGGACTTCCTGCCTGACCAGCGGATCAGCTTCGCTCTCCAGCAGGCGTTCAAGGGCCTTGGTTGCAAGAATCCCTCCAGTCTGTCCCAGGGCCCAGGCGATGTGCTGGCGTACCAGTGGCTCAGGCTCCTGCGCCAGGTGCTTCTCAAGTGTGCCCACTGCCTGCGGGTGATGCAGGTTACCCAAGGCGATGGCGACATTCCGCAGGTAACCCCTGCGTTTCGCCCGCTTGATCGGGCTATGGCGGTAAATGGTGTTGAATTGGCTGATGGTGAGTGCTAGCTGCTCCAGCAGGTTGATCTCCGGGTGCCTCAGGTGGGTGGTGAAGGCTGGGTCCGCCCTCTTGGAGGCGAAGCGGTTCCACGGGCACACCTGCTGGCATACGTCACAGCCAAAGACGTGGGTGCCCAGCAGCGGTCGCAGCTCGGGTGGGATGGGTCCTTTCAGCTCGATCGTCAGGTAAGAGATACAGCGCCGGGCATCCAGGGTGCGATCGGGCAGGATACACCCGGTGGGGCAGGCACTGATGCAACGCCTACAGCTGCCGCAGCGATCTGACGTGAATGGTGGATCAGGCTCGAGCTCGATCCCCACCAGGATCTCTGCCAGGAAGAAGTACGAACCCCTGTACGGGTTGATCAGGCAGGTATTCTTGCCAATCCACCCCAAGCCGGCACGCTGAGCCAGCTCGCGCTCGAGCAGCGGGCCGGTATCGGTGTACCAGCGGTTTGGAACATGCTGCCCCACCTGCCTCTCGATGAACTCAACCAGGTTGTCCAGCCGTCCTGCCATGACGGTGTGGTAGTCATCACCCCAGGCATAGGCCGCGATGCTGCCCAGTGGGAACGCATTGCCTGGCTCGGATGAAGCGAGGGGAGGGGGTGGTGAATAAGGCGTACCCAAGACCAGTGCCGCGCCGCACTCAGGCATGATATTCTTTGGATATGCCCGGCAGCGCTTTGAGCGCGGGCTATCCAGGTAGGTCATCTCTCCCTGCCGGCCCTCCCGCAACCAGTCTTCAAATTCATGGGCGTGGGGCAATGGCTCCGGTGTGGTGATGCCAGCCAACGCAAAACCTAGCCGGTGGGCCTGGTCTTTTATCGCCTGGGTAAGGTTCACAATCAATAGTTCCTTACAGCAAATTGGCGTGCGAGATGGCCGCGCACGCCTGGTTAATCCTGGGCAGAGCCAGGTCAGGGATTGCAGGTGAGATTGAAATCGGCCTGGTTGGAGACTGCATCTACCGGGGCGGTGACGTGGAACCGCACCCAGCCAATCCCAGAGTCGGTGAACTCCATGGGGAAGCTCAGTGAATAGGTGCCAGCACTGAAGCTACTCGTTTGTGGCGTAGGCAGGTCGAAGGAAAATCCCGGTGTCTCGGAGAAAGCCTCCACTCCATAAGTGAGCGTGGCACCCTGGTTGAGGGTGAAAGTGGCAGCAAAGGCGAATAGATGAGGACATGCACCCGTGTATGTCCCCTGGTCCACCGACATGGCGAGATTGGTGATCGGATTACTGGCCTGGCCGGTGGAAGTTGAGGTGGCTACCGGGGTCCCTCCGGAGGTGGTTGAGGTTGGAGCTGGAGCCCCACTTCCAACTGTAATCAGGACGTATACCGAATCGTTGAACAGCTGCCCGGAGGCGTTTTTCATCTTCCAATAACCCTGGTAACTACCTGTTGCGGTCGGCGCCACCAGGTCAACGGAAATATCGATCTGCTGCCCAGGTGCCACGGATTGGTCCAGGGATACCGAATTGACCGTGCCCATCTGCTCACCGCTGAAGTACACGAGGGAATAGGAAGTCGACCAGGTTGTCGTCCCGGCGTTCTGCAGCTTCCAGGTTTTGACAAATGCCGCACCGGGAGCGATCACAGTCCCATCTGGGATGGTGACATCGGCGACGTAAACAGCCCGGTCTCCACCGCTGCTGGTAGGCGCGGGGGCGGACGTCCCCGTAACCTGAGGCGAAGGGGCGAGAGTGGTGGACTGGGTCAGCTGGGCAGAGACGGTTTGAACCGCAGCCGTATAGGCCAGGTCCGGGCTGGTAGTAGATGTGCTGGAAGCCTGCACTCCAATTGTAGCGGAGGGAGTGGACTTAAAGATCTGGGTGAGGCGGGCGACTGCGGTATCGGCAGCGGCGGTATAGATGAGGTTCGGATTCGTGGTGGGTGTCGCGGTTGCTTGGGAGCCGCAACCCACCAGCGTGATAGAAATGACAAAAATGGCGAAGACTAAATGTAAAGCTTTCTTATTCATCATATCTCCTGAACGAATTGGGGCTTTGGCTGATCCACGCCCCAAGTCTTTTCTTGACCAGCCCCTCGGGTAACAACTCAAAGGACTGGTGACAGGTCTATTCAACAAAAAGGGCGGCAGGGTTACCGGAATAATCATACCACGGTTACCCTGCCGCCTGAAAGCTATGGATTAATCTGCGGGTTTACCTCTTATATTGTTAATGTTCAATGCGAGGCGCAACCCACAGTGCATGGTCATCACTGGGCGAGCCATTTGCCAACACTACCAGCTCGAATTGAACCGTGTGACCAGCCAGGTTAGCGAGGTTGATGTCAATTGTCGTCATCGCACCATCACACTTCTCAATCCATTCTGCTCCTGGAATAGTGACCTCTGTTTGACCTTCTATATACCGGATTTGGAATTTTACATTTCCTTCACCGCAATCATAGCGCAGGCCGATCTTGGTGCGCAGGTGGTCATTCGCCTGGATGGTGTAAGATGGATACTTACCCAACACCATGCCATCCTGGATATCCTGTGGGTAGGTGGCTAACAGGCTTGAATAGGTGTTGCCATCTTCCATTTTCTGATTGGCTACGTTCACCGCTACACCGGCGACATCACTGGGTGGGTCACCCCATGGAATATTGTTGCTGGCGTTTTTCCACGAAGCGTCAGGACCCTTGGCGATGAAGTCGAACCCAAGTGTATAGGCAGAGGTAGGGGAGGGGGTGGGGGTTGGAGCAACCGACTTGATCTGCACCCAGAAGCTCTCATCAGCATCAGCCCCGATCCCAAATGTCGCCCCAGATGCGTTGCGCAGGCGCCAGTTGCCCTTGTACGTGCCTGGCGTGGTTGGCGCGATCAGGGTCAAGGAGATATCAATCGTGCTGCCAGGAGGGACGGTACCGGTGGTGAGGGAACCTGAAGCAGGCCCACTCATGGCATCACCATTGTAGAAGACAACGGCATAACTCGACGTCCACGTGCACGAGCCATTATTCTTCAGTCTCCAGGTCTTCACGAAAGTCGACCCTGCGGCAATCTCGGTGTTATCGGGTACGGTGATATCCTTAACGAATTGTCCCCGGTCGCAGGGGATGGGGGTCTCGGTGGGGGTGGGCGGGACTGAGGTGGCCGTCGGTAATGGTGTGTTGGTGGGAATTGGCGTGCTGGTTGGCGCAACAGACGTATCGGTAGGCAGGACGACCACCGGCGAAGTAGAGCTGGGTATTACGATCGGCGTACCTAGCGCTGACTGGGTTTGTTGAGCAATCAGGGTCTGCGCAGCGGCTGTATAAATGACCTCCGGGCCGATGGTGGGTTGGCTCGAGGTACCCGGAAAATTGCATGCCGTCAATAACAGCAAAGAACCGGCAAAAAAGATAAATAAGCGTATTCTCTTCGTGAACATAAGATCCTCCTTATTAATTCGATTCATAAGACGTAACACCACGGGATAAAGTTCCAGATAGACGTAATTCCCCTCATTATTTCGTTCCCTCCCTCAATTATTATATACAATAACTATGCAGATAAATGCAGCCGCGATTAATCGTACTTTACGAATTGATCAGCTCGCCCCGCATGGACCATGACCCGGCCCAGCTGATGCGTACGGGCAAGACCCTGCCAGTAAGCTGCTGATCCGATTCGACGAAGACCAGCTTATTGGTGGTGGTCCGCCCCTTCCAGCGTTCTTTCACTTTCTCTTCAAACAGCACTTCCACCTGCTCTCCTTGATAGCGCGAAGCAATCTCGGCTGCAATTCGCTCCTGCTGCTCTTCAAGCAAACGGAAGCGTTGCATTTTCTCCACAGCCGGTACATCATCTACGAATTGCCGGTCGGCCACAGTGCCCGGGCGCGGAGAGTAGCGCGCCAGGTGGGCAACATCCAGCTTAAGTTCTTCCAGCAAATCATAGGTCTTCTGGAACTGGGCCTCACTCTCTCCGGGGAAACCTACGATGATGTCCGTAGCGATCGATACACCCGGCCAGCTACCGTTCAGGCGGTTGCGGATGCTCTCTACCAGGCGACGGTAATCATCAGCCGTGTACCTACGGCGCATTTTCGCCAGCACCTCATCATCACCGGCCTGCACCGGCACTTCAATGTGGGGCATGACCTTGGGTAGCTCGGCCACCAGGTCCAACAGCTCGCCGGTCATCCAGCTCGGATGAGAGGTTAGGAAGCGGATGCGTTCCAAACCCTCTACCTCGTGCACCATGCGCAGCAGGCCAGCCAGGTTCGGTCCTTCGGGCATATCTTTCCCGTAGCGATCCACAATCTGCCCCAGGAAGGTCACCTCACGCACTCCCTGCGCAACCAGGGCGCGGACCTCATCCAAGATTGTGCCAGACGGGCGGCTGCGTTCTATCCCACGCCGGTAGGGGATGATACAGAAGGTGCAGGCATGCGAGCAGCCCAATACCACTGGCACATGGGCTGAAACCAGCTTACCCTTTTCGGCTACAGGCAGCTTGAATACTGGCTCAAAGTCTACCTCTTCGTCCATCATGGCAAACCGACGCCTGGTTTCTTCGTGCTCCAGCAGGCGGCTTTCATCCTGGGCCAGGTATGCGATCAATGGCCCTGGGTCGGAGGGCGGTGAAAACACATCCACAAATGGGAAACGCTGCTGCAAGCGCTCATGTCCCTTCACCCCCACCAGGCAGCCCATCAGGTTGATCACCAGGTGTGGGTTTTTCTGCTTGAGCGGCTTAAGCGATGAAAGCCGCCCGTAAGCCTTATCCTCGGCACTCTGGCGCACGACGCAGGTGTTCAGAACAATGACGTCCGCTTCTTCGAGGCGCGGTGAAAAGCTCAAGCCCATGCGCTCAAGGGCAGAAGCCACGCGCTGAGAATCGGCCACGTTCATCTGGCAGCCTTCGGTCCAAATGTGATATTTCACGCGCGGTATTATAACTGAGCGGGTTATTTCATTATATTAGTAGATTTTTAGTAATTATCTTTGTCTCCCAGGGCTTTTATCTCTAATCTCCCTGGCAGCATGTCAGGTGGTAGAATTGCGCCTATGCCTAAAAACCAGGGTAAACGTATCCTCGCTGCTGGCGTCCTCTTCATCCTCGGCCTGGCAGTGCTCATTTTGATTTTATACCAGGTCCCTTCCATCAAGGCCAGGTTAGGCTGGCGGGTCGACCTCGCAATGACTTACCT